>ERZ650309.403-NODE-403-length-21468-cov-4.333816_pt1 | contig 21468 bp, 9 predicted proteins | sample MGYA00376245_ERZ650309 | MGnify/ENA primary metagenome ERZ650309 (study PRJEB26733, sample SAMN07839294) | wastewater metagenome | biome: urban; feature: wastewater treatment plant; material: waste water | place: USA: North Carolina | collected 2016-04-26 ...
CGGCGTGGGATTAAAACCATGATCGTTTCCGGAGATGCGGAAGCGACTACTTCGTATGTGGCTTCGCTAGTTGGCGCAGACGATTTTCTTGCGGAAGCTTTGCCCGCCGACAAAACCGCCGTGATTGAACAATTGCAGCAACAGGGGCAGTTCGTTGCCATGATTGGGGATGGGATTAACGATGCTCCGGCGTTGGCCGCCGCCAATCTGGGAATTGCCGTTGGGTCGGGCGCGGACATCGCCATGAAAGCCGCGGCAATTGTGTTGATTACTAATTCGCTCAGCAAACTTTCAGAGGTCTTCGATCTGGCCAATAAAACCTGGCGCATCGTTCGGCAAAATCTATTTTGGGCATTCTTCTATAACTCTCTGGGAATCACGCTGGCCGTGGCGGGAATTTTGAATCCGATTATGGCCGCCGGAGCAATGCTGCTTTCCAGTTTGTCCGTGATTGGAAATTCGCTTCGCTTGAGTAGAGGGGGCAGAATGAAGAGTAGTCGGAGATCGGTAGCCGGTAACGACCTTTGATGGAACCAGTTTTTCGGAAATTCTGGTTGACAACTTGAGCCGCTCGAACACGATCCCTCCCGACTCCCGACTCCCGACTCCCGACTCCCGACTCCCGACTCCCGACTCCCGACTATTGACTACTGCCTACCGTACTTCATCAGCTATAATCCCGTGCGATGATCCGCTTTGAAGAGATCCAAAACAAAATCGAACGCTATCACTCAGATGCCGACCTGGACATGCTGCGCCGCGCCTATCTGTATTCGGCAATGATGCACAAAGATCAGGTTCGCGCGTCGGGCGAACCCTATCTCAGTCACCCTTTATCCGTTGCCAACCTGCTGGCCGATATGAAACTGGACGTGGAGACCGTTTCCACGGGCTTGCTGCATGACGTGGTGGAAGACACCTTGGCCAAACTGCCGGACATCGAAAAGAATTTCGGCCCGACCGTTGCGCACCTGGTGGATGGGGTCACCAAGATCAGCAATCTCGGCAATGTTTCCAAGGAAGACGCCCAGGCGGAAAGTCTGCGCAAAATGGTGCTGGCGATGGTGGACGATGTGCGCGTGGTAATGGTTAAGCTGGCGGACCGTTTGCACAACATGCAGACGTTGCAGCACCTGAAGACCGAAAAGCGCAAACGGATCGCACAGGAAACCCTGGATGTGTACGCGCCCATCGCCCATCGGTTGGGAATGGGAAAAATTCGCGCGGAACTGGAAGACCTGTCTTTTCAAAATCTGGATCCCGAAGGCTACAAAAAGCTGAAAGAGCAGGTGGAACAGCAACGCGCTTCGACGGAAGCATTTCTGGTAGAAGTAAAGGCGCGGATTGCCGAAAGGCTGACCGAAAACAAGGTTCCGTACAAACGCATTGATGGGCGCATCAAGCGTTTGTACAGCATTCATTTGAAGCTGAAAAAGCAGCGGATTCCGCTGGATAAGGTTTATGACCTGGCAGCCGTTCGGATCATTGTGCCGGACAAACGCGATTGTTATTTCGCGTTAGGCGTGATGCACCAATATTGGACGCCGTTTGAAGATCGCATCAAGGATTTTATCGCCAAACCGCGAACCAACGGTTATCAATCGCTGCATACATCCGTCATCGGCGAGGAAGGGCACCATTTTGAAGTGCAGATTCGCACGGAAGAGATGCATCAGGTTGCCGAAGAAGGTATCGCCGCGCACTGGAAGTACAAGGAAGGCAAGGGCAAGGACAACAGCGAAGACGAAAAAATGAAATGGCTGCGGAAGCTGGTTGAATCGCAGCAGGATTTGGATGCGCGCGAATTCGTGGATTCGCTGAAACAGGAATTGCCGCTGCAATCGGCGGAGGTATTTGCCAGAACCCCGAAAGGGCGGGTGATTGAATTGCCGCAAGCATCAACGCCTGTGGATTTCGCTTATGCCATCCACACACAGGTCGGAGATCAATGCGTCGGTGCAAAGGTCAATGGTCGAATCGTTCCTTTGCAGTATCGGATTCAAAGCGGCGACACGATTGAGATTCTGACCAGTCCAAGTCATAAACCCAACCGCGACTGGCTGAAATTTGTCGCCACGACGCGCGCGAAAAATAAGATCAAGCATTACGTAGCCCAGCGACAGCGCGAAGAAGCGATTGAAGTCGGTCGAAAATTATTCGAAAAAGAGGCGGCGCGGTTGGGGTTGAAGCTGAAAAAGATTCTGGACGATCCGCTGCTGGAAAAATATCGGACGGAAAACGGCTATCCCAAGCAGGAAGATATGTATGCCGCAATCGGATACGGCAAGCTGTTGTCCAAAACCGCATTGACGCGCTTTATTCCAGCGGAAAAACTGGAAGAACTGGACAAGGCCGAAACAACGCGGCTTCAGCAAATGACGCAGGTGGTCAAACGAGCGTTGAAGCTCGGCGACGACCGCATCGCCATCAAAGGCGTGGACAATGTGCTGGTGTATCGCGCGCAGTGCTGCAACCCCATTCGCGGAGAAGAAGTGATTGGCTACATCACGCGCGGAAAAGGCGTTGGCGTTCACGCCAAGCGCTGCAAAAACGTCGCCAATTTGATGGTCAATCGCGAGCGCGTGATCGAAGTCAATTGGGTCGGAGACGGCAGCAACGAACCTTACGCCGTGACGTTGGCTGTCAGAACCGAAGACCGCACGGGGCAATTGGCGGCTTTGACCAATGCCGTTGCGGACGCGAAAACCAACATCCGCGATGCGCGCACGGACAATCGCGAAACAGGCGACGGCATTCGTTTGATCGAAATGACGGTAGACATCTTGGATGTGAACCACCTGGAGCGGGTTCGCAGCGCGCTGCGAAAGGTACAAGGCGTGATTGAAGTCGAACGAGTTGCGCCTCAGTTCTAAACCGGTTTGCAGATGTATGTTCGGAGATTCGGCAAACTCAACACAAAGGATCAAAGGAACCAAGGTTCAAAAGTGTCTTCATTGCCTCAACAATCTTCTTTGATCCTTTGTCGCCTCGTCCCTTTGTGTTGAGCTATACATCCTGTTGAAAACGGATCTCGAAAATAACCACGAATCAGACCGCCGGTTGACACCATCAACCGGCAACCAATCACTGACAATTATCGCTGACGCAGTTATTCAGTTATGGAAACGACTGCGCACTCAGCCCGGATAACTTACAAAGAAGAGAGGAATCACATGCCTAAATCGGCCAATCGCAAGAGGATGAAGGTAAATTTGTCTTTGCTGCTTCCATTGATTGTCGCTTCAGTGGTGGCGAGCTTTGTGCTGCCCCTGCTAACAGCGACGGGACAAGAAAAAGAATCGGCGATTCGGGAACGCATTGAAGCCGCACGCGAAAGACGAGGAAGCCGGTTTCGGCCTCGTCCCAAACATCAGCCGAAACGGCCCGCACAAACGCAGGTTCCTTTGCTTCAGCAAGAGACGAATTCCTTGTTATCAGAAGTGCCGAGTTGGCAGCAGCAGATCGTGGACGGAGAATTTCCCTGGCCGAATTTCAGGATGGAAGACAAGCGCGAAGAAGAAAAAGAAGAGATGTTCGACAAGCCTCGCGAGGCAGCAGAATACTTTCTGAAAAAGCGTTTGCCCGTAGGCGAAACTGAGTTCCCGACCGAAAAATACTTTGAAGCACAGGAGCAAATGCGCTCCATGCCGCAGTTTTCCACTTCGCTAAACCGGTTTTTGACGACGGAAGAGTCCGCGGCCTTGCGGGCGAAGTCTGAAGCGGAAGCTCCGGCAGCCGTTTGGACTCCGCTGGGGCCTGGCAACATCGGAGGCCGCACGCGAGCATTGCTGATCAATCCGCAAGACCCGAATGTGATGTATGCCGCTGGCGTAACCGGCGGCGTTTGGAAATCCACGAACGCCGGGCAGACCTGGGCTCCGATTGCAGACTTGCTGGGAAACATCACGGTCAGCGCAATGGCGATGGAACCAGGCAATCCCAACACAATCTATGTCGGCACAGGCGAAGGCGTGAATGGGGCGGAATATGACGGCACTCTTGCCAGTGGAGATTTTCGAGGCGCAGGAATTTTCAAAACAACCAACGGCGGAGCAAATTGGACTCGGTTGGAAAGCACGAAGACTGAAGACTTTTATTTTGTGAATGACATTGTCATTAGCACGACGGACAAAAACAGGATTTATGCCGGGACGAAATCCGGTGTCATGCGGTCGTTGGATGGCGGCACAACCTGGACGCGCGTGCATAACCCGATTGGCCCGCGCGGCGTGACAGTCAATGCCGGCTGCCTTGACTTGGCGATCCGAACCGATAAAACCACTGATGTCGTTTTCGCTTCCTGCGGAAATTTTGAACAGGCGATCATTTACCGTAACTCTGACGCCAGCGGAGCGGGCACATGGGATGTTTCGCTCCGGGAATCCGGCGTGGGGCGCACGGCGATTGCCATTGCGCCTTCCAATCAGGATGTTATGTATGCAGTCGCAACCAGCATTCAAAACAACGATTCGCAATATTCCCTGTATGCCGTTTACCGTTCGACCAACGGCGGCACGAACTGGAATGCGCAGGTTCGCAATACCGATTCCAGCAAAATTAACCGTGCGATTCTGGCGGCTTTCGCCGGAGCGGTCGCAACCGATTGCGGTTTCGACCTGGAAGATTTCACGATTGCACAGGGCTGGTACGATCTGGCAATTGCAGTTGATCCGGTGGATTCCAATCGCGTTTGGGTGGGCGGCATCGAACTCGCCCGGTCGGATGACGGCGGCGTGAATTGGGGGCTTGCGGGGCAAGGATATGCCAATGCGAGTTTTGAATTGGGGCCAATTCACCCGGATCAGCACGTGATTGTTTTTCATCCGAACTACAACGGCGGCTCCAATCAAACTGTCTACGTCGGCAACGACGGCGGTTTGTATCGAAGCGATAACGCCCGCGCGGCGACAGCCACGACTCCGGCCAGCATCTGTAATCCGAATTCCGTCGCCGTGAAATGGACTGCGATCAATAACAATTACGGGGTGACCCAGTTTTACAACGGAGCGGTTTCTGCCGATGGCAAAACGTATATCGGCGGCACGCAAGACAACGGAACGGTTTTAGGAACGGATGACAAAGGCGTCAATGCGTGGCGGCTGATCAACGGAGGCGACGGCGGTTACGTCGCCATTGACCAGGCCAACGCAAACACATTGTTTGCGTCGTTTCCGGGTGGATATTTTGTAAAAAGCACTGACAGCGGTGGCACATTTGGAGATTCGAATTACGGCCTCAATGATGTCGGAACCTACTTCGTTACTCCGCTGGCCATGGACCCCAGCGATTCCCAACGGCTTTGGACTGGTGGGTATTATTTGTGGCGGACGACCAACAGCGCGGCGTTGTGGGCGCGGGGCAGTTCATTGACGCCGGGGACTGAATCGGTCAGTTCCATCGCCATTGCTCCCACCGATTCAAACCGCATGCTGGTGGGAATGGGCGATGGGTTGGTGTTGCGCAACAGCGCAGCGCTGACATCAACGACAACAACCGATTGGGCGTACTCTCAGCCCAGAGACGGCTGGGTTTCTTCGCTGACCTTCGATCCCAACAACAAAGACATTGCTTATGCCACGTACTCCAACTTCGGAGGTGCGCACGTCTATCGAACGATTGACGGCGGCGTGAATTGGTCAGTCGCGGACGGCAGCCAGGGGAGCGGCGGAAATCCAAACGGACGAATCCCGGATGTGCCGGTTCATACCTTGGCAGTTGATCCTTCGAACACTGCTCGCTTGTATGTTGGAACAGACGTTGGCGTTTTCGTCAGCAACGACGGCGGCGCGAACTGGGCGCAGGAAACAACCGGTTTCACCAACGCCATCACCGAAAAAGTTCAAATTCAGGTTTCCGGCGGGGTGACTTCCGTGTATGCCTTCACACACGGTCGCGGAGCCTGGCGAGCAGTGGTCAACAACAGCGGTTGCAGTTATTCGCTGACATCGCCCACGCGCGAAATAGGTGCAGCCGCGACGAACGGAACCGTGGCGGTGAAAGCGGCTCCCGGAGGCTGCAACTGGACTGCAACATCGAACACTTCTTGGCTGACGGTCACTGGCAGCGGCAGCAGCGATGGAACCGTCAACTTTTCGGCAGCGGCAAATACGACCTTCAATTCGCGCACGGCGACGGCGACCATTGCCGGGCGAACGTTTGTCGTCACACAAGCTGGCCAGCTTGATGTTGACGGGCCAATTGTTGAAATTACCGATCCTTCCGGGCCGATTCAGAACACCAGTGGCGTCGTGAATATGGCCGGAAAAGCGACGGACAATAACGCTGTTTCGTCCGTGACCTGGCAATCGGATCGTGGCGCAACCGGAACGGCTGTCTATACGCCTGCGACCGGAGTATGGACCGCAACCGGAGTGGCTTTGTCGCCCGGCAGTAACCTGATTACTGTGACGGCGCGTGATAACGCAGGCAACATTGGCCGCTCAACGATTTCCCTTTCTTCATCGCCAGACGCGGTTTTGGTGACGTATGCCGGAACTGGGGCAAACGGCTCTTCAGGCGATGGAGGCCAAGCCGCCGCCGCGCGGATTTCTCGTCCGTATCAGATTGCAGTGGATGGCGCGGGAAATGTTTATTTCACCGACACCGACAACCACACGGTTCGTAAAGTGCTCCCCAACGGGGTGATTACCAGGATTGCGGGGACGGCGGGATCAGCAGGTTTCAGCGGCGACGGCGAATTGGCTGTAAATTCCAGGCTCAATCAACCTACTGGAGTTGCTGTTGATGGTTCGGGCAATGTTTATATCTCCGACACTACCAATAATCGAATCCGCAAAATCACGGCTGCGACCGGCGTTATCAGCACAATCGCCGGAAATGGCCAGGCTGGGTCCAGCGGAGACAATGGGCCAGCGCTGTCAGCCACTTTGAATTTTCCATACGGATTGGCAATCGCCAGTAATGGAGATGTCTATTACGCGGAATTCAGCAGCAATCGAGTGCGCAAAATCACTGTGGCGACGGGCATCATCAGCACCGTGGCTGGAACCGGAACAGCGGCATACAACGGCGACGATAGGCCTGCGACGGAAGCCGCGGTCAATGCGCCGATCAACGTCACATTCGACAACAATGGAAATCTGGTGATTGCCGACAGCGGCAACAACCGCATCCGCCGCATCAACATGGCGGATGGCAAAATCAGCACCATTGTGGGAACGGGAACTTCGGGATTCGCGGGCGATGGTGGTCTGGCAACGGATGCGCGCGTCAACGTTCCCGCCGGAGTGGTTTACGATTCGGCGGGCAATCTGTATTTTGCGGATCGAGGCAACAGTCGAATCCGCAAAGTTTCCGCCGGAACAAACATCATCACTACCCTCGCCGGAGTCGGTTTGTCCGGATTCAATGGTGACGGATTGGCGGCGCTGGCTTCCAGGCTGTCAGTTCCGAACTCCGTTGCTGTGGACTCGGTTGGCAATATTTATATTGGCGACCGGGATAACCTGCGCGTTCGTCGCATCATTTTTGCTCCCGCGAACGACACAACGGCTCCGACGATTGCTATTACTTCGCCAACCACTGCGGCTACGTTTACCACATCCAACTCGCCGCTGACTTTGAGTGGAACGGCGTCGGATAATGCGGCAGTCTTCCTGGTTCGCTGGAGCAATGACCGTGGTGGCAGCGGCGTCGCCAGTGGAACGACTTCCTGGACGGTTCCGAACATCGCGTTGCAAAACGGCCCGAACAATTTGACCGTAACGGCTTGGGACGTTCGGGGGAATGCGGCCAGTGCCAAATTGCTGGTCAATTTCAACACGCAGCAAATCATCACGACCCTGGCTGGCAACGGCCAAACCGGAGCCACCGGAGACGGCGGAGCGGCGATTGGCGCGCGACTATCCCTGCCGACGGGGGTGGCAGCGGACGCGACAGGGAATCTGTACATCGCAGATTCTGCCAATAACCGCGTGCGCAAAGTGACACCCGCAGGCGTGATTCTGCCGTTTGCCGGAAACGGAATGCTGGGTTCCAGCGGCGATGGCGAACAGGCTGTCAACGCCACATTCAACCAGCCGCAAAGTGTTGCAGTGGATTCAGTTGGCAACGTTTACATCTCCGACACCGGGAACCATCGCATCCGAAAGGTTTTGACCAGTGGGGTTATCACGACTGTCGCCGGAACAGGCGGGAATTCGTTTGGCGGTGACGGTGGACCTGCAATCCAGGCGCAGTTGAATACACCCTTCCAGATCGCAATTGATGCAGCAGACAATTTGTACATTGCCGATTCGCTGAATCGCCGAGTCCGCAAAGTAACAACTAGCAGCGGCGTCATTTCCACAATTGCAGGGGATGGGCGAATAGGGAGTGGCGGAGATGGCGGCGCGGCTGTTAACGCACAGTTCCTATTGCCTTACGGTATAGCTGTTGACCGCAGCGGAGTCGTATTTGTGCTCGACGCTTTTGATGGCCGCGTGCGCCGTGTCGCCACAAACGGGACAGTTACAAACTACGTTGGCACAGGAAATTTTGGCTATTCAGGCGATGGCGGCCCAGCCACCAGCGCTGAAATTGACCCGCAATCGTTTATCACCACGGACGCGGACGGCAATCTGTATATTGCCGATCTATACAACCACGCCATTCGCAAAGTGACTGCGGCAACGGGAATTATCAGCACCGTTGTTGGAACCGGCTCGGGCGGATTCAGCGGTGATGGCGGCTCGCCGCTCAGCGCGCAGCTCGCTTTCCCGAACGATGTGACCTTTGACCGGGCAGGGAACATGTACATCGCTGATTTCAACAACCAGCGCATTCGCAAAGTTTCCAACGCCAGTCTGCTGAAATCTGTGGCAACCGTGTCTGCCGCCAGCTTCCAGGGAGATGTGTTGGCCAGCGATTTGATCGCCGCTGCATTTGGGCAAAACCTGGCAACCAGCATTCAGATCGGCGGAACAGTTCCGTTACCGACCACGCTTGTGAACACCTCCGTTGCAGTCCGTGATTCCTCCGGAATTGAGCGATTGGCGCCGCTGTTTTTTGTGGCGCCGACGCAGGTCAACTTCCAGATTCCGCCCGGAACGGCAACCGGAGCCGCAACGGTGACGATCACAGGTGGCGATGGTTCGGTTTCTACAGGAGTCGTACAAGTCGCGACGGTTGCGCCAGGGCTTTTCTCCGCAAATTCTGATGGGCAGGGGATTGCGGCCGCGGTCGTTTTCCGTGTTCGAGGGAACGGCGAACAGGTTTATGAACCTGTTTCCCGTTTTGATTCTGCAAGCGGCAGGGCTGTCGCTGTGCCTATTGATCTTGGGCCAGAATCCGATCAGGTGTTCCTGATTGCTTATGGAACGGGAGAACGGTTCCGAACTTCGCTGGCGAACGCTTCCGCGACCGTAGGCGGAGCAAATGCGGAATTGTTATATTTGGGACTTCAAGGCGATTATGTCGGCCTGGATCAAGCCAACATACGCCTAAGCCGCTCGCTGATTGGCAAAGGCGACGTCGAAGTTAAACTGACTGTTGACGGAAAGCCGTCAAATACAGTCAGAATCAATATCAAATAGACCCGTAATCAACAGTGCGATGCGTTTGTCACCCTTCTGGAACGGATGGAACAAGCGCATCGCACACAGGAAAGCTCGATTTGATCAACTTGGCTTGATGGCTTGCAATCAGTAAGTCTTACAGTACAATACCCGCTCGGTCATCCTTGACTGAGGTTTTCCAGACCAACATTTCACCCGAATCTTCGAGGAAGGAGACAGCAATAATGGCAGTTTACATCATTTGTGAACCGTGCATTGGTACGAAAGACACGGCCTGTGTCGAGGTTTGTCCTGTGGATTGTATCCACCCACGGAAGGACGAAGGAGAGTTTGAAGCGGCGACCCAGCTTTATATCAATCCCGACGAGTGCATTGATTGTGGCGCGTGCCAGCCAGCTTGCCCGGTTGAGGCGATTTACCGCGATGAAGATGTGCCGGAACAGTGGCAAAATTACATCGAAATCAACGCAAATTATTTCAAGTAATACAACGTTGAACGTAGACCACGAAGCCGGAGGAACTGAACTTAAAAGTTCAGTTCCTCCGGCTTGTCTGTTGTTACGGCTCGAAAAGAAAACACTTGGCCTGTTGTTGTACGTTGATCGGGCAGAATGTTATTGCCACATGGTAAATTTTTCCGAAAGAGGTCAGGAGAGTTAAATTTATTAGTTACTATAGTTTTAATGCTTGACACTCTGTTATGAGCGTAGTATTTAATCTTTGTCTTTGAGCATCCCATCCCGCCTGAGTTCTTCAGGTGTTTGCCCTTCAAACTCACCGTTTAGATCACTTTTCGTTCATTGAAGTTGTGCATTGCGCGAGCCGATTTGGAGTTTGCTGTTTTCGTTACAAGCTTCAACGGTGTCGCCAATGATAAGAGCAGAGCGATCAGAAAAAAGTGCATCGCCAATATATCAACTGCATTTATATATATTTACAGCCCTTCTGTTTTACCCCCGTAGGCTACACACCCAAACGGCGAATGCAGCAGTAACAATCTGATTAAACCATTTACGTCTTTTGTAGGTTGGCTTCTGGCAAGGAAGCGTGCGGAAGCTCGCCCAGTTGCATCCTGCCAATCGAAATAACGCCTGTGAAGTAACAGGCTGGGAGAAGTGTGCCTTGAAAGCAGTGAAATGTTAGTGCAAAGTTCGTCGTTACCAGCCCCGAAATAACCTATTCCGAACCCCGATATATTCATCACTACCTTAAAGATACTTTGCAAGATCATTTAAGGAGAGTCGTGGTCTAGCTGGCGGCAGGTAAGTTCGCCAGTGATAAGTATACGTGTGCCCGTTTAACAAAAACATAGTGAGTTACTTGTCAAGTTATTCAGATGTTGGTTAGTAACTCGACAAAAAAGGAAATTGAAATGGTGCCAAATAATCGAGTGCTTATGCCTGAGAGCAAGCACAGAGCTTCAGTAGTAATTCGGCGCAGTAGAGCGATTCGTTGGCTTGGGCCTGAGCTGTCAAAAGCTTTGGTTACGATCGTCAGTTTTGCAATGGTTTTTTGCAATCTGGCAGTTTTTACTGAAAAGGGACTTGCCGGGCCGGTTCAAGTCATTACGCTTTCAGCGGAAGTGGTTTCAGTCTCTCAAGTGAGACTGGCTTGGGTGATTACCAACCCTGGATCCATTTCTTCTATCAGGGTGTACCGCACGGATGCTGCCGCACCCGATAACTATGAAATGGTCGCTTCACTGGCTGACACTGCCAGAGGGTATGTTGATTCAAGCGTAATCCCCAACGGCACGTACTTGTATTATGTAAAAACGGTCAAGGCCGGGGGCGTTTTACTATCCAGCCCATCCAATACCGTAACGGTTCGAATGTCTGGCGGCTCATTGCCCACTCCGACTCCAACCGTGACGCCTAACCCAACGCCAACTCCGAACGCAACTCCAACGCCAATCCCAACTCCGACTGCCACGCCAGTGCCAACGCCGAGTCCAAATCCGACTCCGCAAGGAAACGAGACGCTTGTGGCAAGATCGGTGTCAGCGACGCAAATCGAGCTTTCATGGCAAATTCGAACGACCAAACGGATAACCACTGTTCGCATTTATCGGACAACGGCGGCTGAACCACAGGGATTCAACTTCCTGACTTCCGTCAGTCTGCTTCCCAATCAATTTATTGATTCGAACCTGACTCCTGGCACGACTTATTTGTACCAGATCAAATGGCCGGAGAGCGGAGTGTTACTTTCACCGCCCTCAAACACCGCAATCGCAACTACGCTGGGCGGTTCGCCATCACCTTCGCCCACGCCGAAGGTAACGCCGACGCCATTGCCCACACCAACAGCGACTCCAAGCCCAACGCCTGTTTCGACACCTACGCCTACTCCCACACCAGTTCCAACACCTTCGCCAACACCAGTTGATCCTGGCGGAACGCCCACGGGGCCAATCCCATTGGATGATGAAGAAAAGGAGTTGGTGCGGCTGATCGGAACTTATCGGGAAACAAGGTTTTTAGGGCCGATTCGCCCTTCGATTGCGTTAACCAAATCCAGTGATTTTTTAAGCCGCGATCTTTCTATACGCAACACGGTCAGCAGGCTCGATAGTCTGGGGCGGGATGTGGAAGCGCGCGCAAGGGCTTTCGGCTTTCAACCAGTCACAAGCCTGGAGGTGTTGGCGGCTGCCGGAAATTTGTCTGCGCAACAGGTTCTGGATGTTTGGAAATCTTCTACCTTGGAAAATGATGTATTGCTGAATCCTGTTTGGAAGGTCGCGGGCATTGGGCGTACCTACAATGCCAGTTTCGGGCGGTGGTATTGGGTGATTGAGTTTGCGGGATTTTGGGACAAAACGATCCCAATCCCCGGTGAAGATGATGATGGAAGAGTGGATGGGAGCGACTCCATTCGCACCCGTCCGTCGAGCGCTGCAATTGCTGCCGGACATCAGTTCTCTGGATATGGGGATGACGGAAATTGGTATAGCGCGCTGCATTGCGATATGGACATTCCCGGATCGCTGCGGGACCGGTGTTGGAAAGACGAGCCGCCGCAAGGAAATCCCAGTTTGAAGCTGCCTTCATTACCGGACAATCTGACTGGTACGTGGCACGTTCAGTACTCAATCTCGCCGACCGGCGTCGTTCACTACAATGATTATAGTGGGTGGGATGCGACAGGGTTCACGATTACCTTGCGTCTCAATGCCGATGGCACATGGAAGACCCAAGGGTATCGCGCTTATCAAGTACCAACACCGACAGAAACGGGTACCTGGACATCAGTTCATGACGCTGCACGCGATGAGGAGATCGTGACTTTTTACCGACCTGGAAAGCCTACGGCGACTATCCGAATTCATGCTGTAAGAGGTGTTTTGACCCTCTATGCGGTGGATGGTGGATCGGCTATGCAGGGCTTTCTAAAAGGATTCCCCGCAGACAGCAATCCTAAAGATGATCCACAGATTATTTTGCATCCGGGTGTCGGCTACTTTAATGCTCCGCATCCACCATTTTAACGATGTCACTGTCTCCGACCCTTTCAGGTTGAAGAAATTTTTTTCCTTTGCTGAAAGGCTCGGAGACTCAAGGATTGGTGAAATATTGAACCAGCCGTTAGTTAGCAGGAAATTTTATAATCATAGCTGGGTTTTCTAATTTACTACTTGACAGAGTAGGTGCTGCATAGTAATTAGAAAGGTGCATCCCTAAGCATTACCTTAGCAAATGATCAATCAGACATCCCCAGAGTCTGGCGATTAGCTGGAATCCACCTCTGAATGCTCCCCAGGCAGACGGTAGGTGATTTATTTCAGGTTGGTCTGGTGTAGGGCGAAGGTATTTTTGGAGTAGGTGACTTATAGAATGGTGCCCCGTGTTAGATTCTAAATGCGCCTATTTTTAGAGTTTCCCCTCCAAAATCTAAACAGCTACCCAACATGTTTTCTTACTGACTTTGACTGGCTGGTCAACGTGGGTTTTGTTTTCTCTAAAGTCCAAGTTGCTCCAACGGCTAGTGATGTGGTCTGCGAACTCAGCGGAACGCGCTTGTTAGCTGGCCTCACACAATTGGGTTAGTAAGGCCGAACTTATCCGTTTGTCATCGGGATTTTCCTGGCGAGCAGGCGATTGAGTAAGGCCGTTGTGTCGAAAGTTGTCTTGATTACGCAATCAATGACTGCCCGGCACAATTAAGCTAGTCGAAACGGTAAATGAGTACTGTCAGAAAGCCAGAGATGTCTTTCTGCATTGGAGAAGAATTATGGTGCCTCGTAACTTGTATCACTCGGAAGAACAAAAAAATAATTATCGGAAATTCTCTACAGTGTTGGTTGCTGCTTTATTGCTGAACTGCTTGATCGTTCTTGGTGCTTATACCCCCGTATCAGCGCAGATTTCTGGCATGAAGTCGCAAACAATTGATCTTGACGCAACGCCTCTCTCGGATTCTCAGATCCGATTGGTTTGGCGAATTAACAACCCAGGATATGTTGGAGGGATTCGCATTTATCGTGCGCATTATGTGACACCCGACAACTTTGTCTTTATCACGTCGCTTCCCGCAAATGCCTTGAGCTACATTGATTCGGGGCTGAAAGCGAAAAGTACTTGGATTTATCGCATTCAGACCCAGGAGAAAAAGCCAGCCATGTTGTCAGCGCCGTCAAATTCGGCGAAGGCTACGACGTTGGCCTCTGGGGGAGACGGCACAAACCAGCAGAACAGTGATGAACCAAAGATCACAACAGAAGATTCTTCACTGAATGTGATTCAAACACTTTCTGCAAAAGCGGTTTCGGCAAACCAAATTGAACTGCGGTGGGCGATTCCAGGCTTGGCTCACGTGGCGTCATTGCGAATTTACCGGGCATCGTCTGACGATCCCAAGAATTACGTAATGATTGGAGCCATTGGGTCGAATCTGAATGTGTATCTGGATCAGGACCTGAAACCGCGGACGACGTACTCCTATTACATGAAGTACAACGAAAACAGCCATAGTGCGAATTTGTCGGCGCCCTCCAATCTGGCGACGGCAACCACACCTGATGGCGGTGATCCGAATCCGCGTCGCCGGTATGAAGGATTGCGTCCAAAGCCTGGAATTCCGTATGTGCTGCCGGATGGCGGCATTGGAAGCGCGATTCCGTTGGATAATCAGGAAAGCGAATTCCTGTATTTCCTCAATAAATATCGTGCTGCCAACGGACGTGGCCCCGTTCGTGCTTCGGTTTCTCTGACCATGTCAGCCGATGCTTTGAGCAGAGACCTGGCGCCGCGCGGTGAAATCAGCAAATTCGATTCAAATGGCTCCAGTCCCTTTATGCGCGCCCGCGCATTTGGGTTCCCCAAGCTTGAAGAAACGAAGTTCGATACGCTTGTTACTGCGGGAAGATTTCTTGACGTAGAAGCGTTCTTCAATTTCGTGAGACAGGCTCCTGAAAATGACGAAATGCTGCTCCGTCCTGAATGGAAAGTCGTCGGTGTCGGGCGCGGTTATGAAGGGGGAAGCTATTACTGGGTTCTGGACTTCGCCGATTACTGGGATAAGACCATTCCGCTGCCCGGCGAAGACACCGATGGACGTGTAGATGGCAATGAACGCATTCGCACTCGTCCTCCCATTGATGCGCTGGCAGCAGGAGCCAAGTTCAGTGGATACGGAGATGATGGTAAAGCTTATTCTCCGGTTCACTGCGATCTGGAAACGAAGGAATGCTGGCGCGATCCGGCCCCGGCTGGTAATCGCAACCTGCGCGATAATTCGTTCCCGGAAAACCTGATCGGCCAATGGCACGTGGAATATCAGATTGATGTAAGAGGCGTTACGCACTTCAATGCGCCTGACAAATTCGATATGACCGATTTCACGATGGCATTGCAGATCAACGAAGATGGCACCTGGGTGTCGCAGGGCTACAAGACCTATCAGGACCCGATTCCTTCCGAAGCGGGCACCTGGAAATGGGTGCATGATGCCGGGCGCAACGAAGAAATCATTACGTTCTTCCGCGACAATGGCAAAACCACAGCGACAATTCGTGTCCATGCCGGTCAGGGGGCACTGACGTTCTACGCTGTTGATGGCGGTGATTTCTTCAGTGGCGTCAAGGCCGTTGGGTATAGCAAAGATGGCGCGCAAGTCATCTTTACTCCGGGGTTAGGCTTCTTCTACACCTCGGCGCCTGCGTTCCCGGCGAATATGCGCTGCACGACCTGCCCGAAAACGAATCCCTAATTTGGGATAGAAATTTGGTCAACAGTGACTAAACTCTGCGTTTGGGCAGAAAACCTCAAAGAGGCAAGAAGAGAAATCTTCTTGCCTCTTTGCTTATGGGGTTGGGAAGGAACGCTGCAGTGAATTTTTCGTTCTGTGGTGTTTTTGACCTTTGCAGCACCAGAGCAGTATCCGGCAAGAGACCCGCAACGCCAGTAGCAATTGCCTGTGATAGAATCCGCCGCGTTCAATACCAAAACACTAAGATTATGTAGTAAGGAGAAAGGCAGGCAATGAATTTTCCAAGGGCAAGCGGAGTTTTGCTTCACCCAACGTCTTTGCCGAACGGCAGCGGCATAGGAGATTTAGGTAAGTCGGCTTACGACTTTGTTGATTTTCTGGAAGAAGCTGGTCAAAGCCTATGGCAGGTATTGCCGTTGGGGCCGACCGGTTATGGAGATTCGCCTTATCAAAGCTTTTCGGCCTTTGCCGGGAACCCGCTTTTGATCAGTCTTGATGCATTGATTGAAGACAGCTTGCTGGATTCCACTGATTTAGAGGAAGCCGCAAAACTTCCTCAAGACAGGGTTGATTACGGCGCGGTGATTGAGTTCAAAATTAGAATGCTGACAAAAGCGCACGCGGCCTTTGCTTCTCAAGGCGCTGAAGAAGAAAAAGCAGACTATTTGAATTTCACCACCCAAACAAAGTGGTGGTTGGAAGATTATGCCGCTTTTCGTGCAATCAAAGATCAGAATGACGGGAAAGAATGGACAAAATGGGAGCCGTATTTGCGCGATCGTCAGGACGAAGCGATGCACTTCTTTCGGGAAAATCAGGCGATTGAAATCAGCCGGCATAAATTCTGGCAATATCTGTTTTTCAAACAATGGTTGAAATTGGCCGAATACGCCAACCGCAAAGGCGTCAAAATCATTGGTGATATTCCGATCTTTGTCGCGCACGATTCGGCTGATGTGTGGGCCAATCCGCAGCTTTTCCATTTGGACAAAGAGGGACAGCCCACTTTGGTGGCTGGAGTTCCACCAGATTATTTCAGTGAAACCGGCCAGCTTTGGGGAAATCCGCTGTACCGTTGGGAAGTGTTGGCCAAAGACGGGTATCAATGGTGGATTCGCCGGATTCGGGCGGCACTTTCGTTGGTGGACATCGTTCGCTTGGACCACTTTCGCGGATTTGAAAAGTATTGGGCTGTGCCCGCAGGCGAAGAAACTGCGGTCAATGGAAGTTGGGAACCTGGCCCTGGAGCCGATTTGTTCAATGCCATCAAACAGGCTTTTGCTGACGCCGAAGGCGGGCTGCCGATCATCGCGGAAGACCTGGGGTTCATTACGCCGGAAGTTCACCAGCTTCGCCACGAATTTGGCTTTCCGGGAATGTACGTGCTGCAATTTTGTTTTGGCCCTTCGCCGGAAGAAGATAAGAACAAACCCTATAGCTTTGTGGCCAATGCGGTTGTCTATCCTGGGACGCATGACAACGACACCATATTAGGCTGGTTCACGGCAGAAAATGGCAGCACGGCCAGCAGCGAAGACGTTCAGCGAGAGCGCGAATTCGTATTGAAATATCTTGGGACGGATGGCAAGGAATTGAACTGGGTTTTTATTCGTGTGGCGCTGGCTTCGGTTGCCAACACGGCAATCATTTCGTTGCAGGATATTTTGGGACTTGGCAGCGAAGCCAGAATGAACATTCCTTCGCGAGAAAGCGGAAATTGGAGTTGGCGATTCCGGGCAGAAGAGCTGACGCCGGAAATTCGTGCGCGGCTTGGCGAGTTGACGGAAATCTACGGGCGCAATCGCGCTCGCTTGAAACAGGAAACTACGCCGGATCAGCAGCCAGACGGCGGAATCGTGGAATCCACAGAGGATCAATAACGCCGAACATGAACCAAACCCTTTTGAAAATTCTGCTGTTGGCGTTCACGCTTTGCGCCGCCATACCGGTTGCTGCTCAGGAACCAGCGCAAAGTTCAGAGGTCGTCAAAATCAACACGGACCTGGTCGTTTTGGACGCGCAAGTGTTGCGAAAAAAGGACGGGCGGGCGATCAACTCGCTGAAACGCGAAGATTTTTTACTTTCCGAAGACGGCCAGCGGCAGGAAATAGTTCACTTCAGTCAGGACAGGTTGCCGCTTTCAATTCTGTTGCTGCTGGATTTGAGCGCCAGTGTGCGCCCGGTGATCGAAGAAATTCGCAACGGCGCTTTGCAAGCGATGGAGCATTTGCGGCCCGAAGACGAAGTCGCGCTGATGACCTTTGCCGACCAGACAAGGCTGTTGCAAGACTTTACACGCGACCGAAAAGTGATCGTCGAACAAATCAGCCGCACGCTGGAAAAATCCTTTGTCGGTGTTGGAACTTCCATTCACACGTCGCTTTACGATGCCGTTCTGCAAATGGACAAAGCGCACGACAGGCTCAGCCGTCGCGTCATCATTGTGGTCACGGACAACATCGCCACGATGCACAGTTTCACTAGACCTACGGTTACCGACGTCAACGAACGCTTGCTGGAACACAGCACAGTTGTTTGCGGTTTGGTCATCGGTGGAGAAAGCTCCAAGACGCTGAAGATGTTCATGCGTGGCCGAGCGGAAAAGTATAACTGGACAGTTCGCGTGGATGAGTTTGCCGAACCGACCGGCGGCGAGGTGATGATTGCCGAGGCTGCAACCGTCAACCAACGACTGGCAGATTTAATCAGCCATCTGCGCATCCGTTACAGCATCGGCTATTCGCCAACAAACGCCACGCGGGACGGTAAATTTCGTAAAGTCAGCCTTGCCCTAACCAGCGAAACCGCAAAACGCGAAGGCGACATCCTTGTCAAAACTCGCCAAGGTTACTTCGCGCGCGAACATCAAACGACACCCAGGCCGGATTGATCTTCAGTGTTTGCTGAATAAGTTTCTCTGTCGTGTTTGAATCCTTGGACTCGTCTCAGGAACCAGTGCAGATTGAATGCAATCGCCATCACCGCCCATATAATACCGAGGCTCAAATACATCTCTCGATATTTGGCCACGTCCCAGACGAATGGATTGCCGATCAGCCAACGACCATAATCTTCTTGCCACCAGGTTGGGGAGTTCATAAACACCAGCGTTCCGATCAAAAAGGGAATTGTGGAACCGAGTGCGGTGAGCATCAAGGCGAGCAGCCACGTCAGTTTGGTGCTGATTCTTTTCAGCAAATGTCTTCTGAGTAACGCAGCCGTCAGTGCGTAGCAAAGAATGTACAGATTCATCACTGTCATCCAGCGCGTCGAGCCGACGAGTTCAGGCAAACTCTTGAAATTCGGAAACAGCCGCCACCAAATCCAGCAGATGAGATAAGTCTTGGCGATCATTGCTGCCGTCCAAGCCAAGCCATTGGCCGAGCCGCTGAAAAACCAAAAACTGAAATATCGTTTCCAGCCGGATTCGGGAATAGCGCGCAAGACGCGATGCCCTGGCCAATCGCGTTCGCTGACGGCAACCAGAATGGAAAACGCGAACACAATATTGAACGCAACCTGCCAAAAAATCAGGGAATCGTGTGTGGATTCCACCCAGCTTCCCAGCAATGCTGCCGCTCCGCCAATCAGCCAAATTGTGGTGAGATACAATCGGACAGGCAACGCCCGGTTTGCGGATGCGGGTTTAATCAGCGCTACGGATAGAACAAATAACAGTCCAAGCTGGCAGAAATAGGTCAACGCGATTATTCCCGTCCATTGCCAGAAGTTGAGCGTGCCAAGGGTGCTTCCGACGCCTTCCCACAGCATTCCGCCCGCCGTCACCATGGCACTGACATATCCGCTGAAAAGCTGGCCGAAGACAATCAATCCCAGAATGAATTTGAAGGCTCGACTGATGGGCAAGCAAGCGACGAAAATCGCAATCTGAGAACTCAGCGTGACCGCGATAAACCCAATCGCCAAAACAACCAGCATCGAAGGGAGATCAATCCCGCGCAGAAAATACGTGAAGGTCAGAAAAGGCAAGCAGGCGCTGAAGATGATGATCGTCAGCACAGCGGCGGCCAGCATCTTTCCGGCAATGATGCTGCGTGGTTTGATGGTGGTGATGAACAACAGGTCCAGGTTGGTTTCAGACCGTTCCGCCGCCAGTCGCACTCCGCTATAAAGTGGCACAAACAGCATGCTGATGGCCAGCATAATTCCGAACAGAATCATGAACATTGTTCGCCCGGAATCCGTTCCGAAGCTGACATCGGTGTTTGTGACCAGATAAATCCCGACAGCCAGGATTTGAATGGTCAGTAAAACCAGCAGTGCGGTGATGACAAACCGGCTTTGCACCGCCTGGCGCAATTCTTTGACCACAATTGGATTCAACCAGTCGCTGAACCGGTCGGAAAAGCTTTCCGGCAAACCGGATTTTGGTTGGGCTGAGTGGGTGAGTTCGGCTTGGGCGGTCATTGCACAACTCCTTTGGTCACGTTCATGAAGATTTCTTCCAGATTGGCGCGTTGCTGTTTGAATTCCACAATGCGATAGCCACGCGCAATCAATGCTGACAGCAGTTCGGCGCAGGCTTCATCGGTGCCACTGACTTCCGCCGCGACTTCTTCGCCAACGAATCGAGCGGTTTCGATGTGCGGCATTTGCAGCAAATCCCGATGCAGGTTTTCCTGTCCGCCCAAGGTTCGGATCAAAACCGTTCGGCGCGGAACGCTGTCGCTGAGCAAATCGCCGATGCCGCCCGCCATCAAGATTTTGCCGTGTTCGATGATGACTGCTCCGTGGCAGATTTCGGCCAGCTCCGTCAGGATGTGCGAACTGATCAAAATCGCTTTGCCCTGCGAAGACAGCACCCGCAGAAGTTCGCGCAATTCGATGCGCGCACGCGGATCAAGCCCCGCCGCCGGTTCATCCATAATCAACACTGGCGGATCGTGCAGCAGCGCACGTGCCAGGGTCACCCGTTGCTTCATTCCTTTGGAAAGCGCGACCAGCATCTTTTCTCGAATGCCTGCCAGGTTGGTGAACTCTTCGACGCTTTCAACCGTCTGCGCGCGTTTTGCGCCCTTCAATCCGTACGCACGCGCGAAAAAATCCAGGTATTCGTGAACCGAGATGTCGCGGTGAGTGGGCAGGGAATCCGGCACATAACCAACCAGATGCCTGGCGCGTTCAGGGTCTTCAATGACTGAAACGCCGTCAATGGTTGCTTGGCCGGAAGTCGGTTCATCCAGCGTCGCCAGAATGCGCATCGTCGTGGTTTTGCCCGCGCCGTTGGGGCCGACGAATCCCACGACCTGGCCAGAGCCGAAGGAAAACGACACGTCATCCACCGCGCGCGTCGAGCCGAAATACTTTTTCAGATTGGCGACCTCGACTCTCATCGTTCACCTCCCACGCCATAGACCAGGTTGCGAGCATTGCGCGTTTTGACGTTTTTCAACCCTTCTTCAACAAACGGCCCGCTATTGAGCACAGCCAGATAACTGTTTGCCATCAAAACTTCCTGCGGCTTGTCGCTGAACGTTTTGAACTCTTTCAACCAATCGCCGTTGTATGTCTGGCGCAGTTTTGATGGCGTTGCCGACGCTTTCAGTTCTGTCGCTTTCAGTGAAGCTTGCGCTCCGGCGGCGATGTTTTCGGCAGAGTAAATTTTTCCGCTGGCGTCTGCCCACCACACCAGAGCGATTTCCGCGCCCAAGCCATTGACCAACGTCGCGTTGCCGTCGGCGGATTGCCGGATGTTCAATCGTTCGCGCCGCGCTTCATTTTTTTG
>ERZ650309.405-NODE-405-length-21393-cov-4.341035_pt1 | contig 21393 bp, 15 predicted proteins | sample MGYA00376245_ERZ650309 | MGnify/ENA primary metagenome ERZ650309 (study PRJEB26733, sample SAMN07839294) | wastewater metagenome | biome: urban; feature: wastewater treatment plant; material: waste water | place: USA: North Carolina | collected 2016-04-26 ...
GATGACGTTGCCTTCGCTGGTGGTGACCATGAAAGTATTGCCGAACCCGACAGCCTGGAAAATGTTGTCGCTAACCTTCAAGGCTTTCTTTTGGTCCTGACCAACGCGAATCGCCATGACTGGGTTGGGCGGAATTTGATCCTGTTGTGCCAGCGAAGTTATCGTCAGGCAAAGCACCAGAAATGACAGCGCAAAAACCGTTAAGCAGAAACGTTTCATCGGAGACTCCTGCGGAACTTATTGTTTTTGAAAAATCAGTTTGAATGTCAGCGTGCCTTGCGGAGATTTTCGAGTGCGGATGATTCTCAAGGTATCGCCAATCAGTTGCCATTGTTCCAGCGTGGTAATTGTCGCTGGCTTGCCTTCGTTTTCGCCCGTGATGGTGGAATGCAGTTCCAACACTTTGCTGCCGTCCAGCCATTTGGCTTTCAGTTTCATGCTTCCGGCCAGCGGGCGGACGACTTCGATTTCGTTTTCGCTGCCATCCAGTTTGTACACCAATTCCTGTGAAGGCTGTTCCCGGTTACGGATCACGACTTTCTGTTCGGCGGTCAGTTGTTTGTCATCCTGTGTGACGACCATGCGAATTTCCGCATTGCCCAGAGCGCCGGTCAGCCCGGAACTTTTGTCCCGGTTTAGCACCCAGGTTCCGTCAAATTTCGGAATCCCGGATTTTGCGTGTTGTTTGGCCTGGTGTCCCCACACAGGGATTGCGACCAACCACATCAACACAAAAATCGCCGCCGTTTTCATCCTGTTCATTGAATAACCTCTCCAATTTGAATTTGCGGGGCAGGTAAGAACGGCGGCGATATTACACCATCCGAGGCTATTTCGTCGGGAAGGAAACCTTCAAAATATGATCCGTGATGCGCTGACAGGCTTTCAGTTCGACTTCGTGTTTGGCGGCTTCCGCTTCTTTGCGAAGCTTCAATCGTTCGGAGGGATTCCACGCAACAGCGGGCGGTGCCTGATCTGCCGGTTCGTTCTCCGCAACAGCTTTGGCTAGCAACCAATATTTGCCAGGAGCGAGATTGGTGAATGCGAATGATCCATCGCTGCCAGCAAGGATTTCGGCATACCGCAACACGTCTTCGGCAGCTGTGGATTCAGCGGGAATCAGGTGAACGCGCAGGCGTGATGGCAACCGCGAACCTTCCTGGGCAGAAACTTTGCCGCGAAAACTAGCTGCGCCTTCGGCCACGGTCACCGTCACTCCGGTCAGCTTGTCGCCGGATTTCAGCACCGCTCCGGTGCGAGCCAAATCTGTCGCCGGAGTTTTTTGAACAATCGTTTTCACGAACAAGGTTTCGTTGGGCAAACTCAGGCCCAGCCAATATCGAACTGCATTCAACCCGCGAAGTTCGAATTCGCCTTTGCCATTGATGGAAGCTTGAAGAGCGTTGGGGCGAGTGACAGGGTCGGTTTCTTGACGCGGTTTCACGTCAGGCCGGGAAGTCACAAGCATCTCTTCCAGCAATGACCGACCGGGTTTGTCGCAGGCGTTGGATGAAGGTTCGACCACGATCGTTCCGGCAATTGACGCCAATGGCGATAATCGCAATTCAATTCCGGTTACGTCTGCGCCTCTGACCGAAACGCGCCGAGGCGTGGAAGCCATTGGCGTGTCGTCAGCGGTTTGCACGAACAATTCATAATCGCCATCCGGCAGCCCATAAAAATCGAAGCTCCCCGTTGCTTTACTCGCGAGGGCTGTTGTGAGGAGGGACTCGCTGGCTACGTGCAGCAGTTGGACGGAAACAGATTCTTTCGCGCCCGTGACTTTGCCGCTCAGGGCGTGGCCGCGTTCGGCACGATAGCGAATGTCTATGCCGGTGGCTTCGCCGCCGCTGGTGACCTGAATTTCTGCCGCTGTGTCGCGTGTCGAAGAGGGGTAATACGTAGCCGCTTCATTGTCATACAGCGAAGCTTGTGAGCCGAAATACGGGTTGCCGTAATTGGCCAGCACGATGTACGTCCCAGGGGGCAGGCCGTAAAACCGGTAAATCCCCCGGTCGTCAGTTCCGGTTTGAGTCGCGCGCGGTGGCGACGAAATCGGATTGCCGTCAGCATCGCGAACCATTTTGGCTGCCATCGGCATTGCAATGAGAGCCTCACCGCTGGCATTCGTCACACGACCAGTGATGACTCCGCCACGAATCATGGTCACGGTTACCGTTTCTCCCACTCGTACGATAAAAGGCTGTGCGCGTTCGGCTGCGGATTTTGGAGCCGGAATAAATGCGCGACCCGCCAGGACTTCGATGGAATAGGGACGCGGCGGCAAATCGTTGAACCGAAATTTGCCTTCGTCGTCGGAGCTGGTGGAGCGCAATTGCCCCAGCGTTGTCGCATTCGGCGATGACAAACGAATGGTCATTCCTGCCAGCGGCACGCCTTCGTCAGAAACAACGCGCCCGGTGATGATTCCTTTTGTGGGAGTTTGCGCCAGCGAAAACGAACACAAACCAAGGCACAGCAAAACAGGGAGCAGGAATTTTCTTGTCATTACTGGTTGCCTCCTTTGCGGCTGAGGTCGAGCGGAATTGTGACAGGTGTTTCTCCTTCGCCGACGGTCACGCGTTGTTTGAAATCTTCCAGCAGCCGTTTCCACTCCTCAAACCCCGGTGGCGCTTCTTCGGTGCGATAGCTGGAGCTGAGTACCAATTCATATTCGCCTGACGGCAGGTTCTCAATGCGAAACTGGCCGCGAACATCCACTGTCGCCGAATTCAGTGACGACATACGGCCGCCCGGTTGGCGAACATACACGCGAATCTGAATCGTATTCGGAATTACGCCGCCCACAACTTGCACCTGGCCACGAATCACGCCTTTGCCGTGCCCGATTACCACTCGCACGCCTGAGATTTGCTCACCTGCGCCGATTTCGATGCCTTCGGATTGCGGCACGCCGTCACGCTCAACGCGCAAAATCGTAAACGCGCCCAACGCTTCGTTATAGGCCAAGGAAAATACTGCGCGTCCCGGAGCCATTCCTTTGGCGATGAAACTGCCATTGGTCGCGGGCGTGATTTGGTTGCGGTAAGTCGGCGCGACCAAATTCGAGCCGGAAACGAATGCATTGAACCGGAGCGCCGTTAGTTTCGCGAGCACGGTTGGATCGGCTGTTCCTTCAATGACAGCAACGCCGCTGATTGTGCCGCCGCGATGCAGTTTTAATTCCAACCCTTCAACATCCCCTTCGCCAATTTCAAAGCGAACGGGTTCGCTGTACCAACTGTCGCCCGATTCCGGATCGGCGAAGGCGACATACTTGCCCGGCAGAATGTTTTGCAGGCGGAATTCGCCGTTGGCGTCAGTCTTGAAATCATTGCCTGCCGTTGGACCAACTCTGCTGCTATTGGACGAAACCACGCCATACCCGATTTCGACGCCAGCGGCAGGTTGTCCCGTGTCGGAATAGGTCAATCGTCCGGCAACATCGTAATTTTTCCTGGCAGCGCCGATGGAAATATCAATGCCGGTGACTTCCTGACCCTCACTGACTTTGACAATTTTGGCATCGGTGATGGTGGTGGCATTGGGGTAATAAGTTTTCGGATACAGAACTCTGACCGTTGTCATCGCGATGGAATTGGGACGTTGCTCAAACCCCAGGCTGATCAGATACCTGCCTTCCGGCAAACCGTAGACACGATAAATGCCTCGGTCGTCGGTCGCGCTGAACATTCCGTTTGGCCCTAGCCATACTCGTTCGGGTTTTTCATGTTCATTCATCCGAAACAGTTCCACGCTTTGGCCGACGATTGCGTTGCCGCGCGAATCGGTGATTCGTCCGGTGATGATTGCGCCAAAGCGCAATTGAATTTCCATCGTGTCGAGCGTTTCGCCTTCGGCAACGGTGATGGATTTTCCCTGCGCGCCATACATATTTTCGCTGGGTGCGGAATACCCCGGAGCCACTGCGCCGAGCGTATACCGACCGGCTTTGACTCGCTCAAATCGAAAGCGTCCGGCTTCATCAGTTTTGACGCGTGGTGTTTGGTTTTGTTGATACTTTTCGGCAGCTTGCAGAACGACCAACACATTGCGCGCCGGTTCGCCTTTCAGGGTGACGACGCCAGCGACTGTCGCCGTGCCTTCTTTCAGCGGTGTTTGCGCCCCAAGCTGAGTGGTCAACAGAACAACAACAAACAAAGTGAAGATTTGTTTGAACATGGTGAATACTCCAGAAGTTTGTAGCCCCGCCTTCAGGCGGAATCGCCGCAACAAGGCCATCCCGCCTGAAGGCGGCACTACATGCGTTTAATTAAAACTTTAGTACGTAATCGTTGATGCGCTGACAGGGCTTCAATTCCAATTCGTTGTTGGCGGCTTCGGCTTCTTTTCTTAATTTGATGCGTTCAGTCGAGTCGAATGCCGCAGGGCGCGGTTTGTCTTTTTCGGTGTCGGGAATGGAACGGGTCAGCAACCGATATTTGCCGGGAGCAAGATGGTTGAAGGCAAACGAACCATCTTTTTCCGTCACCAGTTCGCGGTAACGCAGCACATCATCGGAGGCGGTCGGTTCCGCAGGGATCAAATGGATTCGCAGATTGAGAGGCGATGTTCCGCGTGGTGAGGTTTCTTTGAGAACGACGCGACCGGAAAGGGAAGCTGCGCCTTCGGCGAGGGTGATTTCGACGCCGGAAAGTTTTTCTCCGGCTTTCACGTTGATCGGCAAGCGTGCGGCGTCGGTTTTGGTCTTGGCGGTTCCGGCAGGTGGCAAGGTGATGGAACGAATAAACCACGATTCGCCGGGCAGATCCGGTTCCAGGCGGTAACTGTCCGGTTCCAGATTGAGCAGCGTGAATTCGCCTTTTTCATTGGGAGCAGTGGGGCGGTCCGAATCTTCATCGAGTTCACCCAGCAACGCATTAAGTGAACGCGGATTGCGAAGCTCGCTTTGCGCCCGCAGCAAAATCTCTTCGACGGACGACGGCGTTTTGTTTTCGCATTTGGCCGCGTCGGGGCTGGCAGGTTTGGCCGGTTCCAGCACGACGCGCCCGCTGATCGAACCGTATGCATTCAACCGCACGGTTAGTCCAGTGACATCTGCGCCTTTGACGGAAACTCGTTGCGGTTGTGAAGCCGCGCCGTTTTCTTCTCTGCGTCCAATCAAGCGGGCGTAAAGTTCATACTCGCCATCGGGAATGCCGAAAAAGACAAAGGCTTTGGTTTGAAAGACAGGCGCGGAACTGACGACTTCGCGGGTTGTGGCATTGAGCAAGGTGATGCCCGGAGTGTTGAACGGTTGCGAAGAGTCTGTCTGGCCGGTAATGGTTCCGCTGATGGCGCGGCCCAGATCGCCACGGTAGCGAATGTCTATGCCGGAAACTTCATCGCCGGGACGAACCGTGATTTCCATGGCCGCGTCGCGCGTTGTGGAAGGGTAATAGGTCGGAGCTTCGTTGTCCGCTTCGCCCAGCCAGCGCAGGCCTGCGCCGGATTCAATGCTGACAATGTAAATTCCGGGTAGCAAGCCGTAGACGCGATAAATTCCACGATCATCGGTTTGAAACTCGTCGCTCCACGTGGACGATTCTCCATTGCGAACCCGTTTGCCGTTCAAATCGCGCAGCCGTTGAAGCTTCACGGCAGCGCCGACCAGCAATTCGCCCGTGACATCTGTTGCTCGCCCGGTGATGACGCCGCCTTTGACCAAACGAATCGTTGCGGTTTCGCCGGGGCGATAAAACCGATTTTCTTCAGTGGAAACGTAACCGGGCGCAAACGCCGTGATTGAATATGAACCCGGAGCCAGTCCGGACAGTTTGAAGCTGCCCGTTTCGTCACATTCCACGCGTTGTTCGCGGTTGTTGCGAAGTCCGGCGGAGGTGATTTCAACCGTCGCCTTGGCGGCAGGCTGGCCGTCATCCAGCACAATTCGCCCGCTGAGTGTGTTCTGGGTTTGGGATTGCGCGAACCCAGAACCACAAAGGACAAGCAAGAAAGCAACTATGGTCACCAAAGTTTTCATCGTTCCTCCTGTTCTTTGCGGCTGGGATCATAAGTCAAGGTGACGCGGACTTCCGCGCCGGATGAAACGGTGACTCGCTGTTGGACCAGCGTTCGCATTTCATAATCACCCGTGTTGGTGCGGCTAAAGGAGTTCAATCGCAGTTCATATTCGCCGCTCGGCAGGTTGGTCAATTCAAAACGACCCTTATCATCCAGCTGAGCATTGAATCCTCTGCTGACAGAATTGCCGACCATGCGGGCTTCGATAGAACTCGACTCTATGCCAATTCGCTGGCCACCAATAACTTGCACCTGGCCGCGAATGACGCCTGATCCTGCCGAAAAGATCAGGCGCACATCGGTGATCTTTTCGCCCTTGGTTAGTTCGATGAAGTCTTTGATTTCCACACCGCCGCGTTCTATGCGGGACAGTTGCAGCGGGCGTGGGCTGTACGCACCAATTTTAATCTTGCCAGGAGCGACTCCGGTAAACTGAAATGATCCGTCTGGTTTCGGCAGGGTTTGGTGGTGCGAAACCGGCTGATCTGGTTGATTCTGCAAATCGCTCTCTTCGGTAAGTGCGTGAATCTGAACCTGGGTCAATTGGGATTTCAGGCTGGTGTCGGCAGAACCTTCGATGACGCAAACGCCGCTGATTGTGCCCCCTCGATGGGCTTTGATTTCCACGCCAGAAATGTTGCCGTCTACGATTTCAAAGGTCGTCGGTTCGGCGTAAAACTCGCTGGCTTCCATCCATCCGGAAGAGATGTTCGCCTTGTACTTTCCGCGTGAGAGTCCTGACAGCCGAAAATTTCCCAACCGATCTGTTTGGGAAAAATCAAAGCCACCTTCGCTGTCGCCGCTTTCCTGATTGCTGCGAATTTTGTTGCCGCTGACGTGAATGTTCGGAACGGGTTTGCCGGTGTCGGCTTCGACGACGCGCCCAATGGCTTCATACCGTGTGCGCATTGCGCCCAGCCGTAAATTGATGTCGGTGATTTCTTTTCCGGCGCTGACTTCGATAATTTTGGCTTGGCTCTGGTCGGTGGCATCCGGGTAAAACACAGGCGGGTATTTTTCGATGGAAAAGAAGCTGTTTTCGCCGCCCGCGCCCACCACGTAATTTCCCGCAGACAATCCGTAAATTCGATAAATGCCTCGATCGTCCGTCGTCCCTTCTTTGGAATCGCCTCTTTGTGGTTGAAGCTGACGGCGGCCATCTGGACCGACAGCAACACCGTATAACTGCACAGAATGCGCGATGACCGGCCGGCCTTCGGAATCGGTGACCTGACCAGTGATGACTCCGCCGCGCACCAGCGAAAAGTTCACGTTTTCCTGAGATTCGCCCGCGTCCAAGGTCAAGGTTTTAGGTTCGTTGTTGCGCTGGCCTGCGTCAGAGGCCACGAATGCTTTGGAGCCGGAAAGCACCAGATACCGTCCCGGAGGCAGATTCGTAAGTTGATATCTGCCTTCGGCATCAGTGCGAGTTTTGTATGACATCCGGCTGATCGAACCGTCTGCTGTTTGGCGAATCGGTTGCGATGATTCCCAATTCGTCGGGGCTTCGATGATGGAAAGCTGCACGTTCGCCGCCGGTTGCCCGTTGATGGTCACACGGCCAGAGATGGAACAATTGCGTGGTCGCACATCGCGCGGCAATTCGGACGGGCGAGTTTGGGCAAGGACGAACACAGGGAATAAACAGAGGACTCCCAAAACAGAGATCCGAATGGCATACGGGACAGGCTGCATAGGGTTACTCCTTGAACAATGTGGTGCGGCCTTAATCAACCGCGCTTTAACTTCACAATGCGTTACGAGTCTTACGGATTCGAAGTGTACTTCACTTCCAGGTCGTTCCTCCGCTGACAAAGTGACAAGCTGAATTCCTGGCCAGCGGCTTCGGCTTCGCGACGAAGCCGCGCGCGTTCCGTTGCCTCATACGCTGCGGGGCGGGCCGTTGGTTCGCCCGAATCTGAACGTGCCAGCACGCGGTATTTGCCCGGAGCCAGATTTTTGAAGTGGAATTTCCCGTCTGCGCTGATGAGTTCACGGTAGCGCAACACATCCTCCGCAGCCGTCGGTTCCGCCGGAATCAAAAACACGCGCACTTTGGCAGGGAGCGATTTCCCTTCGGTGGCCGAGACGATTTTGCCCGAAACGGCTGCCGCGCCTTCGCCTAAGGTGATTTCAAGGCCAGAGACTCTTTCGCCCGATTTCACCGAAATCGGCGACCGTGTCGCATCCGTACGTGTTGCTGCATCTGGGCGTGTTTTGGCCGCGCCACTCGGTGGCAGCGTCATCGAACGCACAAACCAATAGTCGCCGGGTAAATTGGTCAGCAGGCGATATGCGCCCGCTTCCAGGTTTTTCACCGTGAATTCGCCTTTTTCATTGGGCAGGTTCAAGGCAGAAATGTCGCCGAACATCAGCGATCCCAAGGAAATTTCAGGAGGCTTGGACGATTCCAGGTCTGTCACGAGCGAGATTTCGTTGAGCGTAAAACTTTCTTTGGATTCGCAGGCGTTGGCAGAGTTGGTTTTTTCGATCAGGACACGACCGGAAATGCTGGCGAGAGGGAGCAGTTTCAGTTCGACGCCGGACACGTCCGCGCCTTTGACGGAAACACGGCGCGGCGTGGACATCGTGCGGTCGTCTTTTTCGTTGGCGCGCACTGCCACGAGTTCATATTCGCCATCTGCAACGTTGGTTAGCGCAAACCCGCGCGAACCACCCATTGCCGCCGTAATCGCTTGCAATTCTCCGGTGGCGGCGGATTTCAACGACACGATCACGGCATTGAGCAATGTGTCGGATTCCGTTTCACCCGACAACGTGCCGCTAATCAGGTGGCCGCGTTCGCCACGATGGCGAATATCCACGCCTGTGGCTTCGCCGCCCGCGTGAAGAACAATTTCAGCGGCGGTATCACGGGGCGCAGACGGATGAAATGTTGGTGAATCGTGCGGGAGCATTCCGCTGCCAATCGCAGGCATCTCGCTGCCATTGACGCTGACAATGTAGGTTCCCGGTTGAAGACCGTACAGCCTGTAAATCCCACGATCATCCGTCAGGCGACCAAGCTGAGTTGGATCTATCTTCATCCCAGAAGGCGACACGCGGCGACCTGTTGCATCGCGCAAGAGTTGAGGCATGACGCGCACACCAGCCATCGGTTCTCCGGCGGCATCGGTGACGCGACCGGTGATGATTCCGCCGCGTACCATTGTCAGCAAAGCGTAATCGCCCAACCGATACAGTTCCGTGTCCGATTGTGTGGTTGCTGAGACGTACCCAGGCATCATGGTCAAGATTCGATACGCGCCGGTTCGCAAACCGGTCAGTTTGAAATTGCCTTCTTCATCGCACGTGGATTGAGCCATTTCGCCAAATTTGGCATTGACGGCTACGGCAAGAATCAGTACATCGCTGAGCGGTTGGCCGTCGGCGGTAATAACGCGACCGGTGATCGTTCCATTGCGGCGACCGGATGATTTTTCCTCGGTGGCAGACGGTTGTTGAGCCACCGTGCGCGCCGTCAGCGCCAGTACAAACAGGAAAGAAAGTAGAATTCGTTTACAGTTCATTACCGATCCTCCCGTTTTTTGCTGAGGTCAAATGTGATGGTGACTGTTGCTTCTCCGCCATTAACGCGAACACGCTGTTCGACAGATTGGTTTCGGCTTTCTCCATTTTCCGGGCCGGCAAAAATCGAAATTTCATATTCGCCATCTATCAATCCTTCAATGATAAAACGTCCTTTATTATCAACTTCGGCTGATTCCGAATCTCTGTCGTATTCTTGGGTTTGGTTTTTGATGCGGATGGCGAAAGCGCCCGCTCTCCAGTCTTTCGGCAAATTGCCGCCTGTGAAAATGACCTGTCCGCGAATGGAGCCATTCGCAACAGCCATTACCACTTTGATTCCAGAGATGGTTTCACCGGGATGAACTTCGAAACCTTCCGGCATCACGACACCGTCGCGTTCAATTCGTATTGGTCGGGGGCGAGTTGGACTTGTCAGCCCGATAACGTTAAAGCCGGCAACATTTCCAGGAGGCAATCCCACCATGCGATAAGTGCCGTCAGAATTAAGCTTCGTCGCGCTGTAATCTGTGGAGATTGTGTCCTCTTGTTGATTGGCCCCCTGACGATCACCTTTCTTTTGCTGGACATACGCCATAATCATCATCTGGCCAAGATTGAGCTGTCGTTTTTGTTCGGGAGTCCCCTCAATGACAACCACGCCATTGAGAATCGCGCCGCGTTTGGCTTGCACCTGCACTCCACTGACGTTCGCGCCCATCACTTCAAACGTGGTTTCTTCGGCGTAATGTTCGCTCTGATTGCCGAGCAATCCATTGGAGTTCGAAGTCAGTTGGACCGTGTATTGACCACTGGGCAATCCCGCAAATCGAAATTCCCCCTTGGCGTCGCTGGTTGTTGAACTGGAATAGCCGAAGATTCCCCTGGGATCCGTCCTCCCAACGCAAACCAAGGTCACTTGGGGAACTGGCTGGCCGGAATCTGCGTCCAGCACCCGTCCAATGGCTTCGTAGGTTTTAGTTGGGCCGCCCAATCGAAAGTCAATCTCCGAGATTTCCATGCCTTCCGCGACTTCAATCACGCGCGCCTGTTTGACATCAGTTGTGCCGGGGAAATAGGTCAGCGGATATTTGGATGCCGGGCCGAACGTTGTGCGGGAATTGCCGCCAACGCCAACGAGATAACGGCCAGGTGCCAGTCCGAACAACCGATACACGCCGCGATCATCCGTATCTTTTTCGCCATTGGCTCGCGCACCTTCGACAATTCTTTCTTCGCCGTTTTCTTTAACCAGGCGCAACTGCATCAGCTGTGCAATCAGCGGTCTGCCATCGGCATCCATCACACGCCCGGTGATGACGCCACCCCGCACGAAGCTGAAATCTATATTTTCTTTCGCTTCGTTATCGTCGAGCGTAATGGAGTAATGGCGCGTCGTTTTGGTGTCTTCCGCAAATGCAGCGGCTGAGGTTCCAACCTGATAAGTTCCAGCGCGCAATCCACTGATGCGATACCTGCCATCGGCATCCGTTTTGGCGGATTGAAATAAGTCCAATGCGGCAACACTATCCAGATTGGTTGCAAGCAGTTCTCTCTGATTGTCTACACGAGTTGCGGTGACGGTTTTGTTGGCAAGCGGAACGCCTCCGGCTTTGACCTGGCCGGAGATGGAACTGTTGGCAGGCTGGGAATCTTGTTTTTGCGATTGCCCCGCGCCAGTGACGGCGAAGGCCATTGTCACCATGAATACAGCAACGATACGAACGAAAAGGCCGAGTCGCATGAATCCTCCAATGCGATGAGGCTGTTGGACAGCAGTAAATGGTATTGGCTTTGATTCAGCCAACGTGCTGGGGTGGCGCGCGCATTGTAGAAGTCAGGTGAGAACGCGGCAAGGTGAAAGAGGGATGGAGGGATTGAAGGATAGAGAGACAGAGGGATTGAGAGATAGAAAGTTTGAGTAATTAAGGTCGGATTTCAATTGCCTGTCTGGGAAATTCAACCACGGGGAGCGCGGGGCACACGGGGAAAAACAAAACCTTTTTTCCCAATACTTCCCCGTGCTCCCCGTGGTTCAAATCCGTATACGCATCTGCAAACTGATCCAGGATGCTTTGGGCTCTCTGTCGCTCCGTCCCTCTTTCCCTACATCGCTCCGTCTCTCTGTCAGCGAAGGGCATTAGCGGATTTGCGAATACGCGGTTGGCCGCAGAAAGGACGAATGGATGTTCGACACGGCTTCAGGGTCAGTCCAGCCCGGTTTGGTTCTGACGCGCGCCCAATCGGGATTGGCTCGGAAGGCGTCCCAGGTTTTATCGCGCGCGGCCATGTTGTCGTAGCCCAGCATATAAGTCAGTGACGGTAATCTGGTGCCAATCACGCCTTCGCCAAAAAAGACCGGCAACATGCCACAGGCGCGGAAAATCTTGATCTCTTCCTGATTGAACATGTCCACCTTGTTGCGCAGCGTGAAGGCGTTGCGCGATTCATAGGTGCGAAGCTCGAACAAGCGCGCCGGTTGTTTTTCGGCTTGTGCCGGAGGCAATTCGACTTTCGTGTGTGAGTCGAAGGCTTTCAGCACAGACGATTCGTAACGCACGTAAGGCATATCCGTCGCAGTCTCAAACGCTCGCCAGGCAGCCGTGAATTCTTTGTCACTGGTGGCAGCCATCGTGGATTGCATCTCGGCCAGCGACTTGTAATCAATCAGCAAAATCAATGAGGGCGTAATCTGACCCGCCACCACGTTGAAACAACCAATCGGTCCCACGCCGAGCTTTTGCAGGCGCGGCAGAAAGTGGCCTTGAAAGAAGTCATTGATCTTGGCGGGTTGAATGTCGTTTCGCAGTTGATAGGTGCGCAGTTCGTAAAAGTGATTGGCTTCAGCGAATGCGCTGAAGCCGGAGGCTTCGGAAGCTCCGGCGATTCCCGCAGCCAAGCCAGTTTTCAAAACGTTTCGGCGATTCATTCGATCTCCTTGGGGATGATGTGGGTTACACCGGAATTGCTTGGAAATTAAACTGCCAGCAGTTTTTCAACCGCAGAGGCGCAGAGAACGCTGAGCAAGCGCAGAGAGATGGGTCAAAGCTCTGCGAAACCTCTGAGTTCTCCGCGTCTCTGCGGTGAAATTGTAAAGTCAGTTCTTTCCCATTCCGAAATGTTACGTGACAGGCGGAGTATTGTCTTTCCAGGGCACTTGTTCAAGAATCCGCCCGCTAGTCAGACCTTCAATCTTCAATTCAAAGGAAAAGAATCGGATGACTCAAGAATCTTGGGCAGATCGCTTTGCGCGCGTGATGGGCAGAATTGTGCCGGACGCCATCACAGCGGCAATTTTCTTGCTGGTGGTGTTGTTTGGCGCTGCCATTGCCGTCGGCAATTCGTTTTCGACGACGATGGAAGCCTGGTACAAAGGGCTGTGGATGCTGTTGCCGTTCACGATGCAGATGACGCTGATCATCACGCTCAGTTCAGTGGTCGGGCAGTCTTCGATGTTCAGGAAAGCCATTGCGTTTCTGGCTCGATTGCCAAAAACGACGAATTGGGTCGTCATCGGCGCCGTTCTGCTAAACGGCGCGCTTTCATATTTTTACTGGGGATTGGGCGTGGCGCTGGGGCCGATCATTTCCATTTACTTCGCGCGCGAAGCTGAGCGGAAAAACATCAAGGTGGATTTTCTGTTTCTACTGGCGACGGTTTGGGCCGCGAATGCCGTTTGGCAGTTCGGATTGTCAGCCAGCGCTCCGCTGTTGATGGCGACGCCGGGACATTTTCTGGAAGGGTTGATCGGCGTGTTGCCGCTGAGCACTACGATTTGGTCCCCGGCTTCGATCATTCACGAAATCGTGTTCACGGTGGCGTTACTGATTGTTGGTTGCTGGTTGATGCCGAAGCAGATGCGTCCGCTGTCGGCGTTCCCCGAAGCCAACAAGCTGGCCGAACCCGAAACGCACGCTGAAGAGCAGGCGGAAAATTTTTCCGAACGTTTGGAGCGCAGTTCAATTGTCACGCTGGTGTTTTGTCTGGCTGTGGCCGCGTGGTTGTGGTGGCACTTCATCACGAAGCGCAACAGCCTGGACATCAATTCGCTGAACGCTGTGTTTTTGTTGCTGGCCTTTCTGCTGCATCGCAACGTGTTTCGGTTTACCAAAGCCTTACAGCACGCGATTCTGTCCGCCTGGCCGGTGATTGTGATTTATCACCTGTACGCCGGAGTCGCCGGGCTGATTCAACATACGACCCTGGGCGAAAAGATGGCGGGAATCATTGCGGCGGTTTCGACGCCGTACACCTTTCCGCTGATGGCGGCGATTGCCGGAACCGTGGTTTCATTCTTTGTGCCTTCCAGCGGAGGGCAGTGGGCGATTCAAGGCTTTGTGACTTCGAAAGCGGCAATGGCGGTTGGCGTGTCTGTGCAGCGCGGACTGCTGGCATTGAGCGTCGGCGATCATATGGGAAATCTTTCGACTCCATTTTGGGCAATGATCGTAGCGGGAATTGCTCGCGTCAGTTTTCGGGAATTTATTGGCTACGGGATGATTTACGCGGCGCTGTGGTTTGTGATTGGCGTGGTGGTGTTTACGTTTGCGCCTTGTTGAGTTCGTAGTCCCGCCTTTAGGCGGAATCGGTCGCTGGCCGCCGATTCCGCCTAAAGGCGGGACTACAAACTTTACGGCTGAATAGCGTCTTCGATTTTGAAGTTGAAACTTTCCAGCATCATTTTGCCAAGCTTGAAAATTTCCGGACGGCCTTCGACGCGGATGTAAATGCTGTCGCCATCGGGTTGAGACAATTTGACGATGATCGTCTTGCCGCTTTTCTCGGTCAGCCGAAGCTCGGCAGCCGGTTTGGCGAACTTGGATGTGATCGCCGCTGTCGGCTTTTCGACGATTTCGGACGCCTTGGATTCAAACGGCGTAAAAAGTTTGAAGCCTTGCGCTTCTTTGCCTTTCTTATCTGCCGGTTCGACGACCAGCCATTTGTCGTCTTTCGACTCGGCGATCAACTTGCCGTGTTCGTTCTTCAGTTCGTAGCGCGACAAATCTTCGCGTTTGACCTTAATGATCTGTTTGCTGCGCAACGTAGACAGTTTGACGTTCAGCTTGTCGTAAAGGGATGAATCCACTTTGGCAATCTGCCCATTCTGAATGCCGCCCGTGGTTTTGGCGTAATACTGCTCTTCGACCTTGGAACCGATCTGGATTCCTTTGTCGCCGCCAGCGGTTTTGGCCGTGACGGAGATTTTGATTTTGTCCAAACCGTATTTCGCCAGATCACCCGCGGAATCGCTGACGATGTCGGAAGCTTTGGCAGAGGTCAGTTCAGCAATTAACCCGCTGACTTCGCTGGCTTCGGCTTCGGTGGAAATCGGCGACGTAATCACCCAGTCGGAATCCTTTTTGCCCAGCTCGAAGCTGCCATTTTCGTTGGTCACCTTCAGCGAAGTTAGGTCGTATTCGCTGGTGCCGAGCAGGGCACGGTCGCGCCAATCTTTGAGCGGTTTGTCCGCGCTGGACAGCAATGCGGAACCGATCACTGCAACATTGGCTGTTCCGTCGAAACGGGCATAAGCAGACGAACCGAGCGGGTCTTTGCCGCCGATTTCAATTTGGTGTGTTTTGCCGTCTTTCAGCTTTACTTCCAGCTTCACTGCCGGAGGAGCCAACCCATATTCTTTCAAAGCCTCTGCCGAAGGATTGGCGAATTCGCGCTCGATGCGGGCGCTGACAATGTCGCCGACCAGGGAATTTAACGCGGCTTCATCCGCTTTGGATTCCGAAGGCTGTTTGATTACCCATTGATCGCCCTGAGTTTCCAGACCGACCGTTTCGGAACCGCGCGTAAGCGTGATGCCGACAATGTCTTCGCGTTTGAAGCTGACCGCGTCTTTGGATGTTTTTGCGGCGGAGGGCTTGTCCGTTCCTTCGTCACGCGGTTTGCCGGGTTTGATTTCCAGGAAGTAGATGAGAATGCCGCCTACGATGGCGGCGAGCAGCAAGAGTAAAGTACTACGTTTCATAGGTTTAGTTCTGAGGAGAGAGGACTGAGGACTGAGTTGAATTTGCTCAGCCCTCAGTCCTCAGCACTGTTGAGTTACCGGCGTTTCCACCAAACAAACGCGCCAACGCCCAAAGCGGCGAGCGGCATAAAGATGACGACCAGAATCCAGAACGTGTTCTGTTGTTCGGCGTTCATCGTGACGCTGCGATTGGTCGCAAGCTTGGGGCGGATGGAAATCAGGTCTTCGTCCTGCGCCAGCCAATTGATGGAGTTCATGAACAAATCGCCGTTGCGGGAAATTCTGAACGCCTGATTGGTCGCAAAATCCGAATCGCCGATAACGACCAGACGAGCTTCCTTTTTATCTCCCAGATTCTTGCTGGCAACGGCGCCGATGCTGACGGGGCCTTGGGTGTCTTTGCCTTCGTCAAATTTCGGCTCGGCATTGGGCTTCAAATCGGTTTCGCCATAACTGTTGGGCGAACCGGTCAGCAAGGTGCTCGAAGTGACGCCAGAACCGCCTGGAAGAACTTTGAGCGAACGAGCCTGCGGAAACACCGTCATGCCGCGAGCAAAGCGCTCCGTGATCGGATGAGTTCCGTAGTTGTTGATGACCGGTGCGGCTGGTCCGAACACCTGACCGGCCGCGCTGAAATCCAGCACCAGATCGTTGTTCAGCTCAATCGTCCACTTTTTCAGAATGTCGTTCAGTTGAGGATCGGTGTCGGGATCAATCAGGATCATGGCCTTTCCGCCGCCATCCAGATATTGGCCGATCATCGAAGTTTCCGGCTGCAAAAACGCCGTCTTGGGACCAGCAACCACCAGCACAGAGCATTCCGACGGCACAAACCGTTCTTTCTGCTGCGCCAGATTGACCGTCTTGGTTTGATAGTTTTCCGCTTTCAGTTTGGATTCGACCGCGCTGAATGCGTCAGTCAGCGCTTTTTCTTCGTGGCCTTCGGTGAAGCAGACGGTTTTCAACGATTCGCGGGTGACTTTCAGAATCGCATTGACCAGTGACTGTTCGTCAGTCGCCGTCGGGCGTTCGGTGCGGCCTCCGGCGCTGATAACGGTTTCGCCGTAATTTTTCACGGCGTATTGCCGCGCAATTTCAGGGCGCTGCACCGGGTCAATGAATTCGTAACTGATCTTGTTGGTGACGTATTTGAATTCGGACATCTGATCGGCAAGCGCCTGATCCGGCTGCTGGTCGAATTTCATGACCTTGACGTCTTTGGGCAGATTGGCCAGCACTTTCTTGGTTTGATCCGATAGCGAAAACAAGCCTTCAGTTGTCAGGTCAAATCGTTTGTGGTGGCGATAGCCTAGAAAGTTGGCAATGGCGATCAAGCCAATCACCGCGACAGTCACCAACGCCATGTTTGCGCTCAATCGCCCGGAACGTCCGGTGAAATAACCCGCGATGTCCTTGAAATTCAGGACGACCGAAATCAGCAGCAACACTCCACCGACAATCAGCAGGGACAGGTTGAACCAGCCCCAAACATCCTGAATTGAATGTCTGATGTAACCGGACAGCGCCATTGCCGCTCCGACAAATCCAGCCAGGACAGTGAACTCTTTGCGAATGTTGTTCATGCTCTCCTCCATCTCATCGAATCCAGCGAACGCAAGGTCAGGAACAGTCCAAGCACAGCGCCCGACACGTAAAACATCACGTTCGTCGTATCAATAACTCCCTGCGAAAATTCCTGGTAATGCTGGAGGATCGAAAGGTATTTGACGACTTCGGCCAGAGCGGTGGTGCTGTTTCTGACCGACAAATCAATGAACAACAACGTCAGGAACAACACGAACGTGACGACGCCGGCAATGATCTGATTTTCGGTCAGCGAAGAAATGAACGCTCCGACTGCCAACAGCACAGCTCCGAGCAGGAACAAGCCCAGATACCCGGACCAGACAATTCGCCACGGCAATGCCGGGTCACTGTACATTCCCACAATCAGGTAATAGAGCAATGTCGGCGCCAGCATCACGCACAAAAACGACAGGGAAGCCAGGTACTTGCCAATCACGATTTGAGCTTCGGTAATTGGCGAGGTCATCAGCATTTCCATCGTGCCGCGTTTGCGCTCTTCGGCGTAAATGCCCATCGTCAGCATCGGCGTCAGGATCGGCAGCACATACGTGCCGACAAAGCCGACGAAGCTGCGGATGACTTGCGCGGGGACATCAATGTCTTGCGGCATGCCTTGCTGCCGCGCAGCAGACATCATCGCGTACTGGATAACATTGGAGAGAATGATCCAGAACACCAATCCGGCGGCTACCAGAAACGCACCGATCACGACATACGCAATCGGAGACACGAAGTAGCTGCCCATTTCACGGCGATAGATCGCCAAAATTCCCTTCATAACAAAACCCCAGTTTGAAATGATGAATTCAGAAGTATGAGTGATGAATTCGATACTTCAGCATTCAGCATTCATACTTCATCATTTTTCGTTAAGCTGCTTTTTCTTCAGTCGCTTTTTCTTCAGTCGTAAGCTGCATGAAGATGTCTTCCAGGCTCAGCGTGACGGCGCGCAATTCCAACAGGTCAAAGCCGCCGCCGATTACCGTTTTGGCAATCTTCGAGCGCAGGTCCAACCCAAGTTCGCTTTCGACCAATGCGCCTGTGCCGCCGTGTTCGACCGATTCAATTTCAACCTTGCTGACGCCTTCGATCTGTTCCAGTGCGCCGCGCAAACGGTCACTTTCGCCGCTGACGACGACTTTGACACGTTCGCCGCCTTTCAATTGCGCCGTCAGGTTTTCGGGCGTATCAATCGCGGCGATTTTGCCTTTGTTGATGATGATGACGCGGTCGCAGGTCGTTTCGACTTCGGAAAGAATGTGCGTCGAAAGGATAATGGTGTGTTCGCCCGCCAGACCTTTGATCAAATTGCGCACTTCGTTGCGCTGCGTCGGATCAAGGCCGACCGTCGGTTCGTCCAGAATGACGACGTCCGGGTTGTGAACGACGGCTTGGGCGATGCCCACGCGCTGTTTGAAACCGCGCGAGAGCTTTTTGATCAGCCAGTCTTTGCGTTCGGTCAGATTTGTCAGCCGCATGGCTTCAGCGACACGCTTGGCAACGTCGGCAGAGGCAACGCCTTTGATCTGCGCGACGAATGCCAGGTAATCGCCGACGCTCATGTCGGGATAAAGCGGCGGGGTTTCCGGCAAGTAGCCGATGCGTTTGCGCACCTCCATGGAATCTTCGAACACGTCAAATCCCGACACGCGGGCAGTTCCGCCCGTTGCCGGTAAATAACCCGTCAGGATTCGCATTGTGGTGGTTTTGCCTGCGCCGTTGGGACCAAGGAAACCGAGAATTTCTCCCTTTTCGACTTTGAAAGAAATGTCGTTTACAGCGCGTGCCTGTCCGTAGCTCTTCGTCAGATGCTCAACTTCAATCAAGCCTGCCTCCGATTCTTTTACTCAGGATTTTTCGCGGATAGTTGTGATTGTTAATCGTCCAGCCGGGCTGAACGAAGGTGCAGATTCTAGTCACCGCTTCAGAGAGCGTCAAGAGACCGAGAAAGCCTGTGCCCCAGGCTTACTGCGTCAGGTCTTCAAAATCTTCGAAGCTCGGCAGCTCGTTCAAATCTTTCAGCCCGAATTGGATCAAAAACTCTCTGGACGTGCCGTACATCATTGGACGCCCGACGGTTTCTTTGCGGCCTTTAGTGACGATCAGCCGTTTTTCCAGCAAGGTTTTGATCGCCGAAGACGAACTGACGCCGCGGATTTCCAGAATCTCAGGTACGGTGATCGGTTGTTTGTACGCAATGACCGCCAGCGTTTCCAGCGCAGGCAGCGACAACCGCGCCGATGGGCGAGACTTCAGGTATTTACGGATGAATTCGTGATTTTGCGGTCGAGTCGAAAGCCGCCAGCCTCCGGCGATTTCACGAATTTCCAAACCGCTGCTGCGCGTTTCGTGATCGGCGACCAGTTCTTCCAGCGCCGCTTGCACGTCTTCTTCAGGGACATCGCCCAACACTTTGCAAAGCTGTTTGAACGGCAACGGTTCGTCGGCAACAAACAGCAACGATTCAATGACCGGCTTTAATTCTTCGCGCGTCGCTGTAATTTGCTCTTCTGCAACAGGTTCAGCGATCTCGCCGCTGTTTGATTCAGCGTCTCCCTTCAAATCCGTACTGCCTTCCGGTTCGTTTTCGGCAGTTTCGTCGCCAGCCAGCGCAAAATCATCCGGCAGGTCGAGTTCCGAAGGGAACTCGTCTTCTTCCGCCGGTTCCTGCTCAACAGCCACAATTTCCTCTGCTGCTTCAAGTCCGACAACCAGAAGTTCTTCTGCCGGTTCTTGCTCGCCAGAGGGAATCTCTTCCGCAAGTTCAGGTTCCACAGCCGGAGCTTCTTCGGTTGGCGTCTCTTCGATTTCTGGTGCAGCCGATTCTTCTTTATCGGGGTCCGTGGAAGGGATTTCCGTTTGCTGAATTTCTTCGTTCATAGTTCCGTTGTTTGATCCGAAGCGGGAAGCTCCTCGCTCGAATCCTCGTTTTGATTTTCCAGGCTTTGATTTTCTTGTGACGCGTTCTGGTCGTCTGTCGTTTCGGCGTTGTGTTTAGAAACCGATTTCGGTTCCATCTCTGGTTCAGGTTCTGGCAAAAAGATTGGCTTTGTGCGCTTTCGGGCGAAGATTTCGCCGAACAATCCGGTTTGCGTCAGGTGAATCTTGAACTCTTTGACCAGTTCCAGAAAGGCCAGAAAGGTCAGAATCAATTCGCGTTTGGAACGCGATGTTTCAAACAGCTCACGGACGTTGATTTCTTCGCCGCTTTCCAGCCGCTCGTTGATCTGCGCCAGCTTTTCCGCCATCGTGACTTCTTCGCGCTGAATCTCCATTTCGGCTTCAGCTTCAGCGCGTTTCAGAATGTCGCGGAAAACTCGGAGCAGGTCGAACACCGTCGCCGAAACTTCCGGGTTGCTTTTGTCGGTTTCAAGCTGGCCGCGTGTGTAACTGGCCGCTTCGATTTCGCCGCGCGAATGCAGCATCTGCGCCGCCGATTTGAACTTTTGGTATTCCAGCAGCCGCTCGATCAGTTCGGCGCGCGGGTCTTCTTCCAAATCTTCTTCGCCTTCGATCTTTGGCACAGGCGGCAACAGCATCTTTGATTTGATGTAAATCAGGGTTGCCGCCGTCACCAGAAAATCCCCGGCGATGGAAATATCCAGTTCGCGCATCAAGGTCAGATATTCCAGATACTGTTCCGTGATGTGCGCAATCGGAATGTCCTTGATGTCAATTTCGTCCTTTCGGATCAGATACAGCAGCAAATCCATCGGGCCTTCGAACACTTCCAGCCGGACCCGATAACTGTCGCGCCGGTCGTCTTCGTTCTGCTCCGGCGTGTCTTCGAGTATTGCTGCAGCTGCTTTCTTTTTGGTTTTAGCTTCTGTCATTAAGTTTGTAATCGGGCTGCAAAGCTTTTCGATGGATTTACAGGGTTTGAGTCGGTGAACAATAAATCCTGTTGATCTTGTTAATCCTGTCCACGAACTGCTTGATCAGCCATTCGGTTGACGCCCCAACGATGAACGTCAAAAGCCAGTTTGTCGGCATCGCTCAATTCCAGCCACAGCAGTTCATGTTCCGGTTCGTTGTCGAGCGGTGCGCCGAATTCCGCCGCGAAATACGAGCAGTGAAATTCCCAGTGTTGGCTGCCGTCTTTTTCGCTGAAATATTGAATTGCACTGCCGAGAAAGCGTCCAATGACGGCTTCGCAAGCGCATTCTTCGCGAACTTCGCGCGCCAACGCTTCTTCCGGCGATTCGTTCTGTTCGATTCCGCCGCCCGGAAGAAACAGTTTGGTGATTCCGCGAACGGAGGCAAACCTGCCGCAT
>ERZ650309.406-NODE-406-length-21385-cov-4.027286_pt1 | contig 21385 bp, 17 predicted proteins | sample MGYA00376245_ERZ650309 | MGnify/ENA primary metagenome ERZ650309 (study PRJEB26733, sample SAMN07839294) | wastewater metagenome | biome: urban; feature: wastewater treatment plant; material: waste water | place: USA: North Carolina | collected 2016-04-26 ...
AAGATGTATCGGCCGCGCAAATCGCGGCCACGGCATGCGGTTATTACCCTTTAGGGCCCGCAAGGCAGCGCCAGTCTCGGGACCGGAAATCCGCACCACCGCGATCCCTGCCTTGCCGCGTGCTGTCGAGACGGCAAAGATCGTCGTCGCTGTCACGGGTTTAGGTGGAAGCTGATGGGGGTAATTTGTCCTGAGGCTGCAGGATTAACCGCGCGACCCGTTTTCCCTCAATCATATGAGTCTGCAAAATTTCATCAATATCGGCGGTGGTTTTGTAGGTGTACCAGACACCTTCCGGGTAAATCACCATAACCGGTCCGAGCTCGCAGCGGTCAAGACATCCCGCGGTATTGACCCGTGCACCCTTGATCCCGAGGGCCTTGGCACGATCCTTCATATAACCGCGTAAGGATTCGGCGTTCTTTTCGGCGCAGCAGCCGCGCGCATGACCGGCAACACGGCGATTGGTGCAGCAAAAAATATGGGTTTTGTAATAAGGTGCTGGATCGCTCATAAAGGAAGTCCTTGGCTTTAATCTGTATCATTTGAGGTATAGACGCCGGGAACAATAGACAAGTCCGGCTTATTTAGCCTATCTGACGAGAAAGTTTTCATGACCGAAATCGGCCCCGATCCTTCCAAAAGACAGGTAGTGCAACCAATGGATCATGGCGCGAAAAATCTTCTCAATCAAGAAACTAGTCCGTATTTGCTGCAGCATCAGGATAACCCGGTTCATTGGCGCGGGTGGAATGAAGCGGCCTTTGCCGAGGCGAAGGCGGCGGGTAAGCCGGTTTTGCTATCGGTGGGATACGCTGCCTGTCATTGGTGCCATGTCATGGCCCACGAAAGCTTTGAAAATCCCGACATTGCGGCGGTGATGAATGAGCTGTTCGTCAATATCAAGGTCGATCGGGAAGAGCGGCCGGATATAGACGCAATCTACCAAACGGCCTTGGCTGTTCTGGGCGAGCATGGCGGATGGCCGCTAACGATGTTTTTAACGCCTGACGGTGAGCCGTTTTGGGGCGGCACCTATTTCCCGCCCGAGCCACGGTGGGGACGGCCAGGTTTTCCCGAAGTGCTTCGAAGCCTGGCTGATGCCTATCATAACCGTCCCGATGATATCACCCGTAATGCGGCGGCAATTAAGCAAGCTGTTGCCAAGGCTTCGGCATCTAATCCCGGCGCACCATTGTCTCGCAAGGTTATTGATGCGGCAGCGGTGCAGATCGCGGCGGCAATTGATCCGCAACATGGCGGTCTTCCCGGTGCGCCAAAATTTCCGCAAGTGCCGTTATTTGCCTTGCTGTGGCGCGTCTATCTTGAAACCGGACAAGAAATTCTGCGCGAAGCGGTGGTGCGTACCGTTACCGCCATGAGTCTGGGGGGAATTTATGACCATATCGGCGGCGGCTATGCACGCTATTCAACAGACGAAGTGTGGTTGGTGCCGCATTTTGAAAAGATGTTGTACGACAATGCGCAGCTGATCGATTTGCTGAGCGATGTATGGAAAGAGACCCGCGCTCCGTTGCTTCAAACACGCGTGGAAGAAACCGTTGCGTGGTTGCTGCGGGAAATGATCAATCGCGATCCGGAAGTTCCACAATCGGCGCAAGGCGGATTTGCCGCGACCTTGGATGCCGACAGCGAAGGTGTAGAAGGTAAGTTCTACGTCTGGAGCGAAGCCGAGGTCGATGAGATTCTGGGTGCCGAGGCCGCCGCGTTTAAAACAGCCTATGACGTCACCACCGCCGGCAATTGGGAACATCACAACATTCTTAATCGCATGACGACGCCTTATGGTGATGTGGGTGCAGAAAAGATTTTAGCAAAGCAAGCCGCACAGTTGAAACAGGTGCGTGATCAGCGGATTTGGCCGGGCTGGGATGACAAGGTTTTAGCGGATTGGAATGGTCTGGCGATTACTGCCTTGGTAAAAGCGGGACTCACCTTTGATCAGCCGGAATGGATTTCCGCGGCAAAGTCCGCCTTTGCTTTTGTCAGTTCCTACTTGCGGCGCGATCAAAATCGATTGTGGCATAGTTGGCGAAAAGCCAAGGCGGCGCATCCGGCTATACTGGATGATTATGCGGCAATGATGCGCGGGGCGCTGGCGCTATATTCTGCAACGGGTGATGCAGATTATCTAGCCGTCGCGGAAACATGGGCGGCAACGGTGGAAAGTTTCTACCGTGATCCCGCCGGCGGATATTTTTTAACGGCATCGGATACACCGGCCTTGCTGGTGCGCACCAAGACGGTGGTGGATAGTGCGACACCATCGGGGAATGGTCTGCTGCTGGCGGCCTTGTCTTATTTATATTTAATAACCGGCAAGGATATTTATCGCGATCGGGCCGCCGCTCTGACGACAAGTTTTTCCGGAGGAACAGATCGTTTGGCGCTGGCCGGATCAAGTTTTGTTGCCGCGACCCGCATTATCGAAACCACAGTACAAATTGTTATCATTGGCGGTGGAAAAGAAGCGGAAGCGCTTCGCCGGTCGGTGCTTGATCTTCCGCTTCCCGATCTTCTGGTCATATCCATTTCCGATCCGACCCAATTGCCGCAAAACCATCCCGCAGCCGGTAAGACACTGATCGATGGTAAGCCCGCCGCCTATGTTTGCCGCGGTTTTGCCTGCGATCCACCGGAGACGGATCCGGATCAGTTGCGGTGGCGCCTTCAGGCGTGAGGGGCCATGATAAATGGTGGGTATCTTCAAAATAAAGCCGCATTACTCGTGTACTTTCGGACGGCGTGCGGATATTGAGGTAGGCTATGCCTTCACCTATATGCTCAGAAGAAACGCCGATCAGCCCAACAGGACGACATGAAGACAGCGCAAAAGATAAAATTTGATCAGGTTGGTGGACCTGAAGTTTTGCGCTTGGACACCGTTGATCTTCCAGCGCCAGGTCCGGGTGAAGCCTTGGTCAAGCAGACGGCGATCGGCCTTAATTTTATCGATGTTTATCACCGTACCGGACTTTATCCGGTTCCATTGCCGTCAGGTCTTGGGGTTGAAGGGGCGGGTGTCGTCGAAGCGGTAGGTCCGGGAGTGACCGATGTTAAGCCGGGCGACCGGGTGGCCTATGCCGGCGGACCTTTAGGTGCCTATGCAACCGCGCGGGTCATGCCGGCGGATCGTCTGGTACCCTTGCCAGCGCACATTAAGGATCGCGAAGCCGCTGCTATGATGCTGCAAGGCATGACCGTCGCCTATCTTATTCGCCAAAGCTTCAAGGTTGAAAAAGGCATGACCGTGCTGTTTCACGCGGCGGCCGGCGGCGTGGGATTATTGGCATGCCAGTGGCTATCCGCTTTGGGGGCGACGGTGATCGGCACCGTGGGATCAAAAGAGAAGGCAGACTTGGCTCGTAAACACGGCTGTCACCACACAATCCTTTACCGAGAAGAAAATGTTGCCGATAGAGTGCGCGCCCTGACTAAGGGGGATGGTGTGCCGGTGGTTTATGATTCGGTTGGCAAAGACACTTGGGAAGGCTCACTGGATAGTTTAAGTCCGCGCGGCATGATGGTGTCCTTCGGCAATGCGTCGGGGCTGGTGCCCCCGGTAAATTTAGGTATTCTCAGTCAAAAGGGATCGCTCTATGTGACGCGGCCTACCCTTTATCATTATACCAGCACGAAGGAGAGTTTACGCGAAACCGCTGACGCCTTATTCGATGTTGTCGCCAAGGGTAAGGTGAAGATAGAGATACATCAAACCTATGCCCTGGCAGATGCCGCACAGGCGCATGTGGATCTTGAGGGACGAAAGACAACAGGATCAACAGTGATCCTACCGTAAAAAGAAACGAGATAAAATTTATGCGGTCTTTTCTACGCTATCACGGGTTTGGTTTGGCAACGCTTCTTGGGTTGCGGCAGCTCGGTATTTTCATCCCTTATCGTTATGTTGATCGGTTGGCGCCGCCAGATATTATGCCCGAGGTGGAAAGTTTTTTTCACGGCGCAGAAGCAACCTTTGCCGCGGTGCTCAGCGCTGTTGATGGTTACGCCGATGATCTATTGGCGATTGCCAAGGCGAAAAAACCTCCCGCGGGAATGATCGCGCCGCGGTTTAATCAAAGTTGGTTTCCGCGGCTTGATGCGGCGGTCGCCTATGCCTTGGTGCGGGCGCGGGCGCCGCGAAATATTGTCGAAATCGGCGCCGGACACTCGACCCGGTTTTTGGCGCGGGCAATTGCCGATGCCGGTCTTGAAACCGTGATCAAAACAATTGATCCCAGTCCGCGGGCGAAATTGGATGGCCTTGCGGTTCATCACATTGAAGCGGGTGTGCAGGACGTTGGTCCCGAGGTGTTCGGTCACTTGGGCCGCGGTGATATTTTGTTTATCGATTCCAGCCATCTTCTGTTGCCGGGAAGCGACGTTGATATTTTGCTGAGCCGAATTTTGCCGCAGCTTCCGGGTGAGGTCTTGGTGCATGTGCACGACGTCTTTTTGCCCGATCCTTATCCGCGGTCGTGGGCGTGGCGCGGTTACAACGAGCAGCAGGCACTGACTCCACTCTTGATGATGGGTCGGTTCAAACCGGTTTTCTCCAGTCACTATGTCGTCAGCCGAATGGAAAAGATTTTGGCAGAGAGCGTAGTGTCGTCCCTGCCTTTGCCCAAAGGCGCGTTTGAATCCAGCCTATGGCTGGAAACGCGGGATTAAGTTTCGGCGGTTAAAATTACTTATACGGATCGGCCGCGTCGCGCAGGCCATCGCCGAGGAAGTTGAAGGCCAGCACCAAGATGATCACCGGCACGGCCGGCAGCATCAGCCACGGATAAAGTGCCACCACATTGATGTTCTGCGCTTCATTCAACAACACGCCCCAGCTGGTGATCGGCGGCCGCAAGCCCAAGCCCAAGAAGCTGAGGGCGGTTTCACCCAAGATCATCGATGGAATAGACAAGGTCGCCGAGGCGATCAAATGACTGGCGAAGCTGGGCAACAAATGGCGGCCGATCACCCGCGCTGGCGAGGCGCCCATCAATTGAGCTGCGGTGCAAAAATCTTCTTCGCGCAGCGCCAAAAGCTTCGAGCGCACGGCCCGGGCAAGACCGGTCCAATCCAACAATCCCAGAATAATCGTAATGCCGAAATAAACCAGGATCGGCGACCAATACACCGGCAAGGCGGCGGACAAGGCCATCCACAAAGGAAGCTCCGGCAGCGACCGCAATATTTCAATGACCCGCTGAACCAGATTGTCGATAAGCCCGCCGTAATAACCCGCAAGCCCGCCAACCGTGATGCCGATGGCAAAGCTGATCATAATGCCGAATAAGCCAACGGTCAGGGATATCCGTGTGCCGTAAATAATACGCGACAACAGATCCCGGCCCAAACGATCGGTGCCCAGCAGAAACAAGGTGCCGCCGGACGCGGGGCAAACAAGATGCAGATCACCTTGGATCAGTCCCATGTAATAATAACGATCGCCGCGGCAAAAGAACTGCAGCTTTTCAACCTTGTTTGGGTTCGGCGTATATTCGCGCCGGAGGTTTTCCATGTTCAATCGGTAGTCGAATCCATAGACGAAGGGACCGACGAATTGACCTTCATGGAAAAGATGCAAGGCTTGCGGCGGGGCAAAAATATGATTGGTATGCCGGCTGGAAAGTTGATAGGGCGCCAAGAACTCGGAGCAGAGAATGGTGGCGTACAGCAACAGCAGAACGATGCCCGAGATGACCGCCAAACGATGTCGCCGCAGTTTCCACCACATCATCTTCCACTGGGAGGCGCGGTAATAGCGTTCTTGTTCCGGCGTCATTGCCTCGACCGCGTAAGGATCGAACGGCTCGGTCGATACGTAATGGGCTAAGGCGCCCCCTTGAGGGGGCAGCGTACGATCGGCGCTGCTCATTTCGTCGCTCCGCCGGTTAAGCGAATGCGCGGATCAAGCAGAGCCAAGGCCAAGTCGGAAATCAACATACCCAAAACGGTCAATAGCGCGAGAATCATCAAGATCGATCCCGCCAGATACATGTCTTGCGATTGTAAGGCCGATAGCAAAACCGGCCCGACGGTCGGCAAAGACATGACAACGGAAACAATCACCGAGCCGGAGACCATCTGCGGCAGCAAGCTGCCGATGTCGGCGATAAACGGATTAAGCGCCATCCGTAACGGATACTTCATCAACAAACGGCCCGCCGGCAAACCCTTGGCTCGGCCGGTGACCACATATTGCTTTTGCAACTCATCAAGAAGATTGGCGCGGAGGCGGCGGATCATCGCGGCGGTGCCGGCGGTCCCGATCACGATGGTCGGCACAATAAGATGCGCCGCGATACTGCCGATCTTGTCCAGACTCCATGGTTGATCGATGTAGATCGGATCCATCAATCCGCCGACGGAAATCCCGAACCATTGGTTGAAAAGATAAATCAACACCAAGGCCAGCAGGAAGTTAGGCGTCGCCAACCCCAAGAAGCCTAAAAAGGTCAAACCGTAATCGCCCCAGCTGTACTGACGGGTCGCGGAATAAATCCCGATCGGAAAGGAGACAATATAGACAAACAGCACGGTGGCGAAATTCAGCAAGATGGTCAGACTGACACGATCGGCCAAGACATCGGCAACGGGAATCTTGTGCTCGAAGGAATAACCGAGATCGCCTTGGACCAATCCCAGCAGCCATTTAAAATATTGAACGATCATCGGTTGATCGAAGCCATAGGTCACACGAAGAAATTCCAGCTTTGATGGATCAACCATCTCGCCTTGGCTTTGCAGCTCGTTAACATAATTTGAAAGAAAGTCGCCCGGCGGTAATTGAATGATCACGAATACCAAAACACTGATGGCCAGCAGAGTCGGAATCATGATTAAAAAACGGTGGGCAATATAATTAAACATGCGTGGTCAAAAAATTTCCTTGTAGCAGATTAGCCGCGGTAAAGCGGGTCAGGCGCGAGAATTAATAACCATAGATCAAGTCAATAAGTGCAAGAGACCCGGTCGTCAACGAGAACAAGAGAAAAAGGACAGAATATGCGACCTATCGGGGCTCGGTGGTGGCAACCGCCGTCCGGTTACGCCGCGTTTCGTCGGCAAACCAGAAGGTATCGGGACGATAGATTCCAAAATGGGCGCCGGGATCCCAATTCCAAATGCCGTCAGACGGTACGTTACGTAAATGTTTATTGACCACAATCGGCTGCAAGGCTCCCGCAACAATTCCAATGCTAAATAACCCGTCGCTATTGATGCGGAGAATTTGGTGCCAAATCATGGTTTTTTCGCCGAGAGAGGCGCTTTTCCGCCATGCGGAGAGAAGCTCCATCAACTCTTTGGATTCAGGCGTACTTGGAGCTTCACCGGCTCGGCCCTTGGTTTGATAAAATTGTCCCCACTTCGGCCACTGAAACTGATCTTGGTTGGACGGGGTAAATTCGATCGGACTCATCTCGGCGCGGGCCAGGCCATTTTCAACGCCAAACCACGCACTCATGACGGTTTCGCCGGCATAGACGCGATTGCGCAGGGATTCACGCTGGGATGGTTTGATGAAAAGCTTGATGCCGAGACCCTGCCAGCTATCAGAGATCAGCTCCAGAACATCGGTTTCCTCGGTGCTTTCACCCGTGGTCTCAATGGTGATTTGCAGCCGTTGACCATCGGTCATCAAACGATAACCATCGCCGTCGCGTTTGGTGAAACCCATCTCGTCCAATAATTCATTCGCCGCTGCGGGATCATAGTTGGCCCAGGCAGTCCGATACTTTTCCCGGTAAAGCGGGCTGGAGGGAAGAACAGTGTTTTGTCCTTCAATTCCCAAACCATAAAAAATGACCTGATTGATTTCGTGACGATCAATGCCGAGCGACAGGGCGCGGCGGAATCTCACGTCGCGCAGGATCGGTCCCCAAACCGGATCAATGGTGTTGAGATTGGGCATTAAAATCATCTGCGCACCGCGTCCGGTGCGCCACAGATGAACGTCGTATCCACCGCGCTCGGCCTGCTTTTTCAGGACGGTGTAATTATCAAAGCGGAGATTGCGGCCTTGTAAATCGGCTTCGCCTGCGGCGGCCTTAGCAGGAATAAGTTTACCGTCGGCGATTTGCGCCACCACCCGATCAATGTAAGGAAGCTGCTTGCCCTCGTTGTCTACCCGGTGGAAATAAGGATTGCGCTGAAAGACATACCGATCCGACATGCCGCGCGTTGTATTAACCCACGGCTCCAAGGTTGGCATGTCCGGATTATCAAACCGTGATGGTTCGTCCAGCTTGTTGTGGAGCGCCGCCCAGTTCCGTTGGCCGCTGTCCTCAATTTCTTTTTCCAATTCATCTGGCTTGGCGTATTTGACGTGAAACTTTTTCAAGTAATGCGCCGGCCGGTATAAAAATAACGGGGTTGCGTTGGCCAAATGCGCCAAGAATTCCGGATTGGGCTTAGTCCAGCTGTAGCGGATTGTGTAGGTATCGATGATGTCTATCTTTGGCGGTTCGCCATCAACCAGCAAATCGACCGGCGGTCCCACCGGGGATAATTCGCGCTCATTCGCAATATCTTCCCAATAATAGCGAAAATCTTCGGTGGTGAAGGGATGTCCGTCGGACCACCTGTGACCTTTGCGCAAATGAAATGTAAAGACGCGGTCGTTCTCGACCTCAAACCGCTCGAGAATGTCCGGAACCAGACGAAATTCTTTGTCATAAGCGACCAGCCGCGCATAGCCATAGACCGACATTTGCCGAATATCGCGGGCCGCGGCCAGGATAATGCGGAGATCGCCGCCATAAAGGCCCGGCGTTAAACCTTCTGATGTTAAGTCAATGACACGGGGCTGCTCGGGCAATCGCTGCGCCATTTTTGGCAGGTTCTGCGCATTAACCAGCGGCGCCAAAATCGGCGGCTCGCCCTTACCGTCGCTGTACGCCGGTGTCGTCAAGCTGCTGCAGGTTAACAACAGCATTCCAGAGAAAAAATATTTCAACCGCACCATCGTCATATCGATCGCCATGTCATGTATGTGTTACGACGCAATACGCAGATCGGCCGGATTGACGCCGGCGCGAACAAAGTGACCACCGCCCACATCGATAAGGTCCGGGCCTGCGCCGCCGCCCTGATCGGTGAATGGATGCGGCCACGCCGAAGGATCAGATGCCCGACCTTCCATCAGCGCATTAAAGTCTAATGGATTATTGGGATTGGGATCGGGCACGGCCGCCAACAAAGCTTTGGTGTAGGGGTGCAACGGATTTTTAAACAGCACGTCGCGCGGTGCGACTTCGACCAGGCGGCCGCGGCACATCACGGCGATCCGATGAGCGATGTAATCGACCACCGCCAAATTATGCGAAATGAACAGATAGGTAAGACCAAGTTTGGCCTGAAGATCTTTTAACAGATTGAGCACCTGCGCTTGGATCGACACATCCAGCGCGGAAACCGGTTCATCACAAATCAGCAAATCAGGACGCAGCGCGAGGGCGCGCGCAATGCCGATCCGTTGGCGTTGACCACCGGAAAAACTATGGGGGTAGCGACGAAGATGGGCCGCATTCAGACCAACCAATCGCATAAGCTCGCTGACGGTCTCGCGGCGCTCTTTATCATTGCCGATACCGTGAATGATCAAGGGTTCGGCGACGATATCGCCGACGGTCATTCGCGGATTAAGCGAGCTATAGGGATCTTGGAAGATAAATTGAATCTTGCTGCGGAACGCCGTCAGATTGCGGCCCGAAAGTTTCAGCACATCAATCAAAGCGCCGTGATCATTAAACGTCACCTGACCGGAATCCGGACTTAAGGCGCGCATCAAGATTTTCGACAGGGTGGTTTTGCCGCAGCCGGATTCACCCACCAATCCCAAACATTCGCCGCGCTTGATATCGAAGCTTACGCTGGCAACGGCGGGGACCTTGCTGGATGCGGCTTTACCAAACATGCCGCTGTTGCGGATGGTGAAGGATTTGCAAATATCTTTAACGGAAAGAAGGGGGCCCGCTGCTTCGGCCGCATCGCTCCAGGGCACCCGCTCTGCCATCAAGGTGCTGGCGTCGGATTTAATTTCACGGATCGGCACCAGTCTCTCGCCGGGTTTCATATCGAACCGCGGTACGGCCTTCAGAAGGGCCTTTAGATAGGGATGTTGCGGATCCCGGAAGATGTGGTCGCGGGTGCCCGCTTCCATAATCTTACCGTGATACATCACCACAATTTCTTCGGCCATATTGGCGACAACGCCAAGATCGTGGGTAATAACCAAGACCGCCATTTGCAATTCAGATTGCAAATCGCGGATCAATTTCAAAATCTGCGCTTGGATTGTCACATCCAATGCGGTGGTTGGTTCATCGGCGATCAAGAGCGCCGGACGACAGACCAAGGCCATGGCGATCATCGCCCGCTGACGAAGGCCGCCGGATAATTCGAACGGATAGGTGCGCAACGCTTTTCCGGGATCGGGAAAGCCAACCAGGCGCAACATCTCTTCGGTAAGTTCTGTCCGCGCAGCGGCATTGCACGTGCGGTGCAGGGCCAAGGCTTCGCCGACTTGATCGCCGATGGTGTGCAGGGGCGACAAAGATGTCATGGGCTCTTGGAAAATAATGGAGACCCGCCCGCCCCGCAGTCGGCGCATGGTTTTGCCGTCAGGATTAAGCCTGGCAATGTCGACGGCTTCGTTGCTGGCTCGACCGCTGCGGCTTGCATCGGGATCTAAAAAAAGAATGCGGCCGCTATCGATGTGGCCGGTTTTTGGCAGGATGCCCATGATGGTTTGCGCAACCACGGATTTACCCGATCCGGATTCACCCACCAGCGCCACAGTCGTTCCTTTGGGCACGCGAAACGACACGCCGCGCACTGCCTCGATCACGCCCTCTTGGACGCGGAAACTGACCTTCAAGTTATCGACAACTAAAATGTCAGACACGTTTTAAGACCTCACTTGCACCTTCATCGTTAAGCCCAAGCGCACGAAAGTTCGCCTTCGTGGCAAGGCTTAGGGTAAGGCCATTTCGTTTGGCAACGGTAAACGCCGCTGATGCAATAGTTTCGAATCCTTCCAAGGTCGAGTCTATGGAAAAACGACGGCGAAAGAGTGATTTTCGATCGGCAAGTCGTAATTGCATGCGGCCTTTGCTGCCGTCTCGCCGGGTCGTGTAATAACTCAAGGTCACCTGTTCTACCTTGTCCCATACAAGGATCTGCTGAAAGGGGCGGGTCATTCCGACCGCCGCTACGCCACCCAGGGTATCATCTAAGAAAATGACACTTCGATGGCGTATAAAGGTTGCCAAACCAAAGACGGTAAACAAGGCGGCAAGACCGCCAAGAACACCGACTATGGCAGGGTTTGGCGTCACGAACAATAAGGGCGCAAGGGCAAAGACAACCCCAGCGGCTGCCCGCAGATAGTCCCCCCATAAGTCTTTGGTATTATAACGGAAAACCTGACGCATGGACTAGTTTTTCGGAAAGAGGCTGGAGGCCGAGATGAACCGTACTGCAGGATGCCGCGATAGTCGCAGAAACAGCTGATCCAAAAACGACCACAGGGCAGTCTCATGAACAAGATGGTGGGTCAAAATCCCCAAGGCGGGAGGCATTGGAATTTGCGGGGGCGCGGTTTGGGGAAAGGGGGGTGCAGGAATTTGCGGCCCTAGGGCGTTTTCCAGGGGGATAAGGATATCATCAACTATAGCGGCCAAGGGGCGAACCCCTATTCCATGTGACGTTGGATTACGGCGGCGGGCCCAATCTATCGGATCAATGGTGGTATGGGCTTGACGCAGAGGAGTCCCGCCGCTGTTAGGAAATCCGGAAGGTCCCCCGGATATGCCTATAAATCCGTGGGTAGCCAAGGACGGGATCAAGCTGCTGGCAAACCGGTTCCACGGCGGCACCACGACCGGCAAGAATCTGGAACCAAACAGGGCTTTAAGCCGGGCCTGACCTTGGCTTAATTCAGCAAGACAGATATCCGGATCGCGCGACGCCGGGTATTCGCATTTCTTTGCGTCAGGGCCCGCATGGTTTTGGTGTTTCCATCCGTGCTGCAGAATAACGATCTCGGGCCGGCCCTCAGGACTATCGGTGGCGGCGCGATCGATCCGCTGAACCAGACTGCTTTCTGCCATTCCCGGCACAACCGCTAAGGCCAAGGGAAGATGGTAGCGCTGGGCAAGATCCAACAACTGATCAAGCTGGGGCGTCGCCCCTACCGCATCATCATCCCGCCACCAAAAAGATAGCTGATGTCCTGCGGCATGAAGCCGGGTCAAAGCCTGATCAAGCCGGGCCCAGCTGGCTGTGCCTAAGGTGTCGCTCATGGATGATTCATGCGGGGTGATTCATGGAGTGCCGCGCCATGCGGTCAAAAGCGCTTCGGATCAGGCGGGCACTGGTGGCTCTGCCGGTAAGATCAACCGCCGTTGCGCTTGGTGCGGGTGCGGCTGCGGCAACATCAAGGGCGGCGGCCAGGCGGGCGGGGGTTATATCTTCCTCCCGGATAAAGCTCATCAGTTGGTGTTGCGCCATGATTTCGGCGCGCAATTCCTGCTCGGTTTCGCCTGCCGCTGCAAAAGGAATCAACACGGCGCGGGCCTGCGCCGATAAAATATCCACGACAGTATTATAACCAGCCCGAGAGAGGGAAACAGCGCAGTGGCGCAAGCGATAGGTAAAATCGGGATGGGGCGGCTCTAAAATTAATCCGGCAGCGGCGGCGCCAAGTTCTGCACGAACCTCTGGTAATTCATGGGCGGCAATGCGGCAGCGCCACGGACGATCCTTCAACTGCGACAAGGGCCTGGCTGCCGCCACGGCCTTGATGATGGGTAAGGCAATAGCCCCGCCCCCGGCAGAAATCAGCACCTCTTGACCTGTTAAACTGTCAGTCCGATTGGGGTCCTGATCAGGCATAAACGGCTGTTTCGTGCTGGGTGGCGCATCGATATAGCCGGTATAGGCGATCCGATCGGCGATGTGCTCTGCTGCAGGGAAGGTAAGGTCAAGCGGGATCAACTTTGGATCGCCATGAACCAAGACCAAATCATAAAAACGCCGAACCAGATCGCAGGTCGCCGCCATGCGCTCAGGCTTCGGCGTTGCCAGGATATCGCGCACCGAGCTCACAATCAGCGGCGGGTTTGCGCTCTCTTTAGCAAGGGTCAGCAACAGCAGCAGCTCAAACGCCATCATGCGGCGGCCAAACGGATAAAGCTCGGTAATCAGAATGTGAGGTTTTGCAGCCGCATAGGCAGTCATCAGGGCACGGCGGCGCGTTTCACGCCAAGCTTCGTCGATCGGCTGCCCGCTTTCGTTTTCTAACACAGCAAAAGTCGCATCCCGGGCACGGACCGGCGGTAACTGCACCCAGCGAAGCCGTGGATCGTGGGGCAGGTTTGGGACAGGAAACCCGCCTGAAACCAAAGTAACCGAGCAGCCGTCAGCGATTAACCCTTGGCTTAATGCCAGCGCCCGGCTGAGGTGGCCTACCCCCAACAAATGCTGCACATAGATGAAAACTGTAGGGCCGGAATGGGTCATGATGCCGTCAAGGAAAGGTTGGTTTGATCGAGGTCGAGTTTTCCACCGGTCTTTAGGTGGAAAAGATGAACGCACCCATTATCGAGCCGGTGGGGCAGCTTGCCCACCATAGGCCATCCGGTTGCTAAGGCATACAATGCCCGCACGATTCCTTTGTGGGAAATCAGCAGTGTGGAGCGCGATTTAGCGGCCAATTCGGTAAGCAAGGGCGATAGGCGCTGTTGAACCATCCGCGGACTCTCTCCGCCCGGCGGGGTGAAATCCAATCCGCGGGCCTCGGCAAAAAGAAAATCTTCGCCGCCGCCCTGTCGCAACTCCGCTAGGCGTTGTCCTTCCCAATCGCCCCAATCAGTTTCGATCAAACGGGGATCGCTGGCGGCGGCGGGAAATCCCAAAATCGCCGCGGTTTCACGGGCACGCATTAACGGGCTGGTGATCACGTCGAAGCCATGGATCTCAGGCGGCAGCCGCCAAGTGGCGACCAGGTCTCGCCCTTCCGGGCTTAACGCGATATCGCTGCGGCCTTGCATGCGACCTTCTGCATTCCACAAGGTTGGGCCGTGACGTAAAACAGCCAATTTAAGCGAGGTCATGAGGATCCACCTTCCGCCGGAACCACGCCTAAATCTGCCAAATTTTTTCGTAAAATCGCCGCAGCTATGGGGAGATCATGATGCTGACGGACCATGTCGCGGGCGCCGTTCGCCAAAGCCATTCGCTTGTGAGGATTATCTAAAAGTTCTGCTGTTGCTGCGGCCAGACCGGCGACTAACTTTTTGTCGGTGGCAGGAACAATAATCCCCCCGCGGCCTGATGTCACCACGGCATCAACACCGGTTCCGGTGCCGGCAATAACCGGCACGCCAGCAGCCTGAGCCTCCAGCAAGGTCATGCCATAGGCTTCCCGGATGGCTGGCCAGACCATCAGATCGGCGCTGGCATAAATCTGCGCCAAGGCACCCTCCTCCTGCTGGCCAAGATATCGTATGCGTACCCCCAAAGACGCAAAGGATTGGCGCACTTCAGCCTGAGCCGCGCCGTCACCGACGATCAGCAGTTGCCAAGTTCGTCCGGCAACAATGCTTAAGGCGGCGGCGAGGGTTTTATAGCTGTCCAACTTATCGCCGGGACGAAACATCCCCACCGCTAAGAGCCAAGGTTCATCCAAGGGAATGCCGTACCGGCTGGCTAGCTGATGACGCGCATCGTCGCGCGAAAGACCGTGAAGTCCGCGCGCATCGAGAAAGGGCGCTACCGGCACCAACCTGTCGGCTGGCACGATGTCCTTAAGACCTGCCCTATCGCGGGCCGTGAAACAAAAGATACGTTTGGCGGCGTCGATGGAGGCTGCGGCTGATTGATAGCCGATATCCCACGGACCGCCAGCTTGTTTGGGTGCATGAGAAGCCTCGGCTACCAGGTAGGGAATATCCAAAGCCCGGGCAATCCGCGAGCCAAACCAGTCGGGGGCCTTATGATAAAGATGATAGGTAAACCAGGCAGTTGGTCGCTCACCCTTGGGCAGGCGCTGCAGCCGTTGGGTTAGTCGTCGGACCAGGATATCGGCAAGCTCGGCGATGCGAATTTGCCGGTCACGATCCCCGCTGCCATCAAAGCTGCGGTATCGACTGCACAGATCAACGCTGAATCCGGCATGACGCAACGCTGCCATCAGCAGCCGGGCCATGCGCCGATCGCCTGAGGGAACAGGATGGGTCGGCGGCTTCAGCGGTGCGTAAAAGGCGATGGTCATGATCCTACCTCTTCGCAACGGAGGTAAGCGGTGGGGATTTAGGTGATAAAACGGGAGTTGTTAACTTGTGCACAAGTAGATCCAGCCCCGCATCGGCAGTGAAGGTGGCCCGGACATGGCGGTTTGCAGCCACACCCAGGCGATGACGTAAAGAAGGATCGCCGATCAATCGCACCAAACCATCGCGCAAGGCTTGTGGCTTTGAGGGGGGAACGAGAAGGCCGGTGACTTGATCCGTAATCAATTCCGGCACGCCGACGGCGTCAGTCGAGAGACAGGCCAGACCCTGACTGGCAGCTTCCAACAACACATTGGGCAGGCCGTCTCGGTCGCCATCCTCGGCCACCTTTGGTGCGAGAACAAACAGATCGGCGGCGCGTAAGGCCGCCAAAACCTGGTCCGCTGCCTGTGCGCCGCGCCATTGGATCTTTTCGGCTAACCCTAAGTCTTCGGCGGTTTTTCGTAAGGTTTTCTGCAGACTGCCGCCGCCGATATGGGTAAACCGCCAGGCAAGCGACGGGGGCAGCTGGCTCAGCGCGGCCAAGACATCTTCATAGCCTTTTTTCGCGACCAATCGACCAACCGACAGAATTTCAACCGGGTTGTGCGGATCGGTACCATCTCGGTCTGGCCGATCGGGAGGCGATGGAAACCGGCTGAAATCAAGACCATGATAAAGCAAAGAGACACGGTCTTGTCGCCCCGGTGGCGCAAGATCGCGAAGATGCCGGTATCCCGCGGCGGTACAGGTCACCAGCCAATTTGCGTCGCTGAGTTTTTCCTGTTTTTCCCAGAGCGGCGTCGTCCAGATATCCTTGGCATGGGCCGAGACCGACCATGGAAGACGGCACAGCCGTGCCGCATAGCGGCCAACCGATGCTGGAGTGTGCAAAAAATGCACATATATCTGCTCGATCGTGCCCAAATCTGCCATTTCTGCCGCTAGTACCAGGGCTTGGCCAAAACGGCGGATCCGGTTGCGCGAAAAATCTCGGCGCAGGTCTTTCAGCCACAGGGCCTTGGCCTCGGCATATCCAGGAAGACGCCGTGCCCGGCGCCAGGCGGCAAAAACCCGCAAGGGTTCTTGATGGAGATACTCCGGCAGATAAACAACCGGGGCGGTGATGGTCTTGTTTAAGGCGTGAACAGTCTTATCGGTGGGGTGGCGCAGAGAGACAATAACAAACGGCAATCCCCGCGCTTCGAGACCGGCAAGTTCCTGGGCAATAAAGGTTTCGGACAGGCGCGGATAACCCTTCACCACAATGACCAGTCGGGGGACCAGTCGAGGCACCAATCGGGGAGTCGGCTGGGGAGTAACCAGCTGGTTTTTGGCAGATTCTAACAGCGAAGAAGTCCCAACAGAGAAAAGATCAGGGCGTTAAGGCAACCCGCTGCCGCGTTGCTGAACCATTCCCGGGGCGCCGCTTGCGGTCCAGCAAAAGGGCAACCAGGCGATTCACATTATCCAGCCCATCCAAGAGTCCAGGTACGATCACTTCCGAGGGGCGGCGTTGCTGTGGCAAATGGCGGAGCGCGGTGATCATGGTGCGAGGATCATGGACGTCATCGTCCTCCAGCATGGCGACTAAACCCAAGCTTTGTGCGCGAGACGCCCGAATATACTGCTCAAGCCGCGGCACGGTGCGGGGGACGATTAAGGCCCGTTTGTCAAAGGACAGAATCTCGCAAAAGGTGTTGTATCCGCCCATGCCAACGACGCCGATCGCGCGTTCCATCAAGCTTTCCATGCGGGCTTCAAAGGTAATGGCCTCGACATTGGTTAGCTTGGCCGCCCGCTCAAGAAACTCAGCCTGACGTTCGCTCTGCATAAAAGGCCCTAAAACCAGTAAGGCAGGATAGGGCATGGCGGGGTCGGCTTCATAGGCTTTCAGCACCCAATCAAATACCGCATCGCCGTCGCCGCCACCGCCGGCGGTTACCAACAGATAATCGCTCCAGCGGGCAGTGTAGGTACTGGCCACTGGCGGTTGCGCCGGCACGGTGCGCTTGAGATAGCCGGTAAAGATAATTTTTTGCCGGACCGACAGCGGCAAATCAATGCCGGCCAAGGGATCGTGGATATGTGGCAAGCCATAAACCCAGATCTGATCATAAAGGTTTTGTAAGGCGGGAAGAGCGTTCTTGCGCTCCCATTCCGGTGCCAGCAAAGCCGGCTCATCCAGCACATCGCGCAGGCCTAAAATGCAAGGTGTGCCGCGGCTTTTCAGCATTTCCAGGGTTTCCCGGACCTCGCCGCGCAGGCCTAAGGGCTCTTTATCAACGATGAAAAGATCGGGATCAAAAATCTCGGCGGTATGGCGAATGATGGAGGCCCGCATCGCAACGGTTTCTTCAATGTCGATATGGAGGTTAAGGGAGGTATAATCTCCATTGCGCAGCTTGATGACCCCAGGAATGCGGACAAAATCAACCCGGCTGCGAAAGTCAAAACTGCCAATAATAGGCGATCCCGAGAGGATCAGCGCCGATAGGCCTTCGCGTTCGCGCACCAAATCATGAGCAAGAGCGCGGCATCGGCGCAAATGGCCGAGGCCAAAGGAATCGTGGCTGTAAATAAGAACACGGACTCCCGAAGATTTTCGGGTCGTTGCCGGACTATCCATAACGCCTTCCTTGACGTTTTCCCGAGGGTTTGCCTGGGTCTTTGGCCCTGACACTCTCACTACCAAACTCTGGCCCGGTTAAGGATCCGCGGGCGACTATGGCATAGCGGCCGTACCCTGCCTACTCCCTTTGCGGGTTTTGGCTCTCCTTGCGGGTTTTGGTCGCGAATCGAGTTCATATTTTGCGCATAAAAGTGCTAAAATTTTTGTGTCGTGGGTTTACCCGAATTAATCGGTTAGACTATGGTGGTCACTTGTCGCTTGCCCGGGGTATGGCAGGCGGTTCCGGCGCAGCGCGCCTCTGGTATTGACGGTGCATGGAACCGGATATTTTTCGCTTTATCTATAAGTACTCTAAGCGCGAGCAGATTGTTCTGCTGGCGATCACGGCTATTTCCTATCCGTTCTTCTATTTCTCGCTCAACATTCCGAAAGATATCGTCAATCACCTAAATGCTGTGGTGAAGCATATCGGCGATGGGCACGGCCGGACGCCGGCGGATTATCCGGTGCAAGCCCTGTTCGATCTCGTGTCGTTGAACGCCTACTCCTATTTGTTTGCGCTGTGCGGCTTATTCCTCGGCCTGGTTTTGATCAACGGTGCGTTCAAATATATTATCAACGTTGTGTCGGGCCGCACCGGCGAACGCTTGTTGCGCCGGTTGCGCTACCAGCTCTATACGCGAATGCTGCGCTTTCCTCTGCCGCAGTTTCGCAAAACCAGTCAGGGTGAATTGATCGCCATGATCACCGCCGAGGTGGAACCCTTGGGCGGATTTATGGGCACGGCGGTATCCGACCCGATCTATCAGGGCGGTCTCTTGATGGTGCCGCTGATCTTTATCTTGGTGCAGGATCCTTTAATGGGATTTGCCGCCATGATGCTCTATCCGGCGCAGGCTTATTTCATTCCCAAAATGCAGCGCAAGGTGAACGAGCTCGGCAAGCAGCGGGTTCGCACGGTGCGCAAACTTGCCGAGCGGATTGGCGAGGTGGTGACGGGGGTACAAGAAGTTCACGCCAATGACGCGTCCTTGATCGAGCGCGCCGACTTTGCCGATCGCGTCGGCAAGATTTACGAAATTCGCTACCGGATCTTCCTGCTGAAATTCCTGGTCAAGTACATCAACAACACCCTCGACAAGCTGACACCCTTTTTCTTCTACTCGTTGGGTGGCTATTTGGTTTTTACCGGCAAGCTGGATATCGGCGCGTTGGTGGCGGTGATCGGTGCGCACAAGGAATTGGCAGCGCCATGGAAAGAATTGCTGCAGTACTATCAGGACAAGGAAGACGCGCGGATAAAATACGACCAGGTCGTCGCTCAGTTCGAGCCGGCCGGCATGCTCGACGATCACACCATCGATGACGAAGCGGAAAAATACGGGCCGTTGGAAGGGTCGATCATCGCCACCAATGTTTCCGTCACCGACGATAGCGGCGGAACGAGTCTTAATGGCCTGGATCTGACGGTTCCATTCGATGCCCATGTGGCCGTCGTGGGCGGGGCGGGAAGTGGCAAAGAAGAAGTGGGCTTGCTGTTCTCGCGGTTGATGATGCCGACCTCGGGCAATCTGATGATGGGTCAGCATCGGGCGGTGGATTTACCGGAAGCAGTGACGGGGCGCCAACTGGCCTATGTGGGTCCCAGCTCAATTTTGTTCAATGCATCAGTACGGGACAATCTGTACTACGGACTAAAGCATCGGCCGCTGGCGGACATGCCCTATACGGGCGCGGATGCAGCAACGCGCAGGCGCTATATTGCCGAGGCGCAAATGTCGGGCAACACACCCAGCGATCTTGCCGCGGACTGGATTGATTACAGTGCCGCCGGCGTGCGGGATATGGCGGATCTAACGGCAAAGACCATCACGGTCCTGCGCGGCGTCGAACTGGGTGAAGACGTTTACCAATTCGGCCTCCGCGGCATGATCGATGCGACGGCCCGCCCCGAGGTCGCCGAGCGCATGCTGCAGGCGCGGCGCGTGATGCGACAACGCCTCACCGACCCGGAAATTGCTCCGCTGGTTGAACAGTACAATCGCGACAGTTTTAATTCGAACGCTTCGGTTGCGGAGAATCTATTATTCGGAACACCGCTAGATGAAGCCTTTCAAGTAGAGAATCTTGCGCGGAATGACTATGTTCTGCATGTGCTGCGGGAAGTCGGTTTGTATGACGATTTCCTGTCGATCGCGCGCAAAGTCGCCGAAACCATGGTTGAATTGTTTGCTGATATTGCGCCGGGTCACCCCTTCTTTGAGCAATTCAGCTTCATCTCGTCGGATGATTTGCCTGAATTCCAAACCATCTTGTCCCGCGTGACGAAGGTCGGGTTGGAAGCCATCAGCGCAGATGATCGGACGCGGTTAATGACGTTGCCGTTCAAACTAATTCCGGCGCGACACCGGCTTGATCTGGTCGGGGCGCGCATGCAGGTTCGCATCATCGAAGCGCGGCATTATTTTGCGGAAAACTTGCCGGAGAAATATAAAAACTCGGTCGAGTTTTTTGATTTCGAACACTACAACTCTACGGCGACGCTTCAAGATAACATCTTGTTTGGTAAGGTTGCCTACGGCCAAGCTCAGGGCCTGTCGCGTCTTGGCGGATTAATCACCGAGATTCTCGATCATCTTCATCTTTATGATACGGTGATGGAAGTCGGACTCGATTACCATGTCGGCATTGGCGGAACGCGGCTTACCTTGGCGCAACGTCAAAAGCTGTCGATTGCGCGGGCATTGCTGCGCCAGCCAACACTGTTGATCGCCAACGAAGCTTTGGCGCCGCTTGATTCGTCGTCGCAAGCAAAGATTCTTTCGTTTGTTCTGCAACAGCGACGTGGCCGCGGCGTGCTCTGGATTCTGCATCGCGCCAGCATGGCGTCAAGCTTTGATGATGTGGTGGTTATGCAGAATGGCCGGGTTGTTGAGACCGGCAGATTCGATCAGCTCAAGCAAGACGGATCCCGTTTGTCGCGTCTCTTGGCAGCGGAGTAAGCGGCAATGAAAATATATAAAATAAGATCAGAAAAGGGAGAACGGCGATGACGCTACTGCAAGAAGTGGAGTTGATGCGGCGCATCCCGCTGTTTCGTAACATCGAGCCATCCAAGCTCAAGTTGCTGGCATTTACCAGTGAACGGCTGACCTTTGCCGCCGGGCAAAATCTATTCAAACAAGGTGATATGGGTGATGCCGCCTATATCATCATTGATGGCGAAGCGGATGTTATCGTCGATACGCCAAACGGCCCCCATGTGGTGGCTACGGTGGGCCAGCATGACTTTGTCGGTGAAATCGCCATTTTGTGCGATGTGCCGCGGACCGCGACGGTGCGGGCGCGGACTAGCCCGCCAGCACCGGAAGCCGTCGAATCTTTTCTTCCCACTCGCGCGGCCCCGTCTCGTGCACGTTGCTGCCCGCAGCATCGACGGCGACCGTGACCGGCATCTCGG
>ERZ650309.407-NODE-407-length-21384-cov-5.706268_pt1 | contig 21384 bp, 21 predicted proteins | sample MGYA00376245_ERZ650309 | MGnify/ENA primary metagenome ERZ650309 (study PRJEB26733, sample SAMN07839294) | wastewater metagenome | biome: urban; feature: wastewater treatment plant; material: waste water | place: USA: North Carolina | collected 2016-04-26 ...
GGGCAGTATTGTGCTGATAGATTGAAAATGGGAACTGATAATATTCTTTTAAACATGCTGTACCCCAAACCTACTCTTGATACTGATAGATGATCTTACTAAACCCTGTAGATGATTATCGACAACTCCATATATAAAAAGAAGATAAAAGCGAAGATCACTGTTTCGTTTTCCCTACTCTATGTAGGGATCATTGCTCGGCAGATGACTGTAAGGAAAGCTTAGTTATTGGTGACATGCATTTTGTCGGTAATTTTTGATTTAGAATTTTATACCTTGTCCAAGTGTCAAGCAAAATAGTAAATACAAAATACCAAAAGCAAAAATAAGTTTATAGTCCGTTTTATAGTCCTTATTTGCGTCTGCATAAGGCAACCGTAAAAAAAGAATTGGTATTGATGCTGTCATTTCAAGTAGCCCTTCTAATCCTGTTTGCAAACTGTCTGATGTAAAAAAAAGTCCTGCTATAAATGCCGAAATTGAAGCAAATAAAAATGGCAATATAAAGTCTTGTTTTGTCAGGCTGTTTTCTTCAACGACTTTTCTTAATCGGCGACTTAAAAGTTGGGTCGAAAAAATATAAAGTGAAATCCCAGTTATAGCCAAAAAATAGTTTTGATATTTTCCTATGTTTAGTTCTTGTGTCGCAAAAGTCCAATCTCCATTTTTACTCACTGATGAGTGCAAAATTGTACCTACAAACCAAAAAAGATTATAAATTGAAATGTGTATCAAAAGCAAAATAGTAAATAATTTCGTGGTTTTATTGAGAATTAAGAGTGTCAAAACTGCAAAAATCAAATTTGCGATTGGTCCGCCAATATCTACAAAAATATTACTTGGTGTGCTTTTAAAATAAGCAGAAGTCAGTAATGTAATTTTATTACCAATTAGTAAGCAAGTTCCACCGTGTCCTATCACTTCGTGAATTATGTCAGCAATAATGTAGGCTAAAATTCCAACAGTCGCATAAATAGCAAGTTTGCTCTTGAACATTTAATTACGTTATAAGTTTTTTATGAAACAAACAACACGATTTATTTCTTTAAACCCAATTTTTTTGTGAAATTCTATACTTGAAAAATTAGTTAGTTCTGTGTCAGATGCTAACTGGGTGCAATTTTTTTGCTTACTCCATTCTTCGGCAAGTTTCACTAATTGTCTTCTAAAACTAATATGTCTGAAATCTTTTTTTACTAATAGTCCTTCAATGTAAGCTGTTGGCGAATGACTTGAACCTTCAACATAGTCAAAACGAATTGTGAGATGAATGAGCGCTACATATTTATCTTTTACTTTTATCAAAGAACAAGTTTCATGTACTGAATTTAATATTTGCCTACAATTTTGTAGTTCCTCATCAAATCGCAATCTTCCCAAAGTTCTAAAAAAAGATGGGCTAAATTTGTCAAGTTGTCTTTTGAAATTGGTTCCTTTTCAATTTGTGAGGTTTTTTATGCTTGCCACCAACGGCAGTCAGTCTAAAATCCAATTTTAAAATTGCAAGAATAAGAAAAAATGGGCCATTTTAAAGACCAATAGACGGTAGCAAAAATAGATGGGCTCATCATGCTATAAAAATTTGGTGGGCTCATTTTGGCTCTAATGCATTTTAATTATGTTACCCGGTGTTGCTGAACAACGTATAGCCAAAAGCCCCCGATTCGTTTAATTTTATATGTCTTTATGGATGTAAAAAGGATTATTGCAGGGGGCTTATGGCTATACGTATAAATGTTGACTGTATGCAAAGAACTTGAATCAAAAGTTTGAAAGCAAATCACAACTAATTTTCCTTTAATAATGTGCTAATAATATTTATACTTTTAGGATATCCTTTATAATCAGAACTCTCTATGTTTGTACTAATTCCCGAACAATAAAAATTGGTTTGATATATACATTTTAAAATTGCCATACATGCATACAAAGAGAAAAATATTTTGTATCCTACTACTTTGCACAATTGTATGTTCTGTAGATGCCCAGTCCAAAACTGAAAAAATTTCAGCACTCCTGCTTGCATACAATAAGCTAAATGCATTCAATGGTACAGCATTGATATCACATCAAGGAGCTGTAATTTTTAATGAAGGATTTGGGTTTAAAAATATCGCAAATCTGGAACGAAATGATGCACATACCATCTATCAAATTGGTTCTATTACCAAACAATTTACAGCAGCTGTTATCTTAAAATTGGAAGAGAAACACCAACTCCAATTGACAGATAAACTTTCAAAATATTTTCCCGATTTTCCCAACGGAAATCAAATCAATATTTTTAATTTGCTCACACACTCATCAGGTATTTACAACTATACCAATGATGCAAATTTTATGAATACAGCAGCTGTAAAACCTGCTACCCGTCAACAAATCATATCTCTTTTTAAAGACAAAGCCCTTGAGTTTGCACCAGGTACAAATTATGCATATAGCAATTCTGGTTATATGCTGCTGGGGTATATAATTGAAGAAGTAACCAAAAAAAATTACTATGATGTAGTTACAGATATGATTTTTAAACCATTGAAAATGACCCATTCTGGTTTTGATTTTGCGCAGCTACAAGATGAAAATAAAGCAACAGGATATTTCTTAATCAATGACAAAACCGGCACTGCATCCGGCCTCGTGGATTCATCTGTGTCTTATGCCGCAGGCGCTATATACACTACAGCTGCAGACATGCTACTCTGGCACAATGCACTGATTCAGAATAAAATCATTACCAGAAATAGTCTTGAAAAAGCATTTACTCCCTATAAAAATAAATATGGTTTTGGATGGCATATTGATACCATATATAACAAAAGAATAGTGACGCATGGAGGGGGCATATTTGGTTTTAATGCAAACTTTGCAAGGATAGAAGCTGATAATACTTGCATCATATTGTTAAACAATGTGGGCAATCCAAAATTAGAAGAAATTACCAACTCTATATTGGCCATATTAAACGATCAGCCATATACATTACCCGAAGGGAAAACTGAAATAACATTGCCTGAAGAATTATTAAAAAAATATATCGGCACTTATGAAATTGTACCACAATTTCAAATTGTAATAACAGTAGAAAACGGTAAGCTAATCGCACAAGCTACAGGCCAACAACCATTTGAATTATTTGCACAAAAAGAAAATTACTTTTTTCTGAAAGCAGTAGAAGCAGAAGTGGAATTTATCAAGGATGTAAATGGAAATATTGAAAAACTTATTTTATATCAAGGCGGCAGACAAACGCCTGGAAAGAAATTAAATTAGATTTAATTGAGTATTTGTTTGAATAGCCCTACGGGCAATGACGAAGATTTGCTAAACAGTTGATTACAATATGATAGTCACTTTCGCATGTATATGTACTTTAATAAAACAGGCTAATTTACTATTGAAGTGCTATAAATAATTATACATCCCATGAGTTATTTTCTTTAGCCCCATTGGAGGACAAAATATGGGTAGAAAGTAACAAGTATTTTTTGAAGCCCCTTTGGGGATGCAATAAATAGTATCAATGGCAAATGACTAAATCCGGATTCCTATTCAGTCAATTTTTGCATATCAAAATTGTAATTGTAATGCAAATAGAGAGTGGAGCACTGATAGATTTATTTTAAACCAATCTGTACTCGTATTATTTTAGCGAATGAGTCCTACAAGAGGACTTACTTGATTTAAATGCAAATAGTTCCATCTATATGAGTTGACTAATGTGAACAATAAAACATAGCACCTCAAAAAATGAAATAGTCTAAATACCTTTCATGAAAATTTTGAAATGAGACAAAAAACAAATCTTTGCTTCTGCTCATTTATGTAGTTTTACACTGTAGAATATTTGACAGATGATAGAAAAATCAACACTTGCTTTTTTGGCAAATCTTAAAGCAAACAATTATCGGGAATGGTTTCAAGACCATAAAAAAACCTACGAGGCAGCTAAGCAAAATTTTGTTGCATTTATTCAGTTAGTTATTGATGAATTAGGGAAAACAGATACTTCCATTGCAGGGCTTGCAGCAAAAGATTGCCTATTTCGAATTAACAGAGATGTAAGATTTAGTAAGGATAAATCTCCTTACAAAACAAACTTTGGCGCCAGCATAAATAAGGGTGGCAGAAAGGGCATGGGTGCAGGCTATTATTTTCATTGTGAACCAGCATCTGCTTTTCTTGGAGGTGGTGTGTATCAGCCTCCTGCCGATATTACACAAAAAATAAGACAAGAAATAGATTATTGTTTTACAGATTGGAACAACATCATAACTGCTCCCACTTTTATAAAAGAATACGGTAGTATAGCAAAGGATAAAGCTTATACCTTATCAAGACCACCAAAAGGATATGATGCAAATAATCCTGCTATTGAATACCTCAAGCATACTAGTTGGATAGCTACAAAAGAGTTGGATACTTCTGAGCTAACTTCAAAAAAATTGCTTACAAATACCATCCAAACTTTTCAAGCATTAACGCCATTCATAGATTTTTTAAACACTGCCTTATAATCATTCCTTAGCTGAATATTTGAGGCAAAACAGTAAAGCATTTATCCTTTCTTTGTCAAAAAAATTATGAGCGAAATAATAGATGAATTTAATGACTATCGCAGCCGAATGAATGAAGTGATACTAAGTAAAAACAACTTGGTCATGAAGCGGCTTTGGAACTTAGATACCAATACTTATGAAAGCGGCGCATTAAATACCAAAACAAAAGAACTACTGGGCTTAGTGGCCAGTATGGTGCTGCGTTGCGATGATTGTATCAAATACCATTTGGGCAAGTGTTATGAGGAAGGTGTGAGTACAGCAGAACTTTATGAATTATTTGCAGTGGCAAATATTGTGGGCGGTACTATTGTTATTCCGCATACCCGCAGGGCAGCTGAGTATTGGGAAGCATTGCTACAGCAGTGAGTAAATCCTTTCTATGGCATGCTCAGTACGTTTGTTTCCAATGCCATCAATAACATAAAAGGGTGTATGCTGGCTCTGCATCAAAGCATGATATTTTTCAAATAATAGTACTCTTGTTTTTTCATCAGGATATTCCCGCATATTGTCATAGGTCCAGGGTAAATCTGGTTTGCATAGCAGATACAAATCATACTGCCTATGACCTATTTCATTTAAAATAAATGGTGGCAATCTGCCAAATACAAATTCATACCACACTCTCATTACATACATATCGGTATCAATAAATAAAAAAGGTTTATTATGAGATAATGCTGTAAAATGATCTTCCAATTCAAGCTGTCCTTTTGCAATTTTTTCTAAATCGGTGTACTCATATTGAGTGCCATTTTCATTGAGGTATTTTCTGGCATACTCCGGACAGTTGTAGCAATTAAAATGTGCTGACAAGGCTTGGCATAAACTACTTTTGCCCGTTGATTCCGGTCCAATAATTACAATTTTTTTAAGCATATATTTTTATCATTTTTAGGTATAAATCCGGATGATAAATGCTGCATGAAGCTGATTGTTTTTTTATTTTTTGCCTTCGGCTAATGTTTTCTTCCAAGCCATCAATCCACTAATAGCCATGATAAGCAGTATAAAATAATATACAGAAGTAAGCGCATACCCCTTTACAAGATAAAGCGGCATACAGATCATATTTGTAGCTATCCACCACCACCAACTCTCTAATTTCTTTTTGACCATTAGCCACATTCCGGTAAATGCTGCTGCACCTGCGGCTGCATCCTGCAGTGGAATGGCGCCAGGAGCAAAATATATTTTCAAAAAGCTGATTGTACCAAATAGTATGACAAAGCATACTCCAAAAAATAATACATGCATCATCCATTCTTTTTTTGTGGATGTAGTGATATGCAGTACATATCTGTTTTCATTGTCTTTTTGCAGCCATTTTATCCAGCCTATGATGCTGAGTATTGTATAGTAGAGATTTACAAAAACCTCACCCGGCAAATGGGCCTGAGCAGATAATATGATATAAGCCACCGTATTAATTAGCCCTATAGGATATACTAAAATATTTTCCTTTCTACTATACCATACACTAACTATGCCGGCAAGCACAGCCACATACTCTATAGGTCCGGTTGCCTTTATATTTTCAATAAATGTTTCTAAAAATGTATGCATTAAACATGTAATCGTATCAACACAAATTTTTTATTTAGTTCCTGTGATACATATTTGCTGCAAATTAAGCACATTATGAATATAGCAATTTTGGGTGCAGGCATGGTAGGCCGCACTATGGCACTAGATTTAGCAACCAATCACACGGTAACTTCCTTTGACCTTAGCGAAAAAAATTTAGAACTGCTTCATTCTAAGAATAATCAGATAATATGTAAGCAGGCCAACCTCGGGGATTATGCTGCTTATACAACTCTTCTGGCGCCTTATGATTATATTGTACTGGCTGTGCCGGGCTTTATGGGTTACAATGCTTTAGAAGCCGTTATAAAGGCCGGAAAAAACACGGTAGATATTTCCTTCTTTCCGGAGGATGCACTGGCATTAGATGCATTGGCAAAAGAAAAACAGGTTACTGTCATAACTGACTGTGGTGTGGCACCAGGTATGAGTAACTATATAATTGGATATTACAACAAACAAATGGATATAGATTCATTTGAAATATACGTAGGGGGATTACCAGCTATCAGAAAAAAACCATTTGAATACAAAGCCCCGTTTTCTCCAGTGGATGTTATAGAAGAATATACCCGACCCGCTAGAATATTTGAGCAAGGCCGTATTGTTGTAAAACCTGCATTAACAGAAAGAGAATGGATGCATTTTGAGGAACTGGGCACACTTGAGGCGTTCAATACAGATGGCCTGCGTTCGCTCTTATATACCATGCCACATATTCGCAATCAGAAAGAAAAAACGCTTCGCTATCCGGGTCATGTTGATTTGATTATTGCATTAAAAGAGGCAGGCTTTTTTAGTGAAAGCGCTATTGATGTAAACGGCAATAGTATAAAACCGATTGACTTTACCAGCCGCATACTTTTCAATGAGTGGAAGCTGGGTGCAGATGAGCCTGAAATAACCATTATGAAAGTAATATTACAAGGTACAAAAAATGGCATGCCACATACAGTATCTGCTTCTATGTTGGATTTATATGATGCCAATACGGGTTTTTCTTCTATGAGTCGTACCACCGGGTTTACAGCTACCGCCACCGTAAATATGCTTGCTGAAAACCTTTTTAAAAAGTATGGAGTTTTCCCGCCGGAGTTGGTTGGCAATGAGCCGGGATGCTTCGACTTTATCTTAAAATATTTACTAGCAAGAAAGGTGAATTGGGTGATTGTGTAATGCCAAATAGGAAATGGCTATCCAAAATCTATTTCTGTATTATCACCAATATTGAGTTGACGGCTAAGGCCTGTTACACTGGCATCACTACCTATGAGTGAGTTATCTAAAACCACTTCATGCAGGTTAGTGTAGCTGCCTATAATACTGTCCCTTACAATTGAATATTCCACCCTGGTATTGGGTCCAATGGAAACATGTGGCCCTATAATGGAATCTTTTAATATAGTGCCTGCGGCAATGCTTACCGGAGGAATAATGATGGTATTCTCTTGCTGTATTTCGGCATGAATAGAGCCGCCATGCTGCTTGAGTAGTGTAGCATTACTTTCTAGTAAGGTTTCTTTTTTGCCACAATCAAACCATGTTTTTACTTTGAAAGATTTGAATCTGGCACCACGTTTTATCATACAGTCTAAAGCATCGGTTAAATGAAATTCGCCATGACTCATGATATTGTTTTCAAAAATATGATGCAGACATTCAAATAAGAATGTGGTTTCTTTTATTTTATATATACCTACCAATGCCATATTGCTTTTTGGAATAGCGGGTTTTTCTACAACATGAGTAATGTAGCCTTCTTCATCCAATTCTGCCACACCAAAACTTCGTGGGTCATCCACTTTTTTAATGCCCAACATGCTGTGCTCATGATGTATAATTTCCTGTACATCATAATCACAGATGGTGTCTCCCAAAATGATGATCACTTCATCATCTCCTACAATTGTTGTAGTGAGTTCCATGGCGTGTCCGGTGCCATGTCTTTCATTCTGATATACAAAATGTGTAATCAAATCAGGATATTCCTGTTGTACATATTCTTGTATTTTATCTCCCAAATAGCCCACGATAAAGATGTATTCATCTATGCCTGCTCGTACAAGTGGGTCAACAATAAAATTCAATATTGTTTTTCCTGCAATAGGAATCAGCGCTTTGGGCTGGGTATATGTATGTGGCCGCAGTTTGGTACCTGCACCAGCCACTGGGATGATTGCTTTCATAATACACTCCCCATTTAATAACCGACTTTTTACTCCGATTTTAGGGGCCGTGAAAGTAAGTGTTATCTCATTGCTAAGTTTTTTTTAAATGGTTTTGTTCAGTTATAAGCTAATGGACTTATGTTTTAATGCATCAATGATTACAACTATATCCTTTGCAATAAATAAATGGAAGTGTTGGTATAGAAAATTGATTGAAGAAATTTGTGTATGAAAAAAAATTTACCCTACGTTCAATATCTAAAACATATTCCATTAATTCCTGTTAACTGATCATGACTAAAACTAATATACTCAAATATTTATTTATTGCATTTTATTTAGTAGCAGGTATCAATCATTTTGCACAACCGCAAATCTATTATCCACTTATACCATCGTATTTAAGTGAATATGCTGTGCCTATAAACGTGGTGGCGGGTTTTGCTGAGGTAATAATTGCTGTATTAATGATATACCATAATACGGCAAAACTATCATCTTGGTTAGCTATCCTTATGCTTCTGGCTTTCATACCCAGTCACATTTACTTCATACAAGCAGGAAATTTGAGTATCGGAAATTTTACAATTACACCATTTATAGCATGGATACGCTTAATCCTTATACACCCACTTTTGATTTTCTGGGCTTGGTGGCTGGGTAAAAAATTGACAACGTCAAAATGAGATGTCTTTATCATCCATGTATCGTTTTCATATCTGTTGATCATTGCCCGAAGGGCGAAAAATTTCTTTTAATAAAATTTCTAAAAAATCAAACAAAAAACAATATTTATACGTATTTGGATGATGCGAGTTTTTATGCTTTTATTTCTTCTACTCGGAATATTGTCTTTTCAACAAATATCTTGTAAGGAAAAGGACACGGCACCACCAGTAGGAGATTCCATCCCAACTCAAGCACTTAGATATTTGGCACTTGGGGATTCTTATACTATTGGTCAAAGTGTTTTGGAAAAAGAGCGATTTCCTGCCCAAACTACATCATTATTGCTTGCGCAAAATATACCCATTGTAAACACAGCTTATATAGCAGGAACAGGCTGGCCCACTACGGAGTTATTGCGAAATATTGATTTGATTAATCCAAAGGGCCCCTTTGATATTGTGAGTTTGCTGATTGGTGTCAATGATCAATATCAGGGTAGGGACACAGGAGCGTATCATGCAGATTTTATACTGTGTATTACAAAAGCAATTGAGCTTAGTGGTTACAAGAGGGATCATGTTTTTGTATTGAGCATTCCCGATTATAGTGTTACACCATTTGCTTACAGATACAGTGATACAGTTGCTATACGCAATGCATTAGATGCATTTAATACTATCAATAAAAGGGTAACAGATTCTTTGGGCATTTCATACACATATATTACTGCACTTACACAAGAAGCTCGATACAACAAATCATTGCTGGCAGCTGATAGCCTGCATCCTAGTGGTTTAGATTATGAGCGATGGGCAGCTTTACTTGCGCCTAAAATGCAGAAAGTATTGGGGTATTAAATATTGGCATTAGCAGTATATTTTTCAATAAAATATAACTACTATAATAGCCCAAAAAATCGGCTATTGAGCCGGTATACTAAGTATTGACTTTATTAATATCTTTTCTTGTATCCTGAATTTCTATTCCTGTTGTTGTTATTACTACCGTTTGGATTATTACTACGACCCATACCTCCGCCTCCATTAGCATTTCTATAACCTCCACTTCCACCACCATTACGGTTGTTGTTACTACTGCTTCCGTTGCTTCTGTTTCTATTATTTCCTGCGGAATAAGATACCCGTTTTCTTGATCTTCCAGGTGTAGTGTACTCGTCAGATTCGTATGTATTGCGATGCTTTACATAGGGCGTATTGCTAAAGCTAAGCTGGCCATTAGTAATATTGTCTAACTCTGCTTGTATGGAGTCATCTTGAACCAATTCTTTATGCCAGTTGCTATAACTCAATTTCATGTAGTAGGCAATTGTATTGGCATAACCTTCCCTTTTTTCAACATTTTCCTCCAGCAATGCTTTGTTAATAATCAGCTCCACATTTTTTCCTAAATGCGAGTATTTTGGATATCTTTTAGGGTAGGGTAGAGGATCTGGTTTTTGTTTATACGTTTCTTTCTTTGGTATTGGATATGGACTCTCAACTTCCAATTTAAAATCGCTGATAAAAAATAAATGATCCCATAGTTTATGCCTGAAATCTTCCACATTTCTCAAATGAGGATTTAGTGTACCCATCAATTCTATGACGGTCTGAGCCTGATCTTGTCTTTTTTTTGAATCTTCTATTGTTAGCAGATATTCCACCATTCTTTGCACATGTCTTCCATACTCCCTCATGCTAAGGTGGTTCCTAGATGTATTGTAATCCATTTAAAAAATTAAGCCACAAATGTAGTAAACGATAGCTTAACATGGGTATAAGTTCTAAATATTGTACTATTTTAAACAATTTCGGTATATATAAACTTTCTATTGTTAAAATTGAGGAGGAAAATTCAGAAATGCAATTTTCAAAAATTGATTTCGTTTTCTTTTGCAAAAGTTTCCAACCGCCACATTTTTTACCCATACAATTTAATAAAATGGACAATAAAGCGCATGATATGGCACAGCGGGAAACGGAAACACACAGTAGTTTCAAACAATTTTTATGGTGGCTATCCACTGCTGAAAAGGATCTTATAAAAGATTGCAAAATTGATAGTAATAGGTATGCCATCACAGGTATGGCTGTACTTGGCACATGGCTTTTTGCTACCTTGGCGTGGAGCTATTTTTTTTATACGGTCGTACAAAGTTTACCTTTAGCTGCGGCATTGGGCATATTCATGGGTCTGCTCATTTTGGGTATTGATAGGGCACTCATAAAAGGCATAACAGCATCTAATAAAAAAAAGGCAGCCCCATTTTTATTTCGTATGGCACTGGCGCTTACGATCGGCACTTTTATGGCCCAGCCTGCTTTGCTCTATTTGTTTGACAAGGAAATACATGTACAAATTTCTTTGGACAATGAACAAAGAAAAATGCAAAAAAAACTTGAATTAGATAGTCTTTATTTTTCCCAAACCACACTACTACAGCAGGAGAAAAGTCAAATTGCAAATACCTTACAAAAAAAATATGATGAAGTTGCAGCTCAGCGTTTGGCATATATACAGGAAACTGATGGTAGTGGAGGCAGTGGCAAAAGGGGATATGAAACAATAGCAAGAGCAAAGGAACAGGAATATCTTAAAACTGACGAAGCTTATGAAGCGTTGAAAGCGTCATTCAATCCGAGAATACATGCCATTGATAGTAGCCTCAGCAATATTGATGCAATAAAGAGTAAAGGACTTTCAGATTTTAATACTTTGATGAATGATGGGTTTTTAACAAGGATAGAAGCGCTCCACCACCTCATTGATAAAAATGATGCCGCAAAGTTTAGATACTATTTGTTGGTCATCATTCTTGTGTTGATAGAATTAATGCCAGTAATTGCTAAGTCTTTACTGCCTGATGGCAGTTATGAGGAAAGAATACAACAACAGGAGTGGTTAGAAAAAGATATGATACTGTTTAATACAAAAAAGGAAAAAGAGCTAAAAGAAATCTATAACCAAGCTGCATTTGATCAAGACAAAGAATTTATCAAAATATTTTATGAAGAGGCAAGAGCAGAGCGACTTGAAAAAATGCGCCAGCGTTTGCAGAAATGGAAGGAGAATAATCATGAAGCATTTGATGATGTGTGGGGTGCTTTAAAAAAAGATATGCTAAGCAAGCAGGAAAATTAAATTTCTATTGAATTTGTGATTTTAATTGCGTTGTGGTTGTCATTTAAATGTTTTCATCTAATTGGTAAGGTATTTGCAAAATGACTTGCAAATTATTAATTTTGAAAACAAAACATTTAAAGATGAAAACAAGATTTCTACTTATTCCTTTTTTCTGTTTATTCCTTTTTTCCGCTGGTAGTCAGGCTATTTATACTCAAGCAGACTACAATAAAATAAAAAAGCCGGCTTTACTTTCTGAATTACCTTTTTCAGATAACACGGTTAAAGATGCAATCGTAGATTTCATGAAAACCAAGGGATACAAGCAGGATAAGAATAAAGATTATGTAGTGTTTAAAGGAGTCTCTTTATCAGAGTTAGGTCCTGGTCAATATGATTTATATTTTAAAATTGCTGAAAAAAGCAGAAAGGAAAGAGATAAATCAACTGTAACTATGTTTATTTCAAAGGGCTATGAAAACTTTGTTGGAGCCGATACAGAGCCTGATTTAATCAACAATGGAAAAATTGTTTTAGATAATTTTCTCAAAACTACCGAAGCCTATGATTTGGAATTGCAAATTAAAAGTCAGGAAGAATCAGTGAAAAAAGCTGAACGCCGTCTTCAGGATATGATGAATGATAAAGCTGATTTGGAAAAAAAGATTGCAAGGCTTCAAGATGAACTTGCTCAAAATGTAAAAGGCCAGACAGATCAACAAACAGAAATTGAAAAGCAAAAGCAAATTTTACAAACCCTAACGATGAAGCGTATCATCAATTAATTTTGCTTCGCATAAATTTAATTCAAAGAGCGTCCTTAAAGTTAAGGACGCTCTTTTTTCTGCTCAAGCCTGGATATTTAACCCAACTTGTGCAGTTGTCTTTCAAAGGAAAAGATGAAAGTTTTGCAATGAAGTTTTTCAATTTGTGTTTTATGGAAGATGAATTGTTTAACTTTTGCAAACAAGAGTATCAGTGAACTATTTGGAAAATATGATTAAGAATTTTAATTTAATGAATTGTAAAATTTGAGTATATCTTATCTAAATGCCTTACATTGTTCATCTAATATAAAAATATTAGAAAATTACTTCTTCCCGTTGCCTTAGTTGCAACCATTGTACTTGCAAGTGTATCTTGTAAGAAAGATTCTGTAAAAGAAGCCGAAGATTGCGTAGCTTCAATCAAGGCTTCGAGTGATGCTGGTTTAGCTTACGCCAATGATCCTAGTACAGCTAATTGTAATGCTTACAGATCATCATTAGAAGATTTAATTGGATTAGATTGTACAGATGCCGCTGCTGATGCTGCTTATCAATCTGTTGTTGATGCTTTAATTTGCCCTTAGTAGCATACTGCATGAGCAAAATTTTAAAGGCGGTCATTTTTTGACCGCCTTTTTTTTAAACTACTTTCTTCTTTTTTCTTTTCCTGGCTTTGTATTTTTCTTAATCTTACCAGGAGTGCCTCCGGCTTCATTCATGACCCATTCATAATCCAATAATCTTTTTTCCATATTTGCTGAAAGTACTTTTATAAATACTTTATCTCCCATTCTAAATACCCTGCCACTTCTGCGCCCCGCTAAGCAATAATCTGATTCAATATGTCTGAAATCATCATAGTCCTGTAGGCTATACATGCTTACCATTCCTTCACATTTGTGGGCAACTGTTTCAGCCCAAAAACCATACTGAGACACACCACTGATTACCGCTTCAAATACATTTCCCACATGTGGTTTCATATATTCTACTTGCTTGTATTTTTGAGATGCACGCTCCGCATCCATTGCTGCTCTTTCTCTTTCACTACAGTGTTTGCATTTTTCTTCCATTGCTTTATCAACGGTAGGTTTATCTACCAGACATTCTGCTAGAATGCGGTGTACCATTACATCCGGATACCTTCGTATTGGCGATGTAAAATGGCAATAGTTTTCAAATGCAAGTCCATAGTGTCCAATATTGTCCATACTATATACTGCTTTTGCCATGGTGCGAATGCCCAATTGCTCCAGTACATGCTGCTCTGGTTTGCCATTGGCATCTTTCAATAATTTATTAAAACTATGTGCAATTTTTTCAGGGCTACTCATATCAAATTTATGTCCATACCTTTTACTATATTCCACAAAAGGTTTTAGCTTTTCTAAATCTGGGGAATCGTGAACGCGATATGGAAATGGCAATTGCTTTTTGTTTACTAATATCTTTCCTACATAAGCGGCCACAGTTTTGTTAGCCAAAAGCATCCATTCTTCTATAAGTTGATGTGCTTCTTTGCTTTCCTTAATGGTAATGCCTATTGGCTTAGCATCGCTATCCAGCACAAACCGAACTTCCTGACTACTGAAGTTGATAGCCCCTTGTTGAAATCTTTGTTTACGAAGTTTTTTTGCAATGTTGTTTAGGATATGTATTTCCTCATAATGCTCTCCTTTTTTCTGCTCAATTATTTCCTGCACTTCTTCATAGGTAAATCTTCTGTTGCTATGTATTACTGTTCGTCCAAGCCAGTACTGCTTAATATCCCCTTTTGCATTAATCTGAAAAATAGCTGAAAAAGTAAATTTATCTTCATGCGGTCTTAGGCTACACAATTCATTGCTGATACGCTCCGGCAGCATTGGATTTACACGATCTGGCAGATATACAGATGTTGCTCTTTTATAAGATTCCGCATCCAGTATAGAGCCTTGCTCTATATAGTAACTGACATCTGCTATGTGTACACCAATTTCATATAAACCATTTGGTAGTATTCGAAACGAAAGGGCATCGTCAAAATCTTTTGCATCTACGGGATCAATAGTTATTGTAAATATTTCCCTACAATCCTTTCTTTTTTTAATTTCTTTTTGTGGGAGTTTATCAGAAAGTTTTGATGCAGCTTGTAGTACATCTTCCGGAAATTGAAGCGGAAAACCATTTTCGGCAATGATGCTTTTCATGGCCACGTCATTTTCATTTCCTGCTTCTAAGATGGATTGAATTTTGCCAATCGGCTTGCGTTCATCACTACCCCATTTTTCTAACAGTGCCACCACATGGTCTTTATTTTTTGCACCATTCAAATTTTCTAATGGAATATAAAAATCAGGCATTGGTCTATCTGTATCAGGAATAAAAAATGCATAATTTGTACTTAAGTGAACTACTCCTGTAAACTGTGTTTGTCTTCTACTTATTACTTTAATAATGCGGCCTTCTCTTTTGCCACTGGTTTGATTTTCTTTTATGATTTTTACTTGCACTGTATCCCCATGTAGCGCATTGGCAAAACTGCCGGGTCTTACCAATACATCATTGCCGGCTCCGGCTATTACTACATATCCAATGCCACTGCGGGCTATATCTAATGTGCCTGTATAATTGATGCTTTTTTTTATACTATGCGTATGTTTTTTCTTCCTACTCATTCGTTTTTTTGTATTGAGCTATAAATTGAATAATGGATGTATCAAATGCCAGAGATGCGCCAAATAAAAACTCATGATTTACCGGTAGCACATATATTGGAAGCTCATTCAATGCTTCATTAAATTTTAATAATCTTACCCTGTCTTTTTCTGTTGTAATAATTCTTTTTTCTGAAGCCTGCATTTGGGATAGCCTTTTTTTAATATCCTCCAAATCATCAATCAAAAAAATATGATGGTCCGAATATGTTTTTTGATAGTAGGTGTGCACCTGCTCTTGCAGGTAATGTTTGAGCGGCTTTGGATTGGCAATGCCACATACCAATAATATCTCTTCCTGCTGTTGCAATGGGTAAGTTGTTTGACGGGTAATATGATATGGTATGCCATAATGCATACTGCAAAAAAACAATTGCTGATGCTCCAAAATATGCAGCTGATTTTTAATTTTCTCTGCTTCTTGTACACCAAGGTTTTGTGGGCATTTTGTTACAATAATAATATCAGCTCTTTTTGCAGCAGCTCGGTTATCCCTTAAATCGCCGGTAGGCAAAAAATAATCATGCACATATAAATCATTATACTCAGTAAGAATGATATTCATGCCGGGTTTAATACTTCTATGTTGAAATGCATCATCTAAAATAATGACATCCAAATTCGGGTGGTCGTGTAGCAGTTGTGGTATGGCCACCAATCTCTCTTCGCCCACCGCCACGGGCACTTCAGGATATTTAATATGAAATTGCATGGGCTCGTCCCCAATGTCTAAGGCGGTCGTTTTTTCATCAGCCAGCACATATCCTTTTGTTTTTCTTTTATATCCACGGCTTACAGTGGCCACTTTATATTGCTGGTGCAGCAGGGTAAGAATATATTCTACCATAGGACTTTTTCCTGTGCCGCCTGCGGCAATATTTCCTATGCAGATTAAGGGAAAGTTGAAGCTGGCGGATGTCAAAATATTTTTATCATATAACCAGTTTCTTATAACCACTACAGCCCCATACACCACCGATATGGGAAAGAGCAAAATGCGAAATGATTTATAAACAATTGTATTAAAATTCATAAATATTGTATGGTGTTATACAATGCGTTAAAGCTATATCAAATGGATGGGTGTCATCAATACTGTCCACCGGTTCAAAATAACTAAATCCCCAGGTTTGAATATTTTTTTTACACTGTGTAAGATACCGATCATAAAAGCCTTTTCCATATCCCACACGGTAACCCTTTTTATCACAGACTATAAGTGGCACAAGCACCAAATCAATAGTGTGTGGATCAAGTATTACTCCCTCATTTGGTTGCATGATACCATATTGCCCGGCACTATAAGTTGTTGATTCATTAATGATAATTGCCTCCATAGAATTGTCTTCAAAATTGCAAACCGGATATGCAATAGTAAGCTCAGGTAGCATCCACCTCATATAGTTTGTACATGCTATCGTATTGGGTTCTTTGTTAGCAGACATTGGAAAATAAGTCAATAGTGATGATACAAAGCTAATATCCAATTGCTGCATTTGTATCAGCAGCAGATCATCCCATTTCACTTGTTGGCTGCCCACTATCGCTCTTCGTTCAGGCAGAAATTTTTTTCGAAGTTCTTGCTTTGTCATTTTGTATTTCTACCTTTAAATTCATCCATGCTTTTTGCAAATCCAAAAACTTTTCCAACCAAAAAATCTGCCCACCTCACTGGCAAAATTCCCTTAAAAAACGGTGCTATATATACAATGCCCGGTATCCGCACATATACTTTATTTTTCAAAACTCCTTTGATGATGCTCCTTGCAGCTACTTCTGGTTTTGCAATGGGTATAAGCGGTGAACGTACTCCTGCAAACATACCTGTATCAATATATGCAGGTGTAACAGTTGTAACATGAAAATCACCATTCATACTTTCTAATTCTAACCTTAGGCTTTCACTCCACCCGCTGATGGCATGCTTGCTGGCACAGTACACAGACAGTCTCGGGTTTGGAATAAAACCTGCGGCTGAGGAAATATTGATGATATGTCCACTTTTCTGTTGAATCATAGCCGGTAGAAAAGACCGAGTAACATGTAGGTGCGCCACAGTGTTTACCTGCATGGTACGATCTATTTCCGTATGATCCATATTGTAAAAAAATTGATTAGATGTAATGATACCAGCATTATTAAATAATATATCAACCACTCCATGTTTTAATAGGATTGCTTCTGCTGCCTGCTGAATAGCCGCAGTATCAGTTAAGTTGATTTGTGTGGCTTCAATGGAAAAACCCAACGCAAGAAAATTTTCCTCTACTTGCTTTAATTTATCTCCATCAATATCCCAAATAATGAGTGTTTTTGCATTTTGCCGCAGACAATATTCACCCATTAATTTTCCAATGCCGGAGGCACCACCCGTTACTAACACTATTTTATTTGCAATTGCACTCACCCTTAAATATTTCATGCAATGTTAAGTAAATAATCATGGCAGCATTTTATCATTGTGTCGTAGGTTAGCTTGTTGTAAGATATGGTTCCTCTATTTCTATCATTCCCCGTAGGGGTAAAATACTATTATGACTATAAAAGTTTCTTTTATTGATGGCTGATATTGTAAATATCTTTTGCTGGAAATACATTCCATATTGTAAAAATGTTTGATTCATTCATTACACAATCATTCTTTTCTTACCTCATATCTACAATTAATTCCTCTTATCGAAAAATTTGGTACAGAGAAAATATCATTCTTATACATTTGGACAGTTACACATTATCATGAGACTATTTAGCGTATGTTTTTTTATCTGCCTTGCATTTACGCAGGCTATGGCACAGGAAAGATGGGATTTGAAAACCTGTGTTGACTATGCAGTTGCAAATAATATAACTGTAAAACAGGCCGATGTGCAAGCTCGGCTTGCAAAGCTGCAAACACTTCAATCAGAAGCTGCCAAATTACCATCCCTTAATTTTAATACGAATTTGGGATACAATTTTGGTAGATCTATTGACCCTACAAGCAATCAGTTTGTAACTCAAAAAGTTTTTTTTCAAGGTTTAAATTTACAAACCAATGTACCAATATTTAATTTTTTTAGTATAAAAAATAATATTGAAAGTGCCCGCCTCAATGAGCAAGCAGATCGTGCCGGTGTGGACAGGGCAAAGAATGATGTAGCCCTTTTAGTAGCAGGTTATTATCTACAATTGGTATTAAGTATAGAACAAGAAAATTTGGCCAGGGTGCAAGTGGAGCAAACGGCCGCTCAACTTTCCAATACCCGAAAATTAGTAAATGCAGGAGCCCTTCCTGAATTGAATGCTGCACAATTAGAAGCACAAGCAGCCAGAGATAGCAGTAGCCTCATTACTGCTACGCAGAATGTGATCAACAACAAACTACTGATGCGGGCTGCGCTCAATTTAGATGCACAAGCACCTTTTGACGTGTCTGTGCCAGATGCTCAGCTCATTCCTCTACAACCTCTGGCAGCATTAGTACCCGAGCTGGTGTATCAAGAGGCTTTAAAAAATAATCCGCTACAGTTAGCAGATAGTTTGCGTATCAAATCTGGAGAGTATGCTATCAAATCTGCACGTGGTGCCATGTATCCTACTTTTAGTTTTTTTGGATCAATAGGAAGTAACTATGCCAGCACATTTCAGGAGTTTACCGGAGCTACACCCACCAATACTTTTGACACAGTTGCCATTGTACCCATTAATGGTACCAACTATTATGCAGTAACGCCGGGCTTTAATGTTGGATTTAAAAGACCAGGCTATTTCAAACAAATAGCAGACATCAACCTACAACAAAACTTTGGCATCAGCCTTTCTGTGCCTATACTTGGCAACAGACAATTGCGTACAAATTATGAACGTAGTAAACTTAGCTTAGAATCTGCCCGGCTTACACAGGAGCAGAACAAACAAACACTCCAACAAAATGTATTTAAAGCCTACTCAGATGTATTGGCAGCCAGTCAAAAATTAAATGCGGATAGCCGTAGCGAAACTACTGCTGCTTATGCATTTGAATTGTCTAAAAAAAGATATGATGCAGGCTTATTACAGACCATAGAATATATTATTGCACAAAATGATTTGTTTAGAACCAAGATTCAAAAGTTAGTAAGTCAGTATGATTACATTTTTAAAATGAAGGTATTGGAATTCTATAAAGGAGGTGGTATTCAACTGTAAAATTTGTCAATATTTATTTGAAAGAAAAAATTATGAAGAAAAAATATATCTGGATCATCGTAGCACTACTGGCCATAGTTGGGGTGCTGATTGTATTGAAGAAAAATGGTGTGCTGGGTGAAGATGAAGGCATAAAAGTAACTGCTGAAAAAGCAGCACTCAAAACCATAACCGAAGTAGTAACTGCCAGTGGCAAAATTTTTCCTGAAATAGAAGTAAAAGTAAGTCCGGATATATCCGGTGAAGTGGTGGACCTGATGGTAGCAGAAGGCGACTCTGTAAAAAGAGGTCAGGTGCTTGCAAGAATATACGCTGATATCTATGCCAGTGTGCGGGATCAAGCGGTAGCCTCCGTATCACAAAGTCAGGCACAGGTAGAAAATGCACGGTCACAAATAGGTGCATTAAAAGCATCCTTAGATCAAGCCACTGCAGCCTACAACAGACAAAAAACATTATTAGATCAAAAAGTAATATCGCAAAGCGAATTTGAACAAGCATTGCAAGTATATCTTGCCGCCAAATCCAATCTGGCTGCTGCCGAAGATGGTATAAGAGCAAACCAGGCAAATGTGGCCAGCGCACAAGCAAGCCTTAGTCGTGCCAGCAAGGATGTGGGTCGTGCCACACTGGTAGCACCTATGGATGGTGTGGTAAGTTTACTGGCTGTAAAAAAAGGGGAGCGTGTGGTTGGCACAGCTCAAATGGCCGGTACGGAAATGATGCGCATAGCCGATCTCAATAGTATAGAAGTACAAGTGGATGTGGGTGAGAATGATATTCAAAAAGTAAAAATTGGTGATACTGCACTCATTGAAGTGGATGCATACAGCAAAAGAAAATTTAAAGGAACAGTATATAAAATAGCCAACCCTGTTTTACTCAACGGAGCCACAGGTGGTGCTACTGTTACCAATTACAAAGTGCATATCAGACTATTGAGCAGTAGCTATTCAGATTTAATTGCTCCCGGAAAACCCTTTCCTTTCCGACCAAATATGTCTGCCAGCGCAGATATTCAAACTACTTCACACTACAACGTATTGGCCATACCACTCAATGCTGTAACAACGAGGGATACAGGTGATGACAGTAACGATAAATATGCCGGCAAAACCGGACCCAGCAAGGGTAGCAACGATAAAGACGAAAGCACAAAAGCAGATGATGAATCTGGTACAGATACTGACACAGAATCCGCCGACCTACAGGAAGTGGTATATGTGCTTCAAGCAGATAATACAGTAAAAAAATATGTAGTTACAACCGATATTCAAGACATCAATTTTATTGAAATCAAATCTGGGATTAAAGCAGGAGATATGGTCATAACAGGGCCTTATTATTTAGTAAGCAAAGATTTAAAAACAGGAGACAAAGTAAAAGTGGTTTCCAAATCTGAGTTGCTTGGGGATCTTAAAAAAGACGATAAATAATTTTCGAAATATGCTACAGACTAAGGCTTCCATAAAGGGAGCCTTTTTTATATGATAGAATTATAATCCCAGATTTTATGTTTTATCTGGTTCTACAAAATAGCATGCCCATATAGATAAGCGTTGAAACCAAATTTTTGGTAGCAGAAAAAAGAACTATAGAAGTACTGATTTAGTTACACCAATTTTAGTTGATTAATAAAAACCGGCTG
>ERZ650309.408-NODE-408-length-21324-cov-5.645682_pt1 | contig 21324 bp, 24 predicted proteins | sample MGYA00376245_ERZ650309 | MGnify/ENA primary metagenome ERZ650309 (study PRJEB26733, sample SAMN07839294) | wastewater metagenome | biome: urban; feature: wastewater treatment plant; material: waste water | place: USA: North Carolina | collected 2016-04-26 ...
CAGACCGGGCAGTCGAGCGGATGGTTGATCAGCAACAGCTCCATCACGCCGTGCTGGGCTTTGTCAGCCGCCTCCGAGGTCAGTTGGGTGCGTACCACCATGTCCGGGCTGACCGTGGTGGTGCACGACGCCAACGGTTTCCGCTGACCCTCGACCTCGACCAGACACTGCCGGCAGGCGCCGACCGGGTCCAGCAGAGGGTGGTCGCAGAACCGGGGAATCTGGACCCCGATGAGCTCTGCCGCACGAATCACCAACGTGCCCTTGGGCACACTGATCTGCTGGTCGTCGATGGTCAGCGACACCATCTCGACCGCAGTCGCGTCCTTCGCCGGCTCCGTCACCGTCACGCACCCGCTCCTTCCGTGGCGAAGACTGTGGCGGCGTGCGGATCGAAGGGACAGCCGCCGTTCAGGTGCGCGACGTACTCGTCGCGGAAGTGCTTGAGCGAGGACATGATCGGGCTGGCGGCACCGTCGCCGAGCGCGCAGAACGATTTGCCCAGGATGGCATCGGAGATGTCGAGTAGCTTGTCCAGATCGGCCGCCTCGGCCTGGCCGTTCTCCAGGCGGGCATAGATCTGTGCCAGCCAGTAGGTGCCTTCGCGGCACGGCGTGCACTTGCCGCAGGACTCGTGTGCGTAGAACTGGGTCCACCGCCGGACCGCTCGCACCACGCACGTGGTCTCGTCGAAGATCTGTAGTGCTTTGGTGCCGAGCATGGAGCCGACCCCGGCCATGCCTTCGTAGTCGAGCGGGATGTCCAGGTGCTCGGGCGTGAGCATCGGTGTCGACGATCCGCCTGGCGTCCAGAACTTCAACTGGTGTCCGGCCCGCACCCCGCCGGCGTACTCGAGGAGTTCCCGCAGCGAAATCCCCAGCGGCGCCTCGTATTGTCCCGGCAGTGTGACGTGACCAGACAACGAATACAGCGTGAACCCCGGCGACTTCTCGGACCCCATTGACCGGAACCAGTCCACGCCGCCCCGAATGACCGACGGCACGCTGGCGATCGATTCGACGTTGTTGACCACGGTCGGGCAGGCGTACAGGCCGGCGACCGCGGGGAACGGTGGCCGCAAACGAGGTTGACCGCGCCGGCCCTCCAGCGAGTCCAGGAGCGCGGTCTCCTCGCCACAGATGTATGCGCCTGCCCCTGCGTGGACCACCAGGTCCAGGTCGAAGCCGGTGCCCGCGATGTTGGTGCCGAGGTAGCCGTTCGCATACGCCTCGGCCACGGCGGCCTGCAGCCGGCGTAGGACCGGCACCACCTCACCGCGCAGGTAGATGAAGGCGTGCCGGGCGCCGATGGCGTACGACGCGATGATGGCGCCTTCCACCAGGGCATGCGGCGATGCCATCATCAACGGAATGTCCTTGCAGGTACCGGGTTCGGACTCGTCGGCGTTGACCACGAGATAGTGGGGGCGGCCGTCGTCGGGGGAGATGAACGACCACTTGGTCCCCGTGGGGAAACCCGCGCCGCCGCGGCCACGCAGCCCCGAATCCTTCACCAGCGCAATGACTTCAGCGGGTTGCATCCGCAACACCGCACGCAGCGCCTGGTAGCCGCCCTGCCGAACGTAGCTCTGCAACGTCCATGACTGCGGCTGGTCCCAATGCCTGCTCAGTACCGGCGTCAGGCCTGTCGAGGTCATTGGGGCGCCTCCATCCCGCGCTCCTCGGCCACCCGCAACCCGACCAGCGTGGCCGCTCCGGGCTCGGAGTCGTTACACCCGGGCCGTTCGTCGGGGAACCCGGCCAGGATGCGCGCGGTCTCCTTGAATGTGCACAGCGGCGCGCCACGGGTCGGGGTCACCGGGGTGCCGGCTTGCAACGAGTCGACGAGATCGCGTGCGGAACTGGGGGTTTGATTGTCGAAGAACTCCCAGTTCACCATCACCACCGGCGCGTAGTCGCATGCGGCATTGCACTCGATGTGTTCGAGCGTGACGCGGCCGTCGGTGGTGGTCTGCCCTGCGTCGACACCGAGGTGTTCTTCGAGTGTCTCCAAGATGGCATCGCCGCCCATGACTGCACAGAGCGTATTGGTGCAGACACCGACCAGATAGTCACCGGTGGGAGTGCGGCGGTACATGGAATAGAAGGTCGCCACCGCGGTGACCTCGGCCGGCGTGAGATGCAATTGTGTTGCACAGAAACTGATCCCGGCCGGTGTGAGAAATCCGTCCTCGGCCTGAACCAGATGCAGCAACGGCAACAGGGCAGACCGCGCGCTGGGATACTTGGCGATGATCACTGCGGCATCGGCCGACAGTCGTGACGTGACCTCTACCGAATATGCCACTGGCCCTTGGTTTATCGGTGGCCCGGGTTCGTCCGGGCGCGGACCCAGTTGCAGTTCTACGCTCATCTGTCCACCCCGCCCATCACCGGATCGATCGACGCCACCGCCGCGATGGCATCGGCGACCATCGAGCCTTCGCACATTGCCGCCACCGCCTGCAGATTGGTGAAGGAGGGATCGCGATAGTGCACGCGATAGGGCCGGGTGCCGCCGTCGGAGACCATGTGTACGCCGAGTTCGCCGCGCGGGGATTCGACGGCGACGTACACCTGGCCGGCCGGCACCCGGATGCCTTCGGTCACGAGCTTGAAGTGGTGGATCAACGCTTCCATCGACGAACCCATGATCTTGGCGATGTGCTCCTTGGAGTTACCCAAGCCGTCCGGACCGACCTTCAGATCAGCGGGCCACGCCAGCTTCTTGTCGGTGATCATCACCGGTCCGGGCCTCAACCGATCGACGCATTGCTCGACGATCTTGATCGACTCGCGCATCTCCCGCACCCGGATGATGTAGCGCCCGTAGGCATCGCACTGATCATCCGTGATGATGTCGAAGTCGTAGTTCTCGTAACCGCAATACGGTTGGGTGCGCCGCAGATCGTGTGGCAGACCGGTCGAGCGCAACACCGGTCCGGTGATGCCCAACGCCATACATCCGGTCAGATCCAGGTAGCCGACACCCTGGGTGCGCGCCTTCCAGATGTAGTTCTCGTTGAGCAGATCCTCCATGTCGCGCAACCGCTTCGGCAAGAGCGTGAGCAGTTCACGCAACTGAGGGAGGGCCTCGTCGGGTAGGTCTGCGGCCAGGCCGCCGGGTCGGATGTATGCATGGTTCATCCGCAGCCCGGTGATGGTTTCGAACACCGACAGCACCAGTTCGCGTTCCCGGAATCCGAAGAACATCGCGGACATGGAGCCGAGTTCCATGCCGCCGGTGGCCAACGCGACCAGATGCGACGAGATCCGGTTGAGCTCCATGAGCAGGACCCGAATGACGCTGGCACGCTCGGGAATATCGTCGGTGACGCCGAGTAGCTTCTCGACGCCGAGGCAGTAGGCCGTCTCGTTGAAGAATGGGGACAGGTAGTCCATGCGGGTCACGAAGGTGACCCCCTGCGTCCACGTCCGGTATTCGAGATTCTTCTCGATTCCGGTGTGTAGATAGCCGATTCCGCATCGCGCTTCGGTGATGGTCTCGCCGTCGATCTCCAGGATCAGACGCAGCACCCCGTGCGTCGACGGATGCTGCGGTCCCATGTTGACCACGATGCGTTCGCCGGCGATGGCGCTCTCGCGGGCGGCGGCCACCACCTCTTCCCAATCTTGACCGCCGACGGTGACCACGCGGTCCTGGGAATCGTTGGGAGAGTTCATCAGTTGTATGCCCGCCGCTCGTCCGGGGGAGGAATCTTCGCGCCGTGGTACTCCACCGGAATGCCGCCGAGTGGATAGTCCTTGCGCTGGGGATGGCCGACCCAGTCGTCGGGCATCTCGATGCGGGTCAGCGCCGGATGGCCGTCGAAGATGATGCCGAAGAAGTCGTAGGTCTCGCGCTCATGCCAGTCGGTGGTCGGATACACCGAAAATAGTGACGGCACATGAGGATCGGCATCCGGCGCGGTGCACTCGACCCGGATCCGCTGGTTGTGGCTGATGGACATCAGCGGGTAGACGGCATGCAGTTCGCGACCCGTGTCGTCGGGGTAGTGCACTCCCGAAACGCCCAGGCACAGCTCGAAACGCAAGGTGTCGCGCAGTGTTTGCGCGACCTGCACCAGGCATTCGCGACGGACCTCGATGGTCAATTCGTCGCGGAAGACCACGATGCGCTCTATTGCCGCGGTGAACGCCTCGTCGCCAAGGGCCTCGGCGAGGGCATCCACCACGTCATCGAAGTAGCTTCCGTAGGGGCGAGGTGAACTACCCGGCAGGACGATGTCGCGGACCAGGCGGCCGTACCCTGACGTGTCACCGCTTCCCCGTACGCCGAACATGCCACGTCGAGTTCCGATCACCTCGGGACCTTCGGTTGGGGTGTCCGTCATGACCGCAGCAGCCCCTTCAGTTCGATGGTGGGACGTGCCTGCAGCGCAGCCTCTTCGGCTGCGGCGATGGCCTCGGCGCGGTTGACGCCGAGCGGCATCTCCTGGATCTTGGCGTGCAGCTTGAGGATTGCATTGAGCAGCATCTCCGGCCGGGGCGGACATCCGGGGAGATAGATGTCGACCGGCACCACGTGGTCGACGCCCTGCACCACCGCGTAGTTGTTGAACATTCCGCCCGACGATGCGCAGACACCCATCGCCAGAACCCATTTCGGCTCGGCCATCTGGTCGTAGACCTGACGGAGCACCGGGGCCATCTTCTGGCTGACGCGTCCGGCGACGATCATCAGATCGGCCTGTCGGGGAGTGGCCGAGAACCGCTCCATACCGAACCGCGCGATGTCGAAGCGTGGTCCTGCGGTGGCCATCATCTCGATCGCGCAACACGCCAGCCCGAACGTCGCCGGCCACAGCGACCCCGCCCGGACATAGCCCGCGACCTTCTCGACGGTGGACAGCAGGATGCCGCCCGGTAAGCGTTCTTCCAGTCCCATGCGTCCGCCCCCGTCAGTCCCAGTTCAGCCCGCCGCGCCGCCAGATGTACGCGTAGGCGACGAACACAGTGAGCATGAACAGCAGCATCTCCACCACCGCGAACAGTCCGAGGGAATCGAACGAAACAGCCCAGGGGTAGAGGAAGACGATCTCGATGTCGAAGACGATGAACAACATCGCGATCAGGTAGTACTTGATCGGGAACCGCTGGCCAGTGGTTTCGTGTCCCGGCGATCCGGGTTCCATCGGTTCGATGCCACATTCGTAGGCCTCGAGTTTGGCGCGGTTGTAGTGGCGCGGTCCGATGAGCACCGCGATGCCGACCGATCCCACGGCAAAAGCGGCAGCGATCGCACCGAGCACCAGAATGGGGATGTAGACGTTCATGATGTCGTCATGTCCCTGTGCGGCTCCCTCGTCGGGCTGTTCGATGTGAGCTGGCCCACAGCTTAGCCGTGTTAACGGATGGGATGGCGCGTTTTGGCTAGGATCGGTTCGAGCCTTCGGCGATCTGGCGCGAATCTATCGACGACGCGAAGAGTGAACGGCCGCAGGTCATTTCATGCTGGTTAACGCCGCGTTGCGGTCACTATCACCGGCGTGTGGACAGCACGGCAGCCACTGCTTCACCCAACCGGATCGGGTCGATGGGATGTGGAACCGCAGCCTCTGCGCGTGACCACGAAGCCAGCCAGGCATCGTCGGGACGGCCCGTGAGGACCACGATCGGCGGGCAGTCGGTTACCTCGTCCTTGAGCTGTTTGGCCAGCCCCATGCCGCCGGCGGGGGTGGCCTCCCCGTCGAGGATCGCCAAGTCGATGCCACCGGCACCGACGGAGTTCACGACCACGGGCGCGGTCGCCACGTCGAGGTAGGTGAGTTCGGGTAGGTCAGGGTGGATGCGGCGGCCCAGCGCTGTGCGCACCTGGTCCCGGGTATTCGGGTTGTCGCTGTACACCAGGATCTTGAGGGCAGGGTCGGCCACGTGTTCAGGCTACGGCGCAATGGTCGTCGAGGCAGCGATTTCGCCGGCCACAGTGGAATGGCTCCTGCCGAATACGGATCAAGGCGCGGAACATGGCGAAGCATCGTCGGGCGAGGCACTCTGCCTGCGATCAGAGCAACGGCGCCATGTCCTTCGGGTCGAAGTACTCGTCGATCCGGGTGATGTGGCCGTAGATGTCGACCTTGATAACGATGCACACCTGCAGGGCGATGACGGCGCCGTCCGTTCCCGTTGCGTGCAGGATGTGCTGCTGGACGAGTCCGCCGTCGAAGAACTGGCGGTCCAGAATCTGGTAGCTGCGTTCGGTGGTCCGGTCGATGAACCACGTGATGACGCGCAGCGCTCGGCTTCGGTTGTTGTCCTGCAGATCGCCGGAATGCCAGACCAGCACATCGTCCGCCCATAGCTGCTCGACCGCCGCGAAATCGGATTTCTCGATCGCGCCGAACAAGGCGTCGCGATGGTCGTCAAATCCTGGGTGGTCATCGCTCACTCCACTTCGTAGCCCGGGTGCGCAACGTCCAGTCGATTCCGGACGACCGCCCGCAATACCGGCTCCAGTTCATCTGCGCGGCAATCGAATTCGCCGGCACGGATGGCAGCGGCCAGGGCCTCCTCGTCCGGAAATCCGAGCAGCTCCGGCTCCGGGCCGGCCTGCAGCAGTTCACGCTCGACGATCCGCAGCGCGTTCGCCGCGACGCGGGCGTGGAAGTTGACCGCACCGACGTCGGCGAGCCGACTATCGGGCCCCGTGGCTTCACGGACCTCGGTCTCGAGGAATTCGGCTACGGCAGCGACCAATTCGGCCGCGGTTGGGCGGTAGTGGCTCATCGTGACTCCAACAGGTTCAGTAGATCCCACTCGGTTTCGCAGACGCGCCGTCCGATGGCGGCGAGTTCCACCGACCTCTGCTGACCGGATAGGTGACGCTGGGCCTGGTACCGACAGATGATGCCCCACCTCAGCGTGGCAGAGACCAACCACCAGTGGAAGTCGTTGCGGTCCAAGGTGGTTGATGCAGCGGTTTCATACGCGGTGAGAAATTCTTCGATGCCGCCCAAGCCGCCTGCGCCGAGGGATCGGGGAGCGCCGAAGCGCCAGGCCCGGATACAGAACCACGCCAGGTCTTCGATTCCGGACCCGGCATGGGTGAGCTCCCAATCGAGTACCGCGGCAAGTCGGCTGCCGTCGACGATCAGATTACCCATCCGGAAGTCGCCGTGCACGAGCACGGGTACCGAGGTTGGTGACGGCCGATTGTGCTCCAGCCATCGGAACGCCCACTCGAAAGTGGCTGTGGTGTCGCCGAATTCATCGAGTTGTCGCCGCCACTCGTCGAGTGGGTCGGTGTCGGACAGGCCGATTCCGTCGGCGTCCGCGCGGTGGATCGCGGCCAGTGCCTGCGCGCATTGCCGAAGGAGCGAGGCACGTCCGTCGTCGTCGAGTGCCCGCTGGATCTTGCGGACGATGGTCTCGCCGCCGACGTAGTCGCACACGAGGAACGGACTGCCCAGGGCCTGAGTGGAATTGCTCGCCGCGAGAACCTGGGGGACCGGTGCGCCGGCGGCGCACGCACGTGTGAGTGCGGCCGCTTCCAGTTCCATGCTGGCGTTGTGTTCCTCGGGTGGTCCGACCCGCAGGATCAATGCTCGGTCATCAGCGGTGAACGCCCACGTCGACCGGCTGGCGCCACCGGTGAGGACCCGCAGATTCTCGATGCTGACATCGCCGAGCACAGGCGCCAATACGTCGGCAACGGCCTCGGCGTCGATCACTTGCGTCCGAACTTCAGCATGCGCTGCGCGACCCGGCGAATCTGAATCTCCTCGGCGCCCTCGGTAATTCGGTACCGACGGTGATGGCGGTAGATGTGCTCGAACGGCTCGTGCCGGCTGTAACCGATGCCGCCGTGGATCTGCATCGCCCGGTCTGCGGCCTCACACACCAATCGATTGGCCCGATAGTTCGCCATCGACACCTTGTCGGAGACCTCCATGTGATGATCGCGATCCAGGTGCCACGCGGCGTAGTACACCAGCAGACGCACCATCTGGGCTTCGGTCTGTAATTCGGCCAGTGGCCACTGCACGGCCTGGTTCACCGACAGTGGCTTGCCGAAGACGATGCGCTCACCGGCGTACTGGGCTGCCCGATCGATGCAGTACTGCGCGGCGCCCAGGCTGCTGGCAGCCTGGCGAATCCGGTTCTCGTGCAGGAAGGTCTGGCCGACTTCCAGTCCGTGATCGACCTCGCCGAGGACCGCATCGGCGGGCACGCGAACGTCTTTCAGTTCGACTTCGCCGTGGTCGCTGGGCATGTTGAACGTCCACCAGTAGTAGGGGACGCTGAAGCCGGGGGTGTCGGTGGGCACCAGGAATGCGGTGATACCGGTGGCAGACCCGTCCTGGCCGGAGGTGCGGGCGAAGATCAGGTCGTGGGTGGCGCGGTGGACGCCGGTGTTCCAGCGCTTGGCGCCGTTGATGATCCAGCCGTCGCCGTCTTTGACAGCGGTGGTCTCCATCCAGGTGGCGTCGCTGCCGTGGTCGGGTTCGGTGAGGCCGAACGCCATGGAGCGCTCGCCGGTGATCATGGCCTGGACCCAGTCTTTCTTCTGGGCCTCGGTGCCGAACCGGCTCATCATGATGACCTGAGGGAAGTTCCCGACGATCGACGACTCGTCCTGCAGGTCGTTGTGCAGGCCAAGTCCCTTGTGCGCCAGGTGTTCCCGGATCACTGCCATGTCCAGGTTGGAGCCGCCGCGGCCGCCGAATTCCTCGGGCAGTCCATAGCGCAGCCAGCCGGCCTTGTCGGCCCGGCGGCGCATCTCGTCGAGCAGGTCCTCCCACTCCCGCGCAGGTACCCCGCCGTTCTCCAGATCGGTACGTGCGAATTCACGCCGACGGTCGAAGTACTGCATGTTCGCGCGTTCGAGCGGTTTGATGTCAGCTTCGATGAACGCGTCCATCTCGGCCAGCAGGCCCGGAAGGTGTTCCGGTAACGCGAAATCCACAGCAGTCCTCTCAGTTAAAAGCCGTACAGGGTTTTCTTCCAGATGGTCGACAGCGTGCGGATGGCGTCCTCGTCGCTGATCTGCAGTTCGGAGCCGGGGTTGCCGACGACCACAACGGTGAAGTTCTCGAACAGCAACGCGATGGCTGCGGCGATGTGCTCGGCCTGCAGATCCTGCGCGTAGCCTTGCTCGCGCGCCCGGTGCACGGAGTCGACCACCATGTTCATGCCGAACCGGCGGAACTCATGCTGTACCTGGGCAAAACGTGGCTGTGTGGCACCGAGTTGCGCAACGGCGATCATGATTCCGATGTTCTGCTTGAACAGGTTCCAGTAGCCGGTCACCACCGTGGCGAAGTACTCGGTGTCTTGCGGTGAATCCGGTAGTGGTACGCGCGTACCGGAAGGTTCGACGATGTCGTGCAGGAACGACTCGGCCAGGGATGCGAGCAGGTCTTCCTTGTCCGTGAAGTAGCGGTAGAACACCGCGGACGACTTGCCGGCCGCCGACGTGATGTCGGCCAGTGTGGTGCCGTGAAAGCCACGCTCGGCGAACAACTTCCGAGCGGCCAGCTCGATGGCTTCACGGGTCTGGCGGCCCTTCGCGGTGAGGGAGTCCGGCGGCGTCATGGTTCAGCCGAGAAGCCGGTCTCCGGCGCGCAGGAGCGCGCTGGGCAGCTCGTGGCCGACCACCCGCTGTGCCACACCGGCCGCATCGATCGCCTTTGCCAGGTCGAGGTCGGTGGCAATATCACTGTCCCGCAACATGTACACGAGATCTTCGGTGGCGATGTTGCCGGTCGCACCCGGTGCGAACGGGCAGCCGCCGAGCCCGCCGACTGACGCGTCGAGCCGGGTCACCCCGGACTCCACGGCGGCGTAGGCACTGGCCAGACCGGCTCCGCGGGTGTTGTGGAAATGCGCGCCCAAAGGCAGGCCTGCGATGACGGGTCGGACCGCGGTGATCAACGTGGTGACCCGGCGCGGGGTCACGGTGCCGATGGTGTCGGCGATGGCCACGCGGTCAGCACCGAATTGCGCTGCTGCGGCGGCGATCTCGACCACTCGTGCCGGATCGGTCGGACCGTCGAAAGGGCAGTCCCATGCGGTCGCGATGATCACCTCGGCAGTGGCCCCCGCGGCGTGGGCGAGACCGACGATGTCGGCGATCAGGGCGGTGGAATCTGCCGTCGACCGCCCGACGTTGGCCTGGCTGTGCGAATCAGCGGCGGATACCACGTACTCCAGTGATCGCATACCGGCCGCGAGGGCCCGCCCCGCGCCGCCGGGACCTGCTACCAGTGCGGAGAACTCCACCCCTTCGAAGCGGGGGAGCTCGGCAGCGAGCGCGGCAGCGTCCGCGAGCGCGGGTACCTTCGACGGCGACACGAATGCGGTCGCCTCGATCTCCCGAACCCCGGTGGCGACGATCGCTTCGAGCAGTTCGAGCTTGGCGGACAACGGAATCGGGTCCTCAAGTTGCAGACCGTCACGCAGGCACACCTCGCGGATGTCAACCTTCACAGCACACCCACCTCACGTAGTTCCGCGACCTCGTCGGCGCTCAGGCCGAGCAGTCCGGAGTACACCTCGTCATTGTGCTGGCCGGGTTGGGCCGACCCCGCATTGCGGATGCTGCCCGGTGATTCGGAAAGCACCGGAACAATGCCGGGGCCCTTGACGTTTCGCTCGATGCGTTCGTCCCAGTGATCGGCGATCATGTTGCGAGCCTGCATCTGCTGATCCTGCACCACCTCGGCCACGGTATTGATCGGACCGCTGATCACCCCGGCCCTCGAGAGGGTTGCAATGATCTGCTCAGGCTCACGAGCCGCTGCCCACGCCGCGATGATCGCATCCAACTCATCCTGATTGCGGCCCCGCGCAACGTGATTGACAAACCGTTCGTCGGTTGCCAGTTCCGCCTGGCCCATGGCCTCACACAGTCGGCGGAACACGGTGTCCTGGTTGGCGGCGATGACTACCCAGCTGCCGTTGGCGCTCTGATAGATGTTCGACGGCGCAATGCCTTCCAGCCGCGTACCCGACGGACCGCGAACCACGCCGCCGATGTCATAGTCCGGAATGGTGGATTCCTGGATGGCCAGGCAACTTTCGGTCAGCGCGGTATCGACCACCTGACCCTCGCCGGTGACGCTTCGCCGGTACAGTGCAGCCAACGCGCCCTGTACGGCGAACATCCCGGCGAGGCTGTCGCCCAACGACAAGGCGAGCCGTGGGGGAGGGCCACCGGGGAACCCGTTCATGTGCCGCAGCCCGCTGGCCGCTTCTGCTACCGAGGCGTAGCCGGCTTTACCGGCATCCGGCCCGGTCTGTCCGTATCCCGACACGCGGACCAGGATGATGCCTCTATTGCGTTCGCGCAGTATGTCGTAGCCCAGATTCCATTTCTCCAGAGTCCCGGGCCGGAAGTTCTCCACGATCACATCGGACTTTTCGACGAGATCCAGGAACAACTCCCGGCCGCGCGGCGTCCGTAGATCCAATGTGACGGCCTTCTTGTTGCGGGCGTGCACGGTCCAGAAGAAGTGGTGCCCATCCAATTCGGCCTGGCCCCAGGTGCGCAACGGATCTGGCGACGTGGGTAACTCGATCTTGAGGACCTCGGCACCCATGTCGCCGAGCAGGCGCCCGGCGAACGGGCCTGAGATCAGGGTGCCGAGTTCCAGCACTCTGATGCCGTCCAGGGCGCCGGTGGCATTCCCCGGTTCGCTGTGCGCCTGCCCGCCGGACATCAGAGCGAAAACCCGTGGCGGTGCAGCCAATCCGTGCAGATCCCGACGGCCTGACGCAGCGTCCCGCGCTGATCGGGGCCGGAGTAGTAGTGGTTGGCGCCGGGGATCTCGTGCATCTCTTTGTCTTCGTGTCCGATCGCCTCGTACAGCCGTCGGGTGTGGCTCGGTGTACAGGCGTCGTCGGCGAGGTTGCCGATGACCAACGCAGGCACCGCGATATCGGGACCGGCTTTGACCGCGTCACCGTTGGCGTCGTCGTAGCTCCACTGCGAGAGCCAGCTGCGCAGCGTGCAGAACCGGGCCAGACCGACCGGGCTCATGTTCACCACCTGCGGATCGCCCAGGTAACACTGACCGGGTGTGCGGTCGTTGGGATCGACTGTCGGGTCGAGCCACCGGGGGTCGGCCATGGTGCCGTGCACGACGAATGCGAACTCGTCGTCAGGACGGCCGGCGGCCTTCAGCTCTGCCAGCTTCTCCTTGACCCACTTGGTGATTCGCCGGTTCCGGGCGACCTGAGCTTCGTGGTAGCGCTGCAGGAACTCCTGCGTGTATGGCGGCTGGTTCGGGTTGTCGGGGTTGTACAGATCCAGCTCGGGGTCGCGCTTGGACGGGTCGTTCTCATCGAGGATCGAGGCGTCCATCCATTCGGTCATGGTGCCGTGCCGGCTGATGTGGGCGGCCAGCAGCATGATGCCGTCGGCGGGGATGAGCCCCAGTTTCGTCAGATCAGGACCGTCACCGGACGGGCTGGCCGTGACGGTCGGATGCTGCGCCTGCTGCTGGTAGAACACCGACAACGAGCCGCCGCCGCTCCAACCGGCCAGCACGACCTTGTCGTAGCCCAACCGGTTCTTGGCGTCCTTGATGCACTCGCCGAGGTCTTCGACGACCTTCTCCATGAGGAGCGCGGAGTCGGTGCCGCGAAAGCGGCTGTTGCAGTAGATGACATGATGCCCGGCGCGGGCGAGCGCATTGATCATGGGCAGGTAGGCGCCGCCGCCGATCGGATGCATGAACACCAGCACGGTGTCGCTGGGCTTTTCTTTGGGCTTGAGCAGATAGCTCTCCAAGACCACCAACTCGGCGACGCCGCCGTACACGTCGCGGACGGCCGAGTTGTTCTGGTAGGCAACCAGATACGGGATGCGGTCGTATTCGTACTTCACGGGTGCTTCGACAGTGGTCATTTCTAGTGCTGCCCCAGATCGTTGGCGAGAATTTCAGCGGATGGAATGAGACGACGACGGGTGTCGATGGCGATCACCGACCAGTCGACCCGGTCGTAGTCGTCGAATTTGCGACGGGCACGCTCTCGGGCTTTCTCGGGTGCACCGTGGTGAACCCCCTGCGGTGCATGGGAAACAAGCCCGGGCGGCATCGGGATGCCGTACAGCGAACCGGAGTGGAAGAACGCGATCTCGTCGTAGTCGACATTGCGGTGGTACCAGGGCGTGCGCTCGGTGCCCGGCACGCTCTCGGCGGGCTTGGGCAGGAAGTTCATCACGTACACGCCCGTCGCCTGCATGAAGAGGTGCACCGTCGGTGGCAGGTGCACGCTCTCCGAGGTGATCACGGTGTAGTCCTCGATGTTGAAGGTGAACGGGAAGTTGTCGCCCCGCCAGCCCTCGACGTCGAGTGGATTGTGTTGGTAGAAAAGCGAAGTCGGGCCACCTTCGTGAATGAGGCGTACTTCGTACTCATCCCGCCCGTCGTCGTCGATCGGGGCGGGCTCGGGGATGGTGACCTGCGCCGGGTCGAAGGGGAAGTGGCGGCCCAGCGTGCCGGCGGGTGGGACTCGGAAGTCCTCGGTGGCCTGGATCATCAGCCAGGTTGAAGCCTCATCCGGAATCTGCCGGAACGTACAGGCTTTCGGGATGTAGACCCAGTCGCCTTCGCGGTAGCGCAGCGGGCCGAACTCGGTCTCCAGCAGGCCGGAGCCCTTGTGCACGAACAGCAGGAGATCACCATCGACGTACCGGACGAAGAACGGCATCTCCTCGCTCCGGCGACTCAGCAGTACCTGGCAGTCGGCGTTGGAGAACATCAGTAGCGGTCCACCCTGCGGGTCGGTGGCGTCGCTCGGCTTCAGTTCGGAGGACAGCACGTCGGTCGGGCGCAGGGGACCGACGGTGCGATACGCGGTCGGGTCGTTGCGACGGTACATATTGGCGGTGCGACCGACGAAGCCGCCGCGGCCGAGTTCGTCGTCTTTGAGGCCGTCGAGGTCAGCATGAACCCGTTTCGGGGTTTTGCCTTTGCGCAGGTGGACGAACGATTCCATGCTCAACTCCCAGCGATCTGCCGATCAAAACTGAAAGTGACATTACTTTTTGTTCAAAGGGTTGGCAAGACCTCTGTGATTATTCGACGACGGGGATGCGCGCGGCCGGTCCATGGGAAGAATCCCGTCCGGGACGTCACACCGCAGTCGAGCACGATCAGACCTTCGTCATGCTCGATCAGATACGTGTAGATCGGCAGTGGTTCGGTCCACCCGTCGGCCACTACGTCATGATTGCGGGTGTGATCAACACCGCCGGCGTACAACCCGAACCACACTTCGCTGTGCGTCGAGGAGGGACGCCGCAGTGAAGGTCCATCACCTGAACTGCGGCAGCATCCGAATGCCGGGAAATCCCTTGATCTGTCATGTCCTGCTGATCGAAACCGACAAGGGCCTCGTGCTCGTGGACTCCGGTTTCGGTACCGAGGACTGTGCCGAACCGGCCCGGCGGATCGGCCCGATGCGCCACCTCATCCGCCCGGTGCTCGACCACGACGAGACCGCGCTGAGTCACGTTCGCACGCTCGGGTTCGACCCGGCGGACGTGCGGCACATCGTCTTGACGCACTTCGACGTCGACCACATCGGCGGCCTCTCGGACTTCGCGCACGCCCATGTTCACGTCACGAAGGCCGAGGCCACCGAGGCGGTTCACCATCCGTCGGTGCGCGGGCGCGTTCGGTATCGCAAGTCGCAGTGGGCACATCAGCCTCACCTGGTCGAGCACGAGCCCACCGGCGAGCCGTGGCGAGGATTCAGCGCCGCGCGATCGTTGGACGCCATCGATCCGGGCATCGTCTTGATCCCGATGCCCGGCCACAGTCGCGGCCACGCCGCCGTTGCGGTCGACGCGGGCCATCGGTGGGTACTGCACTGCGGCGATGCCTTCTTCCACCGCGGGACTCTCGATGGCGGTGATGTTCCGATTCTGGTGCGTACCTTCGAAACCCTGGTGGCCGATGACCTCAAGAAGGTGCACGCCAACCACGAACGGCTCGCAGAACTGCATCGCCGCGGCGACGACGATGTCCTGATCGTGTCAGCACACGACAGTGTGCTGCTAGCCCGAGCCCAGGAAAGCGCGTGACACCAAGGGGATTGGCTCAGTTCCGCGGGAGTCTGTCCCGCGCCGACAAGCGTTCGTTGGTGGGAATGTACGGCGTCATCGGGCTGCTCCATGTGGCCGGCTTCGGGGTGCTGTTGACGGCGGTTGTGCCACAGCAATTTCACCTCGGTGGCGATCATCCGGTCTTCACCGCGGGAGTGGGAATCTTGGCCTATACGTTCGGACTTCGGCACGCATTCGATGCAGACCACATTGCCGCGATCGACAACACCACGCGCAAACTGCTGGCCGACGACCTTGATGGCAATGCCGATCGGAAGCCGTTATCGGTCGGATTTTGGTTCTCCCTGGGCCATTCCACCGTCGTCTTCGGCCTGACGTTCCTGCTCGCCATGGGCGTGCGGGCTCTGGTCGGGCAGGTGCAGGACGGTGGCTCCACGCTACATACCGTGACAAGTGTTGTCGGACCGTCGATTTCGGGACTGTTCCTCTGGGCCATCGGCATCCTGAATCTGATCGCGCTCATCGGCATCGTCAAGGTGGCCCGAGAACTTCGGCGTGGCCGCTACGACGAGGCTGCACTGGAACGCCAACTCGAATGCCGCGGTCTGATGAACCGGATGCTGGGCGGGCTGACGAAGTCGGTCACCAAGGCCTGGCACATCTATCCGATCGGTGTATTGTTCGGCCTCGGTTTCGACACGGCCACCGAGGTCGGGCTGCTCGTAATGGCCGGCGGTGCAGCCACATTCAACCTTCCGGTGTACGCGATCCTGGTACTTCCGGTGCTCTTTGCGGCCGGCATGTCACTGGCGGACACCACCGACGCGATCTTCATGAACTACGCCTATGGTTGGGCCTTTGCACGGCCGGTCCGCAAGATCTTCTACAACTTCACCATCACGTCGCTGTCGGTGACGGTGGCCCTGGTCATCGGTACCGTCGAACTGGTCGGAGTCCTTGTTGCTCGCCTTCACATCGATTCGGGCCCTTTGGCTTTCATCGCCGGCATCGATCTGGGCCAGGCCGGCTACCTGATGGTCGGACTCTTCGTCGGCACATGGGCTGTGGCCCTGGCTGTTTGGCGGTTCGGTCGTCTGGAGGAGCGCTGGTCGACCGGGAGTCCGGTGTAGCGGCCGAACGAATCGACGGCAACCCCTCAGTCACCGAGGACCGAGTTGTATCCGCCCACCCACAATGGCGGCTCGCAATGGTTGCCCAGGGCTCGGAGCGGACCCAGATGGCTCCATCGTTGCCGTCGCACCATCCGATCGTGGTGATGCGCCGCGAAACCCTTGAGATATGCCACGCTGCCGCTCATCAGATCCAGGCCGTAGCCCGTCAGGACGTATGCGGGGAACGCAGGATGGGACAGTTCGGAGATGTCGTAGCGCCCGCTGTGGTGATGCACCCCGTGCCTATCGGTACGGCTGTGCCATTCCAGGATGGCGGGCTGCTGCCACGGTGTCGCTGTCGCAACTTCGACTGCGCGCCAATCGATGACGTCACCAGCGCGGGTATCGCGGACCGGCTGGATGACAGCCGGACCCAGCGAGTCGGCGAGCGTCGTCGTGGTCAGGTCGATGCGCATCGAGGTCCTCCTCGCCCGGGGCGGTAGTGCCGTCAAGTGTCGCCCGGTATCGGGTGTCGGTGGAAGAGCAGGCCGACCGATTGCCGCGTTTCCTCGCAGAATCCACAGGTTCGCGGGTTCACCACGGGCGTAGGGTGCAGGAATCACGCATGGGAGCGAGGGAATCCGATGACCGAAGCGCCACCCGAAACCGGTTTGGAACTGCGGTCGTTGGTGACGGCCGCCGGCACCCTCGAGCTGTCCCTGCATGAGGTCCCGGTCCCTGCGCCCGGACCGGACGACGTCGTGGTCCGTGTAGAGGCGTCACCGATCAACCCTTCGGACCTCGGTCTGCTTATCCCGGCAGCCGCCGACATGTCAGCGGCGACGATCTCCGGAACGCCGGAACGCCCCGTCGTCACCGCGCCACTGACGTCCACTGCCGGTCTGGCGGTGCGCATCGGCGAATCGCTGCCGGTGGGCAATGAGGGCGCGGGCACCGTCATAGCGGCAGGGACATCGGCAACCGCACAGGCGCTGCTCGGCAAGACCGTCGGCATCGCCGGTGGGGCCATGTACTCGCAGTACCGCGTCGTCAACGCGGCGGCCTGTCTGGTACTGCCCGACGGGGTCGGTGCGAAAGCCGGTGCATCGTCATTCGTCAACCCGCTGACCGCGCTCGGAATGGTGGAAACCATGAGGCGCGAAGGCCATTCGGCTCTGGTACATACGGCGGCCGCCTCCAACCTCGGCCAGATGTTGGTCAAGGTGTGTCTGGCCGACGGGGTGCCGCTGGTCAACGTCGTCCGCAAGGCCGAGCAGGAAGACATCCTGCGGGGGATCGGCGCGGTCCACGTCTGCAACTCTTCGTCGCCGAGGTTCGAGGCAGACCTCGTCGAAGCTCTGACGGCGACGGCTGCGACGCTGGCATTCGACGCGACCGGCGGCGGCACCGTGGCAAGCCAGATCCTCAGTGGCATGGAGCGGGCGGCGAATTCGACTGCGACGCAATACTCCCGCTACGGGTCGGCGGTGCACAAGCAGGTGTACATGTACGGCAGCCTCGATCCGAGCCCGACCATCCTCACCAGAAATTTCGGCATGGCGTGGGGTGTCGGTGGTTGGCTGCTGACGCCGTTCCTCGCGAGTTCAGGCGCAGAAACCATCGGCCGGCTCCGCGCTCGCGTGGCTGCTGAGATCACCACGACGTTCGCAAGTGCCTACACACAAGAGGTTTCGCTGGCCGGCATGCTCGATCCCCAAGCGTTCAACGGTTACCTCAAGCGTGCGACCGGGGAGAAGTTCCTGGTGACGCCGAACGTGGTTCCGTAGCTCAACGCAGAGCGTCGTCATCCCATACCGAGAATCGTTCGTACTCTTGGCCTTCCAGAAAATCCAACGCCAGTTGTGACGACAACGCGGCGTCCCCCTTGGGGCTGCCCTCGACCCACAGGGTGCGCATCAGTCGGCCAGATCGACGCGGACGGACAGCAGGTTCGTGCCGAATGTGCGGACACCGAAATTGTTGACCTTCGGGAGATTTCGCATCCGCTCCTGCGGGTCATCGTCGGGCTCAAGGTGAGCGGTGCCCACGTGCCAGCGGCCGTTGAGCCGGAGGCGGACATTCGGGTCGGCCTTGATGTTGCGGATGTACTGCGAGTTCTCACCGAATTCCGAGACGAACCAGAACTGGTTGCCGATGCGTCGTCCGCCCAGGGGAGTGCGGCGCGGTACACCGGATTTGCGTCCGGTCGTTTCCAGCAGCGTCTGAAACGGCAGTCGGCGCGCGATGGTGTTGACGTATCTCTGGAATCTCAGAGTGACGGCGTCGCGGGACGTCATGTTCGTCGGAATCCTTATCCTGCCGGTTCAGATCATCGAGGTTCGGGGGATCCGCAGGCCGAGCGTCAACGCTCCGGCCAGCTCGCGGCTGGTGTCGTAATCGAAAACCACGTGGCCGGCCAGCACGTCGACATCGCGCTTGAACCGCTGCATCGGACTGGTCAGGAAGTGGATGCTGGCACCGCCTGCGCCCATCAATTCACCGATCACAGCACGTGATTCGGCGACGATGTGCGCAGCTGCCAGCCGGGCCTGCGCGCGTACGGGCTTGGAGACGGCGTCGCCGGAGACGACGATGCCTTCGATCTCGCCCACGGTATCGGCGAGCAGGCCGCGCAGTGACCGCAACCGCACCTGCGCTCCGGCCAGGTGCGCCTGGGCGATCGGCTTGTCCTTCTGCATGACGCCTTCGTAGGCCAGCACCCGCTCGGCCAGTCGCTCGGCATACATCTCGGTGACGCGCTCGGCGCTACCGAGTGCAGGCATCGCGGCCAGCAGGGCGAGCGCGGGAACCATCGGCCAGCGATACGTCGTGCTGTCGTGCAGTCCGGCGCCAGGGGCGGTGCCGGCATAGATGTCGGTCACCTTGACCAGTCGGTGTTCGGGGACGAAGACATCGGTGACGACGGCGTCGTTGGAACCGGTGGCCCGCATGCCGTCGGTCTGCCAGACGTCGTCGACGGTGACATCGCTGATCGGCAGCAGTGCCATTGCAGGATAAAGGCTTTTGTCGGAACCGCACAGTGCGGCGACGATGATCCAGTTTGCGTGCATGACGCCGGTGGCCCACAACCACCGGCCGGTGAGGCGGATGCCGCCCTTGGTGGGCAGGCCGCGGCCGGTCGGGGCGAGCGGAGCGGGAGCCAGGAACGGCAAGGTGCCGAACGCTTCCTGCTGGGCCTGTTCGCCGAACAACGCCAGCATCCAGTTGTGGAGCGTGAGGAAGCCGATGGTCCACGCACTCGACGTGCAGCCGTGGGCGAGGCGACGTACGGGGTCGAGGATTTCGGGGAAGGGCGCCTCCTGGCCGCCGTAGCGCGCAGGCACCAACAATTCGGTGAATCCGGATGCGGCCAGATCACTGACCGTGTCGTCGGGAAGTCGGCGCAATTGCTCGGCTTCAGATGCGCGCTCGGCGAGGGCTTTGACGAATTCGTCGGTGATACCGGTCAACATGCCGGCGAACGTACCATACTTTTTAGTATGGAAGCTAGGTGGCGAGCATCAGGTCCAGGAATCGCTCGCTCCGTGCCGCGAGTCGCGGATGCGGGGAAGTGCCAGACAGATGCAGAAATCCGATGCCGACGGCGAACGTCGCGTCCGCTCGCAGTTCGGCCTCGTCGGCGTCGAACCCGTAGTCCTCGAAAGCCTTCCTGACTGCGGCCAGGATGCGGCGATCGGCGGCCCGCACGCTCTGCGCGACTGCGTCGTCGGACCGGGCCCACTCGCGCATGGCCCGCTCGAGCGTCCAATGTCTGGGGCTGACCAACGACGTCATCATGTGTGACAGGCGCTCCCGCGGCGGCAAAGAACCGACCTCTTCGATCTGGCTGCGATCAGCGTCGCGAAGCTCGCCCCAGGCGGTGATGAGCGCGTTGCGGTAGCCGGCGATATTCTCGAAATGCCAGTAGAAACTGCCTTTGGTGACACCGAGTTGGTTGCACAGTCGATCGATCTTGAGTGATTTGATGCCTTCTTCGGCCAGGATGGCGTACCCGGCGGCAAACCAGTCATCGACGCTCAACCGGGCGCTGGATTTGGGGTCGGGAATCTTCGAGCCGTTTACCACACTTGGCAGCCTACGGTCGGTTACGTTGGTATTCGGGCCGGTTCGCGTCTTGCACCGGCTGCGCAACAACCTGGTCTCAAGCTGTCGTCGGGTCTATCAAAGCGCTCCGGGACCATGTTTACTGCCCATATACAACTGAATCGCTCAGTCTGCCAGTTTGCGGATTAGCACGCTGGCCAGACGGGACAACGCCGTGGCCCCGGTCGCGGTCATCCAGGTACCCGAACTGAAATGGGAATTCTCGATGTTCATTGACAAGATTCGCGGACGCTTGGCACGCAGGGTCCTCGGCGTCGCTGCGGCCGCCGTCCTGTTGCCCGGCATGATCGGTCTTGCGGGTGAATCCGCCACTGCGGGCGCGTTCTCCCGCCCCGGACTTCCTGTCGAGTACCTGCAGGTGCCCTCGGCAGCGATGGGTCGGGACATCAAGGTTCAGTTCCAGAGCGGCGGCAACAATTCTCCAGCGGTGTACTTGCTGGACGGCCTGCGCGCTCAGGACGACTACAACGGCTGGGACATCAACACCGCCGCCTTCGAGTGGTACCTCAACTCGGGCCTGTCGATCGTCATGCCCGTCGGTGGTCAGTCCTCCTTCTACAGCGACTGGTACAGGCCCGCCTGCGGTAAGGCTGGTTGCTCCACCTACAAGTGGGAGACCTTCCTGACCCAGGAGCTCCCCGCCTGGCTGCAGTCCAACCGTGAGGTCAAGCCCACCGGTATGGCCGCTGTCGGTCTGTCGATGGCCGGTTCCTCGGCGATGACCTTGGCTATCTGGCACCCCGAGCAGTTCATCTACGCCGGCTCGATGTCCGGCTTCCTCAACCCGTCCGAGGGCTGGTGGCCCTTCCTGATCAACGTCTCCATGGGCGACGCCGGCGGTTACAAGGCCGACGACATGTGGGGCTCGACGGGTGACCCGAACAATGCCTGGCAGCGCAACGACCCGATGGTGCAGATCCCTCGACTGGTGGCCAACAACACCCGCCTCTGGGTCTACTGCGGCAACGGCAACCCGAGTGACCTGGGTGGCGACAACGTCCCGGCCAAGTTCCTCGAGGGCCTGACCATCCGCACCAACCGCACCTTCCAG
>ERZ650309.410-NODE-410-length-21277-cov-5.986665_pt1 | contig 21277 bp, 11 predicted proteins | sample MGYA00376245_ERZ650309 | MGnify/ENA primary metagenome ERZ650309 (study PRJEB26733, sample SAMN07839294) | wastewater metagenome | biome: urban; feature: wastewater treatment plant; material: waste water | place: USA: North Carolina | collected 2016-04-26 ...
CGACGGCTACAACCTCACCATCGCCCGCGTCTCGGGTGAGGCCGGATACGCCGCCAACTACTTCCGCTACTTCGGTGCCGCCGAGGCGCCGTTCGACTGGTACCAGTCCGTGCTGGCCAAGATGGCGGCAATCAGCACCGACGGCGTGTGGATGCGCCTGCCCGCGCTGCTGGCCGGCATCGGCACCTGGCTGTTGCTGTCCCGCTGGGTCATCCCGCGCCTGGGGCCCGGGGCCCGCGGCCTGACCGCCAACCGCGTCGCCGTGTGGACCGCCGCCGCGGTCTTCCTGGCGGCCTGGTACCCGTTCAACAACGGTCTGCGTCCCGAGCCGCTGATCGCGTTCGGCGTCATCGCCACCTGGGTGCTGGTCGAATACGCCATCGCGACGCGGCGCCTGGCACCGGCAGCCGTCGCGATCATCGTGGCCGCGTTCACCGCGACCACCGCACCGCAGGGCCTGATCGCGGTGGCTCCACTGCTGATCGGCGCCCGCGCCCTGGTCCGCACGATTCGCAGCCGCCGGGCCGGGACCGGCCTGCTGGCCCCGATCGCCACGCTGGCGGCGTCGGCGTCGCTGATCCTGACCGTCATCTTCCGGGACCAGACCCTGGCGACCGTCGCAGAGTCGGCCCGCATCAAGTACACCGTCGGCCCGACGATCTCCTGGTACCAGGAGTTCCTGCGGTACTACTTCCTCACCGTGGAAGATTCGGTGGACAGTTCCCTCACCCGCCGCTTCTCGGTGATGATCCTGCTGCTGTGCGTGTTCGCGACCCTGACCCTGCTGTTGCGCAAGGGCCGAGTTCCCGGCCTGGCCAGCGGGCCGGTGTGGCGCCTGCTCGGCAGCACCATGCTGGGTCTGCTGCTCCTGCACTTCACCCCCACCAAATGGGCCGTGCAGTTCGGCGCGTTCGCCGGGCTGTCGGGCGCGTTCGGCGCCATCATTGCCTTCGCCTTCGCCACGGTCGGGCTGCACAGCCGACGGAATCTGGCGCTGTACGTCACGGCGTTGCTGTTCGTGCTGGCCTGGGCGACGTCCGGGCTCAACGGCTGGTTCTACGTCGGCAACTACGGCGTGCCGTGGTTCGACCGGCAGCCGGTACTCGCGCACCACGCCGTCACCTCGATGTTCCTGGTGCTCGCGATCATCACCGCACTGTTGGCCGGCTGGCTGCACTTCCGCATCGACTACTCCGGGCACACCGAGGTCGCCGAGACCCGGCGCAACCGGGCGCTGGCGTCCACACCACTGCTCATCGTCTCGGTGATCATGGTCGTCCTCGAAGTCGGCTCGATGGCCAAGGGCTATGTGCAGCGCTATCCGCAGTACACGACGGCCCGCGCGAACATCGATGCACTGACGTCAGGGCTTTCGGACCGCAGCTGCGCCATGGCCGACGACGTCCTGGTCGAGGCCGACACCAACGCCGGCCTGCTGCAACCCGCCGGAGGCCAGACCTGGGGCAAATACGGACCGCTGGGTGGCGAGAACCCCGTGGGCTTCACGCCCAACGGCATCAGTGACTCGCTGGCCCCGCCGCACCCCGTCGTCGCCAACCCCGGCACGGTGAACTCGGACGGTTCCCCGAACAAGCCCAACGTCGGCGTCGCGTTCGCCGCCGGGACCGGCGGTGGCTACGGCCCCACGGGCGTCAACGGCTCCAACGTGTTCCTGCCGTTCGGCCTCGACCCGGCCCGCACCCCCGTGCTCGGCAGCTACAAGGAGAACAGCGTGGCCGCCAAGGCCACCTCCGCCTGGTACGAACTGCCGCCGCGGACGCCGGACCGGCCGCTGGTGACCGTCGCAGCCACCGGCGCCATCTGGTTCTACGACGAAGAGCACGAGTTCCACTACGGACAGTCCCTCAAGCTGCAGTGGGGTGTGCACCGGCCCGACGGCAGCTACCAGGCCCTCGCTGAGGTGCAGCCCATCGACACGTTCGCCCAGTACGCCTGGCGCAACCTGCGGTTCCCCCTGAAGTGGGCGCCGCCGGAGGCCAACGTGGCGCGCATCGTGGCCGACGATCCGAACCTGTCGGAGGACCAGTGGTTCGGCTTCACCCCGCCGCGGGTGCCGACCCTGCAGACCGCGCAGCAGTTCCTCGGATCGCAGACGCCACTGCTGATGGACATCGCCACCGCCGCGAACTTCCCATGCCAGCGGCCCTTCTCCCAGCACCTCGGCGTCGCGGAACTGCCCAAGTACCGCATCCTGCCCAACACCAAGCAGGTCGTGGTGTCGTCGAACATGTGGCAGTCCGCCCAGAAGGGTGGCCCGTTCCTGTTCATCCAGGCGCTGCTACGGACCTCGACCATCCCGACCTACCTGCGCAACGACTGGTACCGGGACTGGGGCTCGATCGAGCGGTACGACCCCGTGGTACCGCCGTCCGTGGCCCCACCTGCAGCGATTGACCAAGGCACCATGACCGTGAACGGCTGGAGCCGCCGCGGCCCGATCCGGGCCCTGCCATGACCGGGACTTCGATGAACGCACAGCAAGTGACCCTCACGCGGTGGGTGGCGATGGTGGCGGGCCTGATCGGCTTCGTGCTGTCGACGCTGACCCCGCTGATGCCGGTGGTGCAGACCACCGCGCAGTTGAACTGGCCGCAGCAGGACCGGCTGAACAACGTGACCGCACCGCTGATCTCGCAGACCCCGGTGTCGATGACGGCGACGATTCCCTGCGACGTACTGCGGACCCTGCCGCCGTCGGGCGGCCTGGTATTCGGCACGGTACCCAAGGACGGCAAGCAGGCCGCGCTGAACGGCTTGCTGGTCAACGTGTCCAGCAGCCGGGTCGACGTCACCGACCGCAACGTGGTGATCGCCAGCGTGCCGCGCGCGAAAGCTGTTGGTACACCCGGCTGTTCGCGCATCGAGATCGTCTCGGACATCCACGGGACATACGCGACGTTCGTCGGGCTGACGGACGCCGACCTCGAACGCAGCGACCCACACGTCGATCCCCACAAGGAACTGCGCACCGGCTTCCCCGACCCGAACCTGCGGCCGTCGGTCGTGGGTATCTTCACCGACCTCAAGGGCGAGGCACCGCAGGGCCTTTCGGTGTCGGCAACCATCGACACCCGGTTCATCAACCGGCCGACCGCACTGAAGTACTTCTCGATGTTCGGCGGCATCCTCGCCACCATCATTGCGCTGCTGGCCCTTTGGCGACTCGACCGACTCGACGGGCGCCGCATGCAGCGCCTGATCCCCAGTCGCTGGCGCACTTTCAACATCGTCGACGGCGTGGTGATCAGCGGCTTCCTGGTGTGGCATGTGTTGGGCGCCGGGTCATCTGACGACGGCTACATCCTCGGCATGGCGCGCGTCGCCCCGCACGCGCAGTACATGATCAACTACTTCCGCTGGTTCGGCAGCCCCGAAGATCCCTTCGGCTGGTACTACAACGTGCTGGCCCTGATGACCCACGTCAGCGACGCCAGCATCTGGATTCGCCTGCCCGACTTGGTCTGTGCGCTGGTCTGCTGGCTGCTGCTGTCCCGCGAAGTGCTGCCCCGACTCGGCCCTGCCGTCGCGGGCAGCAAGGCCGCCATGTGGGCCGCGGGCCTCGTGCTGATGGCGGCGTGGATGCCGTTCGACAACGGCCTGCGCCCCGAAGGCCAGATTGCCACCGGCGCCCTGATCACCTACGTGCTCATCGAACGCGCCATCGGCACCAGCCGACTGACCCCGGCTGCGCTGGCCATCATCAGTGCGGCCTTCACCCTCGGTATCCAGCCGACCGGCCTGATCGCCGTCGCCGCGCTCCTCGCCGGTGGCCGACCCGTCCTGCGGATCCTGGTCAAGCGCCGCCGTGAGGTCGGCACCTGGCCCCTGATCCTGCCGCTGCTGGCTGCCGGCACCGTCATCCTGACGGTGGTATTCGTGAACCAGACGCTTGCCGGGGTGTTGGAAGCCACCAAGATCCGCACCGCCATCGGCCCCAGCCAGGCCTGGTACACCGAGAACCTGCGGTACTACTACCTGTTCCTGCCGACAGTCGACGGCTCGATGACGCGGCGCTTCGGCTTCCTGCTGACCGCACTGTGCCTGTTCACCTCGATGTTCATGATCTTGCGGCGCAAGCGAATTCCGGGAGTTGCGCGGGGTCCGGTATGGCGCCTGATGGGCATCATCTTCGCGACCATGTTCTGCCTGATGTTCACCCCGACCAAGTGGGTGCACCACTTCGGGCTGTTCGCCGCAGTGGGCGCTGCCATGGCGGCCGTGGCGACCGTGCTGGTGTCGCGGTCGGTGCTGAAGTCACCGCGCAACCGGATGGCGGTCACGGCGGCCGTGCTCTTCCTGCTGGCGCTGGTATCGGCCACCACCAACGGTTGGTGGTACGTGTCGAGCTACGGCGTGCCGTTCAACAATGACATGGTCGCCGTCGGCGGAATCCAGCTCAGCACAATCTTTTTGACGCTGTTCGTGATCACCGCACTCTGGGCGTTCTGGCTGCACTTCAACAGCGATCGCCCGGAAAGCCGGCTCACGCGCTTGGTCACTGCCGCACCGATCCCGTTGGCAGCCGCGTTCATGGTGATCGTGTGTGTGGCATCGATGGCCATCGGCGCGGTCCGCGAATACCCGACCTACTCGAATGCCGCCTCGAATCTTCGGGCACTGAACGGTGGCTGCGGGCTGGCCGACAACGTACTGGTCGAACCCGACTCGAACGCCGGTTTCCTGACCGCGCAGCCCGGCGACTACGGCCCGCTTGGACCGCTGGGCGGCGTGGGACCTGTCGGCTTCACCCCGAACGGGGTACCGGATCGCATTGTTGCCGAAGCGATTCGCCTCGACTTCCCGATGCCGGGCACCGATGCCGACTGGGACGCCGAGGTCAAGCTCAAGACGGCGGGCCTCAACGGATCGACCGTGCCTCTGCCCTTCGGTCTGGATCCGGCGCGTGTTCCGGTCGCCGGAACGTACACCACGGGTCCGCACTCGCAGGCCAAGCTGACATCGGCCTGGTACGGCCTGCCCGCCGTCGATGAGGCGCACCCACTGGTCGTCGTCACCGCTGCCGGCACCATCACCGGCAACAGCTCGCTCAAGGGCCGTACCGAAGGCCAGACCGTCGAGCTGGAGTACGGACGCACCGGACCCGACGGCCACCCCGTGGGCGGTGGCCGGTTGGTCCCCTACGACCTCGGGCCGACGCCGTCGTGGCGCAACCTGCGATTCGACCGTAGCCAGATCCCTGCCGACGCCACCTATGTTCGCGTTGTGGCAGTGAACCTTTCGCTCAACCTGGGCGACTGGATCGCCATCACCCCGCCGCGCGTACCTGAGCTCAAGACCGTCCAGCAGTTCATCGGCAAGACGCAACCGGTGCTGATGGACTGGGCCGTCGGCCTCGCCTTCCCGTGCCAGCAGCCGATGCTGGTGCGCAACGGCGTGACCGAGGTGCCGAAGTTCCGCATCACCCCCGATTACACGGCCAAGAAGCAGGACACCGACACCTGGCAGGACGGCATCAACGGTGGCCTGCTGGGTATCACCGATGTGCTGCTGCGGGCCCATGTGATGTCGACGTACCTGTCCCACGACTGGGGCCGCGACTGGGGCTCGCTGCGCCGGTTCACCCCCGTCGTGGACGCGGTGCCGGCCGAGCTCGAGTTGGGTACCGCCGTACACAGCGGGCTGTACTCGCCGGGGAAGATGCGCATCGAGCCGTAGCTAGGCTGGCTCCGTGCCCTCGATCCTGTGGTTCCGTCGGGACCTGCGACTGCGCGATATGCCCGCGCTGCTCGCAGCTGCCGACGACGGTGAGGTGCTGGGTTGCTTCGTGCTGGATCCGCGACTCGAAGCGTCGGCGGGTATCCGGCGACTACGGTTTCTCGCCGACGCGCTGAGACAGCTGAGAGAGGACCTCGACGGTCGGTTGTTGGTCACCCGGGGTCGGCCTGCTGAGCGAATTCCCTTGATAGCCAAGGAGCTTGGCGCCCACGCGGTACACGTCTCCGAGGACTTCGCACCATTCGGCGTGCGCCGAGACGATCAGGTGCAGGCCGCGTTGGGGGCCACGCCCCTGATCCGGACCGGCTCGCCATACCTGGTCTCGCCAGGCCGGGTGGTCAAGGACGACGACACCCCATATCGGGTGTTCACCCCCTTCTTCCGGCGCTGGAGTGAGCACGGCTGGCGGGCCCCGGCCCACTCCGATGCCGGATCGGCACGCTGGCTCGATCCCGCCGACCTGTCCGTGTCCTGGGCCCGGCCGTCGGACATCCCCGATCCGGACTCCCCGCGGTGTGCCGACGCCGGTGAGCGGCAGGCACACCGGCTGTGGAAGAGGTTCGTCGCAGAGGACTTGGACAGCTACGCCGAACAGCGTGACCATCCCGGCGCCGACGGCACCAGCGGCATGGCCGTGCATCTGAAGTTCGGCACCATCCATCCGCGCACCATGGTCGCCGACCTGGACCTGAGCCGCCCTGGTCACGCTGCATACCTGCGCCAGTTGGCTTTTCGCGACTTCTACGCCGAGGTACTGCACCGGTGGCCACACAGTGCGTGGCACAACTGGAATCGCGCCTTCGACCGCATCGAAACCGATACCGACGCCTCGGCCGAGCAACTGTTCGAGGCCTGGACGCAGGGGCGCACCGGCTTCCCGTTCGTCGATGCGGGCATGCGGCAGTTGCGGCAGACCGGTTTCATGCCGAACCGGCTCAGGATGGTCACCGCCTCATTTCTGGTCAAGGATCTGCACCTGCCGTGGCAATGGGGCGCCCGCTGGTTCATGGAGCAGTTGGTCGACGGCGACGTCGCCAACAATCAGCACGGCTGGCAGTGGTGCGCCGGTAGCGGCACCGACGCCGCCCCGTATTTTCGCGTCTTCAACCCGACCGCACAGGGTCAGAAGTTCGACCCTGACGGTAGCTACATTCGCCGATGGGTTCCCGAATTGGCCGGCGCAGCGGACGTCCACCTGAAAACCGTTGCGCGACCGGCGGATTACCCGGCGCCGATCGTCGATCACCGCGATGAACGTGCCGAAGCGCTGGTGCGCTATCAGGCCATTGCGTCAGGGCCTCAGCGGCCGTGACCATCCTGGTAGCGTCGCGACAGGGAGGACTTCGATGCGAATCACCACCGTGCTGATCACCGGCGCCGCCACCGCAGCCTGTGCCGCGATCGGCGGCCTGGCGTCCGGCCCTGCGGTCCGATCGGACTGGTACGAGCATCTGCGCAAGCCCCCGTATCAACCCCCACGGCAGGTGTTTCCGGTGGTATGGCCTGCGCTCTATACCGACATCGCCGTTGTCTCGGCGCAGACCATCGACCAACTCCGTACCGACGGTTCCGACGGCGAACGTCGCGCCTATCAGACCGCGCTGGCAGTCAATCTGATCCTCAACTCCGCGTGGTCATGGCTGTTCTTCGACCGGCACAATCTCGGCGCGGCAGTCCTTCTCAGTGCCGGACTGAGCGTCAGTGGCGCAGACCTGACGCGACGGTCGGTCACCGTGCTGGGCCCCCGCGCGGCTCCACTCGCCCTGTACCCACTGTGGTGCAGCTTTGCCACCCTACTGAGCGCAGGCATCTGGCGCCGCAACCGGAGCGGTCAGACCCAGCGACTGCGCGGCGGGGGAGCCTGCGGCGTCACCCAGGCCTTCGCGTAGCGACTGTTCCCGGCCCGCACCGCATCTCGGCTGCGATAGACGACATACGGCCGCACCAGATAGCCGACCGGCGCGCTGAACATGTGAACCAGGCGGGTATACGGCCAGATCGCGAAGAGCGTCAGCACGATCAGTACGTGCACCTGGAACGACAACGGCGCGGCGGCCATCAGCTCGGGTTCGGGACGGACCGTGAACAGACTGCGGATCCACGGGGACACGGTCTCCCGATAGTTATATGCCGCAACGGCATTCGACAGCGTGTTGACCATCCCCGTCACCAGCGCACCGACCAGCAGCAGGTACATGACCTTGTCGTTGGCCGTGGTGGCAGTTCGCACCGCCGAGACAGTCACCCTGCGGTACAACAGGATTCCCGCACCCGCGATGACGGCGAACCCGGCCGGCGCACCCATCCCGATGGCCATGACGTGGTAGAAGTGCTCGGAGATCCCGACAGCCGAGGTCCACGCCTCTGGGATCAGCAGACCGACGACATGGCCGCCCAGCACACCGAGGATCCCGAAGTGGAACAGCGGGCTGCCCAAGCGCAGTAGCCGGCTCTCGTAGATCTGCGATGACCGTGTGGTCCAACCGAATTGATCGGTCCGGTAACGCCAGATGTGGCCCAGCACGAACGACGTGAACGCGATGTACGGGAAGGTCAGCCACAACAGGTTGTTCATCGCCGGCCTCCGGTCACAGCTGGGTCCATCGCGAACGGGTCGAGGCCGACATCCTCATCCGGTGGCCCCTCTGCCGCGAGCTCCGCGATCCTGCGGCGGTCCGCAGTGGTGATCGGCGGCAGCGTGGCAAGCACCGCGGCCATCAAGTTCGCGTACGGAGATCCACTGTCCTGCAATGACAGTCGAAGCAGCTCCAGCACGGGAACGTGCTCGGCCAGCAGCCGTTCACCCCGGATCTGATCGACCGTGGCCGCGAATTCGAGCACCAACGGCAGGTAGTCGGGCAGTTCGGTGTCGTCGATGACGCACCCCGCCTGACGGAAGGCGTGCTTGAACCGCAGCAGTGCCATCCCCCGCTTGCGGGTATCCCCGTAGGCGTAGTAGGTGAGGTGCAGGCTGGAGCGTCGTCGCATATCGAAGGTCTCGACGTAGCGCATGGCCCGTGCCGATGGTTCGGTCGCGCAGAAGTCGACCAGGAAGTCGGTGACCTGCGAGCCGATCGGTTCAGGGAGTTCGGCTGCCGCCGTGAACAATTGGTCGGTCAGTTCCAGCGTCTCGCCGGTCGGATAGTCCAGCAGCAGCGCGGCGATACGCCACACCAACCGCTGCTGATGTTCGGAGAGTTCGGTACCGGTCGCGGTGCGGCGGCCCAAGGAGAGTAGTTTCATCGCTCGCTCACTTCTGGCTCATTTGGACGGCACCAATCCGTCGGAGTTCTTGCCGTCCCAGTTGAGCAGGTTCACCCGCGTCGGATCATCCTTCGGCACAGCACTATTGGTATCGACGAGGTGGAACTTGTCGGCCATCGCATCAAAGGCCGTCATCCCCGGACCGCCGTCGCCATCCAGGCTGCAGCCGGTCGCGATGGCATCGAGGCGGTGCGCGTCGGACCCGGCGCCGCTCGGAATGACGTAGCGGTCTTGGTATTTGGCGATCGCCAGCAACCGGTACATCGCTTCGATCTCATCGCCACTCAGTCGCACCGCCTCGGGGATGGACTCGTCGAACTCCTCACCGAGGTTCGCCGCCCGCATGTAGGAACGCATGGCCGCCAACCGCTGCAACGATGCCCGCACGGGCCCCACCTCACCCGCGGTGAACAGCTCGGCGAGGTACTCGACCGGAATGCGAAGTGTGTCGATGGCCCCGAACAGGTTGTTCTTGTTCTCTCCGTCGTGGCCGGTCTCCTTGAGGATGTCGACCACCGGCGACAGCGGCGGCACGTACCAGACCATCGGCATCGTGCGGTACTCCGGATGCAGCGGCAGGGCCACCTGGTAGTCGACGATCAACCGGTACACCGGCGAATTCTGTGCTGCATCAATCCATTCCGGTGCGATACCGGCCCGCTCGGCCTCGGCCACCACCCGCGGGTCATGCGGGTTGAGGAATACCCCGAGCTGCGACGGATACAGATCCTTGTCGTCGGTGACCGACGCGGCTTCGAGCACCTTGTCGGCGTCGTAGAGCATCACGCCGATGTACCGCAGCCGGCCGACGCAGGTCTCCGAGCACACCGTCGGGATACCCACCTCGACCCGCGGGTAGCAGAACGTACATTTCTCGGCCTTGCCGGTCTTGTGGTTGAAGTAGATCTTCTTGTACGGACAGCCCGTGACGCACTGACGCCAGCCCCGGCACTTGTCCTGATCGACCAGGACGATGCCGTCCTCGGACCGCTTGTAGATCGCACCCGACGGGCACGCCGCCGCACACGCCGGGTTCAGGCAGTGCTCGCAGATGCGCGGCAGATAGAACATGAAGGTCTGCTCGAATTCGAGCTTCACCTTCTCGGATACCTCGGCCACCTTGGCCAGCAACGGATCTCGGCCGACCTGTTCGGGACCACCGCCGAGATCGTCGTCCCAGTTGGCGCCCCAGGTGACCTTGGTGTCCTCACCGGTGATCAACGACTTGGGCCGCGCCACCGGGGTGGTGTCCATCAACGGTGCCGACAGCAGGTTCTCGTAGTCGTATGTCCACGGGTCGTAGTAGTCACTGACCGTGGGCAGATCCGGGTTGGCGAAGATGTTCAGCAGCCGCTTGAGGCGGGAGCCCGACCTGAGGGTGAGCTTGCCACGCTTGTTGAGGGTCCAGCCACCTTTCCACCGTTCCTGATTTTGGTACTGACGCGGATACCCCTGTCCCGGACGGGTTTCCACGTTGTTGAACCAGACGTACTCGACGCCGCTGCGGTTGGTCCAGGCCTGCTTGCAGGTGACACTGCAGGTATGACAGCCGATGCACTTGTCGAGGTTCATCACCATCGCAAGTTGTGCCATTACGCGCATCAGTATGTGACCTCCTGCGAACGGCGACGGATGGTCGTCACCTCATCGCGCTGATTTCCGGTGGGGCCGTGGTAATTCAAAGCGAACGACTGTTGCGCGTAGCCGCCGATCAAGTGGGTGGGCTTGATCATGATGCGTGTCAGCGCATTGTGGATACCGCCGCGCTTACCGGTCTTCTCGGTACGCGGCACATCCACTGCCTTGTCCTGGGCGTGGTACATGAACACCAGACCTTCGGGCATCCGGTGGCTGACGATCGCGCGGGCATTGACCACGCCGTTGCGGTTCGTGCACTCGATCCAGTCGTTGTCCTTCACGCCGATCTTCGCGGCATCGACATCGGACATCCAGATCGCCTGTCCGCCACGGGAAAGCGTCAGCATGTACAGATTGTCCTGATACGCCGAGTGGATCGACCACTTGGAGTGCGGCGTCAGGTAGCGGACCGTGATGCCGCCACTGGTGTCGCCCACGGCCGGCTCATCGAACAGCGCCGTCATGTCCAGCGGCGGTCGGAACGTCGGGAGCTGCTCTCCGAGTTCGTCCATCCAGTCGTGATCGAGATAGAAATGCTGGCGTCCGGTCAGGGTGTGCCAGGGCTTGAGCCGTTCTGTGTTGATGGTGAACGGGGAGTAGCGTCGGCCACCGGTCTCCGACCCCGACCACTCCGGCGAGGTGTTGACCGGCATGGGCCGAGACTGGGTGTCCGCAAACGTGATTCGCTTACCCTCGTTCTCAGCGGCGAGATCGACCAATTCGGTTCCGGTACGCCGTTGCAGCGCTTCGAAGCCCTCGACCGCGAGGCGCCCGTTGGTGGTTCCCGACAGCGCCAGGATCGCCTCCGCCGCGTGGATGTCCTTGGCCAACGACGGCCGGCCGACGGCCGCGCCGCTGCCGACCACACCGTTGACCCCGCGTAGGTACTCCACCTCGGCATCGGGGTGGGTCGTCACACCTTTGACCGTCAGTCCGAGGGTCTCCACCAGGGGACCCAGCGCGGCCAGTTTGTCGGCGATCGCCGGATAGTCGCGTTCCACCGTCACCAGCCGCGGCATGGTCTTACCCGGAATCGGTTCGCACTCACCGGCTTTCCAGTCCAGCACGCGGCCACCGGGCTGTGCCGTGGCATCTGAGCTGTCGTGCTGCAACGGCATCGCCACGATGTCCTTGCGCTTGCCCAGGTGCTTTTCGGCCAACCACGAGAAGCCCTTGGCGATGCGGTGGAAGGCGTCGAAGTCGGTTTTGGTTTCCCACGGCGGCGAGATGGCCGGGGAGAACGCGTGGACGAACGGGTGCATGTCCGTGCTGGACAGGTCGTGCTTCTCGTACCAGGTCGCCGCCGGTAGCACGATGTCCGAGTACAGCGTGGTGCTGGTATTGCGGAAATCCAAGGACAGCAACAGATCCAGCTTGCCCGCCGGTGCTTCGTCGCGCCAGCGGACGTCCTGCGGCCGGATACCGTCCTCGTCACTGGCCGCGACGTTGTTGTCGGCGCCGAGCAGGTGCTTGAGGAAGTACTCGTTACCCTTCGCCGACGACCCGAGCAGGTTCGACCGCCATACCGTCAGGCAGCGTGGAAAGTTCTCCGGCGCATCAGGATCCTCGCAGGCGAACTTCAGATGGCCGGACGTCAGACCTTCGACGACATGCTGTGCCGCATCCTTGCCGAGTCGCTCGGCTTCATCGGCGAGGTCCAACGGATTACGGTTGAAGGTGGGGTAACTCGGCATCCAGCCCAGGCGAGTGGCCAGCGCGATGTTGTCCGCGGCGGTCCGGCCGGCCAGGGTGCCGGCCGCCAGCGGCGAGGTCATGGGCTTGGTGGTGAACCGGTCATAGCGCCACTGGTCGGTGGCCAGGTACCAGAACACCGTGCCCTGCATCTGCCGCGGCGAGCGCTGCCAGTCCAGCCCGAATGCCAGTGTGCCCCAGCCTGTTACCGGACGGCACTTCTCTTGACCGACGTAATGGGCCCAGCCTCCGCCGTTGACACCCTGACAGCCCGTGAGGATCACCAGGGACAGGAATGAGCGGTAGATCTGGTCGGAGTGGAACCAGTGATTGGTGCCTGCCCCCATCAGGATCATGGAACGACCCTTGGATCGTTCTGCGTTGTCGGCGAATTCGCGGGCGATACGTTCGGCGGCCTGCGCCGGGACCCCCGTGATGGTCTCCTGCCACGCCGGGGTGTACGGCTCGGCCGCGTCGTCATATCCGGTGGGCCAGGTGCCCGGCAGCCCGTCCCGCGCGACGCCGTACTGCGCCAGCATCAGGTCGAACACCGTGGTGACCCGTTTTCCGGCAACAACTCTGGTGGGCACCCCACGTTCGAGCACGCCTGGTTGGTCGGTGTCGAATCGCGGTAGTGCAACGGCAGCGACATCGTTGGCGCCGCCGTGCAGCGTGAGGAGGGGATCAACCCCCTGCAGGTCCAGGTTCCAGCGGCCTTCACCGGAAGCGGTGAAGCGATGGCCCAGCGACCCATTCGGCACCACCGGGGTGCCGTCGGCATCGAGCAGAACGGTTTTGGACTCGGCGGCTTCCTCGGTGGAACCCAAATCTGCTGCCGTGAGGAACTTTCCGGGCAACACCTTGCCGTCGCGCTCGATCAGCGTGACCAGGAACGGCAGATCGGTGTACTTCTTGACGTACTCGGTGAAGTACGTCGTCTGCTTGTCGACGAAGAATTCCTTGAGAATCACGTGACCCATCGACATGGCCAGTGCCGCGTCGGTACCGGGACGGGCAGGCAGCCATTCGTCGGCGAATTTGGTGTTGTCCGCGTAATCCGGTGACACCACAACGACTTTCTGGCCGCGGTAACGCGCCTCGGTCATGTAGTGGGCATCAGGTGTGCGGGTCACCGGTACGTTCGATCCCCACATGATGAGGTAGCCGGCGTCGAACCAGTCCGCAGATTCGGGGACGTCGGTCTGATCACCGAACACCTGGGGAGATGCCACCGGCAGGTCGGCATACCAGTCGTAGAACGACAGCATCGAGCCGCCCATGAGCGAAATGAACCGCGCCCCAACGGCATGACTGACCATCGACATGGCGGGAATCGGCGAGAAGCCGGCGACGCGGTCCGGACCGTAGGTCTTGACGGTGTAGACGTGGGCGGCCGCGGCCATTTCCGCCGCTTCCCACCATTCGGCCCGGACAAATCCGCCGCGACCGCGAGCGGACTTGTACGCCTTGGCCTTTACCGGATCCTCGACGATGTCCGCCCACGCCAGGACGGGGTCGTACAGCCGCTCCTTGGCTTCCCGGTAATAGTCCAGCAGCACCCCGCGGATGTACGGATACCGCACTCGCGCAGGCGAATACGTGTACCAGGAGAACGAAGCGCCGCGCGGGCAGCCGCGCGGCTCGTATTCGGGCTTGTCAGCACCGATCGACGGGTAGTCGGTTTGCTGCGACTCCCAGGTGATGACGCCGTCTTTGACATAGATCTTCCACGAGCACGATCCGGTGCAGTTGACGCCGTGGGTAGAGCGCACCACTTTGTCGTGTGCCCAGCGGTCGCGATAGAACTCGTCGGCCGAGCGGCCGCCGACCTTGTGAACGGTCCGCTGGTCACTCGAGATCTCGCCACGGTGGAAGTACTTGCCGAATCGCAGCAGCGCATCAGACGATGCGACGGAGCCGGCGCTCGAATCTGCCATCAGCCCCTCCCTTCGAGGTGTTGGGAGCTGACGTTAGGGCCTGCCCAGCAGCAGTCAAAAGATCGCACCGGCCGCGCGGGCCAGGTGTGCGTTCGCGTTAACAGCCAGGTCACGTGACGTACAGATCACCATTTGCCCATCCGGTGCCCTACCTGCGGCTATTCGCATGCCGAGGACACTGTGGGTCGGCGAGACTGCGCTCGCACCCCAACAGCCCCATCGCCGGGGCCTGGATAATTTTGCACCCCGGTAACAAACGCCTGCGCCGGTGAGCGCGATCAACCGCAAGCGGTTACGGTGCTAGCCAATCGCTTTCGATGAACCGATGAAACCGACGGCCGCAGTGATGGCCGGACGGTGCCGCAGGATGCGGTAATGCGCCAGCGGCCCCAGCCCGCGCGTCGTTTCCAGACGCGCGCCGGGCCACACCGCCGCGACGTGTTCGCTGTCTGCGTGTGGGCTGTCGGGATCGTCGGGGTCATGGACGATCAGCAGTGGCCGGTCCCCTGCCTTGTCGGCCAGCTTGTCGATGTCGGTGTCCAGCAACGGCATTCCGATCCGGCGACCGAGTCGGTGGAGCATCCGGTTGCGGATGCGCGGGCCGAAACCATGGCGCTCGGCGAAAACGTCGAGGTACCAGTTGAACCGGCCCATGGGCGCGAGAAACACCACCCGGTCGGCCTCCGCGCCGCGCGTCAGCGCCAACGCTGCAGCCTTGGCGCCCAACGAATGCCCGATGACCGCGTGTGCCGGGCCGTGAGTAGCCATCACCGCCCGCACCGCTTCTGCACATTCGACGATGGTGCTGCGGCCCGGGGCCAGCGCGCCGGGCTCGGAATCATTGTGACTCGGCAGGTCGAAAGCGATCACCCGATACCCCTCTGCCACAAGGGGTTTGACGAACACAGCCATGTGGGCGCGACATCCGCCCCACCCGTGCACCAAGTACACCAACGGACCTTCGCCCCACGATTCACCGGCGATGCGATGCCCGTCCCACGACGCCTCGACAGGGGTGCTGGCCGGCAGCCCGGGCGGCATCTTGGTACTGAGGTCGACGTCGGGCACTGTGCACCACAGCTCGGTAGCCCAGCGGGCGCCGATGCCGGGCGCGAAGCGTTCCAGCCACCAGAATGCGCGCTTGGTGCTGTCCGGGATCGGCGGATGCACGCCCGACTCCTCGACGGCAGCAGCCGATTCGCTCAACGCCATGCATACACCACCTTGGTACGAAAAACTATGTCCTGCAACGACCTTCGATTCTTATCCACGACCACCCACAACAGGCCCACCGGGAACATCACATAGGTCACCGCGCGCAGGAACGCGGTCACCGGCGGCACCCGGTCGCGGCGCAGACCGGTGACCCGCAGACCCATCGTCACCGCACCGATCGTGCTCCCGGAGACCACCCAGCAGGCAGTCAGATACAGCACCGAGACGATACCTGTCACTGCTGTCGAGAAGAGGAACGACAGTGTCGGCAGCGTGAACATCACGGGGTGAAACATCAACTCGCTCAGCCGCAGACCGCCATAGATCATCGCGAGCAGCACACCGACCACGATGAAGTCGATCACCGCGGCCACGCCGCGGCTGACGATGCCCGCGGCCCGCTCGCTCACGTGCGGTCCCGTCCGAACAGGCGGTCGACGAATCCGGAGACCACATCGTCGGCCCGCTCACCCTGGGTACGTACGTCCGACATCACCTCGGCGGTCATGGTGTCCGTGGACTCGCGGATGACCGACTGCAGGTCGATCCCGTCGATCACCTCATTCGCGAGCCCGATCAGATCGACACGTTCACGAACGAGTTGATTGAGGTCGAGCTCATCGAGGACCAGCTCCACCACTTCGGTGGCGACGCCGGCAATCAACTTCTTGAGCGGTTCCAGCGCCCGCTCGCCACGCGCAGCCAACTCAGTTTGACTGCGCCGCAGCAGATCTCCGATGACGGGAAGCTGCTCAGCACCCCGGTACGCCGCCACTGCCCCGCCGACCGCGGTCGCCGCCACACCGGCGGCGACCATCAGCGCGGGATTGCGGGCCGGCGCACCAGGTGAGGTCATCCGAGTAGTTACAGCGGGGTCAGACCGTGCTTGCGCTGCACGCGGTCGTGCTTCTGCTTGTCCCGCAACAACTTCAGGGACTTACGCAGCAGCAGCCGGGTCTCGTGCGGCTGGATCACGGCGTCGATGTAGCCACGCTCGGCGGCCGTCCACGGGATCGCCATGTTGGCGTTGTAACCCTCGATGAAGTCGGCCTTGATCTTCTGCACCTCCGGCGCAGTCGGATCGGGGAATCGCTTGACCAGCAGCTGCGCCGCGCCTTGAGCACCGATCACGGCGATACGCGCGGTCGGCCAGGCGAAGTTGAGGTCGGCCGAGAGCTGCTTGGAACCCATCACCGCGTAGCCGCCGCCGTAGGCCTTACGGATGACGAACGTCACCTTCGGCACGTCGGCCTCGACGATCGCGTTGAAGAAGCGGCCACCGCGCTTGATGATGCCGCCGGTCTCCTCGGCCACACCGGGCAGAGCGCCAGGGGTGTCGACCACGAAAACCAAAGGCAGATTGAAAGAGTCGCAGAAACGGATGAAGCCGGCGGCCTTGTCCGATGCCTCGTTGCCGATGGCTCCGGCCATGAACAGCGGCTGGTTGGCGATCACGCCGACCGGACGGCCGTCGACCCGCGCGAAGGCGGTGATCATCTCGGGCGCGCGCTGATCCGAAATCTCGAACACGTCGCCGTCGTCGAACATGCGCAGCAGGATGTCGTGCATGTCGTAACCCGCGTTGTCGGCGTCCGGCACGATCGTGTCCAGCTCGTAGTCACTGGGCGTCAGCTCCGGCTCCAGCCCCGGGTTGACGACGGGCGCATCGTCGAACATGTTGGCGGGCAAGAAACTCAGGTAGTCGCGCACGTACTGGAACGCGGCGGCCTCATCTTCGACGACCTTGTGGATGTTGCCGCGCTGCGCCTGGATGTCCGCGCCACCGAGCTCATCGAAAGTCACGTCCTCACCGGTGACGTCCTTGATGACGTCCGGACCGGTGATGAACATGTAGCCCTGGTCGCGCACGGCAACCAGCAGGTCGGTCTGGATCGGCGAATACACCGCACCGCCGGCACATTTGCCGAGGATGATCGAGATCTCAGGGACCGTGCCACGCAGCATCTCGTGCCGGCGACCGAGCTCGGCGTACCACGCCAGCGAGGTCACGGCGTCCTGGATGCGGGCGCCCGCGGAGTCGTTGATACCGATGATCGGGCAGCCGACCATGGCCACCCACTCCATCAGCTTGGCGACCTTGCGGCCGAACATCTCGCCGACCGAGCCCTGGAACACCGTCTGGTCGTGGCTGAACACCGCAACCGGCCGGCCGTTGATGGTGGCGTGCCCGGTGACCACACCGTCGCCGTACAACGCGTTCGGGTCACCCGGGGTCTTGGCCAGGGCCCCGATCTCGAGGAAGCTGCCCGGATCGACCAGCGCGTGGATGCGCGCCCGGGCGCTCGGGATGCCCTTCTTGTCGCGCTTGGCGACGGCCTTCTCGCCGCCGGGTTCCTTTGCGGTTTCCAGCTTTTCGCGAAGTTCGGCCAGCTTCTCAGCCGTGGTGGCCGGAGTGCGGGGTGCAGCAATGTCAGTCACAGTTCTCCTACTACTTGCCGGCCTGGATCTGGGTGATGGCTTCACTCATGTGCGCGCCGATCTTGGCAATGTACGGCTCATCGATCACCTGGATGTGCTCGCCACCGATACGCACGATCTCGAGATTCGGGACGAACTCACCCCAGCCGCCATCGGGCTGCCGCGTGGCATACGCGGGCTCGAAGGTGATGGCGTCGTCCTGGTAGCGGTCCGCCATGTAGAGCACGACCCGCCCGTCGTAGGGCTTGATGTCCACGACGTCCAGTGCGCGGTTGTCCAGGTAGGACGTGCGCTGATGCTCGACGATGCCACCGGGGATCTCGACGCCGGCTTCCTTGACGGCGTTCAGCACGAACTGAACCTGGCCGGCGTCATCGAGGACTTCGAGCTCCTCGTAGGGGATGGCCGGGATCTGCACGTTGAACGTCTTCTCCGCGAATTTGGCGTAGCGGTCCCAGCGTTGGCGCGTGCCTTCCTTGGACGTGTCGATCGGCGTACCCGGGCGGACACAGTCGATATTGCCGACGAGGGCCACCTCGGCACCGGCCTGCTTGAGACCGATGGCGCACGCGTACGCCAACGCACCACCGAGCGACCAACCGGCCAGGATGAAGGGCTTACCTTGCGTCTTGTTGCCGTCGGCGTCGACCCAACCGTTGAGCTCCAACAACTTCGGCACGTACTGCACCGCACGCTCTTCGATCGTGCCTTCGACACGTTCCAGGCCGATCATCGGTGTGCCCGCCGGCAGGCGGCTCAGCAGCGGCTCGTAGACAACCGTCGAGCCACCCGCGGCGTGGAACACGAACACCGGAATCTGATCGTCGCTCTCGGCGGCGCGGATCACCCGGACGAAGCCGTCCAGTTCACCGGCCTCCAGGTACTCGCGGACCGTCGTCGACAGTTCCTCGATGTTCTGCGCCTTCTTGACGTCATCGGCGGTGATGGTGCCCTCGACGCGCTCGGAAAGACGTTGTGCCATCTTGTCGGCCTGCTCGTCGGTGATCGACGGCAGCACGTTGAAGATGCCACCCGGCGACTTACCGGTGACGATCGCCCACGTCGCGAACGTGACACGCTCGGCCGCATCACGCGGTGGCACATCGGAATTCAGCGCCTCGGCGACCGCCTTCTGGTTCAGCACCTCAGCGGCGGCGGCGGTGGCACTCTGCGACGGCTGAGCCGCAGCGGGGCCCGCCGGGTTTGTGGGCGGCGGCGGGATCGCCGGGCCGGATGGATCGGTCGGCGGTGCCGGAATGCCCTCCGGCACGGCCCCGGCCGCGACATCAGCCTCGGCCGGAGTTTCCTCCTTGGCGCCGAGGGGATGCCCGGCCTCCGCCAACTTGGCCTCCAGCTCGGCCACAGTGGTTGCGCCACCGAGCATTTCGGCCTGCGCCGCGGCGATCTCCTCGGCCGACTGCCCCTTCTGCGCCTCGGCCAGCTGGTCGACCTCGTCGCGGTGCTCGATCGCGTACTCGATCAGCTTCTGCACGGCGTACAGGTTGGCGTCACGCACGGCGGTCAGCTGGATCGGCGGCAGGTCGAAGTCGTACTCGACCCGGTTCTTGATCCGGACGGCCATCAGCGAGTCCAGACCCAGCTCGATCAGCGGGACCTCCCACGGCAGGTCCTCGGGCTCGTAACCCATTGCGCCACCGACGATGGCACCCAGGCGGTCCGCGATGGACTCGCCGGACTCCGGCGACCACTTCGCGAAACCGGCAGCCAGGCCGGCACCGGCGGTGAGGTTGTCCTGCAGGATGGCGGCGTCGTCTTCGGGTTCCGGTGCAGCCAAGGCACTCTCGGCAGCCGAAGCGCCGATCGCGGCCGGCAGTGCCGCACCGCCCATGGCCACCGGCAACGCAGCGCCGTCACCGCCGCGGCTGACGACGGCGTCGTAGACCAACGTGAACGACTCACCGATGCGGGCGTGCACCTGGACGGTGCCACCACCGGGGTGACGGGTCAGCGTGGTGACCAGGCGCGATCCCTCACCGGCGATGGCCCGCTGCTCGAAGGCAGCCAGGCGGGCATCCGGAAGTACCTGTGCTGCAGCGGCTTTCACCAGCCTGGCCAAGGCCGCGGCGTCGACCTCGCCGCGCGGCGCGTACTCCCACACGTGGCGGCCGTCCGGGGTGGCAACGTGGCTGCCCGGCTCGATGGCCGAACTGTCGGCGGTGAAGTGCGCCTCCAGCCAGTGCGGCTTGCGACGGAAGCGGGTCGGCGGGATCGGCGCGTAGTCGACGGCCGGGTCCGTGGCCGGTGAGAACAGCGTCCGGAAGTCCAGGTCATGGCCGTGTACGAACAGCTGGGCCATGGCCGTGGTCATGGAATCGACCTCGTCCTGCTTGCGGGCCAGCGTCGCGATCAACTGGCCGTCGTGCAGCCCGGCGGCAGCCGTCGTCAATCCAACCTGCATGAGCGCCACCGGGTTTGGTGCCAGCTCCAGGAAGGTGGTGTGTCCGCTGTCGACGGCGTTACGGATGCCGTGGGTGAAGTAGACGCTGTGGCGCAGCCCCTTCTTCCAGTACTCGACGTCGTGGATCGGGTCGCTGCCCGGACGGATGTAGCTGCCTTCGTGGACCGTCGAGTAGTACCCGGTCAGCAGCGGATGCGGCTCAATCCCCTGGATTTCGGCGGACAGCTCGCCGAGCAGCGGGTCCATCTGCTGCGTGTGGCTGGCGCCCTTGGTCTGCATCTTGCGGGCGAACTTGCCCTCGGATTCGGCCCGGGCGATGATCGCGTCGACCTGCTCCGGCGGACCACCGATGACGGTCTGGGTCGGGGCGGCGTAGACACACACCTCCAGACCCGGGAAGTCGGCGAAGACCGTCTTGATCTCCTCGGCCGAGTATTCGACCAGCGCCATCAGGCGGATGTACTCGCCGAACAGCATCGCCTCACCCTCACCCATCAGGTGGGCGCGCGAGCAGATGGTCCGGGTGGCGTCGGCCAGCGACAGACCACCGGAGAAGTAGGCCGCGGCCGCTTCACCGAGCGACTGACCAACCACCGCACCGGGTTTCGCGCCGTGCGCCTTGAGCAGCTCACCGAGCGCGATCTGCAGCGCGAAGATGACCGTCTGCACGACCTCGATGGGGTATTCGCAGGTCTCGTTGGTGTAGTCGATGGCGTCGTCGAGAATCAGCTCGACGACGGAGTAGCCGCGCTCGTCCTGGATGTGCGCGTCGACCTTGTTGATCCACTCCGCGAAGATCGGATCGTTGAGGTACAGGCTCTTGCCCATCTTGCGGTGCTGCGCACCGAAACCGGCCAGCACCCACACCGGGCCGTTGGTGACCGGGCCGTCGGCAGCGAGCACCAGCGGGCTCTGC
>ERZ650309.411-NODE-411-length-21273-cov-5.500094_pt1 | contig 21273 bp, 14 predicted proteins | sample MGYA00376245_ERZ650309 | MGnify/ENA primary metagenome ERZ650309 (study PRJEB26733, sample SAMN07839294) | wastewater metagenome | biome: urban; feature: wastewater treatment plant; material: waste water | place: USA: North Carolina | collected 2016-04-26 ...
CCTGCGCGGTGCTCTCCTGGACCTTCGCCGAGTGGCTCACCAAGGGCAAGCCATCGATGCTGGGCGCTGCCTCGGGCGCGGTCGCAGGACTGGTGGCCATCACCCCGGCCGCCGGGAATGTCGGCAACACGCATGCCGACGTCCAGCAGGGGGGGACCGGAAACCATGACTGGGCTTCGAGGCCGGATCACGGGCGGATTTCGCGCGTACGGGGCAAGCGTTCCGGGCGCGTGCCGGACGCGTGCCGAAAGGCCCGCATGACCCGCACCTGCCCTCAGTGCCGGGAAGTCTGTCGACCGGGATTCCGCTTCTGCCCCGCCTGTGGCCGGGCCCTGGCGACGACTCCCGGGACCAGGGCCGAACCGCCAGCCGGTGCGGCACCGCTTCTCGTTCACCGACGACGACCTGGTGACCATCACCGAATGGGTTGGCAGCACCGGCATCCGGTGGGGATTCGACGCCGCGCACCGCGCGCCGTACGACCTTGCCCAGTATCCGCAGAACACCTGGCAGTTCGGTATCGACCGCCTGCTCACCGGTGTGGCCATGTCCGACGACTCGGGTGCCTGGCTCAACACCGCACTGCCGCTGGACGACGTCGACAGCAATCGGGTCGAACTGGCCGGCCGGTTCGCCGAATTCGTCGCCAGACTCCTGCGGGTGACCGATCGTCTCACCGGCACCGGGCCACTCGACCGGTGGATCGAGGTGCTGCGTGAGGGCACTGCCCTGCTCACCCGCGTGTCCGCCGACGATCAGTGGCAGCAGGGCCAGTTGGACCGCGAGCTGTCAAAGGTGTTGTCCCAGGCCCGTTCCGGTAGTGATACCACCCTGCGATTGACCGACATACGTTCTCTGATGAGCCGGCAGCTGGCCGGCCGGCCGACCCGGGCGAACTTCCGCACCGGAACGCTGACGGTGTGCACGATGGTGCCCATGCGGTCGGTGCCGCACCGGGTGGTCTGCCTGGTCGGGCTCGACGACGGGGTGTTCCCTCGGACCAATATCGCCGACGGCGACGACGTGCTGGCGCGCCGGCCGCTGACGGGCGAGCGGGACATCCGGTCCGAGGACCGCCAATTGCTACTCGACGCCGTCTGTTCGGCCACCGACACCCTGGTGATCACCTATACCGGCATCGACGAACATTCCGGCGAGCAGCGACCGCCGGCAGTCCCGCTGCAGGAGCTGCTCGACGCCGTCGACCGGACCACGCCGGAACCGGTGCGTGACCGGATCGTCGTGAACCACCCGTTGCAGCCGTTCGATGTCCTGACCGTCGAGCCCGACCGTCTTGTGCCGCAGGAGCCCTTCACCTATGACCCGGCTGCCTTGCGCGGTGCCCGGGCCATCATCGGTGACCGCTCGCCCAAGCCACCGCTGATCTCGGGTCCGCTGCCCGAACGGCCTTGTACCGACATCGAATTGACCGACCTGCTGGACTTTTTCAAGAATCCGGTGCGAGGGTTCTTCCGGTCGCTGGACTACACGCTGCCGTGGGATGCCGAGGAACCGTCCGACGCCATTCCTGTTGCCGTCGACGGCTTGACCCGCTGGACTGTCGGGGACCGGATGCTCGATGATCTGATGGCTGCCCGCGACCCCGACTATGTCATCGGAGCCGAATGGCGCCGCGGCACCTTGCCGCCGGGACGGCTGGGCTGGCGCCAAGCTCGTGAAATCAACGCCGATGCAACATATTTGGCCGCTGCGGTGCGAACTCTGCAGCAGGACGCCGCATCCCGGTCGGTCGATGTGGACATCGCACTGGACGACAACCGGTGGCCGGGACGTCGACTGACCGGCACCATCGGACCCCTGTGGCGCGACCGCATGGTCACGGTGACGTACTCGAAACTGGCAGCGCGCCACCGGCTGCAGGCCTGGATCACGGTGCTGGTGCTGGCCGCTCACGAACCTGGCGTCCCGTGGGAGACGTACTGCGTCGGACGCGGCCATGAGGACCCGGTTCACACCTTGGCGTACCAAGCTCCTGCACAACCACTTTCAGTGTTGGCGGAGTTGGTCGCCATCTACGACGAAGGCCGCCGAGAGGCCCTGCCACTGCCGCTGAAGACCTCGCTGGCCTGGGCTCGTGCGCGCCACTACGACGATTCTCCCGTGGGCCCGGCGACCCGCGAATGGCGTTGGGAAAGTGAAGAAGCCGAGAACATCGAGGTGTGGGGGCCCAAAGCCGCGCTCGAGGTGTTGCTCGAACCGCTACGGCCCGGCGAGAGCACCCATCATGGTGAAACCACCCGACTGGGCGCATATGCCGCACGCCTGTGGCGCCCCATGTTCGAAGGCGAGCGACGACGCTGATGCAACCGTTCGACCTGCTGGGCCCACTGCCACCGGCGGCCACCACGACCGTGCTGGAGGCCAGTGCCGGCACCGGCAAGACCTACGCGCTGGCCGGTCTGGTGACCCGCTACATCGCCGAAGGCGTGGCCACCCTTGACCAGATGTTGTTGATCACCTTCAGCCGGTCCGCCACGCGCGAATTACGTGAACGGGTACGCACCCAACTGGTGAAGACTGTTGCAGCCCTGGATGATCCACCCGTCGCGCCCGATGATCTGATCACGCACCTGATCACCGGCGAACCTGCCGAATTGGCGCAGCGCCGCGAGCGGTTGCGTGATGCGCTGTCCGACTTCGATGCCGCCACCATAGCGACCACCCACGAGTTCTGCGGACTGGTGTTGCGGTCTTTGGGCATCGCCGGTGACACCGATTCCGGCACGCGCTTTGTGGAGAGCCTGGACGACGTGGTCAGCGAGATCGTCGCGGACCGCTACCTGACCGAATTCGGTGGACTGACCGAGGCTCCAGCCCTGACCTACGCCGATGCGCTGACGTTGGCCAAGCTCGTCGTCGCCGATCCGGCATCAGAGCTGCGACCCCTGCACACCGAGGAAGGCAGTGTCGCAGCGCAGCGAAAATCATTTGCCACCAAGGTGCTCGAGGAACTCGAGCACCGTAAGCGGAGAGCGGGCGTATTGAGTTTCGACGACCTGCTCAGCCGGTTGGCCGTCGCACTGCAGGCCGACGACGCCCCTGCCCGGGACCGGATGCGGCGGCGCTGGCCGATCGTGATGGTCGACGAATTCCAGGACACCGATCCGGTGCAGTGGCAGGTCATCTCGCGGGCGTTCGTCGGGCACAGTGCCGTGGTGCTGATCGGCGACCCGAAACAGGCCATCTATGCGTTCCGGGGCGGCGACATCGTCACGTACCTGAACGCGGCGCGCGACGCCGGGCAACGCCTCACCCTCGCCGAGAACTGGCGCAGCGACAAAGTTCTGGTGGACTGCCTGCAGACCATGCTCAAAGGCGCTGCACTCGGTGACGAGGACATCGTCGTGCATCCGGTGCAGGCCCGCAATCTCGGTCACCGACTCACCGACGCGCCGCACAACGCCCCATTTCGCTTGCGGGTGGTCGATCGCACGGAATTCGGTATCCCGCAACGTAAGACAATTCCGATTCCCGCACTGCGCACTCATATTGCCAAAGATCTGGCCGCTGACATCTCGGTGCTCCTGTCCAGCGGTGCCTGCTTCGACGGGCGACCGATCGCCGCCGGTCACATCGCGATCATCGTCGAAAAGGCGATCGATGCCGAGCCATGTCGAGATGCCTTGCTGGCGTTGGGGATTCCCGTGGTGTATTCCGGTGACACCGATGTGTTCGCGTCACCGGCGGCCGCCGACTGGCTTCGTCTGCTCGATGCGTTCGACGCCCCGAACCGCAGCGGTGTGGTGCGCGCCGCGGCGACCACCATGTTCTTCGGCAACCGTGCCGACGAATTGGTTTCCGGTGGTGAGGAATTCACTGATCGGCTGTCGACCACGATCCGGCATTGGGCCGGTCTGGCCCGGGACCACGGCATCGCTGCGGTGTATGAAGCCGCCCAGTCTGCCGGTATGTCCGAGCGGGTGCTCGGACATTGGGGCGGCGAGCGCCACATGACCGACCTGGCGCACGTCGGCCAGTTGCTGCACGAGACCGCTCACCGCGAGCGGTATCACCTTCCGGCCCTTCGTGATTGGTTGCGTCGCCAATTGAAGGACCGCGGCGGACCAGCCGAGCGGAACCGGCGCCTGGACAGTGATGCGGCTGCCGTGCAGATCGTGACGGTATGGCGGAGCAAGGGCCTGCAATATCCCGTCGTGTATCTGCCGTTCGGTTTCAACCGCAACGTCAAGATCGACGAGGTGCTGCGCTACCACGACGACGCCGGCAAGCGCTGTCTGCACGTGGGCGGCGACGGGGCAGCCGATCGGGACGACGTCGAGAACACGGCACTGGACGAGATCGCGGGCGAGAACGTCCGCCTCACGTATGTCGCATTGACCCGGGCGCAATCCCAGGTGGTGGCATGGTGGGCGCCGTCGTGGGACGAACGCAACGGCGGCCTGTCGCGACTGCTGCGCGGCCGCCTCCCTGGCGACACCGTTGTTCCGGATTCACTTGCACCGCAGACCGTTTCCGACGACGCTGCGCGGGCGCATTTCGCACTGTGGGAGCAGGCCGGTGGACCGGTGATCGAAGAGGCCATTCCCGCAACACCTGCTCCGCCGCATACAGATTCGGCGCCGCGGAATCTCGACGTCCGGCACTTTCACCGCAGCATCGATACCCACTGGCGCCGCACCTCATATTCGGCGCTGATCCGCACTGCCGAGGATCATCCCATCGGCAGCGAACCCGACGCGTCCCTGCTGGACGATGAATCCGGTGACGTCGCCGCCCTGACGTCCGCCGAGTCGGTGAAAGATGATGTGCCGTCGCCGATGTCGGAACTGCCCGCTGGTGCGGCGTTCGGGTCGTTGGTGCACGCGGTACTCGAGAACGCCGATCCGTTGGCGGCCGATCTGACGGCCGAACTCGCAGCGCGGATCGACGAGCAGACCGGGTTGTGGAACGTCGAGGTTCCCACCGCCGACCTGGCGACCGCGCTGATACCGATGCACGACACCCCACTGGGTCCTCTGGCCCCCGGGCTGACGTTGCGCCAGATCGGACTCAAGGACCGGTTGCGTGAACTGGATTTCGAAATACCGTTGAGCGGAGGGCAGTTCCGCACCGACGACACACCCACCATCTCGTTGAGGGAGGTCGGCGACCTGGTGGCCGCGATGCTCCCGGACACCGATCCGTTGTACGCCTACGGCGCCCGGCTGCAATCGGACGCACTGGGTCGGCAGAACCTGCGTGGGTACCTGTCCGGCTCGATCGACGCGGTGCTACGGGTACCCAGCCGTCGCGGTCATCGCTACGTGGTGGTCGACTACAAGACCAACCGCCTCGGTGAATTCGGCACACCCAACACCGCCGCGGACTACACGACACCCCACCTGGCCGACGCCATGATGCACTCCGACTATCCACTGCAAGCCCTGCTGTATTCGGTTGTGCTACATCGTTTTCTACGGTGGCGGCTGCCCGATTACGCACCCGAGCGTCATCTCGGCGGCGTCCTGTACCTGTTCGTCCGCGGCATGTGCGGCCCGAACACCCCCGAGGTGGACGGGCAGCCGTGCGGAGTGTTCAGCTGGCAACCACCGGCCGGTCTGGTGAGCCGATTGTCCGACCTGCTCGATCAAGGGGTACAGCCGTGAGCGCCGCCGACACTGTGGATCCGACGGACTGGCGGCTGGCCCCCGACGCTACGGGCCTGCTGGCCGCGTTCAACACGGCCGGGCTGCTCACCTCGGCGGATATCCATGTGGCGCAACGCTGTTGCGCTCTGGCCGAGGAGTCCGACGACGTGCTGGCGCTGGCCGTGGCGCTGACGGTGCGGGCCCTGCGGGAAGGTTCGGTGTGTGTCGACCTGACGACCGTGGCCGACGATCTCGGTGGCGAGCTGCCATGGCCCGGTCCCGAAGAGTTGGTGGCTGCCGTGCGTGCGAGCGCACTGACCGGTACGGCCCTGCGGCTCGAGTACGACCGGCTGCTGTATCTGGATCGCTACTGGCGCGAAGAGCTTCAGGTGTGTACCGATCTGCTGGCACTGTCGGCTGCCCCACGCGGGGACGCAAGCTCGGCAGAGGTCGAACGACTCTTTCCCCCATCGGGTTTCGCCGAGCAGCGCGCTGCGGCGCAGCTGGCAGTGACCCAGCCCGTGACGGTATTGACCGGCGGCCCCGGAACCGGCAAGACGACTACCGTCGCACGACTCCTCGCACTGCTGGCGCAGGCATCCGCACCCGAACGGCTGCGGATTGCGCTGGCCGCACCGACCGGTAAGGCGGCGGCGCGACTGCAGGAGGCCGTGTCGGCGGAGGTCGCCAAACTCGATTCGGCCGATCAGCAACGGTTGGGCTCGTTGCAGGCGGTGACGCTGCACCGGTTGCTGGGCGGACGGCCCGACAGCGCATCGCGGTTCCGGCATCACCGCGGAAACCGGTTGCCGCACGACGTCATCGTCATCGACGAGACCTCGATGGTGTCGTTGACGTTGATGGCCCGGCTGCTGGAGTCGGTCAGGCCGGGTTCCCGACTGCTGTTGGTGGGCGACCCGGACCAGTTGACGTCGGTTCAGGCGGGCGCGGTATTGGCTGATCTGGTCGACGGGCTGGCCGATCACCCGAAGATCCGGATCGCGGCGCTGCACACCACCCACCGGTTCGGTGAGTCGATCGGCGCGCTCGCCGCGGCCATCAGGTCCGGTGATGCCGATCGTGTTGTGACACTGCTTCGCTCAGAGGACCCGGCCATCGAGTTCATCGAGGATGCCGATCCGACGGAGATCCTGCGGCCCATCCTGCTCGACCATGCCGTTCGGGTCCGGGAGTGTGCACTGCTCAATGCCGGCAAGATCGGCCTGCAGACGATGGATCAGCATCGCCTGCTCTGCGCGCATCGCGACGGTCCACACGGGGTGCGGCACTGGAACCGTCAGGTCGAACGGTGGCTCAGTGAAGCGACCGGGCAGGTGACCTGGTCGCCGTGGTATCCGGGCAGACCGCTGCTGGTCACCGCGAACGACTATGCCCTGGGGATCTACAACGGCGACACCGCTCTGGTGGTCGCCGGCCCCGACGGCCCGCTGGTCTGTGTGGCAGGGGCGAATGCGACACAACACTTTTCACCCAGCAGGGTCGGCGACGTCGAGACCATGTACGCCCTGACCATCCACAAGAGCCAGGGTTCGGCGGCCCACGAGGTGACGGTGATGATGCCCCCCGTCGAATCCCGGTTGCTGACTCGCGAGCTGTTCTACACCGCTGTCACGCGAGCCAAGAAGAAGGTGCGCATCGTCGGTTCGGCGGACGAGGTGCGCGCAGCGGTACAGCGGCAGGCATTGCGCGCCACCGGATTGCGGCAACGGCTCGCGGCCGCTGCACCGCCGAGATGACGCTTGTTGACGGAAATCAGCCGAAATCCGTCAACAAGAGTCATCTCGACGCATCAGAGAGTTACTTCGGCGGCTCAGGAGCAGCGAGCGGGGAGACCGGCGGCGCCAACGCACTGCCGCGCTGCCACTGATCCCAGGGCATGCTCCAGTCACCGTTCTGGTTCAGACGCTGCGGCGGGCCGCCGGTGTAGCGCACCTCGACGATGTCGCCGGGCATCGCAAAGTCGAAGAACCACTTGGCATTGTCACTGTTGAGGTTCAGGCAGCCGTGCGAGGTGTCGGTCTTGCCCTGCGCCCAGATGGTCGAGTTGAGCTGATGCAGGTAGATGCCGTCGTGGCTGATCCGGGTGGCCCACGGGATGGTCTCCTTGTAGCCGAGGCGGCTACCGACCGGCAAGCCGAACGTCGACGAGTCCATGATCACCGGATTGGCCTTGTCCATCACGGTGTAGACGCCCGGCGGAGTCCAGAAGGAGATGACGGTGTTGCCGACGGTTTCGGTCCCGCCCATCCCCATGGAGGTCGGCATGGTGCGGACCAGCCTGCCGTTCTCGAAGACGCTGACCTGCTTGGTGTTGTCGTCGGCGATCGACACATGGGCATCACCGATGCGGAACGTCACGTGCTCGTCGGACTGGCCGTACAGACCGTCGCCGACCTTGAGGCCGTACAGCTTCGAGGTGACCGACACGGTGGTGCCCGGCGCGTAGTACTTCTCGGGGCGCCAATGCGCGTTGGCGTCATCAACCCAGTACCACGATCCGGTGACCGGAGGGTTGGTGGTGACGACCAGGTTGCGCTCGGCGGCGGCACGGTCGGTGATCTTCTCGTCGAAGTGCGCGACCACAACCGTGCCGATGCCGTAGGTGCCGCCCTCCTGCAGCGACGCACCCGACACCGTGTTGAGGTACACCGAGGTCTGGTAGTCGGGGTTGAGGGTGGTGAAACTCGACGTCTGGCGCGACGGCATGCCGCCCGGACCGATCGCCGAGATCGACATCGTGTACTTGCGGCCGTAACCGAGTTGCTGGCCGGGCGTCCAGACCTTGCCGTCCGCGCTCAGGGTGCCGGGAATCTGGCGACCGGAGTCGTTGACCATCGCCACGTCCGTGATCACACCCGTCGACGCGGTGACGTTCACGGGAGCGGCGGGACTGACTGCGGTGGCGCCGGCGGCCGGGGCCACGACGACCGATGCCGGCTCCGGAGCCACCGGTGCCGAAGCCGCCAAGTCCCGGGAAGCAGCCACCACCCGACAACCGTTCTCGCACCGCGACGTCGACGACACGACGACGCCCCCGAGCACGGCAAGGACGGCCAGCACTGCGGCCAGCCAGGCGCCACGGGCACGACGAGAAGACGTCAAGGTCAGGCTCCAGATTTCAAGCGAAGATTGTCGAATGCGTACTGCCGGTACCGCAAAGCGTAAGCGGTATCGGGGGGTGTTCGCACGTTGCACTCCGCGCGTCCAGGTTTTGTGACGCGTTCGCCGCGGTGTCTTTGCAGGACGCGCCGATCACACGCCGACAGTTGGTGTGTTCTACCCCACATTATTTACCGGGTGCTCAGCGCAGCGCGAGCCCGGAAAATTCGCAATATCGCCCAGATGCCTTAGGCCACAGCAACATTCGCCATCAACGCCATCGCAGGGCCACGTCAGACCGGATTGATGTCCTCGAGGTTGCGCCCACTGCTTCGTGGCCCGTACGCCGCGATCACCACAATCACCACGATCAACGCCGCGACGACCACGCCGAACATCGCCGCGGCGCCATGGTCGTCCAACACCGGGATCAGGATGAACGGCAGCAGGCCACTGCACAGGCGGGACAGTGAATAGGTGGCGCCTACCGCGGTGGCCCGGATATCGGTCGGGAAGATCTCGGCCTGATACACGTGATACGCGTTCGAGAACACGTTGCACAGGGCCGTCGTCAGAAAACCGAACACCACGATCATCCAGCCCTCGGACGCGGTCGCGAACGACAGGCCGCACACGGCGATCGCCGCGGCCGAACCCATGATCAGGAATTTGCGTTCGAAGAGCCGCATCAAGGGAATCGCCAACACCGAACCGACCGGATACCCGACGAACGACAGCGCCGTGAAGGTCAAGGAATGCGTGGTGCTGAACCCGCGACTGACCAACACCAGAGCGGCGAGGGTGCCGAAGCCGTAGTAGGCGAACGGCTGAAAGCAGTGGAAGACCGCGAGCATCATCACGCGTTGCCGGTACGGCGAGATCCATAGCCGGGACGTATCCGCTCCGCCGGGCGTGGTGGCCACGGGCCCGGACGGTGATTCGGGAGCAATTTTGACGGGGACGAGCTGCCCGGTGTCCCCGAACTTCACGAACGCCCCCGACTCGAACTGCTTCAGCGCCGCTGAAGCCTCGTCGAACCGACCCTGACTGGCCAGCCAGCGCGGCGACTCGGGCAGACCCCGACGAAGAAGCGCAACGACCACAGCGCCCAGAGCCCCCAACGCCAGCAGCACCCGCCAGCCGTCGATGCCTGCCACCTCACGCGCATCCAGATACAGAGCCAGGAAACCGAGCACCGGGACCGCGACGAACGACACCGTGTACGCCCACGCTGCCAGGCGCCCGCGGTCGGCCTTGGGCAGTATGTCGGCGAGATACGAGTCCGCCACCGGATACTCGGCGCCCACACCGATCCCGGCCATGAACCGCGACGCCACCAAGATCCACGCGTTGGGCGCGCAGGCCCCCACCACGCTCCACAGCGAGAACCACGTCAGGTTGAGCAGGAACGCGCGTCGACGGCCGAGCCGGTCGGCGAGCCGACCGAACACGAGCGCCCCGACGAACATCCCGATGAACGTGGACGCCAACAGCATCTTGAGCGCCGAGCCGTCCACGTCGTACCGGGTGCGCAGGGTTGCAGCAATGCTGCTGGCCAGAAATATCTCGTAGACCTCGAAAAACAATCCGAGGCCGATGGCCCGCACCACTCGGCGGTGCACCTGCCCGACCGGCAGATAGTCGAGACGTTGCCCGATCTCAGCAATCGTAGGGGTTTCGGACACGGTCAATCATTATCCGCTCCCCCAGCTAACGTCAGTCCAACGGTGGAACCGGGCTGATCGTGAAGCCGAACTTCGTCAGCGGATCGAGCGACGGCGCGGCGCTGGCCTGCGCGACCGAGAACGTGACGATGCCGGTGTCATCGGTGGAAGCCGACGCGAACAGTGCCATGAAGTTCGCCTTGAGCGCGCGCGTCATCTGATCGTTGGAGGTCCACTGGGTGATCCAGATGGTGTTCTCCAACCCCGGGTTGACCTTGCTGGCGCAGGTCCCCTCGTGCGTGGCACCGGGCCAGTTCCGCGACATCGTGGTCGGCGAACCCGCGGCGAAGGTATCGACCGCACACACCGCTTTCTGCCAGTCGTTGAAAACGCCGGTGATCGGGGCGGCAGGCGGCACATCAGGGGCCGGTGGCGGTGGCGGCGGCGCGAGCCACGGCAGCTGAAGCCAGGGCAGGCCCGGGATACCGGGCGGTGGAGCGGGGGCATCGGGGTCGGCCTGCGCCACCGCGGGACCTGCTGTGACGACCAGCGCCAAAGCCAGCGGGCTGCTCACCAGTCCCCGGAGTCGTCTACGCCGGATGTTCATGTGATGTCGCTCCATTTCAGCTGAGTGGCCAGCACTTGGTTCCTTGTCGCGTGTGCTGTCACCAGCTTGCCGCAGTATCGGATCCGGCCGGCGGATCCAAGATCAATATTCTGACTCACGCGGACTTCTTTCATGTCACCTAGCAGAGTTCCTGTTCACTTCCTGTGAGTTTCGACGGTGCCGACTAAGTGGTTGGCCGGAGCGTTAATTTACGTACACATCACGTCCCTGAACCGTCCAACGGGAGAACGACCATGAGTGCATCGCGCTATATCGGACGGATCGGCGGACTTGCGGTGGCGCTGGGGATCGGCAGCGCGGTGGTGGCCGGCGGTGCCGGAACCGCTTGGGCCACGACCGATTCCGGCACCGCCTCAGCAGGCTCTTCGCATTCGAGCGCCCCGGCCGCCAAGCCCGTGGCCCAACACAACAAACCCAAGGCCGCCAAACCCACAGCCACCACAACCACCGCACCCACTCACGCTGCAGCGCTGGTCCTCACTCCCAAACCGACCGGGCCCAAACCGGCCGCTGCCGCCGCCCCCGCCAAGCCCGCGATCACCATCAACCCGACGCTCACCTTCAACGACGGCATCATCACCGGCAACGCGAACGCCGTCGACAATCACGGCAACAAGCTCACCTACACCATGGTCAAAGGGCCCAGCCAGGGCGGAAAGGTGACATTCGACCCCGAGCTGACCGCCGGCGGCTTCAGCTACCTGCCGAACTCCTCGGTACTGACCGCCGGGTCCGAGACGTTCCGCGAAATGATCACCGAGACGACGCCGCTCGACAAAGGGCTGACGTCCATCCCGCTGCTCGGCGGTCTGATCTCGATGTTGCTGGTACAGCTGCACGAGACGACCGGCCTCAACAGCTTCCTGTCCCCACTGATCGGGGCCACCAAGTTCGTCACGTTCAACGCCGACCCGTCCACCCTCGACGCCGCAGGTACGCCCATCGCGTTCACCACAAAGGTGAAGTCGACCGACGGCACACTGATCAGCACCAACTTCTTCCCGGCCGCCGGACTCAAGACCGGCGCGTCTGCCCCGACCATCCTTGAGGGGCCGGGACTCGGGGCGAACGGCGTGACCGACCCGTTCTCGATCGACGGTATCGACGACATCCCCGGCCTGGTGCCCGGCGTGGCGACGCTGCGCGACGCCGGATACAACGTGGTCACCTGGGATCCGCGCGGCGAGGGCGCCTCGGGCGGCACCCTGCAGCTGGACAACCCGAAGTACGAGGGCAAGGACGTCTCCTCGATCATCACGTACACGCTGGGGCTGGCCGAGACCAAGGACAACCAGCGGATCGGCATGGTCGGCGGGTCCTACGGCGGCGGCATCCAGCTCACCACGGCGGCGATCGATCCGCGGATCGACGCGATCGTGCCCAGCATCGCGTGGAACACGCTGAATGCCTCGCTGTACCCGGTCTCGGCCTTCAAGACCTCGTGGGCGACACTGCTGATCCTCGACCTACTCGAGGCCGGCGCACGCATCAATCCGCAGATCTACGGCGGCATCCTGACCGGGTTCGTCACCGGCTTCCTCACGCCGTCCCAGCAGGCACTGCTCAAGGCCAGCGGGCCAGGCACGGCCGTCGGCAACATCACGGTGCCGACCCTGTTGTTGCAGGGCACCGCGGACGGCCTGTTCACCCTGCAGCAGGCGGTCATCAACTCCCAGATCCTCTCGGCCAACGGAGTGCCGGTGAAGATGGTCTGGTTCTGTGGCGGCCACGGCATCTGCCTGGACCCCGGCAGTCAGGCCGCGCAGACTGCGCTGCTCACCCAGGACACCCTGGCGTGGCTGAATCAGTACGTGGCGCAGACGGGTACTGAGGCCAACGCCATCCCGACCTTCCAATGGATCGACCAGGCCGGAAACATCTACTCCGCCAACCAGTTGCCGACCAGCGCGGGATTCCAGGGCACCCCGGTCACGGCGTCCGGTAAAGGCGGGAACCTGGCGATCATCCCGATCCTCGGAGGTTCCGGCCCCAGCCCGAAGGTGGGTGGGTCCTTCTTCGCCGCCCTGCTGGCGACCGCGACCGCATCGCCCGCAGCCATCGCGATCAACGTGAAGGTGCCGGTGGCGGGTGGAACCCAGATCGTCGGATCGCCGACCGTGACGTTTACCTACACGGGTCTGGGCAATGGGCACGACATCTACGCCCAGCTCGTAGACAGCCAGACCGGGCTGGTGTTGGGCAATCTGGTGACGCCGGTACCGGTCGTGCTCAACGGCCAGCAGCACACCGTGACGGTCTCGCTGAGCGACGTCGCGTACACGGCGGCCGCGGCGGGCGGACTGCTGACACTGCAGTTGGTCGGCTCGGCCACCCAGTTCGAGGACTTCAGCTCCGTCGGCGCGATCAACGTGTCGAACGTGACCGTCTCGCTTCCGACCGTCGGCAGCGGCGTTGCCACACTGGAGAATTCGACGCCCGCACCCGTGTAACCGCTGTCGCCGTGGGGGTGCCTCTACGATGAGCCGGTGGGGACCCTGCTGCTACGCCCATTGCTTCTGTGGGTGCGGTATCTGCCGCAGCTGGCTGCGTGCTATCTCGTCGGGCAGCTCTGCCATCAAGGCGCCATCGAACTCACCGCACGCTTCGGCGCGCACAACGAACTGTGGGCCGACGTGCTGATGCCGTTCGCCGGCTTCTCCCGCCTGGCGTCGTTCATCGCGATGTTCCTGGTGCTGCGTTCGGCGATCCCGGCACTGGACCGTCTCCCCCGCACCACGGCACGCAACATAGATCTGTTCTCGAACGTGGTCATGCCGTTCATGGCCATCTACATCGGCTGGCAGTTCCTGCGCGACGACTGGATCGCGTTCGCGCAGACCAGCCTCTACTACATGAACATCGACGGCCCCCACGACCAGATCACCGAGATCAATCCCTCGGACATCCCGATCAGCAATATCGCGTGGGCACTGATCATCGGCGCGTTCGTACTCCAACGCCTACTCAAGTGGTTCCAGGACCGCACGCCCGAATGGTTTATCGCGATTCGCCTGTACCTACAGGTGTTCTGGGTGTTCCTCACGCTGAGTTTCGCCGCCAACGCCGGCGCCACCGTGCTGTTGAAACCGGGCGACTGGTTCAAACAGCGGCGCATCGTGGTGTGGTTCGACTCGCTCGGCAAGCACGCGACCAATGGCCATCCCGTGGTCAAGGCGAGCCAGAGCGTGCTCGGCGCGATCTGGCACGCGGTGGTCGACGTCGCGGCGATGCCGCTGTTGTGGCTCGTCATCGCCGGGTTGGTGTACGGCGTCTCGGCGTCCGCCACCTGGCGTGGAGTGGCCCGCAGCTTCGCCGGTGATCGCGCCGTCGCGGCGGTGGACCGCGCCGCCCCCGCCCAGGCACATCTCAAGGAGCGCGTCGACCGGCTCGGCGCCCGTTCGCAGAGCGTGTTGGACCGGGTTTGGAAATCACTGACCGCACAGGTGAAGTCGCAGTTCGGCAAGTACGGCACCATCCTGGGTTCGGCACGCCCGATCCTGCATGGCGGCCTGGTGCCCATCGCGCTGTACGTGCTGGCTTTCGTGGGTACCGCCTGGCTGTCTATGACCGACACCTTCTACCGGGCGCAGGTCGAATCCGGCTATCTGGTCCGGTTCTTCGCCTGGGCGATCGGCTGGCACGACGAGGTGTTCTGGCTCGGTCCCGGTTCGTTGCTCTTCACACTGTCGGACACCTTGGTCACAACCCTGCGGATCTGCCTGGTCGCCTCCACGTACGCCTACTGCGCCGAGAAGATCGAAGCCGAGCAGGCCAACGACCCCGAGCCCGAGGCGGACACCGAGCCACAGCGGGTCGTCAGCGCGTAGTCTTCCGGCGCCTTCCAGCGCCCTACAGCGCCAGCCGGATCCCGACCTGTCCCCGGTAATTGGTGAGGTCCAGCGACGACGGGTGGGCGTCGTCGGGAACCAGGAATGAGAACTGCAGCGAGCCAGGCTTGTTGCAGTTCTCGGCGAAGCCACTCTTGTCTGCCGGCGGCACCCAGAAGTCGCCGCCGTACGCGCTTTCGGCCTGCCAGCGGCGGTCACCGTCGATCAGGTAGGCGGTGCAGGTGTCCGGGTGTGCCGCGGTGCCGGTACGGGTGACCGCGACCACCATGATCGAGGTGCCCCGCGGCGCGGCGCGGCGGGCCGACGGCGACTTGCCCAGTTGCCGGACCGAATCGAGGGTCCACGTCTGGCCGTCGATGGTGGCCGTAGCTCCCTTGCCGATGGTGTGCGCCGCGGTGCGTGCCCGCGAATACTGTGCGAAGTCCTCACGTTCGAAGGTGCTCAGCGGGATCGCCGCGGTCACCGCCGCCACCGCGATCACCGCCGCGACCGAGTTCTTGAACCACAGCTTCGAAGTGATGGCCGGACGCTTCTGCGGGACAACGGCAATGGGGTCCGTCGTCGGCTCGGACTGGTCCACGTTTTCCCCCGAACTCATGACGCAATCACCGCCTTCAGCGCCTCCGCAGTCGGCACGCGCGGAGTATGCGCTGCGTCCAGCGGGAAGGTGATCGACGGGATGCGCGGGAAGAACCGCGGCACGACGTCGCTGGCTCCGACCCAGGCGTTGAACTGCGCGCTGGATGCCTTGAGCGCGTTGTCGGGCACTTCGAAGATCCACATGCCCTTCTGCGGGATGCCGGCGGCCAGCGGGTGCATCGACACCGGAAACACCCCGATCGGAACGCGGTTGTCCGGCGTGTAGGTCCGGCCGTCGATCACCAGGTGGGCGTAGCCGTATCCCGGGCCCCGGTTGGCAGTAATGGTCCCCTCCACCAGGATCCAGTGCCCGTTGGCAGGCAGGCTGCGGCTGGTGAGCTTGAGTTTGTCGGCGACCTTCGCGCCGGTGACCTGCAATGTCGTCGTCGGCGTCGTCACGGTCTGCCCAATCTCACCGGAGGCGTAGAACGGGGCCTCGACGTCGGTCGGATACGGCAGCCGATTGCCGATGAACACTGCCGCGGTCAGCAACACCGCGACCACGCTCAGTCGAATGATCAACCGCATCAAGGTGTTTGGCACCGTCATGCCGGCACTCCCAAGGTGATGTCGGCAGAGGTCGGCCCGTCCACCCAGCCTCGACCGAAACCGGTCCGGTAGTCGCCGAAGGTGCGGTTGGGTACGCGCAGCGTGACCTGGCCGCCCGGTTTTACCGCGCCATCCGGCACACTCCAGACGAAGATCAGATCGCTTGTCGCACCCGGCTGCAGGACTGCCGGGCTGGAATCGGACACCCGGACGACCGACGCCGGATACGCCTCCTGGTACGGGATGCCCACCGGGATCATGGTTCGGCCGAACGGGCCGAAGCGCTCGGGAACAGTCCCGTTGTTGGTGACGGTGGCGAGCACCGCGAGATAGCGCCGTCCGTCCTGCGGCCGGAACACCACGCGCTGTTCGTTTTTCAGTTCGGTCTTGACCGCCGCACGCTGCACCACGAGGGTCAATTCACCGGTGCTGTGGGACTGGTTGGCGGCGAAGGTGGTCGACTTCGGTGTGACGGTGTCCATGCCGCCGAATCCCGCCGTCGCCAACACAACCAGCACCAGCGCGTACTGCCACAGCTGTTGGATCTGCAGACCGGCGAACCACTTCTTGATGTCGGCGATCTGCCCGGCGATGAAGCCCTGCTTGGCTTCGGTTTCCGGTTCGGCCTGCTCGACGGTCGGGACGGCGCCGCTTCCCGGCTGGGGCGGGTTCGGGCCGGCGTCCATGGGTGCCAATGGTATCGGTTCGCCCCGGCCGTCAGGCTGAGGTGTTGGCAGCTTTCCGACCTGTCCGTAGGGCCGTGCGAGTAGCGTCGTGGCGACCGCGTCGATGCTTCGTGAGCAGGAGAGCCGTCTGTGAGCAATCAGGAAACAGCACCCATCGAATTCGATTGTGCCGCTGGATCATCCGATCGCATCCAGATATTGGAACCCCGGGAGGTGCCCTTGGGCGGCCCGCGCGCCATGCAGGTGCAGCGGACGCTGCCCCAACGCGACCGCTCTCTGGTCGGTGCGTGGTGCTTCGCCGACCATTACGGCCCTGAGGACGTGCGCACCCAGGCCGGCATGGATGTCCCGCCGCACCCGCACACCGGTTTGTCGACGGTCAGCTGGTTGTTCGCCGGGGAGATCGAGCACCGAGACTCGGGCGGCGTTCACGCGATGGTGCGCCCGGGCGAACTCAACTTGATGACGGCCGGTGCCGGCATCTGCCACTCCGAGGTCTCCACTGCCGAAACGACCATCCTGCACGGCGTGCAGTTGTGGGTGGCCCTGCCCGAAGCTGCCCGCCACGGTGCGCGGGCGTTCGATCACTATGTCCCAGAAGCAGTTTCATACCACGGCGCAACCGTCTCGGTGTTCCTCGGCGAACTGGCCGGGCAACGCTCCCCTGTGCAGACCCACACCCCGCTGCTCGGCGCGCAGGTGGACCTGCCGGCGGGCGCAACCGTCACGTTCGACGTCGACCCGAACTTCGAGCATGCGGTCCTGCTCGATCACGGGTCGCTGACCGTCGCCGACACCCCGGTGCTGGTACACCAGATGGCCTACCAGGGCACCGGAGCACTCCAGCTGAAGCTGGCCAACACCGGCGCCGAGCCGGTGCGCGCCGTGCTGCTGGGCGGCACACCGTTCACCGAAGAGCTGCTCATGTGGTGGAACTTCGTCGGGCGCACGCACGAAGAGATCGTGCAGTTCCGCGAACAGTGGCAGGCCGAGTCGGGACAGTTCGGCGAAGTGATCGGCTATAAGGGTTCCCCCAGCCGATTGCCTGCCCCGACATTGCCCGGCACCCGACTGGTTCCCCGACAGCCCCCAACCCACGGAAAGGTCTCCACCATGCTCACCGACAAGAACGGCGCACCCGTCGAAGTACGCGCCGAAGCCGACCGCTTCAGCATCGCCGTCGACGGAAAAGCGGTGGGGCTGACCGCATTTGTCGAGCACGGCAACCAGCGGGTCTTCTATCACACCGAGATCGATCCGGCCTTCGGCGGACGCGGCCTCGGTACCGTGCTGATCGCCGAGGCGCTGACGCAGACCCGCCAGGCGGGCCGGCGCATCGTGGCCGTATGCCCGATGGTCAAGGCCTACGTCACCAAGCACCACGACTTCGACGACATCCTCGATGAGCGCACACCCGAGATCCTGGCGGCGATCCCGCGGTAGGGGTCAGTTGCAGGTGTTGGCGTTGACCCATCGGCCGTTCCAGCCGACGCAACCGTGGATCGGTGGCGGCGGTGGGGGTGGCGGCATGTCTTCCGGCAGCGGCGCGTAGTAGGCCGGCGGCGGCGCATAGTTGTTGGAGAAGTCGGTGCACCCGCTGACGGTGATGCGGCGGCCGGCACCGAAGCAGACATCGGCCGACGCCGTGTCGGTCGGGATGATCACGACACCGGCCGTCGCGACCACCGCGAGCGCCGCCGCGGTCCAGCCGCGACGAGAGTTGAACGGCGTAGTCATCACTGCCCCATCAGACCCTGGTCTGCTTCGGGCAGGCCGCAGCGCGAGCGGAAGTCCACCAGAGGCTGACGGATGCCGCGCAAATCGTTGTGCGCCTGTGGGTTGTCGGCAAAGTACTTGCGCACAGCATCAGCGACCTCGTCACGCGGACGGCCCCGCAGGCTGGCGTAGAAGTCGTTGACGTCGGGGTGCGTGAACAGATACGCCGACGCCGACGCCGCAACCCCGGACGCGATGCCGGCCATGTCTGCCGGGCTACAGTTCGGTGGCGTGTCGGCTGCCGCCAGCGGTGAGCTCACCAGGGCGGTCGCCAGTAGCGCACCAGCGGCCCCCAGCAAGGGCAGTGCCCGCCGAGCGCTCTTCGCAGTCAAGGCCATGGCCGGTTCCTTTCGGTTGTTTTCCGCTACTTCAGCACACCCTAGCGGTGCTCGTTAACAATGTATCCAATCGCAAAGTCCTACAAAGACTTTGACTCGGTCACCGAAGAATCGCGAGGCAGTTCAGGTATTTCGATCTTCGCCCGGTCGCTCATGGGACGCAATGGCACCCGGGCGCGCTCACGGTAGAAGGCAAGCAGCTGTTTGCCCTCCTCATCGTCATCGCGCGGCCAGTCTTCGCCTTCACCCGACTCGTGGAAGTAGTTGAGGAGAAACTCTGCAATCTGGTCTCCCGGCACAGAATCTCTCCAACTGGTCGGGTCGGTGCTCTCGTTTAGGACGCACAAGAAAAGGTTGCGGACCCGTTCTTTCCCTGGCGCAAGTTTCGGCTGGAAATACGGGCCGACGATGATCTGCATGCCCTGGCGTTCATAGAGCCTGGCTCGCGCCTCGGGATCACTGCCCTGCGAAGCATCATGGTGGCGCGGGTCTTCGACTTCGGCGAGGACCACTGTGTAGTTGAGGTCACCGAACCAGCGCTCGCGAACCTCGGCGATCAATCGACTGCCGGTGCCCTGACTGCGAAGGCGCGGGTTGACCACGAGGTATCCGATAAGCAATACCCCCGAGTCCGGATCGGGATAGCCGAGGATGCACCCCACTGGCCGGTCGCCGTCGTTGATACACAGTCCCCAGGTGGCGTAGGTACCGTCCTCATCGGGCTCAAGCCCCTCGAGGAGAGTATCGAGCGGGTCGAGCTCGTCGGACCCGAAAGAAGCCTCGAGTAGCTTGGCGTAAATGCGCTCGACCATGCCTTTGCTTACTACATTCCGGTCATGCATATCGCGAATGGGGAGCAGTTCAGCTTGCCGATGGTCATGCTTCTTCATCTTCATAACCCTTCCGAGCAACTTCTTCCATTTGTCATGAAGCCATGCCGTCTGGTCTACCCTTGGTGCACCAAGCCATTGTTTCAACTGCTTTCTTCGAGCACTCGCTTTGTCGTGCCAGCCCCATGACGTCCCGAACAGGTCAAAATATGCAGCCAATATCAAGCCGATGATGAATAGAATTATCAGTGCATTATTTTCCCACATGCCGTGCGCATCGACCGGAATGGACCAGAGGAAATTTTGGCCGGCTTCCCTATCAAGTTCAGCCAGGAATCCGGTAAGCCCGAAGATGCTCAGGAGTGCGATGAAAGTCAGCAGGACATTCCGTCGCTTCTCGGCCTTCTGCCGTATTTCCTCATCTTTGTCCCGTTTATCCTCGACCGTCTGACGCTTGTTCGCATCGAACCAATCGGTGAGATGTTCGGTGGCCACCAGTTGAGCTTCGAGTTCACTCTGAATCTGGCCGAGCGTGGCTTTATCTAGCAATTGGTCGAGGAACTCGCGGTGGGCACGAGTAGTGCAGAGATCCTCCGCGCGGATCTGCATCAGGTGCAAACGCACTTTCCTTTCGAGCTTGCGCAGTTCCTCGTTCTCGGTACCGCCGACTTCGGCAGCCGATATTTCTTGCTGCAGCCTCCTGCTCCACAAACGCAACAACGGCGACCACGAACTCGCGAATTGGGCGGCCTCGGAATAGACAGTGAAATGCCACTGGGGGGCGGCCACAAAACCGAAGACGGTCATCTCGCCCGTATTGGTGAACCAGTCACCCGCCATACCCAACGGATTTTGCTCGATGACCGTCGGGCCGCACTGGCACTGGCCGATGGCTCCGTCACATTCGCCCATCGGTTGTAGGCAGACCCAATCTGCCAGCGCACTCGCTGTCTGGTGTTTCGATCTCAACAGGATCTTGCCGCCGATGGACGTATCGAGTGCCCGCTCGATGTCCCTGGGCCGCAGTCTTGTGCCCGGCGGCGGGTACGTGTGTGCGACAGCGACCACGTGCAGACTTCCCGGCTCGAAACGTGACTTGAACCAATCGTCCGACCGCCTCCGCGAGCCGAGGAGCGCCTCGGCTACGGCGACCACCACGTCTCGACTGAAAGCGTGCAGCGTCTGCCATTCCGTTTCCCCGGTCGGGGTGAAGGGCTCGACCAGGGTCTTGAGATCGTCGGCAGCGCCGGAAGGCTTCGCGACGGGCGCCGGCGGTCCATCGACCACTGCGGTCTGCCCAATGACGAACGGAGAGCCCATCCGAACGGCTCGATCCAGATCATCGGGGCGCGGCTTCGACAACGGACGAGGCTCGATGCACAGGCAGTGATTGCCCATGTCGCTCAGTTCCAGCCACACCGCGCACGTCGGTTCACCTTCCACCACCTGATCGAATTCATCGATACTTCGCAGCGTCATGTTCTTGACTTTCACGCTGCCCAGCGGTACGTGCAGGCCGCCGTAGTGGCCTTTCTCGCGGTAAAAGAACTGACTCGACCCCAGCGGACTGGTTGGACCCATGCAGA
>ERZ650309.412-NODE-412-length-21228-cov-9.207481_pt1 | contig 21228 bp, 16 predicted proteins | sample MGYA00376245_ERZ650309 | MGnify/ENA primary metagenome ERZ650309 (study PRJEB26733, sample SAMN07839294) | wastewater metagenome | biome: urban; feature: wastewater treatment plant; material: waste water | place: USA: North Carolina | collected 2016-04-26 ...
ATGCCCTCTTCTTTCGCTGCGGCAATGACTTTAGGGTCATTGGGGTCTAAAAACATATTTAATTGAGCTTGATATAAATCGCCTTCGTTTTCGGTACTAGCGGCTTGCTCAATTAAATCAGCGTCATACAATAATACGCCTAAATAACGAATACGCCCCACACAAGTCTCAGAGCAAACAGTTGGTTCACCTTGCTCAATGCGTGGATAACAAAACACACATTTTTCGGACTTACCAGACTCCCAATTAAAATAAATCTTTTTGTATGGGCAGGCTGATACACACATCCGCCAACCACGACATTTATCTTGGTCGATTAAGACAATGCCGTCTTCTTCACGTTTATAAATAGCCGCACTTGGACAAGCAGCCACACAAGCAGGATTAAGACAATGCTCGCATAAACGTGGTAAATACATCATAAATGTATTTTCAAATTGACCATAAATCTCTTTTTGAACCTCTTGAAAATTATAGTCTGCCGAGCGTTTACTAAATTCTCCGCCTAAAATTTCTTCCCAATTTGGCCCTTTTTCGATTTTGTCCATGACTTTGCCAGTAATGGTCGAAACAGGACGCGCCGTTGGCGTGACTTTGGATTCGGGTGCTTGCTGCAAATGACTATAATCAAAGGTAAATGGCTCGTAATAATCGTCTATTTGAGGCAAGTCTGGATTGGCAAAAATATTCGCCAATACCCGCCATTTTGCCCCCAATTTAGGACGAATTTTGCCATTACTTAAACGCTCCCATCCGCCATTCCAACGCTCTTGATTTTCCCAATCGTCAGGATAACCAATACCTGGTTTGGTTTCGACGTTGTTAAACCATGCGTATTCCATCCCTTGGCGTGATGTCCACACGTTTTTACAAGTCACCGAGCATGTATGGCAGCCAATACATTTATCGAGGTTTAACACCATGCCGATTTGTGCGCGTATTTTCATTATTTTGACTCCTGCTGACGACTGGCTAAATCACCTTCATTACCCCAAGCGACTTTGTCCATTTTGCGTAAAATGACAAATTCATCGCGATTAGAACCCACGGTGCCGTAATAGTTAAAACCATAAGCTTGTTGGGCATAACCACCAATCATGTGTGTCGGTTTGGTGACTGTTCTGGTCACTGAGTTATGAATACCGCCCCGTTTTTGGGTGATTTCGGAAAGTGGAATGTTGACTAGCTTTTCTTGAGCGTGATACATAAAAATCGCGCCTTCAGGAATGCGTTGCGACACCACCGCACGGGCAGTTAATGCGCCATTGACGTTATAAACTTCAACCCAATCGTTATCGATGATGTTAGCTTTTTTGGCGTCAATTTCACTCACCCAAACAATAGGCCCACCACGCGATAAGGTCAGCATAATCAGGTTATCGGTATAGGTAGAGTGAATACCCCATTTTTGATGGGGGGTAATCCAGTTTAAAACCACTTGTTTGCGATTATCACTGTACTTATCTAAAGCAGGTTTAATGGTTTTTAAATCCACTGGTGGCTTGTAAACACACAGTTCTTCACCAAAAGCACGCATCCAAGGATGATCTTGATACAACTGTTGACGACCACTTAAAGTACGCCAAGGAATCAACTCATGGACATTGGTATAACCTGCGTTATAACTAACATGTTCCGACTCAATGCCCGACCAAGTGGGTGACGAAATAATTTTGCGCGGTTGGGCTTGCACATCACGATAACGAATATGGTCATCTTCACGCGGGACAGCCAAATGGCTATGGTCTCGGCCTGTAAACTCCGACAAGGCTGCCCATGCTTTAACTGCTACATGACCATTAGTTTCTGGGGCTAAAGACAAAATCATTTCGGCAGCATCAATCGCGCTATCTAACAAAGGTTGGCCTTTGGCTACTCCATCTGGCACGGTATGATTTAACTCGCGTAAAAATGCCACTTCCTGTTTGGTATTCCAGCCAATGCCTTTGCCACCATTACCCAATTTTTCTAATAATGGGCCAATTGAGGTAAAACGTGCATAAGTGTTGGGATAATCTCGCTCAACAGTGACAATACTCGGCAAGGTTTTACCTGCAATAGGTTCACATTCCCCTTTTTTCCATTCCTTCACATCAATCGCTTGCGCTAACTCTAAGGGAGTATCATGTTGAATTGGGTTTAGTACCACATCTGTTTCTACGCCCAAATGCCCGACACAGACTTCGGAGAAACGTTTCGCAATGCCTTTATAAATTTCCCAATCAGTACGAGACTCCCAAGCAGGATCAACGGCTGCTGACAAAGGATGAATAAAGGGATGCATATCAGAGGTATTTAAATCGTGTTTTTCGTACCAAGTTGCGGTAGGTAATACGATGTCCGAATATAAGCAAGTAGTGGACATTCTAAAATCTAGTGTCACCAATAAATCCAATTTTCCTTCGGGAGCTTTGTCGTGCCAAGCTACTTGTGACGGTTTACGTCCACCTTCTTCACCTAAATCTTTACCTAAAACGCCATTTTGTGTGCCTAATAAGTGTTTTAAGAAATACTCGTGACCTTTACCCGAAGAACCCAACAAATTTGACCGCCAAATAAACATATTACGTGGCCAATTGACAGGATTATCAGGGTCTTCACAAGACATATTAATTTGGCCTTGTTTTAATGCGCCAGTTAAATAATCGGGAATATTGCGTCCTGCTCTTTCTGCTAAAGCTTTAATGGTTAAAGGATTAACATTAAGTTGTGGTGCAGAAGGCAACCATCCCATACGTTCTGCACGCACGTTACAATCAATTAAACTGGTATTACGCCATTCACTATCATTAGCCAGTGGCGATAGAATTTCTTGCACTTGCAATTTTTCATAACGCCATTGATTGGTATGAGCATAAAAGAAGGAGGTAGAGTTCATTTGACGTGGTGGACGCACCCAATCGGTGGCAAAAGCTAAGGGTACCCAACCTGTTTGTGGCCGTAACTTTTCTTGACCCACATAATGCGACCAACCGCCACCCGACTTACCAACACAACCACACATCACCAATAGATTGATAATGCTGCGATAAATCATATCCATGTGATACCAATGGTTGAGGCCTGCGCCAACAATCACCATCGCACGACCTTCGGTAAGGTGAGCGGTTTCGGAAAATTCTTGTGCTAATTGAATCACTTGTGCACGAGGAATACCTGTAATACGCTCCTGCCATGCAGGCGTATAAGGAATGTCATCATCATAATTTTGTGCAACATTTTCACTGCCTACCCCTTGGTCAACACCATAATTAGCCAAGAATAAATCATGAACTGTTGCCACCAACATTTCTTGGCCGTTATTGTCGATAAGGGTAATGGCAGGCACTTTACGCGGAATAATGTCACCATGCGAAGTATGAACAAAATGCTCATGGGGAATATTGCCAAAATAAGGAAAACCAACGCTCACTACACCACTTTCTGGGTGATTTTTTAAACTAAGCAAGAGTTCAGTCTCTTCACCAGTCAACGTTTTTTCTTCTAAATTCCATTTGCCTTTTTGACCCCAACGCGAACCAATTGAGCCATTAGGTAATACCACTTTTAAACTATGACTATCAATCGCCACCGTTTTCCATTCTGGGTTGTTGCTCTCTCCGCCATGATTAGGTAAATCGGACGCTCTTAATTGACGCTCTGCCACCCATAAGCCATCTTTTTTTACCAAACGCACCAACATTGGCATATCGGTAAAACGTCGTGCATATTGTTGAAAATACGGTGTTTTGTGTTTAACGTAATGCTCAGTTAATACCACATGCCCTAAGGCCATACCCAAAGCGGCGTCTGTGCCTTGTTTGCCGTGCACCCACATATCTGCTAGTTTAGCGACTTCAGAATAGTCAGGCGTTACGGCAACGGTTTTAGTACCTTTGTAACGAACTTCGGTAAAAAAATGTGCGTCTGGTGTGCGTGTTTGTGGAACGTTTGAACCCCAAGCAATAATATAAGCCGAGTTATACCAATCGGCTGATTCTGGAACATCGGTTTGCTCCCCCCAAGTTTGTGGACTTGATGGTGGTAAATCGCAATACCAATCATAAAAACTCATGCAAGTGCCGCCAATGAGTGACAAATAACGCGCCCCTGCGGCATAAGACACCATAGACATGGCTGGAATCGGCGAAAAACCAATGATTCGATCAGGCCCATAGGTTTTAGCGGTATAAACATTGGCAGCAGCAATAATTTCGTTAACCTCATCCCATGAAGTACGAACAAAACCACCCAAACCACGATGTGATTGATAATCTTTAACCACTGCCGTATCTCGTTGCAAGGAAGTCCATGCTTTCACAGGGTCTTTTTCACGCTGCCGCACTTCGCGCCATGCTTTCACTAAACGACCACGAATCATCGGATACTTTAAACGATTAGCACTATATAAATACCAACTATAGGATGCACCACGTGCACAACCACGCGGCTCATGATTGGGTAAATCTGGACGAGTACGCGGATAATCGGTTTGCTGTGTTTCCCAAGTCACCAAGCCATTTTTGACATAAATCTTCCAACTACACGAGCCAGTACAATTTACGCCATGTGTAGAGCGCACCACTTTGTCATGTGACCAACGATTACGGTAGGCATTTTCCCATTGACGGTTTTCTTCAGTCTTAACGCCATGCCCATTGCTAAAAGACTCTTTTTGTTGTTTAAAAAACAACAATCTATCTAAAAAGTGACTCATTATTTTTCTCCAAAATTAGCAAGGCATTTCGGCATCTTTGCGGCTATAAAACCACCAAGTAACCACTAAACACACCGCATAAAACACAATAAAGGTATAAAGTGCGGCTAATGGTGATCCTGTTAAAGCGATAGCAGTACCATAACTTTTTGGCACAAAAAATCCGCCATAAGCACCAATAGCACCAGAAAAGCCCAATACGGCTGCGGCTTCTTTATTGGCTTGTTGCAAGACCTGCTCACGACTAATTTGTTTGTTGCCCTGAGCCATGCGCTCATGTTGAGTTAAAAAAATCACAGGAATCATGCGGAATGTTGAGGCATTGCCTACGCCAGTCAGCGCAAACAAACATAAAAATGCAATAAAAAAGCCTGTAAAATTACCAGCCGAGCCATCTTGTGGCATAAAATTAATCACCGCTCCTACCGCAACCATCATTAAGGCAAATACCCAAAAAGTAACACGAGCACCACCTAATTTATCAGCGACCCAACCGCCAATTGGTCGTGCAATTGCACCAACTAAAGGGCCTAAGAAAGCTAATTTTGTTGGGTCAACATCAGGAAATTGACCTTTAATTAACAAGGGAAAGCCAGCAGAAAAACCAATAAACGAGCCAAAAGTCCCCAAATACAACCAACACATTAACCAGTTATGTTTACGTTTAAAAATGACTGATTGCTCAGAAAAAGAAGCTTTGGCTGAAGCAATATCATTCATGCCAAACCAAGCAGCAATGGCAGATAAAGTAATAAAAGGCACCCAAACAAATCCTGCGTTTTGCAACCAAATATCTTTAGTCACTCCCTCTTTGACAAAAGACTGCGGATCACCACCTAATGCACCAAAAATTCCCATTGTCATCACAATTGGGACAATAAACTGCATCGCTGACACACCTAAATTGCCTAAACCTGCATTCATACCAAGGGCATATCCCTTCTCTGCTTTAGGAAAAAAGAAGTTGATATTAGACATTGAAGAAGAAAAATTACCGCCACCTAAACCACATAATAAAGCTAATAACATCATGGTTGGATAAGGGGTATTTGGGTCTTGAACAGCATAACCAATCCCGACTGCTGGAAATAATAACGACGCAGTCGAAAGAGCTGTCCAACGACGACCACCAAACACAGGCACTAAAAAGGAATAAAAAATCCTTAATGTTGCACCTGACAATGCTGGCAAGGCGGTTAACCAAAACAATTGGTTTTTAGTGTAGTTAAAGCCAACATCTGGTAATTTAACTACGACCATACTCCACACCATCCACACAGCAAACGCTAAAAATAAGCAAGGAATAGAAATCCACAAATTTCGATTTGCAATGGCATGACCCGATTTTTGCCAAAATTGTGGATTTTCAGGTTCCCATTGTTGTAATACTTTAGAAGACATAAAAATTGCTCCTTAATGGACTTTCATTAAATCCATACGACGAACTTCGGTGAGATACATCCAAATTAAGGACACCCAAACCACGCCATACAGCAACATAAAACAAGTAGAACGAATACCAGTGATGTCTTGTAATGCACCAAACATAATTGGCAACACAAAACCGCCCAAGCCACCTGCTAAACCAACCACGCCAGAAACCGCACCGATATTGCTAGGAAATTCATCACTGATATATTTAAAGACGGAGGCCTTACCAAACGCCCATGCCACACCCACGACACCCATGAGCGCGGTAAAGACCCAAACATTTAAACCAATATGAAAAGTTGTTGTGCCATCAACCGTTTTGATGGTGAAATCGGTTTGTGGATAAGACAATAAAAACAAACAAACCCAAGATACCCACAACACCCACCAAGTTACTTGATGTGCGCCGTATTTGTCAGATAGCCAGCCGCCTACAGCACGCAATACACCACCTGGTAAGGAAAAACAGGCCGCTAACAATGCTGCATGTTTCATATCAAAACCATATTCACCCACGTAGTACTGCACCATCCATAATGCCAAAGCAACATAACCGCCAAAAACAATGGAATAAAATTGGCAATACTTCCAAACACGTGGGTCTTTAAGAACGACTAATTGCTCACGCAATGTCACCGACTTACCCACTAAATGATTAGGGTTGCTATAGCTAAAAAACCAAAACAAAATGGCAGTAACTAATAAAATGGCGGCATAAACCTGTGGCACAAAAGCCCAACCAAAAGAAACCACCAACACAGGGGCAATAAATTTGTTAACCGCAGCTCCTGAGTTACCTGCACCAAAAACCCCCATCGCAAAACCTTGTTGACTTTTTTCAAACCAACGAGCCACATAGGGAGTTCCCACCGAAAAACTGCCACCTGCTAAACCAACAAACAGCCCCAATACCAAGAATTGCCAATACTCAGTGGCATAACTAATTAAATAAATAGGAATGACACAGCTCAGCATCAAAATAAATAAAACGATACGACCACCATATTTATCCGTCCATGCCCCCAAAAAAATCCTTGATAATGAGCCAGTTAATACAGGTGTCGCTGTTAACAAACCAAACTCAGTGGCATTTAACGACAACATTTTTTTGATAGGTATTCCAATTACCCCAAACATCATCCATGTCATAAAACACACCGTAAAAGCCAATGTGCTAACTATTAATACCGAATATTTTTGTTTGTTTTCTGAGACCATTTTTAGCAATCCGCCTTTTTAGGAGCTATACCAAGAGTAAACCCATTACATTTGTAAGGTTATCGGTCAAACGCATAGCGAGGTGTATCTAAAAGAAGAGGCAAGACCTAGCCTTTAGACTAGGTTTAGTGCAAGCTAAACTGTGCTGGAATAAACAATAAACTGCCTACAATATTTCTTTTTATGCCAACAATTATTAACAATCTTAAAACACGATTAACCACCAAAGTCACAGCCATGTTATTGGCTGCATTATGTGTTGCTTTATTAGCAATTGGTTATACCTTATGGTTATCATGGCAATTAGAGGGTGCGGCGGCAGCCATTAATGACAGTGGCAGTTTAAGAATGAGAGCATGGAAAATAGCCGCCTTACTTAATCAAACAAATCAGGACCGATCTTTTACGCCACAACAATTAGCTGAAGTCAAAACTATTCAACAACAATTTGAAATTACACTGGCGGAATTACGCAAAGGCGACCCCCAACGACCTTTATTTTTACCAAGGCAACGGCAAATTCAACAACAACTCACGATATTAGAACGAACATGGCAACAGCAATTTGTTCCCTTTTTAAGTAATGTACAACAATACAAACATTTAAACCCACAACAAGCCCAAATTTGGTTAACACAAACAAATCTGTTTGTAGAACAAATTTATCAAACGGTTAACCTTATCGAAGAAGAATATGCTCGCCAAACTTTTTGGTTACGTTCATCACAGATGATGTTGATTTTTATGGCTTTTATTGGCACATTAGTCATGATTATTTTATTAAATTTAATGATTATTAGACCCGTCAATAGCCTACATCAAGGCATACAACAAATGTATAACGGAGATTTTTCGGTACGTTTAACCATCGAAGGAGAAGATGAATTTGCCCAATTAAGTGCTGGTTTTAATGCAATGGCTAATCAATTACAGCAACTTTACAACAATCTAGAACAGCGTGTTAATGAAAAAACCGAAAGTATAGCCAAAAAAAATCGTTATTTATCTGTACTTTATGACTTTAGCCAAAAACTCAACCAACACCATTCTTTAGAAGAATTATCTCGACATTTTTTGCAACGTTTAATGCTTGAGTTTAATGCCACAGGGGGTAGCGTACGTTTAATTGATAAAACGGCCAATAAAATTTACAGCGTTGTTGATGAAGGCATTCCGCCCTCTTTATCACAACAAATGCAATGCCAACAATTAGGTAGCTGTTTTTGTACTAAAGCGGCCGAACAAGCCAAAACTGCGATTAACAATCTGAATCAACACTTTTCTCCACATTTCTCCCATTGTTTAGCCGCAGGCTTCAAAATGGTTTTAGCAATTCCAATTCAAACGGCAGATAAAAATCAAGGTATTTTCAATTTGCATTTTAGTGAAGAGCGCGAAATTAGTGCAGAAGAAATTTTGTTATTAGAAACCCTAGGACAACAATTAGGAATAGCGATTGATAATCAAAGATTAACTGGCAAAGAAAAAGAACTTGCCGTTTTTGAAGAGCGTAATTTGGTTGCTCAAGGCTTACACGATAGTATTGTACAAAGTTTAAGTTTCCTGAACATACAACTTCAGTTATTACAAACAGCAGTTAAACAGCAAAACAATCAACAAATTAATACTATCATCCCTCTACTGCAAACAGGTGTACAACAAGGTTATGAAGACTTACGCGAGCTAATGAGCAACTTTCGTAGTCGTTATGATGATAGTCAACTTGAAGTGGCTATTAATGCCATTATTCGACGCTTTAGTGAACAAACCAATATTCCCGTAACACTTAAATTAGATAACTTAGGTAAACCCTTGGCTAACAACGAACGGCTACAAATTCTGTTTATTATTCAAGAAGCCTTATCAAATATTCGCAAACATGCACAAGCTAAACACATCAATATCAACATTATCAATCATGCCGATGTTGATATTTTAATCAATGATGATGGTATTGGCTTTAACCCAGAAGAAGTACAATCTAGCCATCATCAACATATTGGTTTAAAAATTATGGCTGAGCGAGCAAAACGCATTAATGCTCAATTAGACATTGAATCTACTCCCATGATTGGCACAACAATTAAACTTCATCTAAGCCAAAATCAACGACAAAATGCTTAGGAGTTCTTATGACACGTATTTTATTAGTCGATGACCATACTTTATTTAGAAGTGGCATTCGAGCATTGTTAGCAAGCCAAGAAGATATTGATATCGTTGGTGAAGCTGGCGAAGGTTCTGAAGCACTTAAACTTTGTCAAATACTGAAACCCGATATTGTTTTATTAGACTTAAATATGCCAGGTTTATCAGGTTTAGAAGTGCTAAAACTCATGTTAGAAGATAGCCATCAACAACTGGTAATTATGCTTACTCTCTCTGAAGAAGCCGAAGACTTATTAAAAGCATTGCAATTAGGTGCAAAAGGCTATTTACTCAAAAATAGCAATGTTGACTATCTAGTCAATGCTATTCGGCTTGTTGCACAAGGAGGCACGGCCATTCAGCCCGAAATGACCTCTACATTAGTTGCTGGTTTACGACAAAACAAAAAAGAAGAGACTGAAGAAAAAGAGCAACTCTCTCTGCGCGAAAAAGAAGTTTTAAAACTTGTTTCGTCAGGACAAAGTAATAAGGAAATTGCTCGTAAACTTGATATTGGTGAAAGTACAGTTAAGTTTCATATACAAAGTATTTTACGCAAACTTAACTTAAGCAGTCGTGTGCAAGCCGCTGTTTATGCGAGTCAACATCCGCATATATCATAAATTTTGAGTTATACTCAAAGCAACAGCTTCAGCCACTTTAATGCCATCAACACCAGCAGACAAAATACCGCCTGCATAGCCTGCTCCTTCACCAGCAGGGAATAAGCCTTTGACATTCAAGCTTTGGTAATGCTCGTTACGGGTGATGCGTAATGGCGATGAGGTACGGGTTTCAACCCCTGTTAATACCGCATCATGCATGGCATAACCTTTGATTTTTTTGTCAAATTCTGGCAAAGCCTCACGCATAGCGGTAATCACATACTCAGGTAAGGCTGAGCTTAAATCACACCAATTCACTGCTGGCTTATAAGAAGGTTCAACTGTTCCAACCTTGGTTGATGGACGCCCTGCCAAAAAATCTCCCACTAATTGTGCGGGTGCAGCATAAGTACCACCGCCCAATTCAAAGGCTTTGGACTCCCAAATGCGTTGAAAGGCAATACCTGCAAGTGGTGAGCTATCGCCAAAATCGCTAGGCTGAATGTCAACTACAAGGCCAGAATTGGCATTACGTTCATTACGCGAATATTGGCTCATGCCATTGGTAACCACTCGATTAGGCTCAGAGGTTGCCGCCACCACTGTGCCACCAGGACACATACAAAAGCTATAAACGGCACGACCATTTTTGGCGTGATGTACAATTTTATAATCGGCTGCCCCCAATAAAGGATGTCCTGCAAATTTGCCAAAACGACAACGGTCAATCATGCCTTGTGGATGTTCGATGCGAAAACCAATAGAAAACGGTTTGGCTTCCATATACACACCACGTTCATGCAACATGGTAAAAGTATCACGCGCACTATGTCCTAGCGCCATCACCACATGACGGCTATGTAACTCTTCACCATTTTCTAAACGCACGCCACGTATTTGGCCATTATCAATCAACACATCAACCACTTTTTGCTGAAAACGAATTTCTCCACCTAAAGACTCAATGGTTTGGCGTATGGTTTCGACCATCGTTACCAATTTAAATGTGCCAATATGTGGTTTGCTGATATACAAAATTTCTTCAGGTGCACCTGCTTTGACAAACTCATCCAAGACTTTACGACCTAAATGACGGGGGTCTTTGATTTGGCTATATAACTTACCATCAGAAAACGTGCCTGCCCCACCTTCACCAAACTGAACATTCGATTCGGGATTGAGGATATTTTTACGCCATAAACCCCATGTGTCTTTGGTGCGTTGGCGCACTTCTTTGCCACGTTCTAACACAATCGGTTTAAAACCCATTTGTGCCAAGACTAAAGCCGCCAAAATACCACACGGGCCAAAACCGACAATAATCGGTCGCTCTGTTAACATGGTTGGTGCTTGAGCAACAAACTTATAGGCCATATCAGGTGATGCTTGTACATGAGGATCACTTTTAAACTTAGCCAATAGTTTGGCTTCATTGTTAACGTCAATATCAACAATATAAATCAAGACGATTTGACTGACTTTACGCGCATCGTAACTACGTTTATGAATATGAATGTGTTGAATATCGGCCTCAGAAATCGCAAGTTTTTTAGCAATCGCCGTTTTAATGGCTTCGGGTTGATGATCAATAGGTAAACGTAATTCGGTGAGGCGTAACATGGGGTGTCCAGTCTAAAAAATACCCACAAATCAGTGGTACAAGCTAAAATTTCAAGAAAGTAATTTTAGCTTAGCCAGTCAAATAACACCTAGATTTTTTTATTTTTTAAATAGGGGCTATTGACGTTTTGATTGTGGGTGCAAAAAAGCTCCCTAAATTTAGAGAGCTTGCACCAGAAAAAACCATCAACGCATATAAGTAAACGCTAAAGGTATTTTATTATGTGTATATTCTGGCTTTTGAATCATTCTATATAAGCCAAGCATCGTCGAATAAGGTGCTTGACGCTGAAATAAATTGACTGTCCATGCAGGCAACTCACCCGAAGGATCAATATAGCCTTGTACTTCCATTTTAGTTTTTCCATCAACTAATGGCGTAAATTTTATATCCATATCAAATGCACTCACACGGGTAAAGTTTTTGGGGACAGGCAATGCTGATGGGGCAGCACGTAATTGCAACAACAAATAAGGGTGAATAACATCTTGAAAAGGTTGAACTTTAGCATGAATCACCACATCCCTATCTGGTGCCAAAGGGGTGTTAAATTGCATATAATATAAATATTCGGTATCTGAGATTTTGTTAATTAATTTGGACTCCAGGGTTTCCCAATACCATTTTTTAATATTCGCAATATCAAAATGAATACTTGCCAGAGTTGCTAATGATGCATCAACCGTTGCTTCTATTTTAAAGGAACGCAGTTTTTTGCCATCCTCAAATTTGGCATAAGTCGTTATATGACGAGTGTTATCCTGTTTTACCACATACCAATCGTTTTGTTGTTTTTGTAGGCTTTGTAGGTCTTCTTTATCTGCATAAACAGCTATACTAAACATAGCTAATAGTACAAAAAACAAATGTCTCATGACCATGCCCTCCAAACCAGTTATCGGCAAAGATCAATCTACAAGTAATTAATGACACTTTTATAAAAACAGCCTAACAACCCTACTTTTAACCAATACACACGATAAACGACGCTTAAAGAGCGACAAATGGTTAAAAAACAGCATATTTTGTTAAACAACTAGCTTGAGTTTTATTTCTATATTTCTAGAAATATAGTAAAATTTACTAAAATTTTGGTTTGGCAAATACCATGGAAAACAAATCAGCCGTTCAACTGCTTGCGGCACTCGCTCAAGACTCTCGATTAACTATTTTTCGCTTATTAGTACAGCAAGGCGAAACAGGTTTACCTGTCAGTAAAATCAGCGAGGCATTAGGCGGCATGGCGGGTGCAACCTTATCTTTTCATCTTAAAGAACTCAGTCATGCAGGCCTTATCGAAGCACAACAACAAGGCCGTTTTATTTTTTATAAAGCCAATCTGTCGCAAATGAAAAACTTAATGGATTTTTTAACCGATAACTGCTGCCAAGGTCAGCCTTGTGCATTAAGCAATTGTAATAAATGAGATTATTTTATGAATCATCCTAGTTATCAAGTTTTAGTGTTATGTACAGGCAATTCGGCACGCAGTGTCATGGCCGAAGTTGCTTTACGCGAATTAAGCAATGGTCAATTTCAAACCTTTAGCGCAGGCAGCAAACCCACAGGCCGCGTTAATCCGTTTGCCATTCAACAATTAGCCAATCAAGGCTTTAATACTAAAGGTTTACGCAGTAAAAGTTGGGACGAATTTGCTACACCTGATGCGCCTGTCATGGATTTTATTTTGACGGTTTGTGATAACGCCGCTGGAGAGGTTTGTCCCTTATGGTTGGGTCATCCTCATACCATTCATTGGGGCTTTAGCGACCCTGCGGCGGTTGAAGGTTCAGATGACGACAAACAACGTGCTTTTGATGAAATTTATCAGCAAATTTATCGCCGTATTCAACGCTTAATAGCCTTACCACTGGCGACACTCACTAAGTCAGAACTCGCGCAAGCCATGCGTGACATTGGTGAGCAAGCACCATGACTCAGGCTCGGATATTAGTGGCGGAAGGCTTGGGAACGGCACTGTTATTGGCGATTGTGGTTGGCTCTGGCATCATGGCCGAACAATTAGCCCAAGGCAATATTGCCGTTGCGTTGTTGGCTAATGCGTTGGCAACAGGCGCAGGTTTAGTGGTGTTAATTTGGTGCTTTGGCGGCATTTCAGGCGCGCATTTTAATCCTGCGGTGACGTGGGTTTGTTATTGGCAACAACAACTGAATGCAAAACAAGCGCTATCTTACAGCATAGTACAATTGATTGGCGCGGTGTTGGGCGTATGGTTAGCGCACGCCATGTTTAATCAGCCGATACTGATGCTGTCAAACCATGAGCGTACAGGATTTGGCCAGTATGTCAGTGAGTTTGTCGCTACTTTTGGCCTGATTATGGTGATTATTGCCACCAGCCGACAACAACCTAAAATCACGCCTATGGCAGTGGCGTTATACATTGTCAGTGCCTATTGGTTTACTGCTTCTACCTCGTTTGCCAATCCTGCGGTCACTGTTGCGCGCACCTTAACTGATACTTTTGCAGGCATTCGCCCTGTAGATGCCCCTTTATTTATCTGTTCACAACTCATCGCGGCTAAAAGTAGTCAGGTGTTTAGTGATTGGTTATGGCCTAAACATAATGCTTAATCTGTTGCCATTTAGCCAGTTTTTGCTCAAACGACAAACTCGCATGAGCAGGACTGGTTGATGGCAAACGCTGAAAAACCAATGATGGCTTAAGCAACACATATTTTTTAAAATAATTTTCGGCGGTTGCGCCATTAAAAAATATCGCTTTTATCTGCTGATATTCAGCAAAAAAGCCTTCAAAATCATTCACTACTACCGAATCAGCGTCAATTGCACTATCCAAACTGCCTTTACGTTTACAAGAGGCCAGCACATCCCACACCGCCACGCCTTTTGCTTGCAAAATTTGCACACGTTCCGCATAAGACGCTTGTGCGCTTATACCCCATAATGCTTGCTGAATTGGCCAAAAGGCATTACGTGGATGGGCATAATACTGTTGTGCTTGTAAGGAGGCGAGGCTGGGCATACTGCCCAAAATCAACACTTGACTATGGGCACTCGCAATTGCTGGAAAACCTTGTAACATTTATCTGCTCTTATCTATCCAAATATTAGGTATATACCTTGTTTACTAGACAATAAAATATCTTTCTATTACAAAGTATTTATTCAAAAGAAAAATTGAGAACATTATGGACACGCCTTTATTTTCACGCACACCCTTATTAACAGGTCACGATGTAGAAAGCACACGCCAAGAAATGTTGCTTTACTTCTTAGACACGTTTAACCGTTATGAATCACTGTTTGAGTGCTTGGCCAACGAAGAAGCCTACTACAAAAAACCGATTAGTCTCCGTCATCCCTTAATTTTTTATTTAGGTCATACCGCGACTTTTTTTGTCAACAAACTGTTATTAGTGCATTTAATTGACCAACGCATTAACCCACGTTTTGAGTCAATGTTTGCCGTCGGTGTGGATGAAATGAGTTGGGACGACCTTAACGATGCCCATTATGACTGGCCTAGTGTTAATGAGGTTAAAGCCTATCGTCAAAAAATACGCAACATCGTCAGTCAACTGATTCAAGAAGCGCCACTCACCTTACCCATTAATTGGCAAAATCCGTGGTGGGCAATCATCATGGGCATAGAACACGAACGGATTCATCTCGAAACCTCCTCGGTATTAATTCGCCAACATCAACTGGCTTATGTTAAACCACATCCTGCATGGACAGCACACCGTCAAACTGGTCAAGCACCCAACAATGAGTTAGTCACCATTCCAGCAGGCCAAGTCACGTTGGGTAAAAGCAAAGACGATGCCTATTATGGTTGGGACAATGAATATGGCCAACATCATGCCGATGTCGCTAGCTTTCAAGCCAGTCGTTATTTAGTCAGTAATCAGGAGTTTTTAGCCTTTGTTGCCGACAATGGTTATCAACAAGCGGCTTATTGGAGCGAAGAAGGTTGGGCATGGCGTGAGTTTGCCCAAGCGCAATATCCGACTTTTTGGCGCAAACAAGGTCACGATTGGCAATTACGCTTAATGACCGAAGAAGTCCCCATGCCTTGGGATTGGCCTGTCGAAGTCAACTACCACGAAGCCAAAGCCTTTTGTCAGTGGTTAAGCCAACAACAGCAACAAAACATCCGTTTACCCAGTGAAGACGAATGGCAACGCCTGTACCAACATGCCCAACTTGACCACCCTTCTGCCAGTCAACGTTGTCAGGCGAACTTACATTTAGATTATGCAGCGTCGGCTTGTCCTGTCACGCAGTTTCAGCATGGCGAATTGTTTGATGTCGTGGGTAATGTGTGGCAATGGACAGAAACGCCCACTTATCCGTTTACAGGTTTTGATGTACATCCGATTTATGATGACTTTACTACCCCCACCTTTGACGACCGCCACAACCTAATCAAAGGCGGCTCATGGATTTCTTGTGGCAACGAAAGCCATCACAGTTCACGTTATGCTTTCCGCCGTCACTTTTTTCAACACGCAGGCTTTAGATATATTGTTGCTGACCATCAACCGTTCGCAGTCAGCTCGCGTTATGAAACCGACAAATTAATGTCCGAATATGCCGAGTTTCATTATGGTGATCGTTATTTTGGTGTTGCCAACTTTAGCCAAAGCCTTGCCCAACTGGCCATTGCACAAATGGGCAATCGCCCTGCTCGCCATGCCCTTGATTTAGGTTGCGCCTCTGGTCGCGCCAGTTTTGAATTAGCCAAATATTTTCAGCAAGTGACTGGCATTGATTTTTCGGCACGTTTTATTCAACAAGGCGTACAATTGGCCGAACAAGGGGTTTTACGTTATGCGATATGTGAAGAAGGCGAATTGGTCAGCTACAAAGAGCGACAATTACGCGATGTAGACTTGCATCATGTGCGCCATAAAGTCAGTTTTTATCAAGGTGATGCCTGTAATCTCAAAGCCCAATTTACCGACTATGACCTCATTTTTGCCGCCAATTTAATTGACCGTTTATATGACCCCGCCAAATTTTTAAGCACGATTCATCAACGCTTAACCATGGGTGGGGTATTAATGATTGCCTCACCCTATACATGGTTAGAAGAACATACACCACGTGCCAACTGGCTAGGCGGCTTCAAAAAAGATGGCGAAAGTTTTAGCACCTTTGATGGTTTAAGCGCGATACTTAGCAAACACTTTAGATTAATAACCGAACCGCAAGCTGTGCCGTTTGTGATTAGAGAAACCAAACGTAAATTTCAACATAGCTTATCAGAAGTGAGTTTTTGGGAACGTATTCAATGAGTTATAATTTTGACCAAGTCTTAAATCACCATCAGCAAAACAGCATTAAGCACAATGCCAATCGCCAGTTTTTTGGCACAGACGATGTGTTGCCATTGTGGGTGGCAGATATGGATTTTGCCGTTGCACCTGCGATTAGCCAAGCGATTCAACAGCGCAGCCAATATCCGATTTTTGGTTATACCTTTTATCCCGAAACGATGTATCAGGCGTTAATTAACTGGTTTAGTCAACGTCATGGCTGGCAGATTAATCGCCAACAGATCATCATGACCAATGGTGTGGTGACAGCGATTCATGCGGTCATTCAAGCACTGACACAAATTGGCGATAAAATCATTATTCAACCACCTGTTTATCCACCATTTTTTTCGAGTGTCACCACTTGCCAACGGCAACTCTTGCTCAATCCTTTACGTTATCAAGATAATGATTATGTTATAGATTTTGAGCATTTAGAAGATTGCGCTCAGCAAGGCGCAAAAATGTTGATTTTTTGCTCGCCTCACAACCCTGTGGGTCGAGTGTGGACAAAAGCCGAATTGGAGCAACTGTTAAGCATTGCACGCCGTTATCAACTGATTATTTTAAGTGACGAAATTCATGCCGATTTAGTCTATCAACCGCATCAACATATTCCTTTAGCCACTTTAGCGCATGAAGAGGATGTAATTGTCACCGCCATTGCGCCCAGTAAAAGTTTTAATATTGCAGGTTTAATGTTATCAAGTTTGGTGGTGAGCCATGCACCAAGCCAACAGGCCATCAATCAGGTGTTACAGGGTTTACATTTAGGCAATTCTAACCCTTTTAGTATTGTTGCTTTTGAGGCGGCTTATGCACATGGGGCTGATTGGCTTAATGCTGTGTTAGGCTATTTGCAAGCCAACCGTGATTTTGCCCTAGATTTTATCGCACAACATTGCCCACGTTTAAGCGCAATTTCACCACAAGGCACATATTTATTATGGCTAAATTGTCAGCAATTGGGCTTAAATAATCAGCAGTTACGGCAATTATTTACCCATCAAGCCAAAGTTGCACTCAATGCAGGTGATACTTTTGGTGAGGTCGGTAGTGGTTTTATGCGGTTAAATTTTGCCTTGCCTAGAGTGCAGTTGGAGGAAGCGTTGGGGAGGATAAAGGGAGTTATTGGCTAACTTTCTAATAAGTGGCCTGTATGAAGCGTAGCGGAATAGAGGAAAAATATCGTCTTGTGCTACGCTATAGTTTATATAGGCTAAAATACTATTGAGCAAAAAGATAGGACTGTGATATAAAATATAAAAATCAAAAGGATACAATTAAATGAAAGCATCAGAAACAAAACTACAACCTATTATTGAAGGCACAAAACAATATGTTGTACCACTATTTCAGCGTCCTTACAGTTGGGATAAAAGAGAGTGGAAAATTTTATGGGAAGATTTAGAATGGTTAGCCGATAATCCTGAACATAAAAGTCATTTTATTGGCTCTTTAGTAACAATGCCTACTAGCAATCAACCCGAAAGTGTGACCAAATATTTATTAATTGATGGCCAACAAAGGGTTACAACTATTTTTATTTTGCTAACTTTGCTTAGAGACTTAGCAAAACAGCAAAAAATTGATTTATATCAAGAAATAGAACAGACACTCTTGTTTAATGCGTTTAAAAAAGGCCACGAACATTATAAGCTCTTGCCTACTCAGTCTGATAGAGAAGAGTTTTTTAGTTTATTAAAGTCCGAATCTACAGAAAAGCAATCTCAGATTTCCTTGTGTTATCAGTTTTTTGAAAAAGAACTCAAGAAAAATAAAGCCATACAAATTGATAGCCTATTTGAAATCATAAAATCTCGCTTATCAGTTGTCAGCATTGTTCTTGATTATGATGATAATCCTCATCTGGTTTTTGAAAGTCTAAATGCAAAAGGACGACCACTCACACAAGCAGACTTAATTCGTAACTATTTCTTAATGCGAATTCCTGTAGAGATACAAGAAGAGTCGTATGAAAAGTATTGGAGGCCGATGCAAGCAAATCTGGGCGATAGTCTGACAGAGTTTGTTCGTCATTATTTGATGAAAAGTGGCGCACTCGTTAAACAAAGCGATGTTTATTTTACGCTAAAGGATAAAATTGGCTCAAATGATGCGTTGGCTACATTAAAAGATATGGCAAAGTTTGCGAGCTATTACCACAAAATTTTGAATCCTCAATTTGAAGCTAATGAGGTTTTACAAACGGCACTTGAAGAACTAACCAGTTTGGATGTAGGTACTGCTTATCCATTTTTATTAAACTGTTATGATGATTATCAACAAGATTCTATGTCTGTGTCCATTTTTTTGCAAATTATTGAATTATTGGAAAATTTTATTATTAGACGATTTATATGTAATACTCCAACAAGCCAATTAAATAAAATATTCCCTATATTATATGCTCAAGCTATGGCATTAAGTCCAAATGATATTTTAAACGGTCTTAAAATATTTTTACAAAATAAAAGCTATCCTAAAGATGCTGAAATTTTGCAAAGAATGGTCTCTGATAAAATGTACGGAGCTGGCGACAGATTAAATAAAGCAAAGTTTATTTTGAAACGGCTTGAGCAACACTTTGGCCATAAAGAAAAAGTTGATGTGAGTAATTTAACCATTGAGCATATTATGCCTCAAACGCTAAGCAAAGCATGGCAAGAGAGCATGGGGCAGGATTACCAAACAGACCACGATTTGTATTTGCATGTCATTGGCAATTTAACACTAACGGCTTATAACTCAGAGTTGTCTAATAGTAGTTTTGCAAAGAAAAAAGAACTGCTCAAGCAAAGTCATCTTGATATCAATAAATATTTTGCTAATTGTGAGTCTTGGACAAAGCACGAAATTGAAGCTCGTTCAGGGTATTTAGCTGAGATTGCATTAAAAGTATGGCCTTATTTCGGTGATGCTAATAAAACAACTGATAAAAAAGATGTCACAGGTAAAACCCCTAAGAGTGTCACAATCTTAGGACAAAGCTTTCCCGTGTCTTCATGGCGTGATGTGGAGGTATGTAGCCTAAATACCCTTCTCGATTTAGAACCAGACTTATTTGCCAAATTACAAAAAGATTACCCCAATTTTATAGGCTCTGACTCTTTAAGATTCCGAAATCATCGGCAGTTAAAAAATGGTTTATATATTGAAATGAATCTTTCTGCTCAAGCAATATATCGCTTTTGTACTCAGGCTTTTGAATCTATTGATTTGTCGTCTGATGATTGGTTTGTTGAGTTCGTTGAGTAAATTGTAAAGGCGAACTCAGATAAATATCGTAAGCCTGTATGCAGCATAGCGGAATACAGGGCTAAAAATAAAATCCAGTGTTACGTTTCACTTCACACAGGCTACAAAATTCATCTTAAAATAATCAAGGCTCTATAACTTTGATATCAATATTTAATTCCGCTGATTTTTTAATCATCTTTTTATCAAAACTTAAAAATGCCTGTGTGTGTAAACTAAATGATAAATGCAAGGCATCAGCAAAGTCCATCCCTTGTTTACTCCACCCCAACGCCATAATAATCAATTCTTTATTTTCAGTAACAATATTTTCTAAACCAAGTAAGTTAGTTAACGCAATAGCAATGTGGTTAGATGAAAACTTATAGCTAAAACGTAATACCCATTCCGTTTCTAAAATCACAGTCTTTGGAATAAATATCTGTTCAGATGAGGCAAAAACTTGATATGCCTTTTGATACTGTACTTCATCATCACGCGTTAAAAACCGAACAATGACATTCGTATCAATGGTTATCATTTTGTCCCCATTGCATACTAACACCCTCTTGAATAGCTTCATTCATCTCTTCAATCGTTTTAGCTTCGCCTTGATACGCCAAACAGCCTGCAACATCGTCTAACTTTGTTGTAGATGAGGCAGTTTTAGCTTTTAACAAAATACCTTGAGGGGTTAATTCAATTTCTAATTCTTGTCCTGCATTTAAATGATAGGCGTCACAAATGGCTTGGGGTATTACAACGTGTCTTTGAGGGGTTAAATGTGTAGTTTGCATTTTTACGCTCCAATTTAAACGTAAATATAATCTATTAGAGCTTCTTCGTCTTGCCCAATTTTCTTTCCGCAAAGTAAAAAACCCTTTCAGCGTTTACTGAAAGGGTTTTTTGTAATTGGAGTCTGGCGATGACCTACTCTCACATGGCGAATGCCACACTACCATTGGC
>ERZ650309.413-NODE-413-length-21205-cov-4.506667_pt1 | contig 21205 bp, 9 predicted proteins | sample MGYA00376245_ERZ650309 | MGnify/ENA primary metagenome ERZ650309 (study PRJEB26733, sample SAMN07839294) | wastewater metagenome | biome: urban; feature: wastewater treatment plant; material: waste water | place: USA: North Carolina | collected 2016-04-26 ...
AGCCTTTTGCACGGCTGGCTGATCATAACCGTGAATAGGGTTGCGTGCATCATCAATAAAGATCCCGCGTTTGGCCGGATCATTACGGGCTTCTCTGACAACGCGCGACACCAGATATTCATCGTCCTGAGCTTCGTTCAGAACCAGCCGGATGGTTTCTTCAACAATTTTCCTGAAGCGCTTTCCCCTTGCGTGTTTCGCCTTTACATATTCTTGCCCGCCATCCTTGAGCACCAGCGACAACATTCCACCTCGAAAGCCTGCTTGAACAATGATCTCCAGGGCTTCTTCGATGGCTTCGTCAATATCTTGCGTCCCGGACATTTTCGTTGCATATTCGGCCAGCGCTCTGAATCCATGATGCATTGGCGTACGTTCCCTTAATTCATCGCCAAATACCACACAGGTCATTCCACTGTTTCCAAAAACCGATCTTCCTGTGTTGTCTTCCCCAACCTCACCATCCATAAACCCACCCAAACAAGGAGTTCCTGTTTCTTTTTCCAATTGATCGAGTGTTTGCTCTATGTCCATCCCGGCGGCGGCATAAAACAGTCGCCAATCGTTACTAATGAATATCATGGCAGCCAGATGCCTTTGGTCCAGAATGCGTTCCTGCGCTTGCCTAACACAATTTACCGTGGCTTGGAGAATTCGCTCCTGTTCCGGTTTCAGAAATTCGAAATGCTCTCCCTTGTGGACTTCATAACTGAACCCGATTGATTTGCCATCCGACGCAACACGAGGGACGTCTATCTGCGGTTCTTCGGAAGTGGAGAGCTTTCCCATCATCACAAAACCACCAACCTCTTTGAGGACTTCCGCAGGAGTCTGGTGCCCATCAAATTTCGCAATTGTGTATTTGTCTTCTCCGATTTTGGCCACACGAACCACCCGTCCGGTAGGCGTCAAGCCATGGTTGAGGCTAATACCAACAGGAACCCCCGTCGTAATGCGAGCTGCAATGACAGAATCATTTAGCAATTCCCGATCGGCAAACAGGGTTGTGTTTACTTTATCTTTTGAACCGTTCACATATGAAACCCCACCCGCAATCCGTATTCGAGCGCGCACTCCGGATCGCAACCGGCGATGCAAGGCGCGCGCGGGATATGGAGGAGATCCCAGCGTATCGCCAAAGCCTGGCAAGAAGGTCAGCAAAATGCGATCGGCCAGCGGATTGGGATCTTTCACATTCAATTCAAATTGACCCAGCAAAGACCTGGTTGCGACCTCCGGATTATGGCGAGCCGCCGTGCCAACGCCAATTTGCGCTTCGATCAGTCTGGAAGCCAAACAAATCAACAGCACCCCTTCTTCGTGAACTCGTTTGCCGGTGTTGGGGTCTTTGAACACAGCGGCGGCAACCGAACTTCCCAGCAAAGGGACATCGCCTGCAACCATTTGATTGTCTTTCAAATAACCGGCGAAGGTTTGCTGGATACCATCAATCAGGTTGGCTGCATCCACCTTCTCTAAGTACGCAGCGGAAACCAACAGAATCAATAATTGGGGAGGAAATTGTTTTGGATCTTTCTGTTTTTTAATCAGCGTGATGCATTGCTGAGCAAGTACCTGACCATCTTCCTGGGCTGAGTTTTGTGGCGCAGTTAGATGGCCGTATCCAACTGTCAGGTAATTCGCTCTGGATTCTTCCGTTTCAGCCATAATCTCCTTCCTCTAGACGTCAGAGCAGATAATGCAGTTCGTTTATGTTGGGCCGTAATGGTCTTGAAGTTTTCTCAACCATCGGCTTTAGCTTACCGTTTATAGAATAATGTGCCAACCTTTTTACCTCTTTCTTTATCAGCAAAAAAAATTATCTTAAAAAAAATCGAATCCCTGAATCAGGGAAGCCGCTGGGCGACCACGGTTAAAAATTCTGGCGCATGCGCTTGTTCAAAGCTCCCGATTTTCGTAAAACAACCGCCATGCACTCTCAACCAAAATACGGACTGATCGCCGGGAATGGACGGTTCCCCTTTCTGGTGCTGGAAGGCGCGCGCGCCGAAGGCGTGGAAATGGCCGTCGCCGCCATCAAAGAAGAAACCGACGAACGCATTGAACCGCTGGCGCGCGTCGTGGAATGGATCAGCGTCGGCCACCTGAATAAGTTGATCAAGTTCTTCAAGCGTGAAGGCGTGACGCACGCGATTATGGCTGGTCAGGTCAAACACGTGCAGATTTTCAAGCTCAATGCCCTGCCCGATTTGCGCATGGCCAAGATGCTGGCGCGATTGAAACGCCGCAACACCGACGCGCTGATTGGCGCGGTTTGTGACGAACTGGAATCCGAAGGAATTCACTTGATTGACTCGACGACGTTTCTTCAACCGCTGCTGGCGCGAGCGGGAGTGTTGACCAAACGCGAACCCAATAAACACGAACTCGCTGACATTGAATACGGCCTGCACGTGGCGACGGAACTGGCGCGGCTGGATTTAGGCCAAACCATCGTCGTCAAAAATCAGGCGGTCGTCGCTCTGGAAGCCATGGAAGGAACTGATGCGACCATCCGCCGCGCTTCGGAGTTGGTCAAAGGCCGCCTGCTGACCGTCATCAAAGTCGCCAAGCCAAATCAGGATATGCGGTTCGATGTGCCGGTGATTGGATTGAATACGATGGCTACGCTGAAAGAATGCAACGTGACGGCCATGTCCCTGACCGCAGACAAAACTCTGATCTTCGACCGCGAAGAAACTTTGACCTTAGCCAATCAAAACAAAATCTCCATCGTCGGCAGATGATCCGGAAAATGTTTATGTCCTGAAAGGACAACGGATATTAGCCGGTGGTGGAGCAACGCGGAACCACCGGAATCACGGTGATCAGGGATCGCGCTCCGGCAGGAGCGCAGGACAAGAATTCAAGAAATGGCCAATTGCGTATCCGGCGTCCCTGCTGGGACGCGAACGATTTGTGATTCGGTTCCGGTGGTTTCGCAAAGCCTCCACCACCGGCTAATTTCCACTGCGCCTCCGGCGCAAAAACTTGTGTAGATACCAACAAGCGATACCCCGTACTGCTAACTTCTGCTTTTTCAGGGCTTTGACCGGCGTTGTTTCTTTCCGGGTTGTCTGCCCAGTTCCGCCAGCGGTTCGGTGTATTTGCGGTAAAGGGCAAACAGAAACTCCAATCGTTCAAGCTCGGTTTTGAACGAAGCCGAGCGGTAGCAGGCGTCCACCGCCGCGTCCAATGCCTGATGCGCCGTCAGCAATCGCTGGTGAAGCTGTTAGTTCACTTCCAACTCTTCACGTTTTGGCAGCGCCGGGAATTTCACGTGGGGTTCGGTTTGATACCAAAACACCACGGACGAAATGTCGTCTTGCAAGGGCAAATACTCGGACGGTTGCGAGGTGCTTTTCCAGCCGAGCGCCTGAATCGTGACGCGCAACTCTTTCTTGAATCGGATCGGGTCGGTGATGTGCCAGCGGTACAGGCCGAAGCGTTGTTGCGACTGGTATACACCGTCGGGTTTGATGACTTGATGCAATCCGGTGTATGGCGTGTTGAACACCTGATATTCGCGCGTTTTGCGGTTTTCGAAATTGTACGATCCGCAAAAATAATCTTCGGTGCCGGTTCCAGCGATGGTCGGAAAGTCTTTGTCGCCATCCATGAAGAATTTGATTTCGCCTTCGCCCCACCAACCTTTGTTGTGAACTCCCCACGCCATATACGTGCCGACGTATTGGCCCTGGCCTTTGATGCCGTCCACCAGGGTGTACACATCTTTGTATTTCAAGGGATTCGTGCGGCGAAATTGCGCGTGGAAATAGGCGGCGTCTTCGGGGACTTTGGTGACGGTGTAATCCACTTGGTAATAAAGCACCATATCTTTGTCGTCTAGGTTTTCCATGGTGATTTTGCATTTCTTGCGATACGGCATCACCCAGTATGAATTAAACGCGCTGCCCGGATTCACCGCGATCGGCAGCGAAACCAGCGGAGCGTATTCGCCCCAGCCCTGGCCAAAGAAATCTCCGACGGGAACTTCGACCGAAGGTTCGGGTTCGTCGTCCCAGTAAATGCGGAAAATCGAATAGCGCCAGTTGCCGGTCGGCGTCATCCAGATGTGCTGGATTGCGCCGGAACCGGAGATTTCCGCCATCGTGAAGGTCGTGTGCGCGGGAATGCGGACGCTGGGGCTGATCTTCCAGCCCTGGCCCAGATTGCGAGCAGCGCTTTTGCCGGTGCCTTCGGTGGCCATTCCGGCTTTGCCTTTTTCGCCGGTGAAGTTTTCCGGACTGATCGAACGCGTTTCGGCTTCAGAGATGCGAAACAGGTTCTGCAAGCCGGTTTCGATGCCGTCGAATTTTTGCGTCTGAGCCAATGCGCTGGCCGTCATCAACAGCGCCAGCGAACAGAACAATGCGATGCGTTTCATGGGTAGCTCCTTGTTGAGTGTCGTTGATGGAGAAACGGCGGATTCAAGAGACGGAAATTTTCAATACAAAGGATCAAAGGGACAACGGTTCAGCGGCTGTTTTGAAAACGGAAGCCGCGCATTTATTTAGAGGACATTGACCCTTTGATCCTTTGTCCCTTTGTGTTGAATTTGGTGTTCACTGAAATTTTAGGTGCAGATTCAAAAGCGTTTTATTTGCCCCAGTTCAGCGCAGGCAATTCGCGCAGGTCAATGATCGCGACGGTTTCCTGAGTGCGTCCGGTGTGAAACTGGACAAAATTTCCCAGCCGATCAAACGAAGCGTGCCCGTGAACGGTGCGCACTGTGTCGCGCAATCCCGTTGCCAGCAAACGCGTGTTTCCCGTTGCCGTTTCAGTCAGCCACAACCGGCCTTTGTTGTCGTCCAGCACCAGAAATTTGCCGTCAGGTCGAGCGGCAACATGCCAATAATCGCCTTCGCGTACCATGCGCGCGGTTCCATCTTTGTTCACAACCATCGCGCCTTGTTTGTCGTTGATCATCGTCATTTCGCCGGTTCCGGCAATCCAGGCTTCGTGTGTGATCCATTCTTTCAGCGGAGTGATCCAGGTTTTCGGATCGGTGCGCGCATACATTGGCCGATTGCCCGTGCCATCTGCGTTGACCAGCCACGTGCGTTGCGGAGCGTATCCGCCGGTTTCCCACACGTAAAAAATGATCGGATCGGTGGGGCTGTGTTGAACGTGGCCGATGCGAAATCCCTGGGTGATGACGGTTTTGTATTCCCCGGTTTTCGTGCTCATCAAACCGATTTCCCAATTCTGTTCGTCGCGTTGTTTGGTGATGGTCAGCCAGTTGCCGTCGCCGCTCAGCGTTGGTTGCTGAAATCCACCGGTGTACGGTTTGGGAATGACGCCGACTTTGCGTTCGGTGAAATCCAGAATGTCCAGCGCGATGACTTCGGCTCCGCGCAACACGTACACGCGCCGAGCATTCGTATGATCCGGGCACAGCGCGCGCGAAGTATTGGCGGAGAAATCCGTCAATTGCACGATGCGTCCGGTTTCCACGTCCGCGCGATAAAATTGCACGGCTCCGGTGCGATTGGATGAAAACAGTAAATACCGGTTGTCAGCGGTGAAGTTCGAAAAGTGAAAGTAAAAGTTATCATTGGTTCCCGCCGTCGCCATTTCCCACACGCGTACGCCGGTAACAGGATCAACGTATGAGCGACGCTCGACGCCCCAATCTTTGCCGACATGACCGGCAAGGGGTGTTTGCCATATCAATGTGAACGCGAAGAACAGGATTTGTAGAATCGTTAGGTGCATTAGCCTGATTTGAAGAAGAGATGGGAATTCACCGCGCCTCTGCGGGAAAAGAACTTTCAGATCAGATTACTTCTGCATTGAGTTTCAAAATTCACCCTGTCGGCTGAATTTCGCTTTGGCGTTTGCGCCAAACTCTTTGCCCGCCGCCGTTAATCGAGTGACCACTTCATCCAACGGCAATCCGGTTGCTTCGCGCGCCGCCGCAATGACCGTCTGGCATTCGTTCGAATCCATAAAGCGCGAAGCTTCCAGCAAGCGCGCTTCGTCTTCTTGCGGAATGGCCAGAAATCCATGCTTGTCGGCGTGGATCAATTGTCCGGGTTTGATCGTGCGTCCGAAGACTTCGACCTCGCTGCCCCAGCGCACCGGCCACGAATGCGCGTGGCCAACGCACAAACGCGATGCCAGAGCCTTGAATCCCGCGTAACACATTTCATCCACATCGCGAATGCACCCGTCGGTGATTGTTCCCACGCAACCTAGCGCGCGATGGACGTTGGCGTTGACCTCGCCCCAGAACGAACCGACGAAACCGGGTTTGTCCAAATCCTGCACGACGACGATTTTCGGCCCTGGCACGCTGGCCACGTAGCGGCGATATTCCGCCAGCGCATTTGGGTTGTCACGCTTGTGCGCGAAGTTGCTCGGTTCGCACACCAGAGTCACGGCGTACCCGATCATTGCGCACATCTGCGGCATGAAATCCGTCGTCGGTTCCAGATTGAATGCGTCCCGCGCCGCATCGTGCCGCGTAATCTGTTCCCAGCCGTTGTAAATCGTCGGCGTATTCCAGCGCCGCAGTTCCAACAAGTCGCTGTGCGTCAAGCGTGTTTCAGGATTTGTCATTGTGGTTATCTCCTCGTTATACCGAACACGGGCATAGATTGAGCATTCGAATAATGCAGTTATAGGGAAGATAACGGAACAAACGGAAATAACGGAATGGACTGAATGCTTGGTTTTGGTTCCGTCTGTTCAGTTCTTTCCGTTTGTTCTGTCGTCTCTTTTCTCCCTGTCCGGAAAATTCCGATTGTGTCCATGCTGTATTAGGGTCATTTTTTGATTAACCAGACTTCCGCGACTTGAGTTCCACGCCCAGCGCCGCGGCTGCTGGGAGCTTGCGTCCAAGTCAGATTCAATTCGCCGGTTGCCGTCGCCGTTGCCGGAATGTCGAATTCAACCGGGTGAAGCTCTTTTTTGATCAGCGGATGAATTTCAATGGTGTCATTGGCCATCAGGCGAATGGGAATCTGTTGTGTCGCGCTGGAATAGACGATGCGAACTTTGTAGTGCGCGGTTTTGTCCAAGCCGGTGTAGCGCATTTTCAGCGGCGCGTCGTAATAGGTTTCGGCGATGTCCCACCAAGACATGCGTCCGTACGGTTGAAAGCCTACACCGGTCAGCGCGAATTCATCGCGGCGCAACGTCACGCTGCCGTCATATTGCCCCACCATACTGACGACGCTGGATTCCAGAAAGTACGGGTCTTTGGCAAAACCGGGGCTGCGCACCAAATGCGGTTGCCGAGTCAGATTCCCCAGGTCGTCGTAAAACCCGCCCGGCCCCGGGTTTGTCCAATCCACGATTTCGGCCAGTTGTTTTTGCCGTTCGGCTTCGCTTTCCAGTTTGCGGATTTCGTTGAAGCGCTGTTTCAGCCACAGCCGGTTGTTCAGCGGAAAATCAATCGTGTTCAGATTCGCGCCTCGTCCGACGCCAATGGCCTGGTACTTTTCCACGCTCAATTGCATGCGAATGCTTTGAAACAATGCTTCGCCAAGCTCAAACACGCGGGCGCGCAAATCCTGCGCGGTGCGTTCGGTGACGGCTTTGTCCAGCAGGGTTTCGGCTTGCGCCATTGCCGTAGAAGAACCGAGCAGCCGGGCTTCACGCAATTTGTTCATCGCCTGATCTTCCAGCGCGGTTTCGTAAACGGTTCGGCTGCGGACGTAAGCGTCGTAATAGGCTCGATACAACGCTTGTTGAAAGCGCCAGTTCATCAAATCGCGCGGCGCGGCGTTACGCTCCATGGTTTGAAATTGTTGAAGCGTGACGTTGATGCCGAAGTTTGTGGCAATCGGCCCCCGCCAGTTTTGTTCTAGCGCCAGCAAGCCTTGTGCAAAGCTGTCGGCGTATTTCGCCCCGATAAAGTAGCGGCTGTAATCGTGCAGAATGTCCAGCACATTGGTATCGGGATTCCAGCCGAGCGCGCTCCAAATGATTTTGTTGACGTCGTCGTTGCAGCCTTCGGAATAGGTGATGAAGCCGTTGGTGTCCTGTTGCAGCAAGCGAAAGATGTGGGCTTGATCGGTCGGGCGCGGGTTGATGATTTCGCGCGCTTCGGTCAAGGCAAAAGCCAAATCCCAGTCCGGCACCGCAAATTGGGATTGCCGCGAATGCGTGATGTCCGGGTAATGCCGGATCGGGTATTTCGCCGGAATCGCCGCGCGCATCTGCGGCAAGGTCAACCGCGATTGCGGGCCATAGACAATTCCGCTCAGCCATTTGGGTTCTGCGCGCACGATGCCTAGAAATTCGTTCAGCCAGTCCTGCGTGAAACCCTGTGGCGCAACCCACATACCTGCCTTCGGATGAAAGCGGCGCACGTTGGCGGTTTGCTTTTCCAGCAGGCTCATCAAGAGTTTGGGCGGAGTGCTGCCAGGATCGCCGCCGGGTACAAAGATTTCGTCAATGCGCGGCAGTTGTTTGAACACTTCGCTCCATTCGTTGAGCGCAAATTCAACAGTCTTTGGATCGCCATAATCTTTGTCGAGCGCCGGATACCAAATCCAAACGTCCAAACCGTATTCCGCGCAAATCCGGGACATTTCGACCATCATCTTCATCGGCGGCAACGGGAAGTGCGGGCTGTCTGCGTCATCGTCCGAACGCGGAGGAATCAACTCAATCGCGTTGGTTCCCCAAACGGCCAGATCGCGTATGTATTGTTCCCACATCGCTACCGTCCAGGCGTCATAGGAATTGGTTTTTGGGCGATAGCCGAGTTGATGCCCGCGCAACGGATATTTCGGCGCCGTCGTCAGGTTCAGCGGAGCAAGCAAGGTAATTTTGTTTTTCTCGATGCTCAGCGTTCGCAGCAAATGGCCGACGCCGAACAAGACTCCGCGCGCATCGTTGCCAATGATCGCAACTGAACTGCCTGTGGTTTTGATTTGGTAGCCTTCGCGCGGCAACGAACTGGAGTCGGCACGAGAGAGCGAAATCACCGGCGCGTTCGCGGGAGTTTGAGTGGCGCGTACCCAGCGAACTTGCGAACGCTGCTCGACTTCCTCGATCAGCATCTGCACGGCTTTGTTTTCCGGGCCAGAGAAATTTGCCGGAGTGACAATCACTGCGCGGGTGAGATCAAGCGCAGAGGTTGCTTGTGTTTGAGCCACTGGCGATTCGGGCCACAACAGGAGCGAAAAGAAACAAGTAAGAAGCAGAGCGTTATGCAATTTCATAAGAGAGAAATCAGGTTTTGGGTTGGTTGTTCCTGAGTTGCAGGTTACAGCGATTGGCGGTTGGCAAAGAAGACAGTCCACCACAAAAAGCACAAGCAACACAAAATAGATTTCGCGTCTTTTTGTGTTTTTTGCGCCTTTTGTGGTGATTGCTCGGCCTTCAAACGCTAATTCGCGCTGACCACTTTTTTGGTTTTCAGATTCGGGTCGGCTTTGATCTCCGCTTCGGTGAACAGAATCTTGCGCCATTTCTTCGCGGAAAAGAGTTCCGTCTGGTCATAGTACTGCGGCGAAGCCGGATCGCCCGATTGCGAATAAGTCAGAAACGCTTGTGCGTGTGGGCCGTTAGCCGTGAATTCCAGAGCCATAATGAAACTGGTTCCGACATTGATGGGATAGCCTTCCTTGGTCAGATTGCGGCTGCCGGGAACTCGCGCCGGGTTCATTCCCGGTTCCAGTGTTGTGCGATTAGGGCTGTAACCGAGAACGTTGGTGATGCCTTCATACGGGCCGTCTCCGCCGTGAATCGGGATGCGTCCGCCATTTTTATCGCTGTACTGTAGTTTGCCCAGCGGAGCATCTACGCCAAATCCAGCCTGTTGCAATGTCCGAACGGCTTTCGCCAGTTTCAGCAAAGATTCGTTGCTTTTAGCATCTTTGTCGGGCGTCATTGTGTTCGGCGTGTGGACGGAATCCGCCGCGTTGAAATCGTTGGCGAACAGTGCGCCTTTTTTCAGCGTGTCGGTCATCTCATATTGCGTGATGAATTCGCGCCACAACACAGGGCCAACGCTGTCGGTGTTATAACGGCCATCCCAAGCGGCCAAGACCTGACACGCCTTGCTCAAATCCACGCTTTGCCCGTCCAGCGCAACGGACGAATTCGCCTGACAGCGTTTGACCACTTCGGCACGCATCATTTCCGCCGACAAGCTGCGGTTGCTGACGGCGGCAGCGGCCAGTTCATCCAGAGTGAATTTGCCGTCTTTGCCCGCCGGGCCGTTGGGACTGGTGTCGTCCAGAATGATGGCGTTCATGCGTGTGCGAAGTGAACGCGCGGTTCCTTCCAACCCTTGCAGCGGCGAAAAGCCCGTCAACAATTGATGCGGATTCGCCAGCCAGAAACTGTCGTTGGCGTTGAACACATAATCTTTGCGTTCCAATTGCGGCATGCGCGACCACGGAATCACGCCTTCGCGGGTCGAAGGATCGTTCACGAATTCAAACAGTGAATCGCTGCCGTCCAGCAAAATCAGTCCGCGATCCCACGCAGTTTTAACCAACAGGTCGCTGTCTTTGCGCTTCATTAACGCGGCAATCGCTTCGGGTTTCAAGTTCGGAGTCGCCGAAGTGTCTGCGTACCAGGCGCGTCCGTCGGCGCTGGTGGCAATGGTGTTGATCCACGGAATCGAGTTGTATTTGGCGTGTGCCTGTTTGAATTCATCCAGGTTGCGCGCGGCGTTCATGGCGACACGTTGCGCATAAAATTGTGTGTTGTTGGCGTTGGCATCGCGGATGGCGACGGCGCGTTTCGCCGTCCAGCCAAATCCCGGCAAATTTACAATCGGGCCGTAATGGCTGAAAAAGACTCGTTGTTCGATTTGCTTCAACGAACCGTCGGCTTGGCGAACGGTGACGCTGACGACTTTGCTGGTCATTTCTCGCTCTTTGCCGTCGTACATATATCGAGTCGGATTCCCCGGCGCGAGATTCAACGAATACAGCACAAAGCGTTTGCCCGCCGACACCGTGTGCGTCCAGGCGACTGCGCTGTTGAATCCGATGGAAACTCCTGGCGAACCCAACAGGCCTACGCCATACACATTCAGTTTGCCGGGAATGACCAGATGCTTTTCCCAAAACCGGTTCGAACCTGTCCATGGGTAATGCGGATTGGCGATCAACATGCCTTTGCCGCTGGCCGAACGGTCAGAACCAATTGCCCAGCCGTTGCTGGCTCCGTCAACTGCAAATGCGTCAGCATTGAACTCGGTGGTGTAATTGACGGCAGTTTCGTTTTTCGGAGGCGTTGCGGTCGCAATCATATCGGCGAACTGCGTGCTGGTGAGGACGACGCTCTGGTTATAAGCCAGCACGTCCACTGCCGTCAGCTCAAACACCCAATCTTTGCCTTTGCACCAACCGCCAACGCCATTGGCCGTGACTTCGCGCAAGTATTGGTTGTAGCCAGCAGTGTATCCTTCGATTTGGTCGCGTTGGTCTTGCGGCATCGCTTGCAGCATGGCTTTGGCTTGTTCGTACAGGCCCAGGGCTTTCATCGTAACGTCGCTGTTCAGATGGCGATTGTTTTCGCCTGCGCCGAAGTACTTCGAGCGTTCGCCGCGAGCTTTGACGACCTGGTCAGCCAGCGAACACAGGTGGTCTTGCGCAAACGCATAGCCTTCGCCAAACCCGAGGCCACCCATGTCTGAAGCCGTGATGTGCGGAACGCCGTTGCTGGTGCGACGGATTTCTGCCGAATAGCGCGGCTTGGAAAAAGACGTGATTGGGGGCAGCAGCGCGCCGAACAGTGCCAGAGCGCAAAGGGATGCGAACACGAACCATTGACGAGCGGACGAAACGATACGCAATGCTTTCATTGATGGAAGCCTCCTAAACGGAAATCGGTGAATTGAATTGAAAGTGCATGGAATATAAATCACCCGTCAGATTGCGGCAATCATTTGTCTGCGCGCCGTGGACATTGCGAACGCATTCCCGTACAAACTGGCCAACACTTACTTTCCGGAGGAAACCAAATGTTCACCAAACGTGTTCTGCCAATGGCTTTGTTGGCGATGTTTTGTTCGTTGTCTGCTGCCAGTCAGGCCCAGAAAGCTGCGACCTCCAACGTGCCTGGAGTTGTCATTGATTACAGCCCGGCTTTGTCGCGGCAATACATCGGTTCACCCAGCATCGCGGTTTTGCCGAATGGTGATTACATCGCTTCGCACGATTTTTTCGGCCCCGGCAGTACGTTCAGCAAAATGTCCGTATTTGGTTCCAAAGATAAAGGACGAACCTGGCAGAAACGCGCCGATCTGGAAGGCCAATGGTGGTCAACGCTATTCGTTCACAAAGGCGCGTTGTATTTGATGGGGACGACCAAAGAATATGGCTTCACGGTGATTCGCCGCTCCATAGACGGCGGCAAAATCTGGACAGAACCGAAAGATGCGAACTCCGGCTTGCTGTTCGGCGACGGCGCATATCACTGTTCGCCACAACCGGTCGTAATTCACAAAGGCCGAATCTGGCGCGCAATGGAAGACGCCATGAACGGGACGAAATGGGGCGAACGCTTTAACGCCTTTATGATGTCCGCGCCGGTGGATGCCGACTTGTTGAAAGCGTCTAGCTGGACGGCCAGCAACCGATTGGCTCGGAATCCCGAATGGCTCGGCGGCAAATTCAACGCCTGGCTGGAAGGCAATGCCGTCGTCACGCCCCAAGGCAAGATCGTCAACATTTTGCGCGTGGACATCAAACAGGATGACAACGAAAAAGCCGCCATCGTTCGTATCAGCGACGATGGCAAACAGGCGAGCTTCGATCCGCGAACGGATTTTGTGGATTTTCCCGGCGGCAGCAAAAAATTCACCATCCGTTGGGACGCGAAAAGCAAAGCCTATTGGGCGCTGGCCAATTATGTTCCGCCGCAACATCGCCGTCAGGAACCATCTCGAACTCGGAACACGCTGGCGCTGATTCGTTCGACGGATTTGCGCAACTGGGAAGTTCGCACGGTCCTGCTTTATCACACAGACACGGCGAAGCATGGGTTTCAATACCCCGACTGGCTGGTGGAAGGCGAAGATTTGATCGCCGTCGTGCGCACCGCGTTCGATGACGCCGCCGACGGAGCGCACAACCAACACGACGCCAATTACCTGACGTTTCACCGCCTGCGAAATTTCCGAAAGTTGACCATGAAAGATTCTGCTGCTGAATTCACTGCGATGAATCAGGCTGCGCCGCAATCCAGCGGACAAGCCTTTCGCAAGCTGATCGACCGTCCGCGCGTGCCGCTGGCTGCGCAAACGGCTCCTGCCGTCATCGCAAACGGAATGGTGCGCGAGACGTTTTCCTTTGCTGCGGAAGCCAATGAGCGTGTGCCGGGATTGCTGGTGAAAGCGGCTACGCAACAGGAAACCCGCCGCCCGGTCGTGATCGCGTTGCACGGCACAGGTGGAAACAAAGAAAGCCAGTTGCCGTTACTGAATGAACTTGCCGCAAAAGGATTCATCGCCATTGCCATTGATGGCCGCTATCACGGCGCGCGCATTCCGTCCGGCAAAGGCTCCAAAGAATATGTGGATGCGATGCTGCAAACCTGGCACACCGGCAACGGCAAACCGTTTTTGTACGACACTGTCTGGGATGTGTTGCGGTTATTGGATTATCTGGCGACGCGCTCGGATGTGGATGCTGCGCGCATTGGCGTCATCGGATTTTCCAAAGGCGGAATGGAAACGTATTTGGCCGCAGCGATTGATGAACGCATTGCGGTCGCCGTGCCGTGCATCGGCGTGCAAAGTTTCCGATACGCGCTGGATCACGACGCCTGGCAATCTCGCGCCGGGACATTTCAAGCGGCGCTGGACGCTGCCGCCAAAGAAGCGGGCGAGCCTGCCAACGCCGCGTTTCTGCGCAAGTTTTACGACAAAGTTGTGCCGGGAATTTATGGAGAGTTTGACGGGCCGCAAATGGTCCCGCTGATTGCGCCGCGTCCGTTGCTGGTCATCAACGGAGATTCAGACGCAAGAACGCCGCTCGCTGGTGTGGAAGAATGCGCCCAAGGCGCGCGAGCGGCGTATGCAAAATCCAAGGCTTCGGAAAAGTTTGTGCTGCACATCCAACCCAAAACCGGCCACGCCGTCACGCCGGAAGCAAAACAAATGGCGATTGACTGGTTTGTGCGCTGGCTGAAACCGTAACAGTAACAACTGTTGTACTGCGATCTAACAACTGAACCTTTTTAGAGCGAAGGGAAAAAAAGAATACGGAACAAACGGAAATAACGAAACAAACGGAATCAAAATCAAGTTTTCCGTTCATTCAGTTAATTCCATTTGTTCCGTACTGTTTCCAACTCTCCTTAAATCAAATCATCAATCTACTTGGTAAGTCAGGATGCGGAATCGCACAGCCCGGCCAATCGTTTATCCGCATCGCCAAAGCGATCCAGCCGCACTCCCATCAAATCCATCAGCGACAGGAACAGGCTGCAAGCCAGACGGTTGTCGTTGCCTTTGTTCAGGTAATCCAAAATGCGTCCGGTTTGTAATTGGCCACCGGCTTTCCCGGCCAGCACGATGGGCAATTGGTCTGCGCCGTGCGCGTCTCCGTCAAACAGGCTGGACGCAAGCATGAGCAGGGAATTATCCAGCAGAGAACTGCCGCCTTCGTCAATCGCTTTCAACCGTTCGACCAGATAGGTGAATTGCCGGATGTGATATTGATTGGTTTTCAGATACATCGCTTCCAGTTCCGGAGCTTTGCCGTTGTGCGTCAGATCCAGATGCAATGCGCCGCGGACGCCTTCGATAAAGCGGAAATTCATCTGCGACAGATCGTTGTTCAGCATCAAGGTGACGATCCGCGTTTTGTCCATCTGAAACGCCAGCACGATCAAATCCAGCATCAGTTTCATGTGTTCGGGAATGTTTTGCGGAACCTGATCGCCGGGACGCGGCATGTTGGGTTGTTTCAGCGTTGGCTTCCAACCTTCCAGCCGTTCTTCTTTTGCCGCATGGTCAATGCGCTTTTCGATGTCGCGAATGGATTCCAGATATTCATCGAGCTTGCGGCGGTCGTTGTTGCTGATTTTGGGTTGCAACGATTTCGCATCGGCCAGCACAACGTCCAATATGCTGCGGTCAAGCTGGCGGCCTTTGCCGTCGCCGACCAACTGGTCAAAAGTACGCGAAGGATAAATTTCTTTCGTCGCCGGTTTACTCGGCGATACCCATGAAATGTTCGAGCCATAAATCATCGAAAGCCCGTCTTCCAATCGCAGCTCGTTCGGTTCAATGCCCAGCGCCAAACTCGGCACCGCAGTACTTTGGCCGATTTGTTTCGCCAGAATCTGGTCGAAGCTGGTGCCGACGCGAATCTCTTTCGGGTCCAGACTGACCAACGCGCCCGACAGCAGATTCATTCTGCCCAAATGCGGGCTGGTCGAAGTAAAGGCTTTGGGGTGATACAGCCCCCGCAGAAACACGATGTCTTCGCGAATGGGTGTGAGCGGTTCCGCCGCTTTGCCAAACTCCATTGCGGCTCCGCTGCCTTTGGCCCACCAGTGAATCGGTTCGACGCCGTTGGAAAAGAACAGGTGCGCGAATCGGAGCGGTGGTTTGTTGGCCGCTTGGCCTTGGGCAAAGACTGGCAACGATTCCAGCCAAGGCAACGTGAGCGCAACGCCTGCGCCGCGCAAAAAAGTCCGCCGTGAAGTTTGGGTATTATTTTTCATTGTTTGAGAATCCCTTCCGCGAAGGAGAAGTTGTTAACACCGCAACTCATCGTTGAAGTGCGATTTTGCCTGATGAAGGTTTCGCCTGACGTTCTTCACCCGCCGACCGATTGCGAAACTGTTTACTGGTCGCAACCTCTGTCGCCAATTGCGCAAACGTCACCTCGCTGCCTTTGGCGGTCATGCGATCAACTAATGCCTGGTCGGAAGCGCTGACCGTTCGTCCCAGCGCAAAGCCGACCAGTTTGAACGACAGCGTTTTGCGAACCTGTGGTTCTTTGCTTTTCAGATACCGCAGCAGCCCTTGGATGCCTGCGATTTCGGTTTTGTCGGAAAGAGCGGCGCTGTCTTCGATCACGTTGCCGTCCGGGTATTTGTCGCGCCAGCGTCCGGTCGAATCGAAATGTTCCAGCGAAAAGCCCAGCGGGTCAATGCGCAAATGACAATTGGCGCAAGTGGCGTTGCGTTTGTGCTGTTCGAGTTTGGCTTTCAATGATAAGCCGCCAAACAGTTTGTCATCCGCCGGAAGCGAACCGGCATCTGCGGGCGGCGGCGGAACCGGAGTGCCCAGAATGCGTCGCAAAATCCAATCGCCGCGTTTCACTGGACTGGTGCGCAACGGGGCGGAGGTGACGGTCAGAACAGCTCCCAACCGAAGCAAGCCTCCGCGATTGAACGCGTTTGCACCTTGTACCAATTCAACCTGATCGGTGGATTTGATGTCTTTGGCCACGTTGTAAAATTTGGCCAGGTCTTTGTTCAGGAAGGTGTAATCGGCAAACAGCAAATCATTCACCGGGCGATTTTGACGAATGATATGTTCAAAGAACGACACGGCTTCGTCATACATCGCCTCTTTCACATCGTTTGTGAATTCAGGGTAACGCGTCGTATCCACGCCTTTGTGCTGGTCGAAATGGTAAAAGCCCAGCCATTGCCCGAAAAATTCCGTTGCCAGACGGCGCGCTTTCGGATCGGCCAGCATTCGTTTGACTTGCCGCTCGATGCCTGCCGGATCGGTCAATTCGCCCGCATTCGCCGCGCGACGCAATTCATTGTCGGGAATCGAAGACCACAGAAAGAAACTCAACCGGCTGGCCATTTCCCAGTTGGTCAGTGGCTTTACGCCGGAAGTTGGGAGTTGGGAGGTAGGCGTTAGGAGTTGGGAGTTGGGAGTTGGTGACAACGCGAAATTTGCTTTTGATGAACTCGGTTGACGAAGTTCAAGCGCTTGATTCCCAACTCCCGACTCCCGGCTCCCATCTCCCAATTGCTCCACGCGATACAGAAATTGCGGCGCAACCAGAATGCGTGCGATCAAGGCGCGGATGGCCTGGCGATGATCTTGCTCCACGCTGAATGCTTTGTCGTAAAAGGCGCGCAAGCTGAGCTTTTCCGGCTCCGTCAGCGGACGCCGCCAGGCGCGGCTGGCAAAATCCAGGCAATCGGTAATGTGATTCGGGCGCGCAGCCATTTGCGCCGCCATCACCGCATCGTAATGTGCGCGAAGCTGTGTCACGTATTTGCGCATTTCCACCGGCAGCAGGGCGATTTGCGCTTTGTCCATTTGCGCTATGCCGATGCCTTTCAAGTCAACGCCGTAATGTTTCGCCAGCAAGCGCAAATAATTGTCGTGGTATTCAAACGACGCGTACAGATCGTTCCAAGTCTGATCCAATCGTTTGCGAGTCGCCGCGTCAATCAGGTTTTCCGCAAAAAAGCGGTCGTCGCGGATGTATTTCACTTTGACGACAAACTCGTCGTGTTCGGGCACGTTGTAAGTGTTGTCGAACGGTTCGGGCACAGGATCTTTGTCGGCGGGCGTCGGTTCACTGTGCGAATTCGGCGGCAGCAAGCTGGCGTATTCCATCACGCCTTTTCGAAAGGCTTTGTATCCGGCGCTGGTCATATCGCCGATCAGTGTGCGCGTGGGTTGGCCACGAGTTCCGCCATCGGCGCGGTCGGAAATCACAATGCGAACGACCTGATCGCGATTGCCGCCAAGTTCCACGTCAATCTGCATGTTCAGCAGCATCGGACCGCCTTCGGGCATGGGAATTTCGAACATCGCAGACCCGTCAGTGGCAAAATCGTTTTCGCCGATGGGTGTGCCGTCCGGGCTTTTACCGAAGTTCAGGCGCTGAGCGGTTTCCGCGCTGACCAACTCTCTGACCGTTTTGCGCGGACCGGGCGGAACAATTCCTTTCCGCAAATTGGCCGCAGCTTCGGCATCCGCGGCCAGCACAACCGCGGATTCTCCGGCGGCGACGGTCGAACGCTGGGCAATGGGGCGAAATCCAACGGTCAGGTTGCGCCAAATGACGATGGGTTTTCCTGCCGTAGATGGATTGACCGGCGCGACGTTCAAATAAATCTTCGCTGGTCCAGGCTGAGTCACTCCACGGCCTCCGCCGCGCACGTAAGCGAAGCGGTGAGAGGTTTTGACGTTGAGCGTGCGGTCGCTGAATTCCAATGGGCTTTCGTCGCCTGCGCCGCCAGCGGCAACGTCACCACGCGCAAATAACCAGCTTGGCCAGGTGACCATGAACTTTTGAATGTCTTCGCATCCGGCGCGCACTGCTTTCAGATCGGCTGGGATATTGTTGGCACTTGGCGCTGGCAGTTTTCGCCAGCGATCCACAATTTCCGATGACGGATAGCCAAGCGCGGGCGTGTTCATCACTTTCCAGACATGTTCGGCAAATCGAGGCTGGATGCCTTCGCGTGCCGCCAGGTCTTTCAAGGTCGCATTGGCTGTTCCAAGCGCCGCGCGATGTTTGTATTGCCAGGCTGTGTACAACGCCTTGCCGTATCGTTCCAATCCGAAGGGGCGACCGCCTTCGCCTGAAACGGTGCGAATTCCGTATGTAGCGTAAATGTCCTTGAGCCGGGTTACTGCCGACATTTCAAATCCCGTTTTGCCAGGATCGGAATAGAACTCCAGCGGCCCGGCTCCAATCACGGCGTGATCGGCCAGGAGCTTGGCGGCGTTCAGATATCGTTCCAAATTGGCGTCCTGCATAAACTGCACGTCGCCGAAATTGGTGAAGCCTTCGCCACCGACCGAATCGCTGGAAGAATCAATTCCCAAATCCAGATCGAGTCCTGTTAAATCCTTGATTGCGTAAGCATATTCGCCGCTGGTCAACCGGCGGACTGTGACTTGTCCCGGATCGCCGTCATGTTTTTTGGCGTAATCGTGGAGCGTGGCACGAATCCAGTTGGCGGCTTGAGTGCGTTCTTCGTCACTGGGTTGCGGCATGGCTTTGGGAGGCATGGTCTTTTGTTCCAGCACAGCCGCCACCTTTTCCCATTGCTGAAAACTTTGGCCAACCGAAGCCTGCGCGGTCAACTGCGCCAGATTCACTCCCGCCTTGGCGGATGTTCCGGTATGGCATTGGACGCAGTATTGCTGGATTGTCGCTTTTACGTTCGCGGCTGACTTGTCCGCTTCCTGTGCGCTTCCGACCAGGGTAATAGATCGAGTGTTTCCGGCAATGATCGTGGCAAAGAGTCCTGAAAGGATCACCAGCGCAAGTTTCCAGTAACGTGGTGTTTTCACGAAATCACGGTTCCGCAGAATTCTCATGGCGTAATCGAACCTCATTTATTTATCCAGCTATTTATCCAGCAAAAAATTGGCAGGTCGAAAGATATTTCATTTCTTTTGACGTTACAGATCAAAAGTTGGGTACGAAATTTTCACCTCAATCTCATCAATCTGCAAACGATGCGCGTTGACCAGCGTCATTGGTCCACAATACCAACCGCAATTCGCGATTTTGAAGCCCGCTGGTCAGTTGCATATACTCGTCGCCCATAACTTCAAAAAAGATCAAGGCATAGATTTCTGACTGACAATACCCAGATGAGAATGCACCGCGACGAGCGAAAAATTCTAGGGAGTGTGGCACTGGCCTGCGTTGTGCTTTTGCTTGGCCTAAATGCCACCGGACTCGCGCAAGAATACGGTTTTGACGTCTGGACGACCGCGAATGGCTTGCCGCAAAACACTGTGACGGGCCTTGCGCAAACGCCGGATGGATATTTGTGGCTGAGCACGTTCGATGGGCTGGCACGATTTGACGGTGTGCGGTTTACCATCTTTGACAAGGGCAACACCAAAGGCATCGTCAATAATCGTTTTGCGCGGCTTTTCGCTGACCGGGAAGGCGCGGTTTATGCTGTGACGGAAAGTAATGTTGTGACGGTTTATCGCAATGGTGTGTTTCATTCGCATGTAGATTTTGCAACTGGGGGCGAACCGATTGCTGCAATCGTGAGTGATGAAAATGGGAATATCGTTTTTGAAACGGTCAAAGGAAAATTCGCGTTGCAAGGCGACCGGTTAGTGCTTGTTTCCAACCAGAAAGAACCGAACAACGAACAGAATTACAGGCAGATATATTGGGGAAAATCCGGCGCCAAATGGGTGATTGAGCCAACCCGAATCACGCAACAGCAAAACGGACACGTCACAACCTATCCATTGAATTTAACGGCGGAAGAGTTGAGAGCCTCCAGCAGTCTGCAACCTTATGAAGATCGCCAAGCTGCTTTATGGGTGAAAAGAAGACTTCCTGCTTTTGAACTCTGGCGCTTGCAGGATGGCAAAGTCACCGTCTTTACGAAAAAAGAAATTCCGGCCTTACACGAACTCTTTCCGAGTCAAGTGATGGAAGACGCCGACGGCAGCCTCTGGCTGCTTCTTTCAGGTCTTAACGTGCCTAAACCAAACCAGTTGGTGCGCTTCAAGGACAATCAATTCACGTCGTATCCCTTGAACGAAGCTGTGGGCGCGATTGCCAGTTTAGTAGACCGCGAAGGCAATTTTTGGTTGGCGACTTCCACGGGATTGCGGCGTTTGCGTCGAAAACTGATCACGACGCTTTCGGTCAAAGACGGGCTGAACAGCAATGAAGTTTACCCGCTGCTCCAAACCGCGAACGGAGCTATCTTCATCGGCACGGCGCTGGGCGTGAATCGTTACGCGGACGGGAAAATTACGGATTTGAGATTGAACTACGCGACGGGCGTTCCGCTTTATATGCGAGGCTTGTGGGAAGATGACCAGGCGCGGGTTTGGCTCGGCTTTCAAGGCAATGGGGGATTCGGGCGATTTGAAGCACCTGCGTTGGTAAAACGAATTGGTAAAAACGATCTTCCAAACGGAGCGACAGACTTTACTTCTGACCAGGCAGGTAACATTTGGATCGCGACGGAAGAAGGCTTATTTAAATATAAAGACGACCAGCAACTTGCACATTACACTACCAACGATGGCTTGCCGCACAACGCAGTCATCGCCATTCACTTTGACCGCAATGGCTCTCTTTGGGCAGGAACATATGATGGAGTGGCCCAATTTAAAGACGGCAGATTTATCAGCTACAACGCTGAAATTGGTAGTCCGAAAGGGTTTGTTCGCGCGATCTACGAAGACGCAGACGGCGTATTGTGGTTTGGGACGTATGGTGACGGTCTGGTGCGGTACAAGGGCGGCAGGTTTTTCAACTATCGCGTCGAACACGGGTTGTTCAACAATGGCGTCTTT
>ERZ650309.414-NODE-414-length-21201-cov-6.005911_pt1 | contig 21201 bp, 20 predicted proteins | sample MGYA00376245_ERZ650309 | MGnify/ENA primary metagenome ERZ650309 (study PRJEB26733, sample SAMN07839294) | wastewater metagenome | biome: urban; feature: wastewater treatment plant; material: waste water | place: USA: North Carolina | collected 2016-04-26 ...
TGAAGATATTTTAGCTGTTATGTATAACTTAGCCTTAGATTACGAACGTAAACGCCAATTTAATAAGGCTATATCGGTTTATCAGTATATTTCTGATTTTGCACCCGACTTTAGAGACCTAAAAGAAAAGCTTGCACGCGCCAAAAAGCTCGAAGAAACCGTTATTTTGGGTGGCAGCAGCAGCTCTGCCTCTAATTCAACCATGATTTTAGACCCTAGTAGTGACGAAAAACCCATGCTTGGTCGTTATCAAGTCGAAAAAGAATTGGGTAAAGGCGCAATGGGTGTGGTTTATTTAGGGAAAGACCCAAAAATCAATCGGGTGGTTGCTATTAAAACGATGGCTTTAAAAGAAGAGTTTGAGGAGGATGAATTAGAAGAAGTTAAAGAACGTTTCTTCCGTGAGGCCGAAACCGCAGGTCGTCTCAATCACCCTAATATTGTGACTATTTATGATGCAGGCGAAGAACATGACTTAGCTTATATTGCAATGGAGTTTTTAAAAGGTCACGACTTAGCACGTTACACTAAATATGATAATTTGTTGCCTGTTCCTAAGGTCATTAACATCATTCATAAATCAGCTTTAGCTTTAGATTACGCCCACGAATTTCATATTGTGCATCGCGATATTAAACCTGCCAACATTATGTATAACCCCGATAATAGCGAGGTTAAAATTACTGACTTTGGTATTGCACGTATTACAGACTCTAGCAAAACCAAAACAGGCACCGTATTGGGTACACCAACTTATATGTCGCCCGAACAATTGGCAGGCAAAAAAGTTGATGGCCGCTCTGACTTATACAGCCTAGGGGTGATGTTTTATCAAATGCTTGCAGGTACTGCACCCTTTAGAGCAGATTCAATGGCCGCTCTGATGTTTAAAATCACCAATGAGCCACACGCCTCTATTTTTGAAAAACGCCCTGACCTAGAAGCACAACTCCCCTGTTTAGGTGCGGTCATTGACAAAGCCTTAGCTAAAAATGCTGATGACCGTTATCAAACTGGCCGTGAATTTGCTAGAGCCATTAAAAACTGTGTTGAGTCTTGCGGCCAAAAACAAATTTAACTCAAGGAGTAGAGTACACTTTGAATACGCTGATGATGATTGGCCACACCGACACAGGCAAAACACGCACCAGTAACGAGGACAGCATTTTATGTTTGCCCGCGTTAGGTGTTGCTTTATTAGCGGATGGCATGGGTGGTCACAGCGCAGGTGAAGTGGCAAGTCGCACTGCTGTTGATACGGCAAGTGCGATATTAAAACAAACCATGCGTGGGGTTTCTCCTCATGAACGGCTAGAAACTGCGTTACAAACCGCTCATGCCGTGATTCGAGAAAAAGCTAAACACTCAGTGCGTTGCCGAGGGATGGGCACAACCTTTGTTGGAGTGCTTATTGAGAATGGTTATTTGCATCATGCTCATGTAGGTGATTCTCGCGTATATTTATTACGAGACGAACGTCTAATGGCAGTCACACATGACCATTCTTTACTACAAGAGTTTATAGACCAAGGCTTTTATAGTCGTGAAGAAGCCTTAGAAAAAGTATCGCGCAATATTTTAACGCGTGCTTTAGGCTTAGAACCCCATGTGACCATTGATTATGATTATCTTAAAATTAATCAAGGTGACCGTTTTTTATTATGCAGCGATGGCTTATACGAAATGCTCTCTGACGATGAGTTAGCGGCCTTACTAGGGCGAGATTATGATGTTGAAGGTATTGCTTTAGATATGTTAGAGCTAGCAAATGCGCGCAGAAGTAAAGATAATGTCTCGGTCATTGTTATTGCAGTTTAAGGTTTTTTATGTATAAATTTACAGCTTCCGTCTTATGTTTTGCGATATGCCAAGCCAGTTTTGCTGCTGGGATTGTGATTGAAGAAAAATCACTCAGCCAAAGCCCAACGCCCGCGCCCGTTACTGCACCTGTCACTACTGTTGAATCTACCCCAACAATGCAATGGCAGCTCTACCAAAAGGTACAACAACTGCAACAAGAAGTGCGCGAATTAAATGGCGCGCTAGAGGTACAAGCCAATATTATTGAGCGCATGAAACAAGATGCGCGTAATCGGTATTTAGACTTAGACCAACGCATTACCGAATTAAACAATCGCGCTGCCGCAGCCGAGACAAGTGCCGCAGCCACTAATGCAACAACGGCGGCTACCGCTACCACAGAAACTAAAGAAGCCACACCAATCAATCCTGACGACGACAAACGCGATTACTACGCCGCTTATCAAACCTTTAAAAATGGTGGGCCAAACAAAGCCATTAACCCAATGCGCAACTTTATTAAAACTTATCCTCAAAGTACCTATATTCCAAGTGCTTATTATTGGTTAGGTGAGTTTTATTTGGCTGCCAGCCCTGCCGATGTTAATAACGCAAAAAAAAGCTTTAAAATTGTAGTTGATAACTATGCAGACTCTGCTAAAGCCTCTGCTGCGTTACTCAAACTGGCTAGTTTTGCTGATGTGGACGCAAAAACTCAAGATGCGATTAAATACATGCAGCGCATTATCAAAGAGTTTCCTCAGTCTGACGAAGCCAAAGCCGCAAAAGTGTATTTAACCGCACAAAAGATTAGTGTTCCTGAAGACAAAAAACCTGCTACTCCTGCCAAAACGGCAGACAAAGCTAAAAAATAAGTTTTATAAGGGCAAACTTTGTTGTTTGCCCTATTCTTACTTTTCAAAGTCAGCGAGTAGCCAGTGTTCGTTACACGTAACACGGGATTTATGGTAGAGTTTAAGACAACAAGTCGTTGTTTTGGCAGATGTGTGTATTCCGCTACGCTGCATACAGGCTCATCTAGCATCAAACTAATGGTTTTACTTCGTCACGAAGGTATTGAACGAGTTTTGGCCATGCCTCTGCAACATGAGCATGACTAAATTTACCCCAAGCTCTGCCACTGCCTGCACCATAAGTGCCTAAACTAACGGCTAGTTCATCAAAATTAGGATATTGGTTAAACGAGCAATAATAAGGGCATAGGGCGCATAAACGGAACTATGAACATACTTTTTAATAGATTCATCAGTATTTCCATTAATTAGCGAATCAATAGTTTTAATATCTTTTAATGTATCTGACCATTTTAATACGGATTTTTTCAATAAAATATTTAGGGTAGTGTCAAAACTTAACGTGTTTGATATTTTTGCATAATTTCCTGATTGTACTGCAATATAAAGGCATGTAACACGGCCTCGTGGTTTTTCTTGGTTTTTGAAAAGCTCAACGTCTGACGAGTTAACCGACCCAGCCGATGACGTGCAGTGGCATTAAATCGCTCAACATGATTGGTTAAGCCTGTGTGCTTACCAACAGATTGATGAGTGTCAGGATCAAATACATCAGCATAACTTGACCAGTAATCACTACAAGTATCAAGCCCATAATAACTATCAGGGATACGGCAGCGCAAATCTGTACAGGCTTCACTGTCCCGATTTCCACACACGTAGGCAACCACCTGACGAGTACGACGACACAGGGCAATCCAATTCCATAACTTGTTGTCTCGTTTATGAAAAAAGCTCCATAATTCGTCTAATTCGAGGACATCATCCACCCTCGCTGGGAGTAACGTGGTCAGAATCGGATTGCTGGCTTTTTTTATCCATGTGGTGAGGGTTGTGGGTGCAACACCAAATAGACGACGCATTCCGCGCAGACTACCACGTTCAAAATACGTTTTGATGATCAACTCTTTTTGTGTTTCAGTGTATTTAACGGTGGGTTTAAGCACACTTGAACGACCACAGTCTTTACATTTGAATTGTGCATTGCCACTTTTGTTGTGGCCGTTCTTGAATATGTTGGTTGAATGGCAGCGGGTACAGTGGTGGATAAGGCTTTCTGTAATCATGATCGTGTCAAATTATGGTTAGCTATACGCTCCTTATACCAAAACACGTCTTGTTTTGACACTACGGTTTTTCTTTCATAAACCCACACTTCTCACGCATACCGCGTCAATAACTCTTTAACTTCGCTCATCCGTTGGGCAGCATCGCCTTGTTGCTCATCTAAAACATTAGTTTCAATCACACACGCCAACATCTCAAAAAAAGCCTTATCTAAAGCACGACGCGCAGCGGTCATTTGTTGCAACACCTTTTCACAATCAGCATCAGGTTGTTGAATTAATTTTTGAATACCACGAATCTGTCCTTCAACACGGGCAAGACGTTTTAACAATTCTGTTTGTTGCTTATTTTCAGGCTTATTCATGGTAAATTACTCGGTTCAATATACCCCCCATAGTATCATAGTTTAAATTTTAAAAAATAAAAATCTCCTCCCAAAACACGCGTCAGAGAGGAGATTCTTTTGCCATTTTTGGTTTATTTATTAAGATCAAATCGGTCTAAATTCATCACTTTTGTCCATGCCGCCACAAAATCTTTGACAAACTTAGCTTGATTATCTTGTTGGGCATACACCTCCGCAATGGCGCGTAATTGCGAATTTGAACCAAAAATCAAATCGACGCGCGAACCTAAATATTTAACCTGCCCTGTTTTGCGGTCACGCCCTTCAAATACATCGGCTTGCTCGGATGTTGGTCGCCAAACCGTGGCCATGTCCAACAGATTGACAAAAAAGTCATTGCTTAATTGGCCTTGTCGCGCACTAAACACGCCCATTGCCGAGCCATTATAATTTGCCCCTAAGACCCGCAAACCACCAACCAACACCGTCATTTCAGGCGCACTCAAGGTTAATAATTGCGCCTTATCAATTAATAACTCCTCAGCACCGACACTAAAGGTTTTGGCTTGATAGTTTCTAAAACCATCAGCCTGTGGCTCTAATACAGCAAAAGATTCAACATCAGTTTGTGCTTGGCTAGCATCGGTTCGGCCTGCATTAAACGGCACTGTCACAGCATGACCTGCGGCCTTTGCGGCCTGTTCAACGCCAGCATTACCTCCCAACACAATCAAATCCGCTAATGAGACTTTTTTGCCTGTCGTTTGGGTTTGATTAAATTGCTGCTGAATTTCTTGATAAACGGCTAATACTTTAGCGAGCTGTGCAGGTTGATTAACCGCCCAATCTTTTTGTGGGGCTAAACGAATACGCGCACCATTAGCACCACCACGTTTATCTGAGCCACGGAAAGTGGAAGCAGATGCCCACGCTGTAGACACTAATTCAGCGACAGTTAAACTAGATGCCAAAATTGCGGCCTTTAAGTTGGCAATGTCTTGCTCATCAATCAATGTATGGTCAACGGCAGGAATCGGGTCTTGCCAAATTAAGTCTTCAGCGGGGACTTCTTTGCCCAAATACAAGGCTTTTGGCCCCATATCACGATGGGTTAACTTAAACCATGCACGCGCAAAGGCATCGGCAAAGGCTTGTGGGTCTTGCAAAAAACGCCGCGAAATCTGTTCATAGGCTGGGTCAAAACGTAAAGATAAATCTGCCGTAGTCATCATTGGTGGATGTTTTTTACTGGGATCATGAGCATCTGGAATCATATGTTCAGGCTTACAATCTTTGGCCACCCATTGATGTGCACCTGCTGGACTTTTCGTTAACTCCCATTCATAACCAAACAACATCTCAAAATAGCCGTTATCCCATGTCGTTGGATTGGGTTTCCACGCACCTTCTATACCACTAGTTGTGGTGTGTACGCCTTTGCCTGAGCCAAACTGATTAATCCAACCTAAACCTTGCTCTTCAATCGCTGCGCCTTCAGGTTCTGCACCGACTAATTTCGGGTCGCCTGCACCATGCGCTTTACCAAAGGTGTGACCACCAGCCACCAAAGCCACCGTTTCTTCATCATTCATTGCCATACGGCCAAAGGTCTCACGCACATCTCTGCCCGAAGCGACAGGATCAGGATTACCATTTGGCCCTTCGGGATTCACATAAATTAAACCCATTTGCACTGCCGCTAAGGGATTATCGAGCTGACGCTCACCTGTATAACGTTTATCACCTAACCAAGTGTCTTCATTACCCCAATAAATATCTTCTTCGGGCTGCCAAATATCCACACGGCCACCACCAAAACCAAAGGTTTTAAAACCCATCGATTCTAAGGCAACATTACCTGCCAAAATCATTAAATCTGCCCAAGAAATGCTGTTGCCATATTTTTGTTTAATTGGCCAAAGTAAACGTCGGGCTTTATCTAAATTACCGTTATCAGGCCAACTATTCACAGGTGCAAAACGTTGATTGCCTGTACCGCCACCACCACGACCATCAGCCGTGCGATACGTACCTGCGCTGTGCCATGCCATGCGAATAAACAAACCACCATAATGTCCCCAATCGGCTGGCCACCATTCTTGGGAGTCGGTCATCAGGTTTTTAAGGTCTTGTTTTAAAGCTGGATAATCTAATTTTTTAAAGGCTTCAGCATAATCAAAGTCGGCATCCATGGGATTAGAGGCAGGACTATGTTGATGTAAAATGGCCAAATTTAATTGTTTTGGCCACCAGTCACGATTAGAACGTGCACCGACTGTGCTACTTTTATTGTGCATTGCTGCAAAGGGACATTTAGATTCGGTAGTCATGATTTTTTCCTTCTTTATAGAGCTTACGCAGTTATCGCTTATTTGTTCGCTTAACAGGGTCAGTTTTAATAATAGAGAAGGAAAATCTATTAAACCAATAATATAAATTTTAATTTTTCATAGTTTTAAACTATGATCATTCAACCAAATATGTAGCATGATCAGCGCAGCAAACACACAAACCCCAGCAGCTATGCTATAAACCCATGTTGCGCCCCACGCTACCCAAACCATACCTGTCAACCACGAACCAATCGCGACCCCCAAGCCCCATAAGGCACTATAAACCGCTTGCCCTTGCCCTTGTTGGCCTGCATCAAACTCCCTAAAAATAAACTGCATCGCCACCGCATGAAACACCGCAAAACTAAAGGCATGAAAGGTTTGTACTGTCCACAATAACCACGGTACATCCACTGCCACGGCAATAACCAGCCAACGTACCGCTGCTAATAACAAACAAGCCATAATCAGTTGTAACTCTGAAAACTTGGCTAATAAACGATGGGTTTGGGTAAAAGCAATGACTTCCGCTAATACGCCCAATGACCACAATAAACCAATTGTGCTTCGGCTATAGTGGTATTCTTCTAAGTACAAACTAAAAAAACTGTAATATGGCGCATGAGACAATTGCAAAAAAAAGTGGGCAGCAAAAAAACTCCACAATAAGGGTTGCTTTAACAAATACAAAAATGGCTTTTTATCTTTGCTGTGTATTTGTTGTGGTGGACTAGGAATAATATAACTGCATAAAGCGGCAACAATTGCCGAAATTAACAACAAAATCGGCAACCATTTCACACTGATTAAATCTAATAAATAGCCAAAACCTGCCACCGTGGCAATAAATCCCAACGATCCCCATAAACGAATTTGACCATATAAGGCGCGCTGTTCTTGAAGATGACCAATCGTCACCGCTTCAAACTGGGCTAAAATGGCATTTTGAAAAAAGCTATAGGCAAACAATACGGCTGCCATTAACCAAAAATGACTGCCCACAAAAAAGATGCCTGCCCAAAACACCGCCACCATGCTTGCGCCTAATCTCACAAGCTCAATACGTTTGCCTGTGCTGTCGGCTAAATAGCCCCAAAAATTTGGCGCAAAAATACGGGTTAACATGCCTATTGCCATTAATTGACCAATGGCTTTTTCATCAAAATGGAGCTGTTTTAAATACAAACTCCAATAGGGCATAAAGCCGCCAAGCACCGCAAAATAGAAAAAATAAAAGGCGGATAACTGCCAATATAAAGTGCGTGAAATGGGCATAAAGACGAAACAACGCTAAAAAATAACATTGTAACGTCTTTTGCTTAAAGAAAGTGGCAACAATACCTAATCATTTATGTTTTATATTCATGGTGATTTCAGCCGTAAACACCAACTGTTGCTGAGTATCACGAATCTCAACAGGCACAATGACCTCTTTCACAGTTGACCAATCAACAGCAGGCATTTTTGCTTCAGCCACCAAATCCGTTTTTGCTTTTTTTAGATATTTGACTGTCATCCCTGAAGGAATCCAACGGCTACCTTGTGGAATTGATACATCGGTCATCAATCCTCCTGCTAATTCCGCCATATTACACATCGCAATGGCATGCACCGTTTTTAAATGATTTTGCACAGTTCTTCTATTTTTTAAGGCAACTCGGGCATAATTAGGTTCAAGTTGTTCTATGTGTGGCTGAATTGAGCGAAAATAGGGTGCAACCATACTTACCACCCAGCTAAACAAACGAGTCCCTAAGGGTAATTGTTGTGCTAAACGAAAAAGTTGTAAATTATTCATCTTGAAAGCCCTCAAACAAATTAGAATATTATTCTAGAATATTATTTTAGGCCAATACAATGACCGAAATGACCTCAAAGACACGCCCACAAGCCATATTAGCTGCTGCTTTAGATTGTTTTAATCAATATGGGATTGAAGGCACAACGATTGATATGATTCGCCAACAGTCCAATGCCAGTGTTGGCAGCATTTATCACCACTTTGGTAGTAAAGAAGATATTGCGGCTGCTTTATTTATTGAAGGGATGCGCCAGTTTGGCCAATTATTACGAGATCGAGTGAATCAAGCGCAAAGTGCTGAACAAGGTATCAAAGCGATTGTCTATGCCAACATTGCATGGATTAGTGAAAATCCTGCATGGGCAAGTTATTGTTTTCATCATCGTGGTGCGGTGAAGCATGGTTCAGCCGCCGAAACCTTTAGTGCTGATAACAAAGCTTTTCACCAGTTTTTACAAACATGGTTTATGCCACACGTATTATCAGGCGAAATTAAGTTATTGCCACCCACGTTAATGTCTGCATTAGTTATTGGTGCAACCCATGATTATGCCCGCCATTGGTTAGCAGGACGCACCAAAACCGCATTACAAGATCATGCTCAGATTTTGGCAGAAGCAGCATGGTTAAGTGTTAAAAAAACCTAACACACTTAATTTTGTGAACAAGTCAACATTTAGCAAAAAATCTCGCAAAAACCCTTGAATAATATGTTATAGCCATTATTATCAAGTCATCGCCCTCTCTTGCGTTGCGTGTGCTTGGCTGTTTTCCCTCCTTTTCGCCTTAGACACACGATCCTCCTCCTCGCAACTAGAGGGCTTTTTATTTTTACGGTGCAATCGGTTTTAACGGTTGTACAACGTCTGCATTCTGCGCACGATGACGCAAAAAGTGATCCATCAACACAATCGCTAACATCGCTTCAGCAATCGGCGTCGCACGCACACCCACACAAGGGTCATGACGACCTTTGGTAAGCATCTCAATCGGATTACCGTCTAAATCAATACTTTTACCTGCGGTGGTAATACTAGATGTTGGTTTAAGCGCAATCGAGACCACAATTTGTTGACCGCTTGAAATCCCTCCTAACACACCACCAGAGTGATTAGCGGTAAAGCCTTGTGGCGTTAATTCATCACGGGCTTCATGGCCAAACTGTTCAACAACCGCAAAACCATCACCAATTTCGACCGCTTTCACCGCATTAATGCTCATCATCGCGTGGGCAATATCGGCATCTAAACGATCAAATACAGGCTCGCCCCAACCCACAGGCACATTGTCTGCAACCACACATAAACGTGCGCCACAGCTTGTGCCATCACGGCGTAATTGAGTAATTAATTCTTCAAACTTAGGCACTGCATTTTTATCACCACAAAAGAAGGGATTTTGATTAACGTAATCCCAATCTAATTCGGTGGCTTTAATGTGGGCAATTTGTTGCACAAAGCCACGAATGACAATGCCAAATTTTTCAAATAAATACTTTTTGGCAATTGCGCCTGCGGCAACGCGCATGGCAGTTTCTCGTGCAGATGAACGGCCACCGCCCCGATAATCTCTAAAACCGTATTTTTGGGTATAGGTATAGTCAGCATGACCCGGCCTAAAGGTGGTAGCAATGTTGCCGTAATCTTTCGATTTTTGGTCGGTATTTTCAATTAATAAACCAATGGGCGTACCTGTGGTTTTTCCTTCAAATACACCCGACAAAATTTTAACTTGGTCTTCTTCTTTACGTTGTGTGGCAAACTGTGATGTACCCGGTTTGCGACGGTCTAAATCCAGTTGCAAATCGGCTTCGGTAAGTGACAAATTCGGTGGCACACCATCCACAATCGCGCCTAATGCCAAACCATGCGACTCACCAAAGGTAGTGACACGAAATAATTGACCGATAGTATTACCTGCCATTTATAAGGCCTCCTGAAACATTAGACTGATGCAATGCACCGCATTAAGGGCGTTTTGCGAACATAAAATCGTTGGAAACGATTGTAATGTGAGAAAATAAGCCATTATCGCATCAGTTCTTAAAAAGCTGTTGATATTGACGACATTGTTCAGCCGTTAACGCAAACACCCCAGAGCCACCCTTCTCAAACTCAATCCATGTAAAAGGCACGTCGGAAAACTCTTGGGCTAATGCCCATTCCGAGTTCCCCACTTCCACCACTAACAAACCGTCTTCGGTTAAATGCTCTGCGGCTTGTGCCAAAATTTGACGTACAATATCTAAACCATCTGCGCCTGCGGCTAAAGCCAATTCGGGTTCTTTTTGATATTCATTGGGCAAATCGGCCATATCTTGTGCGTCAACATACGGGGGATTGCTCACAATTAAGTCATAACGTTGATTAGGTAATTTGCTAAACAAGTCTGATTCAATTAAGTTAACGTTTTCAATCAAGTTATGATGTTCAACGTTAACCGCTGCGACAGATAAAGCATCTAAAGAAATGTCTGTGCCATCAACAATGGCATCAGGAAAGGCATGAGCCAAGGCAATGGCAATACAACCTGAGCCTGTACATAAATCTAAAATACGTTGTGGTTCTTGATTAATATAGTCTTGAAAACCATTTTCAATCAATTCGGCAATCGGTGAGCGTGGAATTAATACACGTTCATCGACATAAAAAGGATGACCACAAAAATAGGCTAAATTTAATAAATAACCTAAAGGAATACGCTGATTAACACGCTTGTCAATTAACTCAACAATGGCTTGTTTTTCACTGCGTAATAATTTGGCATCTAAAATTTCAGCATCAGCCGACCATTGCAATGATAATGACTGCATGACTAAAGCACTGGCTTCAGCGAACGGATCTTCACTGCCATGACCGATATGCACATCTGCTGCACGCAAGCAGCTCACTGTAAAACGGATAAAATCACGAATGGTTGATAATTCAGCAACAGCTTCAGAAAAGGTTGCACTTGGTATCAAAAGGGTGTCTTCCACGCCCAATTCCTCATCAAGATTAAATAATTGCACTATTGTAGCAGTGTTCAAACAACTTCGCTTGCGTCAAAATATAGGGGTTGTTGACATTTTTACTCAACAATAGCCTCCTGCTCTATATTTGTGATATGACGACTTGTGATGAAAAACAAACTACTGAATGATTTAAAAAAGACTTTAGTGGCAGAAAAGCTTGCTGCCACTACTGTTGTAAAGCCAAAGCCTAGCCAATCAACACGTCATGATGAACATTTATCTGATGAGCAACTTTTGGCACAAGCCATGAAAGGTGTTACCCCCTTACAACTAGAAGCCACTGCCCCTGTTGAACGTCAGTTGCATAAGCGTCTTGATGATAACACCATGCTTCGACGTGCTGCAGCTGAAGGGGCAAAAGAAATCACTAATGAAGCTATTTCTGATACGATTGCCCTATTAAATCCAGTTGCCCAAGAAGCGACACTCAGCTTTAAACGCATCGGCATTCAACAAAGTGTCTTCAAAAAACTAAAAGATGGCCATTTACCTTGGCGTGCAGCTGTCGATTTGCATGGTTGTACTGTTGAACAAGCGCGTGAAGCCGTTTTACAAATTATCTTTGATGCGCAACAGGAAGGCATTACCGTCATTAAAATTGTGCATGGCAAAGGTTATAGTCAAGAAAACCAAGGCAGCTTGCTAAAAACCTGTGTCAATGGCTGGTTGCAACAACATCGTGCGGTGTTAGCGTTTCATAGTGCTACAGCCAAAGACGGGGGTAATGGTGCTGTATTTGTATTGCTGAAAAAACAACAACAAAACTCAGAGACGAAAAGGTAAACATTATGTGGCATTACTTGGCACTCTTATGTTGTGCATTGTTAAGCCTATGGACGACATCCAGTCATGCCACGATTCCGATTGATGAAAATTTTCACCATGCTGCATTGGGTACAGAGCTCAGTTATTTTTGTGACCCTAGCAACCAACTCGATATTGAAGCGATTAAAGAAAAATCGTTTGAACCCGTTGCCAAACCAGAGGTTTCATTTGGTTTTAAACAACCCACCTGTTGGTTTAAATTTAAACTAGAAAATCTACAGCCCTTCCCTGTTAAGCTGGTTTTATCGAGTAATTTTAATATCTTTGATCAAATTGATTTATTCAGTTTTTTTGGCGATCAATATATTAAAACGAGCATTGGTGACACCGTTGACTATTCAACGCGTGAGCTACAAATTCGCACACTTGCCTTGCCAATTGATCTTCCTGCACGTAGTGAAATGCAATTTTATTTGCGTGCCCAAACCACAGGCAATTTTTATTTACCCCTACAAATTTGCACCTACAACTATTTTCTCAGTGCTGGCAAACAGTATGAAAATATCTTAGGAATTGGTTATGGTATTGTCATTGGTTTATTTTTCTACCATTTGTTTTTATTGTTTTTAACTAAAGAAAAGGTTCAGCTTTTTTATATTTTATATGTGGGTTGTACCTTACTATTTTTTGCTAGCCAGCAAGGCTCTTTGTTTCAGTTTTGGCCACACGCTACTCAATGGAATAACCTGTCCTTATATAGTTTTAGTTTTTTTGCACTCAGTTCTGGATTATTTTTTTCACGTTTATTTTTAAACACCAAAAACAGCCCACGGATTCATAAAGTCTTAAAATACAGTGCTATATTTTTAGCCTTAGCAGGTATTTTTCACTTCTTATTGCCAACCGCTTTGATTGCTTCAATCAACTCACTGTTAGGGCTTTTACTGATTATTTCGCTATTTATCATTGCCTTACAACGTTATTTAGAGGGATTTGCTGAAGCCAAGCTATTTATGATTGCATGGGGTTTATTGTTAATTATTGGCGCGACCATGATTATTATGATGAATCTTGGTATGGGCAATATTAATGTGGTGATGTTACTCGCACAATTAGCATTTGCTTCGCAACAAGTGTTATTGTCGATTGGTTTAGCGCAACGGATTAATAGCCTTAAACGTGATAAAGAAGAAACCGAAAAAGAAATATCGATTGCTCAAGCCGAAAACAAAGCTAAAACCGACTTTTTAGCACGCATGAGCCACGAAATTCGCACCCCCATGAATGTGGTTTTAGGAGTGACACAACTCTTAGAAAAAACCTCACTCACCGATGTACAACAGCACTATCTTGATCTGTTAAAAAGCTCTGGCAAACTGCTCATTAGCATTATTAATGATATTTTGGATTATGCAAAAATTACTTCGGGCGGCCTGAGTTTAGAAAACACCATTTTTAATCTGCCCAAACTATTTATATCTACCCAACAAATCCTATCAACCAATGTTAAAAACAAAAATATTGAACTGATTTTTGACATTGACGATAACTTACCGCAATGGGTTGAAGGTGATCCAACACGTCTGCAACAAATTTTATTTAATCTATTAAGTAATGCACTTAAATTTACCCAAAAAGGCTCTGTACGCTTAGAAGTGCGACAACTTTTTCAAATTAATAAAGACCATTCACAATTACAAATTACCATTGTTGATACAGGTATTGGTTTAAGCTCAGAACAATTAAGAAATTTGTTTTCTGCCTTTCATCAAGCAGATGCTTCTATTACACGCAAATATGGTGGCACAGGTTTAGGTTTAGCGATTAGTAAACAATTGATTGATTTAATGCGCGGCTCTATTAATGTGCAAAGCACCCTACACAAAGGGACGACATTTATTATTTTATTGCCCGTTTCGATTGCAAAAGAACCTCCGATGACAACTAGCCCAATGTTGCCTGCACTTGCATGGGGAGATTTTTCGCAGTTGCGTGTGCTGTTGGTTGAAGATAACTCGATTAACCAGTTAATTATTAGTTCGTTGTTGAATCAATTACGCATTGAACCACAACTTGCCAATAATGGTGCAGAAGCGCTTGAACTGATTAGCCAACATCATGAGCATTTAGATGTTGTCTTAATGGATTGTGAAATGCCCATACTCGATGGCCTTGAAGCCACGCGTAAAATTCGTGAATGGGAAAAGGTTCATGAAAAGCCTCATTTACCCATTATTGCTCTCACAGCACACGCTCTTCCTGAATATAAAGAACGTTGTTTAGCGGTTGGTATGAATGATTATTTAAGTAAACCTTTATTACTTGACCAATTGATGAGTAAACTACTGAACATTCAGAAACCGTCATAGAGACTGTTGACTTGTTGTCTTAATCTGTCCTGTTTACCTTTGAGTATATTTACGTTAAGGTGCGCTTCTTTTTGCGACTTAGGCAATAAATCCCTTAAGTTGTGTTTTCATCAATCGGATTTGCTGATTATTGATTAGCCAATCCCCTAAAACATCAGAGTTATCGTTATGGAAATGGAACAAGCCTATGCCGAAATCATTACGGCTGTAGGAGAAGACCTGAATCGTGCAGGTTTACTTGACACCCCCAAACGCGCTGCCAAAGCCTTTAAATATTTATGTAAAGGTTATGAAGAAGATTTAAATACGATTGTCAATAATGCCATTTTCCCCTCTGATAACGACGAAATGGTGATTGTAAAAGATATTGAGCTTTACTCGTTGTGTGAACATCACCTCTTACCTTTCATTGGTAAATGCCATGTTGCGTATTTGCCCAGTGGTCATGTTTTAGGTTTATCCAAAGTGGCTCGTATCGTTGATATGTTTGCCCGCCGTTTGCAAATCCAAGAAAACTTAACCAAACAAATCGCCGATGCTATCCAACAAGTGACGGGGGCAAAAGGCGTTGGTGTAATTATTGAAGCCAAACATATGTGTATGATGATGCGCGGTGTTGAAAAACAAAATTCCGTGATGAAAAGCTCGATTATGTTAGGCCGTTTTAGAGATAGCCCACAAACTCGTAATGAGTTTTTAAGTTTGATTAAAGATTAGCTTCGACTGCGCTCAGCTACCCCGACTCTGCACCCTGAGTGGAGTCGAAGGGTAACTTTATGAGCACTTACACGCTAATTTTGGCGAAGTGCGTAAGCTCTATTGATTAAGTTTTAGCAAACACCCTCACCTGAGCAGGTTTTAACCTGACTTGTTGACCTGCACTAATCGCTAATTCTTGTAGTTTTGGCCGTGTGACTTCGACCTCATAATGTTTGCCATCGCTGTCTTCTAACTCAACACGAATACTCGCCCCAAAGGCTAAAATACGACTAACGGTTGCCACTAAGCCTTCGCGTGATTGCGGGTCGGTAATAATTTCTAACTCGTGGGGACGAACAAAACCCAAGGCTTCTGCACCATGCGCTACATCATGCTCACCCAACGGCAATACCGCTTCACCACTGTGCAAATAATTATCATGGACTCGACCATGAAATAAATTCACTGCCCCTAAAAAGTTATAAACAAACGGTGTGGCAGGATGTTCATAAACCTCTTGCGGTGCACCGAGTTGTTCAACATGACCTTGATTCATTAACACAATACGGTCAGCCACTTCTAGGGCTTCTTCTTGGTCATGGGTGACAAAAATACTGGTGATATGTAATTCATCGTGCAAACGGCGCAACCAACGACGTAATTCTTTACGCACTTTGGCATCTAAAGCGCCAAATGGTTCATCTAATAACAACACACGCGGTTCAACCGCTAAAGCACGCGCTAAGGCAATACGTTGGCGTTGACCACCTGATAATTGGGGTGGATAACGGTCAGCTAACCAATCCAGTTGCACTAAGTTTAATAGTTCATGGACTTTCTTTTTGATCTCTGACTCTGATGGGCGTTGTGCCTTGGGCTTCATGCGTAGGCCAAAAGCGACATTATCAAACACAGTCATGTGTTTAAATAAGGCATAATGTTGAAAGACAAAACCGACTTGGCGTTCGCGGACATGGTCTTGCGAAGCATCTTCGCCTTCTAAAAATACCGAGCCACTATCGGCACTTTCTAAACCTGCAATAATCCGTAATAAGGTGGTTTTGCCACAACCTGATGGGCCTAATAAAGCCACTAATTCGCCAGTCGGAAACTCTAAACTGACATTATCTAAGGCAACAAAGTCACCAAAACGTTTGTTGATATTTTTAACTTCAATACTCATGATTTATGACTCAATAACGGTATCACGTTGTAAACGCCATTCGACAAAGGTTTTAATGACTAAGGTCACTAAGGCTAATAAGGCTAATAACGAGGCCACGGCAAAGGCAGCGGCAAAACTATATTCGTTATATAAAATTTCGACATGTAAGGGCATGGTATTAGTCATGCCACGAATATGGCCAGACACTACTGACACTGCACCAAACTCACCCATTGCCCGTGCATTGGATAAAATCACACCATACAACAATGCCCATTTAATATTGGGTAAAGTGATATGCCAGAAAGTTTGCCAACCCGATGCACCCAAGACCACCGCTGCTTCTTCTTCCTCTTTACCTTGTGCTTGCATTAAGGGAATTAACTCACGGGCAACAAAGGGAAAAGTGACAAAGATGGTGGCTAAGACCATCCCAGGGATAGCAAAAATAATTTTAATGTCGTTATCAAACAACCAATCACCAAACCAACCTTGTGCGCCAAAAATTAATACATAAATTAAGCCTGCAACCACAGGGGATACCGAAAACGGCAAATCAATGAGGGTGATTAATAATTGTTTGCCGCTAAATTCAAATTTGGTAATTGCCCATGCCGCAGCAATCCCAAATACTAAATTTAACGGTACAGAAATCACGGCAATGGTTAAGGTTAAAAAGATGGCTGATTTAGCATCAGATTCGATCAAGGCGGCTAAATAAACGTCCCACCCTTTACGAAACGCTTCGATAAATACCGTTGCTAAGGGCAACACTAAAAATAAAACAAAAAAGCCCAAAGCTAAACTTAATAACGTCCAACGCACCCATGTCGGTTCACGAGTAGCTGAGGAGCTTTGATAACGTGGTTTATTTAAATTTTTACCCACATATCCTGCCATGATTAACGACTCCCACGACGTGTTGTCCATGCTTGCAACACATTAATAGCCAATAACAAGATAAAACTAATCACCAACATCACTACCGCAATCGAGGTTGCACCTGCATAATCGTATTGCTCTAACTTGGTAATAATCATTAACGGGGTAATTTCTGACACCATCGGAATATTGCCTGCAATAAATATGACCGAGCCATACTCCCCCACCGCACGCGCAAACGCTAAAGCAAAACCTGTTAATAACGCAGGGGTTAAAATTGGTAACACCACATATCTAAAGGTTTGCCAACGATTTGCACCTAAACTGGCGGCGGCTTCTTCGAGTTCGGTTTCTAAATCTTGCAAAACAGGTTGTACGGTGCGTACCACAAACGGCAAACCAATAAACACTAAGGCAACCAATACGCCTAATGGGGTAAACGCGACTTTAATACCTAAAGGTTCTAAATATTGTCCCAACCAACCATTACCTGAATAAATTGCGGTTAAGGCTATACCTGCAACAGCGGTCGGTAAGGCAAAAGGTAAATCGACTAAAGCATCAACCAGTTTTTTACCAAAAAAATCATAACGCACTAGCACCCACGCAAAAATCAGCCCAAAAACGGCATTAATTAACGCTGCGCCTAAAGACGCGCCAAAGGTTAATTTGTACGAGGCGATCATGCGTGGTGAGCTAATAATCTCCCAAAACTCGGCAAAACTCAGGCTAAAGGTTTTAATAAATACCGCTGACAAGGGAATAAGCACAATTAACGACAAATACACTAAGGTATAACCCAGTGATAAATGAAAGCCAGATAGCACACGATGTTGAGCCATGATGCTCTGTACTCCAAACTTAGGCAGATAACCGCCAAAAATCGACTAACTCTTGTTCGCTAAATTGTGAACAAAAATATTCAAATAACTCTATGCCTTGTGGCCATGCACCAAAGCCAGAAGCAACATTGATATGCCCCACATCACCCAAATTTATTAACTGACTGCCCCAAATCGTTGCCCATGCTTTGGCTTTTTCTAGCGACAAATACGGGTCAGTGGTGCTAGCGATTACTAAACTTGGTACAGGTAATGTGTCTGCCAATTCACTAACGGCAATCGCAAAACGCTGTGGATCAGCAGGGGCAACCAAAAATAGGCCAGCAATTTTTTCAGGATTCATCAAAGCTGCTTTAACACTGATTAAACACCCAAAACTATGTGCCACTAACCAAACTTTTTCGCTGCTAGAAGCAGCAATGCTTTGTTGTAAACTGGCTGTCCATGTATTTAAGTCTGGATGATGCCAATCATCTTGTGGTACACGTTGTGCTTGAGGGTCTTGTAGCTGCCACCAAGATTGCCAATGCTCTGCCTCACTACCATGTAAACCAGCAACAATTAAACGAGAGGTTTTCATACTTATGCTCCTCAAGAACAACGTCATCACGCTATGTACGACTTAAAACTTGTGTTCAACACCCAACGCTAAAGAGCTTTCTTCGATATCATTTGGTACAACAATCACCGCATCTTTTTTCACATCTTCACGGTTGGTGTACCACACAAAAGCACGCGTTTTAGTGGTTAGGTTATAATCAGCGCCAACACTAAATACATTCTTTTCAATGCTATTACCTGCGGCAATTTTATTGGCATCATCTGCTTCGGCACTGCTGTATTGGGCTTTTAAGACAATGTCATTAATCTTGTATGCTGCGCCCAGCAAATAAGCTTTTTCACCGTCATTGCCGTCATATTTTTCATTAGTGCTATACAAGGCATTCACGGTTAAATCGGCAACGTTATAAGACACGGCTAAACGGTAACCATCCCCTTCTCGGCTATTACCAAACAACGCTGAACGACCGACAATATTGTCATTCACACCTAAAGCGGCATATAAACCTAATTCTTGATTGTCATAAACAATAGATGCTGATGAGCCATTAGTCGCTTTGCTAGCAACATCTTGAGTCTGGCTTAAAACATTCAATTGGAAGTTTTTAAAACTCGGTGATTCATAGCCAATGGCGTTATTGGCACGATCTTCACCTGCAATGGTAAATTCAATATCACCCAAGAAGTCGTTAAATAAATCGGTTTTGCCTTGTGCGGTTTTTAAGTAGGTATCAAAACGTCCTGCTTTAATCGTGCCTAAATCTTTATGTTTAATACCCACAAAACGGTTACGTTGGGTTAAGTCTAAGCGACTACCATTGGCTATGGTTGTCATTGAGCTAGCCGTTGCACCTGCTGCTCCAGAAATAGTTGTTGTCGTCGTTGCGCTTAAACCACTGACATCTTCACCATCACCCGAAATTTGCCATTCAATGCCATAAACCACGGCTAAATTAGTTGATAACTCATTTTCACCGCGCACACCAAAACGCGAGGCATTACTTTGTAAACGGGTATAATCTTCATCGACTGAGGCAGGGTTTTGATTATCTTTTTGATAACTCTCGGCAGAAATATTGAACTGTCCATAGACTTTAGGATTAGCTTGAACTTGGCTAGCCACTAATACTGAAACAATAGACAAAGCTAAAGCGTGAAGCTTCATAATGAACTCCAAAAATTTAAAATAAAGGTGAAAAAGTACTCCTCCCCATGACAAGGGGGAGGCAGGGAGGGGGTTGTAGCTTATAACCCCACCCTAACCCTCCCCTAAATTAGGGGAGGGAAATAATTGATAACGTAAGCCCCAAAACTTGACTAACGTTTGGTATAAATTTGGTCAAAAACACCACCATCGGCAAAGTGCGCTTGTTGAGCAGCAGACCAGCCGCCAAAATCTTTAATGGTAAATAACTTTACTGGTGCAAATTGGTTAGCGTATTTAGCCGCAATTTTCGGGTCTGTCGGGCGGTAATAATTACGTCCCGCAATATCTTGACCTTCAGGCGAATACAAATACTGTAAATAAGCATTAGCGATTTGGGTTGTGCCATGTTTTTTGGCATATTTATCAACGACTGCAACGGGCGGTTCAGCTAAAATAGAGACACTGGGCGTGACAATTTCAAACTTCTCTGGCCCTAATTCTTTGACGGCTAAATAGGCTTCGTTTTCCCATGCCAACAACACATCACCAATACCACGCTCAGCAAAGGTGGTTAACGAACCACGCGCGCCCGAATCTAAGACTTTGACGTTTTGAAATAGTTGTTTAACAAACTTTTGCGCGCTATCGGCATTGGCTTTAGGTTGACGTAAGGCATAACCCCAAGCAGCTAAATAGTTCCAACGTGCGCCACCTGATGTTTTAGGATTCGGCGTGACCACTTCTACGCCTGCTTTGACTAAATCATTCCAATCTTTGATTTTTTTTGGATTGCCTTTACGGACTAAAAAGACAATGGTTGAGGTATAGGGTGAGGCATTGTTGGGTAAACGTTTTTGCCAGTTTTCGGCAATTAAACCCCGTTGAGCAATGGCATCAATGTCATACGCTAAGGCTAAGGTGACAACATCCGCTTCTAAACCATCAATCACCGAACGGCCTTGTTTGCCAGAGCCACCATGAGATTGTTTAAAACTAATCTCCTCGCCGCCTTTGGCTTGCCAATATTTGGCAAAAGCCACATTAAAATCTTGGTATAACTCACGGGTCGGGTCATAAGAGACATTTAAAAAGTCTTTGGCAAAAGCAGCATTACCAACACCTAACGCTAACAATACCACTAATAATTTTTTAGTCATGATTCGCTCTCAAGCTACAATTTGTTATCTTGAGGCGATCATAACTAAAACCATTAACAATAAAAAAGAATATATAAATCTATGTTTATAACAAAAAAGAATATCACTTTAAACGTTTAAAGAGTTCTTTCACAAAAGCAGCCGTTTCTAAGGGATACTCTAAAGGAAACATATGTCCCCCTTGGGTATAATGTAATGAGACTGGCTGCTCTTGTGCCA
>ERZ650309.415-NODE-415-length-21166-cov-8.553266_pt1 | contig 21166 bp, 20 predicted proteins | sample MGYA00376245_ERZ650309 | MGnify/ENA primary metagenome ERZ650309 (study PRJEB26733, sample SAMN07839294) | wastewater metagenome | biome: urban; feature: wastewater treatment plant; material: waste water | place: USA: North Carolina | collected 2016-04-26 ...
TAAGGAGTCTTTTTTGAAATCCGACAAAGTCCAAGTTTCAAAGACGAAGAGTATAGATATTTTCATTTGCATAATTTTAGGGCTATGCTAAAATACTAACTTTACTAATTACTCAAACAGAAAGAATTTTATGAGCGACTATACTCCACCAAATAATAATCAACCACGAAGAAGAGCTCCACAACAAGCAACGCGTAGGAGAAATACTGACAACTTTGATGATCAACCACGCAATACGAATCGTGGTAATAGCCGTGGTTATCAAGATGGTGAATATGAAGAGCGCTCTCCGCAACGTCGAGCACCTAACCCACAGCAAAATCGTCAAAATTATGAAGAAGATGACCATTATGATGAGCCGCCTCGCCGTGGTCGTGCAAATAACTACGCACCACGAGAAGAGAAGAGTAATAAAGGACTGTTATATGGATTAGGCGCAGTTGCTGCCGTGGCAGTTGCAGCAGGTTCATATTTTATTTTCAAAGCTCCGGATACCGCACAGATTGTCGCAGTATCTCCAAATTATGTTACAACTCAACAGGCTTATCAGGATTGTCATAGAGTTGGTACAACCCGCTACGTTAAAAATCAAAAAAATGGTACTGAAGGTGCCATAATCGGAGGTGCAACTGGTGCGGTGGCGGGTGGTATAATTGGAAATCAGGTTCATGGCGGTGGCGGTGGAACGGCAGTTGGAGCTATCGCAGGTGGTGTCGGTGGAGCGTTAATTGGACGAGATATTCAACGATCTAATCAGCCAGACTATGTTGCTAAACATGGCTCAAGTACACAATGTCAAACCGCATATCGCCCAGTACAAACACAATCAGGTTACAATGTACAATATCTTTATAAAGATAATATGGCAAACATCGTAACGCAAAGTGCTCCGGCAATTGGAACTAAAATACCTATGAAAGATTTACAACAATTAGCCATGCCAGCACAAGCTACTGGAGCTATTCCGCCAACAACTAGTCATTAAAAGACGAAGGAGGTGCTTGGTTATAAGAGCACCTCCTAATATCAGGACAAGCATTATTAATCAAACAGCAGATCAGCCAATCACTCTCAACAATCCAGCAATTACGGTCAATCAGTTACCCTATTCAGATATGCCGACTGATTTGTATATCCCACCAGAAGCACTGCAGGTGTTTTTAGAGATGTTTGAAGGTCCGTTGGATTTATTGCTGTATTTAATTCGCAAGCAAAATCTGGATATCCTACAAATTCCGATAACTAAAATTACCGATCAATACATCAACTACATCAATACCATGCAAGTTTTAAATATTGAATTAGCTGGTGAGTATTTACTTATGGCAGCTGTTCTTTTAGAAATTAAATCGCGAATATTACTGCCTAAATTACCTAATGCGAGCAATGATGCGGACGAAGATGGTGAAGATCCCCGTCAGGAATTAATTCAGCGTTTACTTGAATACGAAAAAATTAAACTAGCTGCGATAAACCTAAATGCGCTGCCACAAGCTTACCGCGATTATTTGTGGGTTGATATTCTGATTGAGGAAAGTGAGCCTGAATTACCTGAAATTAAGCCGACTGACTTACAAAAAGCATGGCATACTCTGTTATTACGCAGTATCAAAGCACAAAATGAACATCATATTAAACGGCAGGAATTATCGGTACGCGAACATATGAGCCAAATTTTACGCACACTTCGCGAGCTAGGAAAAACCAATTTCTTTGATTTATTTGAGCTACAATTAGGTACTCAGCATATAGTGGTAAATTTCATCGCGATTTTAGAATTAGGAAAAGAAGGAATGGTTAGTATCGTTCAAGATAGTGAACAAAATATTTTTGTTGAATTAGTTTAAATACATGCATCAACAATTCTCTCACCTAAAAAAAGTAATTGAAGCATGTTTATTGACTGCCAATGATATTGTTGATTTAGAACAATTGGCAACCGTTTTTGATAATCAAATTAGTAATAGCTCATTAGAAAAAATTTTAGCCGAAATTGCCGAGGATTATGCTGAACGCGGAATTGAATTACTCAAAATCGCCAGCGGTTATCGTTTTCGCTCTAAGCCCGAATACCAGAGCTACTTGAATAAACTCTATCAAACCAAGCCAGCACGCTATTCGCGGGCGGTAATGGAAACCTTAGCAATTATCGCTTATCGTCAACCAGTTACGCGTGGTGAAATTGAAAATATTCGTGGTGTGACGATTAATAGCACCATTATTCAGACTTTATTTGATCGTGGCTGGATTGAGGTAGTTGGACATAAGCAAATACCTGGTAAGCCAGAATTACTTGCTACTACCAGCAAATTCCTTGATGATTTGGCGATTCAGTCACTCGAGGAGTTGCCAGCATTACCGAATATTACCGAATCATTTCAGCAAAACCCCGAACATGATTTAATCGAAGAATATGATAGCAATAAGGAAACAACATGAACGATACAACAAACCAACAAATTGAAGAACTTTTAAATTTACCCGGAACATTTCACATCAAAATTATGGGCTTCAATGACCCTGAGCTAATTAACGAAGTAAGCGCGATTATTTCAGTACACGTTAGTAATTTCAATCCTGAGGGCGACATTAGCGTCAAACCGAGCAGCAAAGGTAATTATGTTGCCCTAACTGCGACGATTTGGGCAGAATCCAAAGCACAATTAGATGAAATCTACTCTGCATTAAATAAACACAGTTTAGTAAAAATGACGCTCTAATGGCTAAGGTAATAGTTAAACCAATCGGTAAAATTGATTACCAACTGTGTTGGCAGTCAATGAAAGAGTTTACTGAACAACGCACGCCTGATACCCCTGATGAACTATGGCTAGTGGAACACGACCCAGTTTTTACGCTTGGTCTTGCTGGTAAAGAAGAGCATATCCTAATCAAAGAGCATGATATTCCGATTATTCGCACGGATCGCGGTGGACAAGTAACTTATCATGGACCACAGCAAATCATAATTTATCTTCTGATTGATATTAAACGTTTGGGATTATCCATTCGTGAATTGGTTACACAGATTGAAAATGGCGTGATTAATTATCTGGCAAGTTTAGGAATTGAAGCCTATGGTGATCGTGATGCACCTGGGGTATATGTCGCTGGTAAAAAAATTGCTTCGCTTGGATTAAAAATCCGTAAAGGCTGCAGCTATCATGGGTTAAGTTTTAATTTTAATCTAGATAAAACACCATTTAGCTACATCAATCCTTGCGGTTATGCAGGTCTGCAAGTCGTAAACTTATGTGAGTTAGTCGCAAATCAATTAGAGATGAGTAACGAAGCGGCAAAACTGGCTAACGCGTTAGCAGAAAATATTTATAAATATACTGGAACAGATTCGAAATACTGATAGGCGATAAGCGACGAAGCCTATAGTTAGTAAGTGAGGAGCTTAGCAACGACCCAGGATGATGAATCTGTTTCAGTATAGCAGCGCCGTAAAAACGCTGCTACTTATCATAAATCAAAAAATCACTCTACCAATTAATCTGCTTGGCAGGAATCCACAAATCCAATAACTTGCGATATTTCGCCTCCAAAATATCTTGCGGTGGTAAATTTGGTGTTTTAGAATAAAGATCGGCTTTTTGAAAAGCTTTCAATAATGGCAGCATTAACCAGTCAAAATCAGAAGCCAACTCAGTATATGCCATAACTCCATTTTGCGGTGTATGCCATGGATAAAAAGAATGGTAGCGCAAAAGGTACAAGCCCTCTTCGCATATATTACTACCTTGCTTCATTGCTTCATAGATATACTCATCATGTCCCCAAGTCATATCAACTTTATCAAACCCACAATTGCGCGGATAATTACCAAATGAATTATCATCTTGCGTATTATAGTGTTTATAATCAGGACATTCTGTATAGTAGCCATTAGCATAAAATACATTTGAAGCGGCAAATGGTGCTGCAATCGGATATGTATCACCAACTACCGCCCACTGATTTAAACTACCAAACTGAGGCAGCAACATTACTTTACCCAAATCATGAATAAATCCAACCAAAGGAAACCATGACCAATCTGTAATATGGCTATAGAGAGATTTTAGAGTATGTTTGGCATATAAATCACGCCATTTCTCTGGTAATGCATCCCAAACAGTTGGCTTGAACAAAACTTTAATCTCTAAATCATCACGTAGCTCGGTATCATTTAACATTGCAAACTCAAAAATTGACTCTGCCGATTGATATGCGTGGACTACCTGAGGTAAATCATTGTCTGGATCACTTTCATCATGCACTTGTTCTAAAAGCTTAAATACTTGATAGACATCCATTTTGCCATGCGCTAACTGCGAGTATTTACGTTTGTTTTCCATAACAAAATCTACAGTCTGGTTGGTATGCATTTCGCGATAAGTTCGCTCCACCCGATCTTGAAATTTAGAATTAGTATAATTACGTAATTCGCCAAAATCATCACGGCGTTCAGTTGCAACTGCTTCCATAGTTTGCCTCCTAAAGCAAAAGTAATTTATAATTTATGCGCTTTTTTGACCCAATAAGCGCGTCGGGACACCTTTTTCAAGGTTTAATTCAATTAGTTCCAAAGATACACCTTTGGTTTCTGGTACTTTTAAATAAACATACACAAAAACTATTAGCGCTATTGTCCCATACATACTAAATGTTGCAGCGATACCTAAAGCATGCAAGATTGTCAGGAAACTCGCTGCGACTAAGAAATTTGCGCCCCATTGCACTGCCACCACAAAACTCATGCAAGTACCGCGAGCATGTAGCGGGAAAATTTCTGAGATCATCAACCAAAATAATGAACCAACGCTAATGCAATAACCAATAATATAAGTAACTAAACAAAATAATGCCAAATACGCAGTAGCACCGCTAATTGAACTACTAAGCAAAAATACCATCGTAAATAAGCTCAGTGCAGCAACCATTGAACCAATCAGTAAAAACTTACGTCGCCCTAAACGATCAATAAGCATTAATGTTACCACAGTGAAAACAAAATTAGTAATACCTAAGCCAAGGGTTCCAAACATTTGGGTGGCTGAATCTGAGAAACCAATTTGTTTCATAATATGCGGACCATAATACATCACCGTATTAATCCCCATAAACTGCTGGAATATCCCGAGTAGTAACCCAATGAATAATACTGGGCGCAATTTTTTACTAAATAGCTCGCTGAATTTAGCTCTATTGACATTTAGCGTGCTTTTGATTAATGACAGCTCATGCTCCGCCATAGACTTATTACCGCGAATTTTTTCCAAAATATTTAAAGCTAAATGGTCTTTACCTTTAGTTAATAGCCATTTAGGTGATTCTGGCATCACTAACATCCCAAGTGTCAAAATCAATGCAGGAATAATTCCACTAAAAATCATCCAGCGCCAGCTACCACTTTCTGTTAAAGCATAGTCAACTAAGAAAGCTAACACTTGCCCACCGGTGAGAAATGCACCGTTCCAAAGCACTAATTTACCACGAGAACTGGCTGGTGCAATTTCGGCAATAAACATCGGTGTCGCAAATGAACCCATCCCTACTGCAAATCCCAAAATAAATCTACCGATAATTAGATACTCAATCGAATGTGCTATTGCCGCAACTATGGTACCAATAATAAAAATTAATCCAGTTATCACCAATACTTTTTTACGCCCAAGATTATCGCTAAGCTTACCACATAATAACGCACCAAACAGAGCTCCAAGGACGCAAGCACTAACAACCATTTCGAGCTGAAAATTACTGGCAGCAAACTCATTTTGAATAAATGGCGATGCTCCAGCTATAATCGAAGTATCAAAACCAAAGAGTAAACCGCAAGTTGCAGAAATACACACCGTGACAAATAAATATGGATTTATTTTATTCATTCAATTATTTCCTTTTAAATTCAATCTAGTTATTTCATATGCAACAATTGCAAATTTAAGATATTTCCTCTGATTAATTTTCCGTCTCAATACCATGCTGTTATATTATTTTTCTACTTCGCATTAGATTAATGTTAACGCTAACATTAATCTAGCGAAATTCTAACACAATAATTTTTATGTTATACATAATCCGTTGCTGCAGCGCAGTATATTATGCTCTTTTACATTTATTAAATTAGGTTACACTAACTGGCTCAACATTCAGACAATGACATTGACAAAATAGCATGTAATGCTTGAAAAAAAAGGCGTTTTCAGGTATAATGTATAGAATTATTTGTTTGATTTTAATTTAAGAAAGGACTAGCAGATGAAACTAATAACAGTTCAAGATTTGGCGCAGATTGTACAAAAGCATGGATTTGATAATTATATGCAAGATTTGGTTACCTACTTGAAAGAGGATTTTGTGCGTTGGGAAGAGTTTGATAAATCGCCGCGCTATGTTTCTCATGTACCAGGTGGTGTTATGGAATTGATGCCAACTGCGGATAAGCAATATTTCTCATATAAATTCGTAAATGGTCATCCGGCTAATCCATTTGATGGTAAACAAACTATTGTTGCCGTTGGACAATTAGCCGAAATTAAATATGGTTTCCCGATTTTACTTTCAGAAATGACTGCCCTAACTGGTTTCAGAACAGCCGCAACTGCAATCATTGCAACTGAATATTTAGCACGTAAAGATAGTAGCGTTTTAGCTATTATTGGTACTGGTTCACAAAGTGAATTCCAAACTTTAGCACATAAATTAGTACGCCCGATTACAACCGTTCGCTATTTTGATATTGATCCTGCTGCTATGGATAAATTTGAAAAAAACATGGCAAACAAAGGCTTTAAACTAGTACGTTGCCAAAGCGCAGAAGAAGCATGTGCTGGTGCGGACATTATTACTGTTTGTACTGCTTGCAAATTACACGCAATTGTAGTTAAAAATGAATGGGTAAAACCTGGCGTTCACATTAACGGCTTAGGTGGTGATTGCCCAGGTAAAACTGAATTAGAAAAATCAATTTTATTCCGTGGTAAAGTAGTAGTTGAATTTACTGAACAGTCAATGGTTGAAGGTGAGATTCAAAATTTAACGCCTGAAGAAGTTAAACAAGTGTTACATGCTGAATTATGGGAATTAATCAATGGTAGCAAAGTTGGACGTGAGTCAGATGATGAAGTTACGATTTATGATTCAGTTGGTTTTGCTGTAGAAGATTTCTCAGTACTACGCTTAACTCATGATTTAGCCCATAAATACGGTATTGGTCATGATGTCGATATGATTCCGCCAATTAAAGATCCTAAAAACCTTTACTCAGTATTAGGTTAATTTTATGACTAAACGAATTAAATTAATTGGTAGTGCAATCGGTAATTGCGGACGCTTGAATGGTTGTGAGTCTTCTCCTTATCAAATCAGTAACTCCCTTGCCAATACCGAAGGAATTTTGTTAGATTCAGATGTGGTTGCCTACTCTGGTGGTAGCCACGATGTATTAGCACAACGTGAATTCTTTATTAAAGTGGCTCATCGTGCAGAGCGTGCAATTACTAAGGGCGTGTTTCCCATTTTCATCGGTGGTGATCACTCCTGCGCAATTGGGAGCTGGAGTGGAATTGCTTACAATTTGCAAAAACAAGATAAAGAATTGGCTCTAATCTGGATTGATGCGCATATGGATGCACACCGTCCAGAAACTTCGGAAACAGGTAATCTGCATGGTATGCCAGTTGCGCATCTGCTAGGACACGGACATCGGGAGCTAACTTCGATTTTGACTGCGATGCCTAAATTAAAGCCAGAAAATATTGTATATTTTGGAATTCGTTCATTTGAAAAACCAGAAGAAGACTTCTTGCAAAGCCTAGGTGTTAAAATCTATTACCAGCACATGTTGAATAATGAAACTTTTGAAGCAGAGTTTTTGTCTGAATTTGAGCGCTTAGCAAAACTCAGCAATGGCAATGTTGGAATTAGTCTGGACTTGGATGGGCTTGATCCTATAGAAATCGCAGCTGTTGGTACTCCAGTTGATGATGGGATTGGTAGCGGCGTATTCTTTGATGCAATGAGTAAAATTAATGTCAATGATTTGATCGCTTTTGAAATTGCAGAATATAACCCTTCATTGGATAAAGACCATAAATCAATGCATTATATGTTGCAATTACTCAAGTTATTAGTTTCTCGGATTCGTTATAATGCAGAATAAAGTTCAATTGAAACTTCTTGACGATAAAGTTAAAGATTATCTTCCACAATATGCAACCCAAGGCTCTGCAGGCTTAGACCTACGAGCGTGTTTGGATGCTCCACTTACTTTAAAGCCAGGACAAACTGAATTAATTCCGACTGGAATTGCGATTCACATCGAAGATAACCAGCTATGTGGAATGATTCTGCCTCGCTCTGGGCTTGGACATAAACATGGGATTGTTTTGGGTAACTTAGTTGGATTGATTGACTCAGACTATCAAGGGCAATTATTTATTTCAATATGGAATCGTGGACAAACTGAATTTGTCTTAAATCCATTAGAACGGATTGCACAACTGGTAATAGTTCCAGTTGTGCAAGTCGGTTTTGAATTAGTTGATGAATTTACCCAATCCGAACGTGGTGACGGTGGCTTTGGTAGCACCGGTAAGCACTAAGTCACTCAATGTGAGTTGTGTAACTCCTAGTAATATGAAACAATAGCTAGGCGCAGTACATGAGAAAGTACACGAGGAGCGCTGTAACAACGCTATTGCAAAATAGCCCTAGGAGTTATTAGAAATTTGTCAATTGCGACAACTACCCCATCTTCACTATTGGCAGGTGCAATAAAATCCGCAACAGCCTTTACTTCATCGCGCCCATTTGCCATAGCCACACCTACTCCAGCGCGCTCAATCATAGTTTTATCATTACCACCATCGCCACAAGCAAATGTTTCTTTCAGCGAAAAATTAAGCTTATGACATAATTCTTCAAGTGCAAAAGCTTTATCTACGCCAAGAGGTGTAAATTCTAAAAAACAAGGCAAAGAACGTGCAATCGTACAACGATCAGCAAATAAAGAACGAGCAGTTAACTCAATCTGGTCTAGTCGTTCAGGCTTCGCTGCCCAAATAACTTTGGGAGTTAAGCTCGGATAGTTATCCAATACATAAGCTACGCTATTGTTTAACTTGGCCTCAAAATCAACAAACTCATTTCGCCTAGTTGTGATAATTTGCTCATTACTATAATAAATCGGCGAAATATCTGAATATTCATTAACGGCTGAATCTAACGCGGCTATAGTATCACTTGGTAATAAATGCTCCGATACATATTTACCGCTGGGAACATGGTAAATTCCACAACCATTATAAGAAATTATATAACCATCATTTTGATCCAAACCAAAAATCCGTGCGAGCTCCAGCATCCCAAAAGTTGGTCTGCCACTAGCTAAAACGACTTTAACCCCATGAGAAGCAGCCTCTTTAACTTTGTCAATTACCGTTTGGCTAATTGAACCATCTTCTTTAGTTAGGGTTCCATCAATATCAAAAAGAGCTAATTTAATCATAAAATATCATACCCAAAAATATTATTTAAAATAAACTTCTGCATAAACAATCATTTCGCAGCTTATATACTGGAACAGATTCGAAATACTGGTAGGCGATAAGCGACGAAGCCTACAGTTAGTCGGTGAGGAGCTTAGCAACGACCCAGTGTGATGAATCTGTTTCAGTATACAAGAAGTTAGCGCACTGAAGCACGAATAACCAACTCAGTTGCTAGTTGCTGCACCGGATTATCAATAACTTCCTGATTAATCAACGCAAACAATGCCTCAGAACCAAATCTTGCCATTTCTTCAATCGGCTTTTTCACCGTACTTAATGCAGGAGTAGTAAACTGACAAATATCACTATCATTAAATCCAATGATTGCAATCTCATTTGGCACATTTAAACCAACTTCATTAATTGCCTTGAGTGCACCAAATGCCATTTCATCATTGCTACAAAAGACAGCATCAGGAATCTGCCCATCTCTGCTTTCATGCAAAATTACTTTCATCGCATCATAACCACCCTGAATACTAAATTTACCATCTTTGATTAAATCTGCAACTAGACTTATATTGTTATCTAATAACGCTTGCTGATAACCTTGCTGACGATCAATACTTGATTGAATTTTGGCAGGTCCATTAATCAAAGCAATTCGCCGATAATTATGTTCAATCAAAAATCTTACTGCACTCGCCGCACCACCAACCTCATCAGCAGTTACATTAATCAAAGACTCACGCTCAACCCGACGATTAATCACGACCAATTTAGTTCCCTGTGCTAATGCAAAATCAATAAAACTATCATCACTCTCTTGCTGACTGACAAAAATAACGCCATCTACCCGTGAGAGATTAAAATGTTCAAGACCACGTTCCAAATCTTTTACAACTAAATTATAATCTTTTGCCAAGGTCTGATAGATTCCATTTAAACATGCTTGCATAAAACTTGGGGCTGTTGCCGATGATAGAGTAGAAAATACAACACCGATACTATATTTACGATTCATAACCAAACTTCTAGCCTGTAAATTAGGGCGGTAATTTAACTCTGCTGCAATTTTAAGTACCCTATCTCGAGTTTCATTTGTTACCGTATCGCTGCCATTTAATGCCCGAGAAACTGTCATATGCGAAACACCTGCTACCTTGGCAATATCTTTGATTGTTGCCGACACTATAAAGTCACTCCACTTTTAAAAATTGCTAATTCTCTAAATTGATTTATTTCATTATTTACCAATTTACCTTCGGCTACCTCCAATATATAGCTAATAAAATCATGAAGCACTTGTTCCATACTCTGATCGTCCAAGAGTTTACCAGCATTAAAATCTATCCAATGCGGTTTTAATTCCGCAATCGCAGAATTTGTTGAAATTTTAATCGTTGGTACAAAACTACCAAATGGCGTCCCTCGCCCAGTAGTAAACAAAACCATCTGGCAACCACTAGCGGCTAAAGCCGAAGAAGCAACTAAATCATTACCTGGTGCATTTAATAGATTTAGCCCATTTTGAGTTAGCTGCTCACCGTACTCCAAAACGCCCACCACTGGCGCTACCCCTGATTTTTGGGTACATCCCAGCGATTTGTCTTCCAAGCTGGAAATACCACCAGCTTTATTACCCGGCGATGGATTTTCATAGATTTCTTGATTATGGGCAATAAAGTAATTTTTAAAATTATTAATCAGCGCCACAGTTTTATCATAGACCTCACGATTAATTGCGCGTTGCATTAAGATAGTTTCGGCACCAAACATTTCCGGCACCTCGGTTAAAATAGTTGAAGCACCTTGCGCCACCATATAATCAGAAAATGCCCCAACTAATGGATTAGCGCTAATTCCCGAAAACCCATCTGATGCACCACATTTCAAGCCAATTTTAAGCTCGCTTAGCGGGCACTCACTACGCTGATCATCCTGCATCAAAGCATAAAGCTCATGTAATACCTCAACCCCAGCTGCTACTTCATCACTTACTTGCTGGCTAACTAAATATTTAACTCTGCTTTGGTCATAATCACCTAATGTTTTAATAAACTCAGGCATGGTATTATTTTCGCAACCCAAGCCCAAAACCAGTGTTCCACCACAATTGGGATGTAAGGCTGCGGCTGCCAAAATAGTTCGAGTATTGCAATGATCATCACCTAATTGTGAACAGCCAAAACTATGTTTGAGAATATTGACACATTCAACATTATTGAGCTGCCCTACTTGTGCCAAAAATTTATCGCGAATACTTTCCGCCGTGCCATTAACACAACCAACTGTAGGAATAATCCAAAGTTCATTGCGAATACCAACGTTACCATTGCTACGCCGATACCCCATAAAACTACGTTGCTCATTAACAAAGGCTAATTGCTTTAATTGTGGTTGGTAACTATATTCATAAACACCAGATAAATTGGTTTTCAAGTTGTGCGTATGTACCCACGAACCTACGGCGATTAATTCGGTGGCATGCCCAATTGGCGAACCATATTTAATAATATTTTCATTCGCTAGAATCTGGCTTAATGCAAATTTATGCCCACGCTTAATCTCGTCAACTAAAGTAATTAATTGTCCATTATCCAGTTGACATGAGGTTGCTCGCGGTAAATCCTGCAATGCAACCGCAACATTATCATCTGGATTAATTTGTATAAATTGTTTCATCATGTATCTAATTCCTCAACTAATTTAGCTAAGCTACCACTCAAAATCTTTCCTACATAATTACTGATAGCTTCAGTAAGCTGTATATTTTTAGATAAATCAACGCCCCACACTGATTTATTTTTTAAAAGCTGATTCGTTAATTTATCAATATTTCCATCTATCGCAAACCCATCCCATGAGCTTTTAAAATAGGCAATGAATTGTACATCATCGACTAAATCAATCTGCTCACGCTTCGCAAATGAACCACGATAAAAAACTAATAGCGCAGCTAGAGACAAAGACAAATGTGCTGGAATACATTTAAACTGCGCTTGATAATCTAAAATAATCGGTAAATCACGGGTTTTAAATTTAGCCAGTGAATTCAATGCAATACTCATTAAGTGATGTTCAATAAATGGGTTTGCAAAACGCTCTAAGACATCATAGGCAAATTCTTCGCATTCACTCGAATCAATCTTGATGGTTGGTACAATTTCATTAAAAATCAATTGACGGATAAATTTACCAACTCGAGTGTCTTCAACTGCTTCACGAACGGTATCAATTCCCAGTAAATATGCAACGGGAACTAACGCCGAATGAGTTCCATTTAAAATCCTTACCTTTAAATCACGGTAAACTGTCAAATCATTAACCAATTTAACATTAAAGGCTTCTTGATTAAAGACCAATTCGTCTTTAATTTTTTCAGCATCAGCGATAATCCATGAGTAATATTGTTCAGCCATCGTTAAAAGTTTATCCTCATAGCCTAATTCAGGTGCACTTTTGGGAAATCCAGGTACAATTCGATCAACTAAGGTTGAGCAAAAATGATTGGCATTATTCAGCCACAGTTTAAAATCGCTTCCAAGCTTCCATAAATCAACATATTGCGCACAAATTTGTTTAAGGCACAACCCATTATTTTCAATTAATTCACAGGGTAAAATTATAAATCCTTTGTTTATGTTGCCTTTTACACTCGTAAAGCGTCGATAAAGAAGCTGTACTAATTTAGCGGGAAAGGTACTGGCAGGCATGTCACTGAATTTATCTGTCGGATTAAAGACAATTCCAGCTTCAGTGGTATTAGAAATAATATACCTTACTTCTGGTAAATCTGCTAACGCTAAAAAAGCTTGGTAATCCAGATTAGGATTTATTGCTTGAGTCACACAATCAATGATTTGTTTTTCCTGAACTACCACACTATTTTTGATACCTTGTAAAAGTAGCGTATACAGCCCATCTTGCTGATTAATTTGCAAAGCTCCTTGTGGAGAAACATATTGGACAATTGCAACATTACCATTGAAACCAAAATGTTCATTTGCGCTTTGAATCAGGTATTCCGCAAATGCACGTAGAAAATTACCAGCACCAAATTGAATAACTTTGATTGGGCGCAGTTCTGCCACTGAAATATTGTGACGATTTAAAAGCATGTTGATTAACCTCCAGAATTAGTTATTAGCCGCAATCTCTGATTGATTAGCTAGCTGACGTTGCTGCAACTCTTCAACAATTTGATTGTATTCTCTGTCATTTAAAAAATACAACAGACCTAAAATGCAGGCAGCAATGCTCAAGGCAATTGCTGGATAAAGCATTAATAGACTTTTAATCCCCAATAATGCGGTAGTACTTTGCTGAATATGAGGAATATAGCCAACCAGAGTAAGCCCAATTCCTGATGCAAAACCCGATAATGATTGAGCTATTTTACGTGAGAAATTAAATGCGGCATATGTAGTCGCAGCATTACGTTTGCCAGTTTTCCATTCACCATAATCAATCACATCAGAGACAAATGCCCAAGTAATGCCATTAGGAATACTTATTCCAACAAAAGCAATACTGGCTAAAATCGTGAAAGTTACTGGATTAGCGGGTAGCATAAAATTAATAATATCCGCAATTACACTAATTGAAAATCCAAGAATGGCAGCTTTCTTTTTACCAAAAACCTTTACCAGCCACGGCAAGATACTAATTCCAATCACTGAACAGCCAATGATAACAAAATTGATATACGCCATCAGACGCACATCACCTAAATTATACTGACAAAAATAAATCAGCATCGCTGTTTTAATATTATAAGCAGAAATTGAAAATACGGTCATTAAGATTAGAACTAATAACGGTTTATTGCTGGTAATCGTGCGTATCAAATCCTTAGTTGTAATTTTACCTTGCTCGTGAATCGGAACGACCTCTTTCGTCACTCGATAAGTGAAGAAAAATGCTAATACACCGACTAAAGACATAATCCCAGCAACCACCGGATAACCAATCCGCTCACTGGAAAATAAGCTGACTAACGGCATAAAAACCACACCCGTAATCAGTAGTGCACTTAATGACCCAGCTTGGCGAAATGAGGCTAATTGTGTCCGTTCTTGTACATTTTGAGTCATCGATGCACCCAATGAGCCATAAGGAACATTGGTAAATGAGTATAATACGCCCCACGCCATGTAGGTTGCATAAGCAAAAATCAATTTACCCTGAACTGATGTATCAGGAGTTAGAAAAATTACCACCGTTAATATCGCAAGAATAATGCTAGAAAAGAACATTACGGGTTTAAATTTACCATTGCGACTAGCTTTACGCTTATCTATCCATGAGCCAGCTATGGGATCCATAAAAGCATCAAAAATTTTGGTAAATAAAAATACTCCACCTGCAGCAATCCCACTAATCCCACAGATATCAGTATAAAATTTTAATAAATATGCCTGACCAAGATCAAACATAAAACCATTACCAAAATCCCCCGCCCCGTAAGCAACTTTTTCCTTAAGTTTAAGCTTAGCCATGATTCACTTTCTACAGAATAAAACTCTAACTTAATCTAGCGCTCAACTGCGATAGCTTTGCCAGTAAACTCCATCAGTTGTCGATAGGTCGGGTAGCCTTCAGTATCTCCGCGAACCAAAGTTGCCATTGCTCCAACCCCATTGGCTAGTTCTCCACATTCCTGCAAATCTTTACCTGCTAATACTCCGGCTAAAAATCCTGCAGCAAATCCATCACCAGCACCAACGGTATCGATTAAGCGATGAGCATGATAACCAGCAACTGATATAATTTGTTTACCATCACTAATCATGCAACCATCTTTACCTAGTTTTAACACGACAATTTTGCAACCCAGTTCGTGAAAACGCGCACAAATTTCATCTGGCTGGCTTAGTCCTAACAAAAACTCAGCTTCATCAAGTCCAGGTAAAATGATATCCGCAAAGTTTACCATTTCCAGCAAAGTAGCTTTAGCCTCTTCACGACTCCATAATTTAAGCCGTAAATTGGGATCAAATGAAATCTTTACATCATGCTTTTTGGCATATTGAATTGCTTGCAAACTGGCAGCCTTATTCGCAGGAGATAATGCTGGTAAAATTCCGGTTACGTGTAAAATTTTGGCATCGGCGATATAACTTTCACTGATATCATCAGCAGACAAAGTTGTAACCGCAGCACCTTTGCGGTAATAATAAACATTCGGGTTAGAATTATGATATTGCTCTTTAAATAATATCCCAGTGGGTAATGCGCTATCTAAAGTAACTTGCGATAGATCAATGCCCTCACCGCGAAGCGCGTACTGAACATATCGCCCAAACTCATCATCACCCAAACGTGAAATCCACCCAGCTTTAAACCCTAAGCGCGAAAGCGCAATTGCTACGTTGGCTTCCGCCCCGCCGATTGACTTGGTAAAATTATGCACAAAGCGTAACGGACCTGCATCAGCAGGACTAAAAATTACTAAAGCTTCCCCAAGTGTAACTACATCCATAATTAATTACCTCAAAAACTAAAATAATTTTTTGCATTATAATACGAAATATTCTGCACTAATTTTTTTAACTCATTTTCATCAGCCGGATACTCACCATTTTCAACCCATGTGCCGATTAAATTACATAAAATTCGGCGGAAATACTCATGGCGCGTGTAAGATAGAAAACTTCTTGAATCAGTCAGCATTCCTACAAAAGTACCTAATGCACCCAGATTTGCCAATGCTTTGAGCTGCTCTTCCATACCATCACGCTGATCATTAAACCACCAGCCTGAACCTAGTTGAATTTTGCCACGTGCTTCATGCCCCTGAAAACATCCCATCAGCGTCGCCAAGATATAATTATCGTTGTGATTTAAACTGTAAAGTATTGTTTTCGGCAATCCACCATGTTGATTCATAGCATCTAAAAGCCGTGAAAGCGGCATGGCTACCGGAGTATCATTTACCGCATCAAAACCAGTATCTGCACCGAGCTTGGCAAACATATGACTATTATTATTGCGGGTCGCATTCATATGTAATTGCATTGCCCAATCGCGCTTAGCATATTGGTTTGCCAAAAAAACCAGTGTATGGCTGCGGAATTTAGTTTCCTCAAGTAAATCTACATGATGACCACTCAAAATTCGTTGAAAAATGGCGCTGGCTTCCTTATCATTTGTTTCGGCAAATGGTACATAATTAAGTGCATGATCTGAAACTTTACACCCAACACTATCAAAAAAATCTATGCGTTGGGTAAGAGCAGTTAAGAAATTATCGTAATTTTCAATCGCAACACCACTAACCTCGCGTAATTTATTTAACCACACCAGATAATCAGCTGCATTGATATTTAGCGCTCGATCAGGTCGAAAACTTGGTAGAACCCGAGTAGCAGTAAAACTATCTTTTAATGCCAGATGATCTGCCAAATTGTCAACTGGATCATCGGTAGTACAAATTGCTTCAACTTTAGATTGTTTGATGATATCGTGAACATTAAGCTTTCCGCTAGTCAGAATTTTATTCGCAGCTACCCAGATTTTATCGGCGTTAGCTTCATTCAGCACATCATAAATATTAAAGTAGCGTTGCAGTTCAAGATGTGTCCAATGATATAAAGGATTACCGATTAATTGTGGTAGCGTCTTCGCCCACGCGGTAAATTTGTCATAATCAGAAGCATTACCCGTAATATAATGTTCAGCAACCCCACAGCTACGCATTGCACGCCATTTATAATGATCACCAGCTAACCAAACTTGAGTTAGATTGGCAAACTGTTTATTTTCACGGATTTCATGTTGTTGAATGTGGCAATGATAGTCAATAATCGGAAGGTCTTTAGCATAGTTATGAAAGAGATTTACTGCAGTAGAATTACTCAGCAAAAAATCATTATCCAGAAAGCTTTTCATTGTGTCTCCTTTAGACAAATATATTTAGAATTGATTATACTACAAAATAAAACTACTCCAGTTATAATAACGGAATTAAATTTAACTTAAGAGATAAATAATGAAACTCAATATTAAAAATTTGACAGTAGCCGCGGCACTAACCTTAAGTTTAAGCAGCTGCGCAACTATTTTAGGCGGAAACAAATCAACTGCCGAAGCCAGTGGTGATGGGGTTGGTCCTGCAACTATTTCAGATGGTAGCCAAGTTTTGAATAATGATAAATTTGAAGCACTAACTATTGGCGGGAGTTTTACTGGTAGTAGGCTGACTGTCATGAAAAACATGAATATTGAAAGTGATGCGATTCTAACCAAAGTAACGGTAAAAGATGATAGCGTAGTTGGTGGAAATCTAATAAGTAACGACTCAACTTATAAAGACACACTTAAAGTTGGTGGAAACTTGATCAGTAACGATAGCTATTTTGCCAAAGGAATTGAATTTAACGGTACGCAGCTGGAATTAAATCAAAGCAGTAAAGTTATTGGTAATATCATCAGCACCAGTCGTAATCAAAGTACGATTGTAATCAATCACTCAACTGTTAAAGGCGATATTGGCTTTGCTGAATCCAATGGATTACTGGTATTAAAGAATAAAGCTACCTTTAAAGGCCAGCTAATTAATGGGACAATGAAGCAGGAATAAACTCATTCAGAGCGTTGGTTTTTCAATACTACTCTCGTAGTTTCATAATAACACCATTAATAAAGCACCACGCGAGAGGCGTGGTGCTTTATTAACTAATTTGCTTTTAATGTATAATTATTATAAGGTGTTACATAAGACCATTCAATAGTTGGACCACCTTGAAATTTAAGACTTTCTAGTTTTGCTCCAGTATTAATCACTAGACAATCATTAGTCATACATTGAGGTCTTCCGAACCAGTATAAATTAAGCGAATCATTAAATCCCCCTTCTTCTATCCACGTACGCATCGTCCAAACATAAGTATATCCATCTTGAGCAGTATAACGCATAAAAGTAAAGAAATCTCCCTTACCAATTCTATCATAATCTTTTAGATCGTATTGCAAGAGATAGGTATTTGCTTCTGTTGGGCTGGAAACAAATATTTTACGCTGGTTTTCAATATAACCAAAATTAGGTGAAATCATTTTATCTTTATAATAAATTTTTTCAGGAGAAAACCCAAACGCATTTATTGCCACATTTCCACTTGCAGGCACAATAAGTTTTGTTGGGACATAGGTACTAATTGCACCACCAATATGAGAAATATCCGCCCAAGGAAACGCATTATTGTCACGATAATCAGCACCGCCCGCAGTAAAGAAGCGCTCTGGGACAGGCACACCCATGACATTAGTTATCTTATCATCAATTGTATTTGTACCATACTCCATCGAGTTAGTTTTGCGGGTTGGCTGTTGATAAGCGTATTTAGATTTAATCACATTAGCGCCCATGGTGTATTCAACCGTTAGATAACGTTTATCAGGAGCAGTAAACCAACCGGTTAATTTAAAACCTTTAGCTTCTAAGTTCTTTGCTAAAGGATATATGGCTTCAGTAGATTCAATTTGACTGATAATCGCTTTTCTAGGATTCATCTGTTCAGCACTATCCACCCACCCTGTAAATAATGATTTATTAATCTGATATAATGTTACTTTATCTTTACGAGTATCAATGTTATAGACTTTACTTATATCATTATAAGCATACTCAACTTGTTTCTCAAGCATAATATTTTTAGCATACATCGCAACCGTAGTTGTATTACAGATATTTCTAAGTGAGAAAACATCACCAGCAATAGTACTGGAGTCTTTGCATAATCCAACTATTGCATCAAGATCAAATCTTGCAGGGGTTTTTAAATTTGATATAGCAGTAAGTTCACTGTCAGTATTATACAATTGATCAAGTACACCCTTTAAACTAGGAAGGCTGCTTATTGCTTTATCAAAAGTACCATAAGAATTTACCAAATCAGTTAAGGAGTTGTACTCCTTACCATCTTTCCCTTTAAATGTTGCCAACGCAAGTTGATATTGCCCCAACCAACTATCAAATTCACTATCATATTCGTCAACCTTAGTTTGCTGAGCTTTTAATGCTTTGTAATTAATATTCTGATTCATTGCATTCATCTGATTTGACAGATCGGTCAGCTTGTTATTAATATTTGTTAGTTCTACATTTATTTTAGCAAATTGATTTGCCATATAGTCTTTCAATTGATCTGAGCTGCTAGGGCATGATGCAGTTTGAACAGTCTTAGCCAGAGTTGAAGCACCATCGCCAACCAATGGTATTGTGGACAAAAAATCCATCGCTGAATTCAAGGTATCCGAACACAGCGGGCTTCCTGATGGTTCTTCTGCCTGAGTTGCTGCCCCTGCACTAAATGCAGCGCACGTCAACAGTGTCACCATAATTGTTTTAAGTTTATTAATGCTACTCATAATTTGATAGTCCTATAAAATTTAGTTTCAACACGATTACCTACTCTCAATATGAGATTTAGAAACGGTTAGTTTTGATAGTTTATTAATACAATAATATTTCTCTGATTGCTACATTTTGCTATTAGCCGGTTTACTCTCAATTAAGCGTTTCGAATCAGGGTTCGCAGGAATCACTTTATTTTTGGCAAATTGGTCAGCCAAAGTTTTTATCACTTTAGCTTCTTGCGCCGTATTATCCTTTGAATTACCCATTAAATCAAGGTAATAATCAGCCAATTCTTGATCAGGCGTGGCTTTAAGTGTTGTAGTAACAATATCATTATCAACCGTTTGTTCCGTAACTTTAGGATTGACCGCACGGATTTTACTTAAAACGTACATGCCTAGGTCATCCATACTAGCACCAATATTATACACTGGCGATTTCGCCGAAATATTATCTACCATATGCGCAGAGACCAGATTATTTTTACTATCATAGAAGAAAAAAGTATTACCTTTTGTCACAAAGCTTCGTGTTACATGAAGCCAGCATACCGCACCTACTGCACAGGTTCTTCCTTTGGTGCTGGTATAAAGTACCTTACCAGTTTTATCTTTTAACACAGCAGAAGTTAATATGCTCTTGGTATTATTAACTACAGCAACACTAAGTTTTTTCGCTGTTTGTGAAGACTTAGATACATCTGCAGCGCCGTTACCTTTAGTATTGATATTACCATCATCCCCTGCTGATTTCCAAGAGTCCCACCATGCAGCATGAGCACTAAATGCAACACACGTCAGTAGCGTCACCATTATTGTTTTAGATTTATTAAAGTTACTCATAACTTGATAGTCCTATAAAAATTTAATTTCAGCAAAATCACCTATTCTCAATGTAAGATTATAGGTGATTAATTTATTTATAACAATAGATGATTTTGTCTATTCACCGCCACCATTAAGGTTAACTCATTGAAATATATAATGATATACAGTACAAAATGTATCACCATATATTTTATTACTTCAACACCTTAATTTATTCGGTGTTTAATGTTGTTATTTCCTACACAGATAATGTTTTGCAAGCGTGACAATATTGATAGAAATTAGGCATTACTAAAAAACCACGTGCTAAGACGTGGAATTTTATTTACTAATTAGCTTTTAATTTATAAATCTTATATGCTATATTTGGCTGGTGAATTTAAAAATTACTATCCGAATTATCTTCAATGTGCTCGAAAATATTAATATTACATGGTGCTATGGTAATACCCCCTAAAAAAAGTGCTATTGATAAGTAGAGAGATTTACAATATCGA
>ERZ650309.416-NODE-416-length-21144-cov-20.340367_pt1 | contig 21144 bp, 28 predicted proteins | sample MGYA00376245_ERZ650309 | MGnify/ENA primary metagenome ERZ650309 (study PRJEB26733, sample SAMN07839294) | wastewater metagenome | biome: urban; feature: wastewater treatment plant; material: waste water | place: USA: North Carolina | collected 2016-04-26 ...
TGATCGGCTTTGGCTGAAGCGGAGGTAGGGCAATGATCATCCCTGACTATCAACTGCAATCCCTGCGCACGCAAGGTTATGCGCATTATCGAGTGCCAACGAGCGATGCACCGCGTACCAATGAGTTTGTGGACGTGGATGGCAAAGAGTGCCGTGTGCTGATTGTGCGGCATGAGGGCGATGGGTGGAGCAAGGTGTGTGTGACGATTGATCGTCGGTAATGGATCGCCCTATGGCACATGGGGGATGTTTTGGTGATCATCTTGAAGGAGTGGTCAGTTTGCAAAACCAAAGCAGAGCGTACAATGTGCAAGCCAAGCAATCATACATAGTAGCCGCGCTATGGGCGACAGAGCGGCAAGTATGCTATATTTTATCCACACCCCCTTCCCATGCCTTCGGGTGTGGGTTTTTTATTTGGAGGGCTAGACGTGGTGAATCTAACGCCGAAGCAAGAAAAGTTTGCGCAGTGTGTGGCGGACGGAATGACGCAGGCCGATGCATATAGAGCCGCATACGACTGCGCACCAAGCACAAAGGCTGAAAGCATACAGGTTAATGCCGTGCAAAAAATTTGGCCGCTTGAAGGCTACTTGCTCAAGCAACGACTGCATGACGCAAGTTAAGCAAACCGTGATAAACTAACCCCGACGATGTTCGGGGTTTTTTATATGCGACAGATCGAAGCGCGAAGCGTTAATAGCCTGATTCCATACGCGAACAACTCGCGCACCCATAGTGATGCGCAGGTGTCGCAGGTGGCCGCAAGCATCAAAGAGTTTGGCTTTACCAATCCGGTACTGATCGACGAGCAGGGCGGCATTATTGCAGGACATGGCCGCGTGATGGCAGCTAAAAAACTAGGGCTTGCCGAAGTGCCTTGTATCGTGTTGGATGGATTAAGCGAAGCGCAGAAAAAAGCATATATCATTGCAGACAACAAACTGGCGCTTAATAGCGGCTGGGATGCTGACATGCTCAAGGTGGAGATGGAGCGACTGGGCGAGCTTGGTTTTGATCTGAGCTTAACGGGCTTTGATGATATTGAGTTGGGCGAGTTATTCGGTGAGCCGGAGCAGATCGAGGGCTTGACGGACGAGGATGAAGTGCCAGAAGCGCCTGAAACGCCTGTAAGCGTACTTGGCGACGTTTGGTTACTTGGCAATCACCGCCTGATGTGTGGGGATAGTACGAGTATTGATGCGGTTGAAAGGCTGATGGCAGGGAAGAGGGCAGACTTTTGCTTTACCTCGCCACCGTACAACGCAGCGATAAAGTCTGCTCAGATGCACAGCAAGGCGCCGAAGTCAGGCGCTGGTGGCTTGTATGTCGGCGGGTACTCGGACGACAAGTCGAGCACTGAATACATTCAGTTCAACTCGGACATCATCAGTGCGCTCTCGGCAGTGGCGGGCGAGAATTTCACCTGTTGCTACAACATCAACTACAACAAGAACAGCCCGAGCGAGTACATCGACGTTATCCACGCTGCCAAGCAGAGCATCCCACTGGTTGAAACTATCGTTTGGGAAAAGGCGATGGCGGTCTCGCTGCAAGGCGACAACCTGACGCGCATCTTTGAGTTCGTCTTTGTGCTGTGCAAGGGCAAGTTCAAGATCAACAAGAACCGCACCGACTGCCTGAAGAATCTGTGGAAGATAAGCAACATCGGCGCGAACCACGAAAGCCACAAGGCTTGCTTCCCGATCAAGCTGGTCGAGGAAGGCATCAAGAACTTCGCGCCGCACGGTGCTGTGATCGTCGAGCCATTCGGCGGAAGCGGGACAACGCTGATTGCTGCAGAAAAGCTCGGGTGCAGTGCATTCCTGATGGAGCTAGACCCAAAATACTGCGACGTGATCGTTCGCCGCTGGCAGGACTTTACGGGCAAGCAAGCCATTCACGAGGCTACAGGCAAAACCTACGCGGAGTTAAAAAATGACCTCTAGCAAAGGCGGACAGCCACAAAAGACACTAACACCCGATCAGGTAGCCGAAGTCGCAACGCTTGCGGCTGTTTTGTCACAAGAGCAAATCGCGGATTATTTCGGAATCAGCCGACCGACATTTGCTGCTATCTGCGAACGACAACCAGAGGTACTTTTACAGTATAAAAAAGGCAAAGCGCGAGCAATTGGCACAGTGGCGAAAGGTCTGCTACAGAAAGCGCGTGACGGTGATACGGCGAGCGCAATCTTTTACCTAAAAACTCAAGCAAGCTGGAAAGAAGGCGGTATCAAAGAGGTCGCGGAGGAAAAAGACAACGAACTTACCATCGTCATCAAACGGGCATCAAAAGATGATAGTTGATCTCTCCCTAACCGAACCGCAAGAGGACTTTGTTTTTAGTCCTGCCGAGTTTCCGCTTATCGTTGCAGGTTTTGGTGCAGGCAAGTCGGAAGCATTAATCAAGCGTTCAATCCTACAAAAGCTGCAATATCCTGATTTGGATCAGGGTTATTTTGCGCCGACATTTGATCTTATTCGCTTAATTGCTTGGGATCGTTATCAAAACATCTTAAATGAATGGGGAATCCCGTTTGAATCAAATAAGTCTGACCGCACTATAACGGTGATGGGCAGGGGGAAAATTATATTTCGGTCAATGGAAAACCCTGACGGGATCGTCGGCTTTGAAACGGCTGACAACGTGATTGATGAGTTAGACACACTCAAAACAGATCATGCACAAAACGCATGGAATAAAATCATTGCCCGTGGCCGTCAACGCAAGCCGGACGGCAAACCAAATACAAGCGCGGTAGGCACAACCCCTGAAGGCTTTAGGTTTTGCTATGACCGATGGGTGCGCAACGGCGGCGGCAATTACCAACTGTATCGGGCATCTACATCATCCAACCCGTTTTTGCCCGATGGCTATGTGCAAGCTTTGCGAGATACCTACCCACCTCAACTGCTAGACGCATACCTAGAAGGCTTATTTGTCAATCTAGCGGCAGGCGGCGTATATCCTGAGTTTAACCGCGCACTAAACAGATCAGACGCAACCATTCAGACCCGTGAGCCGCTACACGTCGGCATGGACTTTAACGTGCTCAAAATGGCCGCCGTGGTGTTTGTGGTGCGTGATGGTCTGCCTATCGCTGTGGATGAATTAACAGGCGTGCGCGACACACCGCAAATGATCGAGTTGATCAAAGAGCGTTATTCAGATCACCATATCACTGTCTATCCCGACGCGGCAGGCCAAGCGACTAGCAGCAAGTCGGCGAGCGTATCGGATCATAATTTGCTGCGGGCGGCTGGTTTTGTGCTAAGCGTCAACGGGACAAATCCAAACATCAAAGATCGTGTAAACGGTTTTAATGCGATGATTTTAAACGCCGACGGGGCGCGTCGATTGAAGGTGAATCCCGACAAATGCCCGACGCTGGTTGAAGCCCTTGAGCAGCAAGCGTATGATAAAAACGGAATGCCCGACAAGCAGGGCGGTTTTGACCACGTCACCGATGCTGCCGGATATTTCCTCGCCAAACGCTACCCACTCGCCCGCCCACCGCTCAAAGTGAGCAAGTCATTACTGAGCCGCGTATGAAAAAGACCAAGCCCAACTTTATCCGTGCAATGATTCAGCGGCTGCGCATGCCAGTGATTGATGCGCCCGCACCGCCGCGCTTTGAAGCACCCAAGCTGCCCGCTGGTGTTGTGCCTGATGGTGTTACGCCGCAAATCGCCACCGACTCATCGACGGTCAGCCTTGGCAACTGCCTTGCATCGACAAGCGACTTCGGGATCTATCCGCACTTTCGTGGTTACGGGTTGCTCGCCCAATATGCGCAGATTAGCGAGTTTCGAGCGCCGACCACCACACTCGCCACCGAGATGACACGCGAGTGGATTGAGCTAAAAAGCACGGGTAATGAAGATCATAGCGACGTGCTTAAGGCGATTGCCGAGGAAATGGATCGGCTCAGGGTTCGCGATGTGATTAAACAAGCGATTGAAACCGATGGATTCTTTGGCCGAGGGACGATCTATGTTGACGTAGGTCAGCGTGACATTGATGAGACCCCATTAGTCATCGACCCGCGCACGATCAAAAAAGGCTCACTCAAGGGCTTTAAGTCCATCGAACCAATTTGGACGACACCCGCGCAGTACAATGCGGTTGACCCGACTGCGCCCGACTTCTACAGACCGACGGGTTGGTATGTGATGGGGCGGCAAGTACATGCAAGCCGTTTGCTGCTGATAGTCAGCCACCCGCTGCCGGATATGCTCAAACCTGCATACAACTTTAGCGGCATGAGCATGTCGCAACTGATTGAGCCGTATGTGTTTAGTTGGCTGCGTACCCGCAAGTCGGTCAGCGACATTGTTAAGTCGTTTTCAATCAGTGGCATCAAGACCAATATGCAATCCATGCTGCAATCGGATGTTGGGGCTGAGGGCGACTTGCTTGACCGCGTCGAGCTTTACAACACGATGCGCGATAACCGTGGGTTGTTTTTGCTTGACAAGGATTCTGAGGAGTTCTTTCAGTTCAACACTCCGCTATCCACGCTCGATGCACTGCAAGCTCAATCCCAAGAGCAGATGGCCGCACCCGCAAAAATCCCGTTGGTCAAGTTGCTAGGCATTACGCCGAGTGGGCTAAATGCATCAAGCGATGGCGAGATTCGTGTGTTTTACGATCACGTCCACGCGATGCAGACCGCGCTGTTGTTTGACAACATTAAAACCATGATTGACATCATTCAGTTGTCGCTATTCGGTCAGATTTACGACGGCGTGACATTTGAGTTTAAGGCGTTGTATCAGCAGACCCCCGAAGAAAAGGCTACTACGCAAAAACTCAAGGCCGAAACCGGTGCGGTGTTGATTGAGGGCGGGATCATCTCAACCGAAGAGGAACGGGCGCGTGTCGCTGCTGATCCTGCAAGCGGTTATAACGGTTTGGACGTGGGGGCGTTGCCGGATGTTGAAACCGAAGAAACGGACGCTTAAAGCCATACGCCCGAACGTGGGCGTAGAGGTAGCGTACCGCAAAGCCCTGATCGACATACTCAGCGATATGCAAGCCGACCTGTTGATTGGTTTGCGCACTGAGTTGACCCCACGCACCATGGCGCAGGATATGAGCGTGCCGACATTTCTCAAGGAGTTTTTTGGCCAATGGTCAAGCAAATGGCGCAAAAACATCGAAGCCATTTCACCAAAACTGATCGAAAAGTTTGTCGGTCAATCGGTTGAGCATACTGATCAAGCGTTTAAGTCGGCGCTGAAAAAGGCCGGATTTACTGTCAATTTTAAGATGACCGAAAAGACCCGCGAAAACGTACAAGCCACCATTGGTGAAAACGTCAGTTTGATTAACTCGTGGGCAAACGGATATTTTGATGAGATACAGCAAGACGTGTGGGAGTCAATCCGTGTAGGACATGACCTGCAAACGCTCACCGAAAACCTGCAAAACCGATATGGCATTGCCAAGCGCAAGGCTGACTTTATTGCACGCGATCAAAACAACAAGGCTAAGGCCACCATTGAAAAGACGCGGCGGCTAGAGTTGGGGATTACTCAGGCAATATGGCAACACTCGCACGCAGGTAAAAAACCTCGCCCATCTCACGTCAAAGCGGACGGAAAAACATTTGACATTGAAAAGGGGATGTATTTAGATGGTAAATGGGTGCAACCGGCTGAGGAATATAACTGCCGTTGCACGAGTCGGGCGATTATTGAGGGCTTTTGATGACATTTGCATTTGACCGCAGCGTCCGCACCACGACATCCGATGGACATTTGCGCGTTGCGGTATCTCCGATCAGCAAAGCCACGGTTAATCCGTACTACGGTCGCGAAATTCCCGATGGCGACAAATTGGGCTTACAAGCTAATCAGATTTACTACTTGCTGCGCGACCCCGACGAACTTGCCAAAGCTGCGCCGACTTTTAACAACCTGCCGATTTTGATCAAACATCAGCCCGTTTCCGCCGACGACCACCCGCGTGAGTTGACCGTGGGGACAACCGGTAGTGATGCGCGTTTTGAGTCGCCCTATTTGCTTGTGTCGATGAACTTTTGGGATGCGGCGGCAATCGCGGGTATTGAGTCGAAAGAACAAGCTGAATTATCAAGCGGATACCGATACACTGCCGACATGACATCGGGTGAATATGAAGGCGTGAAATATGATGGTATCATGCGAAATATACAGGGCAATCATGTTGCCCTTGTAGACGTTGGGCGGGCTGGGCATGACGTTGTTGTGCAAGACCAATCACCATTTAAACCAGAGGTTAAACCGATGACCAAAGCCGAAAAGCTCGCGCTGGCTCGCACCAATGCGCGTAACACAGCGCGGGACAAACTGCGCAAAATGATGGCAGCCGATGCTGATCCTGATCAGGTCGAAAAAGTGCTCAAAGAAATGGCTGAGCATGAAGCCGAAGAAATTCGCAAGGTCGAAGATGAAGATCCCGATCCTATCAAGCCGAAGGCCGAAGATGAGGATGAAGACGACCCGAAGGCCAAAGATGAAGATCCAGAAATGAAGCCAGAAGTCACCAAAGCTGCGATGGATGCAGCAATCAAGATCGCTCAAGATCAAGCCACTGCCGCCGCAGTCGCCAAAGTGACCGCGTTGTACGAAGCTCGCGAAGTTGTCAAGCCGCTTGTTGGTGCTGTGGCAATGGACAGTGCTGATGACGTGTACAAGTTTGCGCTTGATCAAAAGGGCGTAGCCACCAAAGGCGTACATCCAAGCGCGTATAAGCCCATGGTCGAGTTGCTGCTCAAACAGTCTGCTGCCCCTGCACCGCGCATGGCTGCCGATGCTGCTGCGGTCAAGTCGATCACCGACAAACACCCACAACTCGCCCGTTTTGGCTCGTAAGGGAGGAAAAGCATGTCTTTTCAAACAACTGTAAACCTGCAACAAGCCCCTGCGGTTGCTGGTGATTTTGCAAGCGCCAATCCTCGCGCTAATGTTTTGGCGGGTGAAGGCGCATTGGTTGCTGACACCGGCGGCTGTGTTGTTGGTCGTTTTGCTTGGTTGTCGAGCGAAAAAGCCAAGAACTCCGGTACAGGCAGCCCTGCGGGTTTTGTCCACCGCGAAATGAATGCGTTGATCACCACCTTCTTGGCCGATAGCTCCAACACCGTGCTGCAAGGCTATCCGGTTACTGTGTACAACGAAGGCGATTTTTGGGCGAAAACCCTGACCACCGCCATTCGTGGTGATAACGTGTATGCCGATCACAACACCGGTGCGGTGGCCGCAGGCAGTGCCAAGCCATCTACTTTTGTAGGTACAGCGTCTTTTGCTACCAACGTCATGACTGTGACTGCTGTCACTAGTGGGACTGTCAAGGTCGGCGACTATGTGACTAGCGCAGGCGTTGCTGCGGGTACTACCGTGACTGCATTGGGTACTGGCACAGGCGGGACTGGCACTTACACCCTTTCGACTTCGCCGGGGACGATCGCCGCCCAAGCCGCCACGACCAGCAGCTACGAAACCACCAACTTCAAGTGCGCATCAGCAGCCGCTGCTGACGAACTTGTCAAAATCTCCACTTGGGGGGCTTAACAATGGATGAACTCCAATACTTAGCAAGCGTAGCAGGCATTCATCTGCCCTACGGCGTGCAAGTGCAGCAATACATTGCACAAGATGCTCAGCCCACTTTGGTGACTGCGCCAAACGGCGGTATCCCTGCATGGCTTGCCAATTATTTCGATCCCAAACTGATCGACGTTATTGTTGCCCCGATGAAAGCCGCCCTGATTCTGGGCGAGCAGAAAAAGGGTGACTTTACGACCGATACCGCCACGTTTGTGACCATCGAGCCAACCGGTGAAACTTCGGCTTATGGCGACCACAACGAAAACGGCAGTACCGGTATCAATCCGACTTTTCCGCAGCGTCAATCGTTTCATTATCAAACCATGTCCCAATGGGGCGAGCGTGAAGTGATGCAGGCAGGCTTGGCAGGCATTGATTACGTCAACCGTATCAATCAAGCGTCCATCCTGACCCTCAACAAGTACCAAAACAAAACGTACTTCTACGGCGTGGCAGGTCTGCAAAACCGTGGTCTGTTGAATGACCCCGCATTGCCTGCAAGCATTGCTGCCACTGACCCATGGAACGATGCAGCAACCGATGGTGGTGCGGTGTACGAGGACATTCGGCGTTTGTTTGTCCAACTGCAAACTCAGTGCAATGGCACGATTGATGCTGAAGCTGAAATGGTTCTTGGCCTGTCGCCTACCATCGCGGTGGCGCTGAACAAGACCAATCAGTTTAACGTCAACGTGACCGATCAGTTGAAGAAAAACTTCCCCAATTTGGAAGTCATCACCGCGCCTGAATACGGCTTGGTTGATGGCGATGAGTTGGTGCAGTTGATCGTCAAACAGATCGACGGCCAAATGACCGGAACTTGTGCGTTTACCGAAAAGTTGCGTGCTCATCCGATCATCGTCGGGACGTCGAACTGGAAACAAAAGAAATCACAAGGCAGCTTTGGTGCTGTGATTTTCCGACCATTCGCAATCGCCAGCATGACAGGTGTCTGATGAGCAAAGTAACAGTTGGTTGTCGATTCCCCAACGGTCTGATTTTGACCGTTGGCAAGGTGGATGTAACACTGAACGGCTCAAATAGCTCGACTGTTATCGGCGGCCACGGCCTGACCGAAGTTGATGCTGAGTTTTGGGATGCTTGGCTTGAGCGCAATAAAGGCTTGTCGTTTGTTCGCAACGGCAAAGTCTTTGCTCACGAAAAAGCCAAAAACACCAAAGCCGAAGCAAAAGAGAAAGCAAAGGAAAAGAGCGGATTAGAGCCGCTTGATCCAAACAAAGCCCCTGTTGGCATCAAGGCGGCGGAGTAACAACGTATGGCTGTTGTCGTGTTTGATCCTGTGCTGTTTAAGCAAGGCTATCCTGAATTTGCAGGGGTGGCCGATGCTGCGCTGATGCAATATTTTGCGCAAGCTGAGCAGTTTGTGGACAACACCGACGGCAGCCGAGTTGTTAATGAGACTGAGCGGTTGATCCTGCTCAGCCTACTCGTTGCTCACATTGCCCGACTGCGCCAAAACGCTGCCGCCAACGGTGGTGGTTTGGTCGGTCGGGTATCGTCGGCGACTGAAGGTAGTGTGTCGGTATCTGCTGATTATGGTCAGATCGCCTACGGCCAAGCGTGGTATGTGCAGACGCAATACGGCGCTGAGTATTGGACAATGACTGCAAAATATCGGACGTTTCGGTATCGGAGATGACGCATGGCAACAATCACCGGTGGTAGTGGTCTATCAGCCGTTTTAGACAACTTGGTGCGGCAAATCGAAAACGCCGGAACGCTTTATGTCGGTTTTTTGGAAACCGAAAAATATCCCGACGGCACTCCTGTAGCTCAGGTGGCCTATAAAAACGAATTTGGCGAAGCGCGTGTACCTTCTCGACCTTTTTTTAGACAGATGATCGCAACCAAAAAAAGCGGATGGGGCGTGGCATTTGGCCGCCTTGCTGTGTCAAACAATTATGATTTTGAGCGTGTGCTTGCGCTGATGGGCGATGGCATCAAGGATCAACTCACCAAATCCATTATTGATTTTGACACCCCGCCGAACGCACCGCTGACTGTCAAACTAAAAGGCTTTAACAATCCGTTGATCGAAACCGGTCAGATGCAGCGTGCAGTCGGATATGAGGTGCGCGACGAATGAATCTACACGGCATCGTGCGCGGCGCAATTCAAACGGTTAACCCCGACATCCCTGCAACATTGCGGCGGTCATTAGGCTATCAAAACGACGACGCAGGCGAACAAACGCCCGAGTTTAAAACGCTGCGCGGGTCGATCCAAGTGCAGCCGCTCGATGGCGGTATGCTGCAACACGCCAACAATTTAAGCCTACAAGGTACACTGCGAGCGGTCTACCTATATGGCAGTTGGTTTGGTGTGATCCGCAAGGGTGAGCGCGGTGGTGATGTGCTTTGTTTCGACGACGTGGTGAGCAAATGCCCCACCGAATGGCTTGTTGTTGATGTTGTTGAGTCGTGGCCGGATTGGACAAAGGTGATTGTATGTCTGCAACAATAAACACCACGGCGCGGGATTTGTTTGTCGAACTCAAGGCTTTTATTGTCGCTCAACTAGGCATTGACGCGGGTAATGTCATCCAAGGTTACAACAACCGCGCAGCTATGCCGACCGGCGGTTTTGTGGTGATGAGCATGGTGTACAGCAACCGATTGGCGACCAACTCGCATAGCAATACCGCCGACTCGCTGACCGCACTCAAGCCCACCGATGTGGCGGTACAAATTGACTGCTATGGCGACAAATCATACGAGTGGTCACATACGCTTTGTACGCTGCTACGCGACGACGTGTCGATTAGCGAGTTTCCAAGCGACATTGTGCCGCTGTATGCCGACGATGCTCGATTGATGCCAATCGTCAACTCAGAACAGCAATATGAAAAACGATGGATGTTTACCGCTAATTTTCAGGTAAACTCAGCAGTAACGTTGGGGATTCAAACAGCGAACACGCTGGGCGAACTCACTCTCTACCCTGTCATTTGATTGGAGCAATCAATGTCCAGTATTCCAGCGAGTAATCTCGTAAAAGTTAATCCGCAGGTGATTGGGGCAGGTAGTAACGCCCCATCGCTGAACGGCCTGTTTTTGACTGACTCTGGTTTTATTCCGGTCGGTGAAGTTGTTGGTTTTGCAACTGCCAAAGCGGTTGGTGATTTTTTTGGGGCTGAATCTCAAGAAAAATCAGTCGCTGATGTGTATTTCAAGAGTTTTGACAACTCCAACATCAAACCGTCGGTCATCTATTTTTACGAATATGTGCCGACACTGATCACCGAAGTTGGCGGGGCGGCGGCATATTTGCGTGGCGGGTCTTTGCGCGGCTTGACTTTGGCTGAACTGCAAGACCTGTCCGGCTCAATCACCATTATGATTGACGGCGTATCATCGACCGACGCTGTTGATTTTGCTGCCGCGACTGATTTTGCTGATGCTGCTGACATTTTAGGCACGGCGCTTGGCGTTGTCGTTGAATATGAAGCGCTATTCAATCGCTTTAAGATTAACTCGCCCACCATCGGCGCTGACTCAAGTATCACGTTTGCATCCGGTACACTTGCTGACTCAATCAAACTGTCTGTCGGTGAGGGCGGCTATACATCGCAAGGGTCTGATGGGTTTGCGCTGTCTGCGGTCATGGATAATGTGACGCTGATCAGCCAAGATTTTGCCACTTTTACGACCATGTTTGAGCCTGACGCCGGCGGCAAAGACGCGCTGGCTGTGTGGACAGATGGGTCTGATCGTCGCTATGCGTATATCGCATGGGACACCGATGAGGATGCAACCGCCACCGGTGGCCTAACTGACAACTTCGGTTTGCGCGTGATTGAAAATGAATGGAACGGCATTGCTGCAATCTACGGCAGTCTTGACACCGATGCGCGGGCAATTGCGGCGTTTGTGATGGGTACAGGTGCGTCGATTGATTTTAGCCAGACCAACGGACGCATTACATTTGCATTTAAAGGCCAGACCGGTTTGACTGTCACTGTGACTGATGAGCCGACTGCTAACGCCCTGATCGCCAACGGCTACAACTTTTACGGCCAATATGCTACGGCAAATCAGCAGTTTAAGATGTATCAGAACGGTTCGGTGAGCGGCGAATGGAAGTGGTTGGACACTTACCTCAACCAAATTTATTTCAATGGGCGGTTGCAACAACGCTTGGTTGAGATGCTGACGTCGGTCAACTCGCTGCCATACAACCGATCTGGCTACGACATCATCCAAGCGACTTGTATGTCACCAATCAATGAGATGATCAACTTCGGCGGCATTCGCACGGGCATCCCGTTAAGCCTTGATCAAGCAGCGGCAGTCAATGGCGCAGCAGGTCTTAAGATTGATGGTCTGCTGACCACCAACGGCTATTATGTGCAAATCTTGGCGGCAAGCGCCGAGGTGCGCGAAGCTCGACAAACTCCACCGATCAAGATTTGGTACACTGACGGCGGCAGCATTCAGAAACTCGAACTTGATTCCATCAACGTGCTGTAAGGGGATAAAAACATGGCTTCGATTACTAGCGCAAATAGTGGCTTTATCCTCACTGCCACGAGTGTTTTTCCCGCCCCGCAAGTGCTTGAGGGTTACGCAGCCGATGACGCATTTATGGCTAATGCCGTTGATTTAGCTGAGATTGTCATGGGCGTGGATGGTAAAATGTCGGCAGGTTATACGCCCAATCCAACAGAATTTACCATCGCACTCATGCCCGACAGCAAAAGCATCGCAGTGTTTGACGCAATCATTGCAGCAACCAAGGCGACCCGTGATGTGATTTTTTTGGATGGCGTGATTACACTGCCATCGGTCGGCAAGTCGTACACGTTGAGCAATGGTGTAATCCGCAACGCTAATTTGCTTGCCGACGCTAAAAAGACCATGCAAGCTCAAAAGTACATCCTGACGTTTGAGCGTGTCACCCAATCTTTGTTAGGGGCATAACATGCGCAACAAAGTAACCGTGACGATTGATGATCCGCAACTGCCCAACGGTAAACCAAACCGTGATGCAGGCAAGGTGTTTGAAATCACTGAAATGTCGTCCGACAAGGCTGAGCGGTGGGCAATGCGTGCATTGCTTGCCCTAACCAACACCGGTGTCCACATCCCACAAGGGATTGAGGGCGCGGGCATGGCGGGTATTGCTCACATTGGTTTTCAGATGTTCGGCTTGCTTGATTTTGATGTTGTTGAGCCATTGCTTGCCGAGATGATGACTTGCGTCAACATCCAAGTCGGCACTGTTTCCCGACCGATTAACGACGACTTTGGCGACATCGAGGAAGTGGCAACACGTCTGAAACTGCGCCGAGCGTGGTTTGAGCTACACACGGGTTTTTCTTTGCCCGTCCTTGCCCCGACTACGGGGTCACAGCCGACGGGCAGTCAGTCAGGCTGATTGAGTATCTTAACGTCCCGCCGATCATCGGGATTGTCGTGTCGAGTGGCCTAGCCACTTTGCACGAGCTACAGACGGTCTACGGCGTTGAGGACGTGTACAATCTGTTAGAGATTGTCAATATCAACAATCACAACAGGGCGGTGCTTGAGCGTGTCAACAATCATTGATAAGTTGGTTTTAAAGTTTGGTCTGGATAATTCGCAATTTGTTAAAAATGCGAAGAATACCAACGAACAGATGGTCAAAACCAAGAATGAAGCCAAAAAGACCGCTACTGATTTAGAAGCCTACGGCAAGCGCGGCGCTCAATTCTTTGGGCAGATGCAACGCGCTGCTGTCGAATTTTTTGCAGTCCTTGCGGGTGCTACGGGCATTACGCAACTGATCACCGGCGTGATTCAACTTGAGTCGCGCTTGGGCAAACTATCAAACCAAACCGGACAATCCACTGAAGACCTGCAAGCATGGGGCAACATCGCTGAGTTAGTCGGCGGTAAATCCCAAGAGATGCAAGCGGGAATGTCGGGCATCTCGCAAGCCCTTGTCAATCTAAAATACCGTGGCGAAATGTCGCCTTTGCTGATGTTCTTTTCACAGCTTGGCGTACAGATCACCGACGCGACTACGCAAACGGAATTGATGATCGACTTGGCCGCACGCGCTGAGAAGATGAAGAAGTCAGACTTTTTTGGTCTTGCATCGTCGGCAGGCATGAATGAAAGCATGATCACCGTGCTCATGCAGGGCAAAGATGCGGTCAGCAAGATGTTTGCCGAGCAGCAAAAGGCAAGCCTTGTCACTAAAGAGCAAGCCGAAAAAGCCCGACAACTTGAAAAAGAAATGACGCAACTGCGGCAAACCTTTGACTCTATGACGCGGGATTTTGTCAACAGTATCATCCCGTCGCTGCAATGGTTTTTGCGAGAGTTGCAAGGCGCGTTTAATTGGATGCGCGACAATCAAGCCACGGTCGAAGCGTTTTTTGTCGGTATCGGCTCAATCATGGCCGCCTATTTTATCCCGCCGATGATCGCTGCTGTTGTTGCCATGTTGCCATTAATTGCTGCTGTTGGCTTGCTTGCCGGTGGTCTTGCGACGTTGTGGCAGGACTACCAAGTGTGGCGGCGTGGCGGCAAAAGCATCATTGACTGGGCGACATGGGGCAAAGAGTTGACAGCGGCATACAATGCGGTCAACGATTTAGCGTCATCTATCCTTAAACTATTTGGCCTGACCGGTGGCAAAGATTCATTTATCAGCATGTTTCGCGGCATTGGGTCGGTGATTGCGCAAGAGTTTCGTGAGTTGATCAACATGATCACAAACGTGGCGGACGCGCTCAACTATCTCAGCAAGGGTGAGTATCTAAAGGCCATCGCGTCGCTTATCTCAACTGATTCACGCGAAAACATCGCCAAAGGCATCATCGACAAATCAAAAGTATCTGCGACGCTTGGGATTGTTGATAGTTTGCAGCGTGTGGGCGATGCGTTTTTTAGCGGCCTGAGCAGCGAGCAAAAAGACGTTGCCGCGCCCAAAACCGCCATGTATGCGCCCAAGGGCACAGAAGCTCAAAAGTTGCGCAACTTGGAGCAGAAATACGGCATTCAGCACGCTGGCCTGCTTGATTCGATTTGGATGCAAGAGTCGTCACGCGGCAGAAACATGGGCAAGTCAAGTGCGGGAGCTGAAGGACATTTTCAATTTATCCCATCCACCGCCAAAGCATACGGGCTAACCAACCCATACGATTTTGACCAATCCGCCGACGCAGCCGCTCGTATGATGCGCGACCTACTCAAGCAATATGGTGGGAATCTCAATATGGCATTAGCGGCCTACAATTGGGGGTCTGGCAATTTGCAGCGCAAAGGGCTTGCCAATGCTCCATCCGAAACCAAAAAATACATGCGCGAGGTTGTTGGTCGATTGGGCGGCAGCACTATGTCCCCGCAATTTCTAGGATCAAACGCAGCCGCTCAAGCCAATATTGCACGACCACAGGCGGCGTCGGGTGGCAACATCACGACGGTTGAAAACAACATCGCAAACCTTGTTATCCAAACCCAAGCCACAGACGCAAAAGGCATTGCGGGTGCTTTGCCGCTCGCCTTGCAGCAGTCGCTAAACGGCGCAGGTGCGGTATACTCGTTTGATACTGGAGTACAACCCTGATGGCCTTAACCCCTGTCGTCAAATCGCAATTTCCAAACGTCCCCGACGTGGCAGGCGTGCCTAAACTCAAGCGCAGTGGCACAAGCAAGATTAGTCGCGCGATCTTGGGTAAAATTGAGAGCTATTTGTGGGATCGACTGACGGCAGGGTCGCGGTGGGGGATTTACACCAAAGACGGCAAGCTATTGGTCGAAGCCGATACAGTCATGGAGGTGACGTACAAACAGCAGTCGCGTATCTCTAATTATCCGGTGCAGGCAGGGGCGTTTGCGTCATACAACAAAGTTGCCACGCCTTACGAAGCCACTGTTATTTTGTCCAAAGGCGGCGGCTTAACCGCACTAGGCACAATCGGATCATTACTAACTGGTGGCGGCCTTGCGGGAGAGTCTGAGCGCAATCGTGGTGATTTTTTGACAGCCATTGAAGCGGCGGCGGCATCGCTTGAGCTATACCACGTCGTCACCCCTGAGCGCACTTACATTAACGCCAACATCCAAAGCATTGATTACATGCGCAGTCAGACCAACGGTGCGCGACGCATTGAGGTGCGTGTTAATCTACTTGAGGTGCGCGAGACTATGCCGCGATACGTCAAAACGGCTTTGGCATCAAGCGTACAAACAACCATCACCAATCCGCAAAGCCCGACAGCCGCCCCGACAGTTAGCATTGGTCGAGTGCAAATCCAAACGCCTGATCTTGGTCTAGCGTCAGGTATCACGCAGTCACTGGGGTTATGATATGCAAGTCATCCCGATCCAACCCCTACCATCGCAGCAGTTGAGTTTTGTTGCCGCAAATCAGCAGTGCGTTATGACACTGTACGTCAAGGGCGACAATCTGTATTTTGATTTGACTGTCGGTGGTGGTGTGCTGTGCCGTGGCCGCATGATACGCAACGCTGTACCAATGCTGCGAGCCGAGTACAGCGGTTTTGTCGGTGATTTTTTTATCGTTGATCTTGAGGGGGCTAACGACCCCGCATACACCGAATTGGGCAACCGATACCGTCTTGTATACGTGGAGGTCTGATGAGCAGTTTTACTCAAAAAAAGATCAACATCACGCTAGTGCTAGACGCTGATCAATTTAGCGATGGATCAAACACGCTGCTGCTCACCGGCCATCGAGTGCTTGCCGAAATTAAAAACGTCGGGGCATTTGGGCAAGGCACAATGTCAACCGTCAAGATTTTTGGCATGGCGCAATCAGACATGAATCGCCTGAGCCTGCTGAATTTTAACGCTTTAGCGGTGCGCCGTAACAAAATCATCGTGTCAGCCGGTGACGACAAGATCGGCATGTTTGATGTGTTTGCAGGTCAGATTATTAACGCATGGGCAGATTATTCGGGCATGCCCGAAGTGGCTTTAGTCATCCAAGCCAACCCCGCGTATTATTGGCAGATTGCCACAGCCGAGCCGACTAGCTACCCCACCATTATTGATGCAGGGGTGGCATTGGCTGATCTAGCCCGACGCATGGGCATGACGTTTACAAACAACGGCGTTAAAAAGTTTCTGACCACGCCCTATTTGTCGGGCAGTCTGATTGATCAAGCCCGAGCTATCGTCAAGGCCATTGATGCAATTATGATTATTGACGGCGACAGCATGACGATCACTGAGCAAGGCTTGCCGCTTGCCGGTGAGATACCTTTGATTAGTGCCGACACCGGATTGATCGGCTACCCTGCTTGGAGTCAAAACGGCATCACAATATCGACCTTGTTTAACCCCGCTATCAAGATGCAGGGGCAGATTGAGTTAGAAACCGATATTGACATAGCTAAAGGCCGTTGGATTGTGCTCGCCCTGTCGTATCGCTTAGAGTCAGAAAACCCAAGCGGCGCATGGTTTTGTCAAGCTGAGCTAGGGAGGTTTGGTAATGCAATCACAGCCCTCTAATGCGGGACAGGCAGGCCTAGCAACGACGTTTGATGAGGTCACGCGTCTACAGTTTGTTGTCGGTCAGATGATTGCTGAGATGCAGACCGTCGCGCTTGTCGAAGTGATAGGCGTGTCAAACGATGGCGGCGTATCACCTGTCGGAACGGTCGATGTACGTCCGCTCGTGCATCAAATGGGTGGCAATCGCACAGCAGTACCGCACGGCGTGATTTATAAAATCCCATACATGCGCCTGCAAGGCGGCACAAACGCAATCATCATTGATCCTCAGGTTGGTGATATTGGGATGTGCGGCTTTTGCAGCCGTGATAGCTCGACCGTGGTCGCCACTCGTAAAGCGGCATTGCCCGCAAGTCTGCGCAAGTACAATTGGTCTGACGGGCTGTACATCGGTGGGTTTTTAAATGGCACGCCTACGCAGTACATCAGGTTTTATGACGACGGGATTGATATTGTGACGCCGGAGTTAGCCATCTCTCAAGATGTTTCCGCCGAGGGGTCGCTATCTGTCGCAAAAAACATGTCAGCGGGAACAGGTGCGTCGGGGTCTTTTGTGTCGCTAAGTGGTCAAGTCGTTACGGTGGCGAACGGGATCATTATCAATATCGTATGAGGTGCGTATGAGTGCGGTTAATACTGGTTACATTGATGCGCTGATTGATCAAATCGAGTCGGTCGGCAGTTGTGCAAAACTACAAGAGTTGGCAGCCAAGATTCTTGGCGAACTTAACGACCAACTCACTGATATGCAAGATAAGCTTGCTGAATTTTTGCCATTGGTTGATCTGCTGGATGTCCCGACCAGTCCAGACGATGTTATTGAGTGGATACAAAATCTAATTGACAAGGTGATTAGACCAATGACGATACCAGCATCCACTTATCAATTGCAAATTACAGCGCAACTTGCGGAGATAGCTCGATTGACATCAGTTATCAATGATAAAGCCGCCGAATTTACTGATTGCAGCGTGACGCCATGAGTACGTTATTGCTTGACACTGACGCGTGGGATTTAGTCGTTGATGCTGTGGGCAATATTGCGGTAGCAACCGCCCCATACGCCGTTGCTCAAGATGTTGCAAGCGCGGTCAAGTTGTTTGTAGGCGAATTGTGGTACGATGCAGACAAGGGCGTGCCGTACTTTGATCAGGTTTTGGGTCAACTGCCGCCCCCGTCGCTGCTGCGGCAATTACTCGCCAATGCAGCAACAACCGTCCCCACTGTCGTGAGTGCCAATGTCGTGCTAAATGCGCTTGAAAATCGGCAGGTTACGGGACAAATTCAGTTTACAACCGAATCGGGGGAGGTGGGTAGTGTCGGGTTCTAGTAGCGTCCCCAATATCGAATTTACGCCCGAAGGCTTGGTGCTGCCATCCGATCAGGATATTTTGGCAGGTGTGCAAGCTGATCAAAATGCGGCGTTTGGCTTACAACTCAACCCCGCGCTTGAGACCCCACAAGGGCAGTTAGCGAGCAGTACTGCCGCCATCATCTCAGACAAAAACGCCACGATTGCCGAGTTTGTCGCACAAGTCGATCCTGATTTAGCCGATGGCTTTATGCAAGATGCAATCGGGCGGATTTACTTTTTAAACCGCAATCCTGCCGTGCCGACCAACGTCGAGTGTCAGGTTGGCGGTGTGGCGGGTACGGTCATCCCTGCCGGATCGCTTGCTATCGACACATCAGGCAGTATTTACGCATCGACAGGATCGGTGACGCTTGGCATTGACGGCACAGCCACGGCTAACTTTGCCAACGTCATCACCGGTGCTATCGCATGCCCGTCGGGTACGCTTAATCAGATTTATCGGGCGGTGATTGGGTGGGAAACGATTGATAACGCCGACGATGGCGTATTAGGCCGCCCTATTGAATCACGCGCCGAGTTTGAATACCGCCGCCGACAGTCGGTGGCGCTGAATGCTCATGGCACGGTGCAAGCAATCTATGCGGCAGTATTTGATATTGACGGCGTATCAGATGCGTATGTGATTGATAACCCGTCAAACGTGCCGGTCACACGCGGATCGACAAACTACGAATTGGCCGCCAATTCCGTATATGTGGCCGTGGTCGGTGGCGACGATCAAGAGATTGCCGAGACCATTTGGACTAAAAAAGACTTGGGGTGCTCTTACAACGGTGACACCGAAGTGACTGTATATGACACCACTTATGATTTTCCATATCCCGAATATGTCGTCAAGTTTCAACGCGCCGACCCCACACCCGTGCTGTTTAACGTCAAAATCGCTCGTAACACTGCCTTGCCATTCAATATCCAGCAATTGGTCAAAGATGCGATCATTGCGGGTTTTACCGGTTCTGATGGCGGGTCACGCGCTCGCATTGGTGGTAATATCTTGGCAAGCCGATATTATGGGATCATTTCAGCAATATCCCCGATTGTGCAGATTTTAGAGATTTTGGTGGGCATTACGACAGCCACTAATAACTCAGTATCAATCGGCATTGATCAAGCGCCGACAATCGACGAGTCTGATATTGTGGTGGAGATTATCTAATGCTTGATCACCGCCGAACTGTCATCAGCCAATACGCCAACAGCCCGACCATTTTGCAATTAATCGACAGCATGAATGGCTATATTGACCCGCGCACCGACCTTGAAATGTTTTACGATTATGTGTGGAATGTTGAAACTGCTCAGGGTTTTGGTCTTGACGTATGGGGGAAAATTGTCGGTGTGTCGCGGACGTTTCGGTATTTGGACAACCAAGAATGTTTTGGCTTTGTCGAAGGCCAAGTATATCAGCCGTTTGATCAAGCGCCGTTTTTTACTGCCGAGCTATACACTGTCGTTAATCTTGACGACGACGAATACCGCAAGTTGATCATGATCAAGGCGCTTGCCAATATCTCGCGCATGAATGCCAAGACAATCAATACGTTGCTGCGCCAACTGTTCGACGGTCGGCGCTGTTATGTGTTGGATTTGGGCGAGATGAAAATGCGGTATGTGTTTGAGTTTATGCTTACGAATTTGGAATATGCGATACTGTCACAATCGGGTGCTGTACCGCGTCCCGCCGGTGTTGACGTATCTGTCGTTATGCTTGATCCGACCAATACGTTTGGTTTTGACGGATCAGGTTTACAACCGTTTGATCAGGGCGTTTTTTATAGCCCCGTTGTTTGATTGGAGTTTAGACAATGCCCCTTGATACCCCTGTTTATAACGCCATCCCGTTCGCACAAGACGGCCTTAAAAACACCATCCCCAACTCGACAGCGAGTGATGGCGCTGCGTCTTTTACCCAAGGTTTTCCGCCGGAAACCATGAATCCGATCAATGCGGGTGGCGTGCCCCCTGCCGGTCGGGATATGAACGGCATCCTGAATCAACTGTCTAGTCATCAAGTCTGGCTGAATGCCGGTGGCATGTACAAATTTGATGCCGCGCTTGCCACCGCTATTGGTGGCTATAAAGTCGGGGCGGTGGTGCAGTCTGATGACAGTCTGTCAGCCTACGTTTGCACAGTTGACGGCACAACAAGCGACCCCAATGATCTACCGCTGCCTGCGGGCTGGTCGCCGTGGATCGGTCTTGCTGCTGAACAAGCGTCTGAAAACCGTTTGTTCGACAGGCTATATCCTGTTGGCGGCACGCCGTACTTTTCGCTAAATTCCGCCAACCCCGCAACGTACTTGGGGCGCGGCACTTGGATAGCATGGGGTGGTGGAACTCACCTGTCTTTTGTCGGCACGTCTAACAGTGTGACTTTGGTCGCAGGTGTAAGCGGTAGCCATACGCATGAAATCACCTTGAATCAATTGCCAGAACACCGATTGAAAATTGCTTCAGATACCGTAACAGCCGGATCGGACTTCCTACGGAAGGCAGTTGTTGGTGGTGGCGATGAAGCCTATATCCTAGCTGGAACTGGTTCTGAGCCGGATACCTACTCGACAAGCTCAGTGGGCGCTGGCGAAGCTATCCCGATTCGTCCACGCACCACAACAATCTACGGGTGGATACGCACAGCGTGAGGTGATGCATGTCTTGTAATGACGAGTTTTTTTTTAAAAGGTCTGA
>ERZ650309.418-NODE-418-length-21135-cov-5.121063_pt1 | contig 21135 bp, 39 predicted proteins | sample MGYA00376245_ERZ650309 | MGnify/ENA primary metagenome ERZ650309 (study PRJEB26733, sample SAMN07839294) | wastewater metagenome | biome: urban; feature: wastewater treatment plant; material: waste water | place: USA: North Carolina | collected 2016-04-26 ...
TGGTGGTGCCGGGTAGACCTTGGCCATTTCGACCCCCAGACATGACGAAAGCCCCGTATGACTAGGTCAAATACGGGGCTGCTGGTGTTTCTGGCGCGCTTCGTCAGTGACGTTTGCTTGCGCAATCCAGAGAATACCAGGTCAGAGCGATTTGACGCGCAAGCCTATCTGGCGTGTTTTCCTCGGACGTTCTCCCGCACCACATCACGCACATGGCCGAGTTGATAGCGGGCCACCGCACACTCCCAACCGCTCGGCTCAAGCTTGCCCACCTTGGCCAATCCGTGCAGTGTCCGACGCGAGACTCTGATGCCCAATTTCGGCAGGATCGCATCGGCCAACTGGGTGACTGTGAAGCTGAATTCGTCGGCTTCTTCCAGCATCGCAGCCTGCAATTCTGCGATGTCATGTTCCTTGCCGCAGTCTCGGCAAGTGACGCGCGTCAGGCCACGTCGGGCGTAGAGCTGCACGCGGCAATGCGTTCTGTCACCTTCGCCCGATGCGACCAGCTTCGTGCGCTGCTCGGGTGTAAGTTCGCCGTCGCACGGGCCACAGAACTCCGGAGGCTCAGCGCGGTTGACGATTCTGCGGATGCGGTCCGTCAGGTCAATGATGGCGTTGTAGCACTCAGCCGCCGCTTCATCGGATGCGATTGCGTGCGTGTGCTTCTCCAGCCACTTGGCGCATTGCCTGACGTTCAGCGCGGGCGTTTCGACTCCGCGCGACTCGCACAGGTGCCGCACCCATGTCCCCAGCTCATTGGTAGCGCGGTCGAGCAGACGTGAGGCTTTCGCGTTGACCCTGCCGGCGGCGAGCGCCTTATCGATGGCGAACTTGCCGTCACGCCGCGCCTGGTCCAGCTTCTCGGCCCCATCGGGTCCGGTGTACTCGTCAAGCTCGTGAGCGCGAGTCCCCTTGCGCCCGCCCTCACCCAATCGCACGTCGCCGATGGCTGATTCATCCAACCTCCGTAGCCACCAAGGCAAGTCGCGCAATGCATCCCGCAAGCTGCTGATGTGCGTCACACAGAGGAACAACTGCGCATGACCCTCACAGACTCGGCACTGGCTCATTCGGCCGTCTCTCCAATCACTTCGGCGTCGATGGTTGGTGTCCAGGGCGATTCATGGTCGAGTAGCACGACCATCTGGGGTGCGTCGTGGCTGGAGTCCGTCTTGGGCTTGCCGCCGAAGTTCTGTGACGGGTTGTGGAATACGTCGCATCCGTATGGACCGTCGGCGAAGATGTTCTCCCGTTGCATCTCGCACACCTCCAGTGAGCGAACGCCGTAGTCGCCCAAAGGTTCGTCGCGGCTGGTGAACACCACAGGCAGATCAGGGTCGACACGTCGTAGCTTCTCGATGAGTTGGCCGGCGGTCAGTGTGCGGCACGTTCGGTCGCCACTCATTCGGTGTCTCCTGTGATGATGTGTTCGATTTCGGTCAGGTTGACGGGCGTCATATTCCAGGCGTCGACTCCGACGTGTATCTGTAGCGGACCGTCCCAGGGGATGACTCCGGGTATACCTAGCCCACGTTGGCGTCCGCGAGACAGTCGATTTGGCGAGTGAGTGTGTCCGTGCAGCAGTGGCAGGTTGCGGTCGCGTAGGCGGTATTCGGTGTGTCGGTCGGTTTCGGTGTGGTCGCCCACGTATGGGAAGTGGGATAGCAGAACGTTTTTCCCTGCGATCTTCCGGCGCGCGAATGCTTGGACCGATGCGAACACTTGCAGGTAGGCGGGCTGCCATTTGTGGGCGTCGCGGTGCATGGGGTGGCACGGGTCGTGGTTGCCTGCGATGAGGTGCTTGGTTCCAGGCCGGTCGCTGATCCAGTTGAGGCCATGGGCAACGGTTTCCGCGCCGGTCAGTGTGACGTCACCGAGTACCCACACCTGATCCTCGGGGCGCACGACAGCATCCCACTTCTCTGCGAGTATCCGGTCATGAAGGTCGGTGCTGCCGTAGCAACTTCGTGACGTGGCGACGGATTCATGCCCAATGTGCAGGTCTGAGGTGAACCAGACGGCGCTCACTCGGTGTCTCCTGTCTCAATGGTGATGCGTGCTCCGATGGCGTTGGCGTATGCGAGGAGTGTGCTGACTCGTGTGCCTGCGAAGTTTCGGCGTTCGAGTTGGCTGATGGCGTTGGGTGTGAGGTGGCAGCGTCGTGCGATTTCGGTTTGTGTGAGGCCGAGTTGTTTTCTGCGGGCGGCGAGTTGGTTGATGATGGCGCGGACGTCAGTCATTTCGGCTGTCCTCGATTTCGCCGGTATCCATGGGTTTCTTGGCAACGTCGCGCAACACGTCGCTCATTCGCTTGCCTCGACCTTCGCTTTTGCGGCCAGCAATGCGGCTGCGACATTCCCTGCGTGGTCGGGTGCGAACTCGTACAGGTCGACTGAGGTTTCGAAGAACACGCGCTTGCCGTTCTCGCCGGTGTGTACGAGCCAGTCGTTGGTTCCGTCGATGTACCAGCAGCCGTGTTCGTCGGGTTCGGGTAGTACGACTGCGGCGACGTTGTTCTGTTGGCCAGCCCGCAGCAGCCCATGCGCCGGGATGTCCGTCCACTGATCGCCCTGGACGGTGCCGACCTGGTTGACGAGCTCGTAGCCGAGGGTCTTCAGCGCATTCAGGATGGTCTGGACGTCGCGGCAGTCGATGTCGTGGTGCAGCGCGCCGTCGAGGGTGTTCATAACGTCGTGCACGATCTGGGTGCAGTCGTCGTCCTGATGCGTTGACTCACCACCGACGACATGCGACCAACCCTCAGGCGTGTGGTGGATGGTCTTGCTGAACGTGGTGACTTGGCCCGCCATGATCCGACGTTCGGCGGCTGCGGCAGCGGTCTCGGACAGCACCGTGGCGTCGAACTTCGGCTCCGTGGTTGGTTCCGCTGAGATTGGCCAGTAGACGGCTTCAGGGTCGTCCAGATCGGCCGGGACCACGGATGCGGTCCAGGTGTTGCCTTCGTGGGTCACGGACTTCACGCGGTACCGCTTGGCGCTGCCTTTGAGCGCGACGGTGATCACCTGACCTTCGGTGAGTTCATCGAATGGGATGTCCCATGGCTTCACGGGCGTTTGGTCGTCGTCCTGGGGTGTGGGTTCTTGGGGGCTCATTGCGTCTCCAGTGGGTTGGTGGGTGTCATCTATCGCGGGTGGTGGTTCTGATGGCTCAGCGGCGGCTCTGGGCGGCTTCTTTGCGTGCTTCACGCTTGGCGGCGTGATACTCACGAATGGCTGCCATCGCCGTCTTGCGGTCAACGCACGTGTGCAGCCCATCCCGTGCAGCGGCGAGACGATCCGTGCGCGGCACGGGTCCGAACACGACACCGGATGCGATGGCGTGGGTTTCGTTCTTGGCGGCACCGATCGAAGCGAGCTCGGCGTCACGGCGGTCTTCACGGGCTTCGCGCTCAGCTCGCGTCTCGCTCCCGACCCGCACCTGTCGCGCGATCTTGGCGTGGTGGATCAGGTCACCGATCTGCATGGCCCGCTCAGATGGTCCGTCGTAGTAGGCCTGCAGTCCGTCGAGCAGGTCAGATTCGATGAGTTTGTGGCGTTCGACCTGCTCAGCCCACGCTTTGACGCGGGCCTCGTCGGGCTGGGCGGCTCGGTCGTCCAGGATCGCGGTCAGCTTGAAGACCTGGGCGATGGCGCGGATGGTGTCGGGTGATGCGTTGAGGTTCATGAGGTTTGGTCCATTTCGGCGATGATCTTGTCGGCGATGGCGTCGAACTTGCTGGCTTTCTCGGTGGGCTTTCCGATGCCGTTGGTTCTTCGGGCTGCGGCGGCTTTGGTGACGTACTTGCCGATCTGTGATGGAGCGAATGAATCGGACTTGGCCCACAGTTCGATGCCGGCGGCGATAGCTGCGGGTGACTGCCCTGCCTGGATGCAGGTGTCCACGGCTTGGGCGATCTCGCGTCCAGTCTTGGCGTCGATCGGCGTATCGAGGCTGTCGCTGTATGCGGTGACGATGGCCCGCGCGAGTTGCGAGTGATGGCTTGGGATGGCACTGAACCGGGCGAGTGCTTTTTCCGCCCCCGTCGTTTTCGTGGGTGCGCACTCTGTACTTACTTTTGTAGTGGGGGACGAAAAATCCCCTGTTCCCCTGTTCCCCTGTTCCCCTGTTCCAGCACTGACTGCTCCATGAGGACTCACTGAGCATTCAGTGATTTCGGAATCTCGGTAGTTCCAAGTGCCGTCTGGCCTGCGGAAACGCCCCTTCGACGGGCGGTTGATCAGTTGCGTTGTGTCCCACCACGACACGAACAGCAGATCGGTCCCATCGGCCTCATATCGCCACACCAAACCGGCCTGATTTAGTACCCCAATTGCTGTTTGAACCCTCACTGCAGTCTCTTGAGGGCTCACGTACATGTCATGCGGGAAGACATCCGAGACGATCAGAGCGACATCGTCTTTCCCCACGCCGTTGTCATCGACGTACGATTCCAAGCCCTTCAGAACCAGTCGGGCGTCCCAGTCGACGGCCGCGATTCGCTTGGACCGCCAGAACTCGGGCTTGGTGCTACGAATGCGCACTAGTCGCCCTCCTTTTTGTCGCAGGCGAGCGGAACGGGATGGCATGGACCGCTATGTCCAGCAGGCCGACCACACCCGCCAGGTTTTAGGGCGGGACCTAGATTCGCGCCCCACGGCTCGGGTAGCGTGCCGTCACATTCCGCACGCTCACTCATCGCTGTACCCCCAGCCTGGAAACAGCTCGCCCGCATGTTGTTTGCAGTTGCCGCACTCGGAATGTGCGTAGGGTCCGATCATGGCGGCGGCGATGCTGTTGTCGTCGTCCCAGTCGATTACGGGTGCCTTGACGATCCACGTGAACTCGGCACGCGTTCGGCATTTGAAGCACCACTTAGTGCCCATCGGTGTTCGGGATGCTTCTTCCATCTGTGGCCCCCGGAAGACATGAACTTGAATCTCAGCCACTAGTCGCCCTCCTCTTGGTTCTCTGGTGGGTTGGTGCAGTCGGCGGGTCTCGGGACGCTGGGGTGCCAATGTCCGCACGGTGGTAGTGAGCCCAACTCGTAGGTGTCGCCGGGTTGGTTCCAGCAGCAGTGACCGTCGTGCCTCCATGCACTGGCGCTGGTCCAGCAGCGGCAGGGTTCGGTGGTGGTCATGCCGCGACCTCGATCCAGCGCAGTTGATTCAGCGCAGCGACCGCCTGCTGTGGACACACACTGTTGCCGATGATGCGCAGTTGGTCATTGCGCGAGATACCAGGAACAGCGGTGATCCAACCAGCCTCGAATCCCTGCATCCATTCCGGGAATGCCGGCGCGAGACGGGGGTTGCCATTGGTGCTCAGCTCTACCGGAGACGGCGCGGGACGGGTTAGCTTCTCCCACCGCCTGATCGCGGGTTCATACTTGCCCCACGCATTCGCCATCTCGATCGCTTGCCCTGGCAGCAGTGGCTCATCACAGCGCGCGCCGCCACGGGCCTTGCGGCTACCGTCGCCATCGGCAGCGCTTGGCGTTTGCAGCAGGCGAATAATCCGTGTCTCAATGTCATCCATGCGCTCGGCACGCGACAACGGGTTAGCTCCGCCATCGCCATCGCTGCGTCTCGGCGTCGGAAGGAGTGCGTCGGCGACATCCTCAATGTTGCGCCCGCCAGTGCGAATGATAGGCATCTCGACGTACTCAAAGACGTCGCCAGATGGAAATCTGGCCGGCTCTACAGCAGATGAGCGCCCAGTACTTCGGCGAGCGAACCCATCCCGTCCACCACGTGCCGACGGGATGCCGGGGCCACCATTGATGCGTGGCCGTCCATCGCCCGAGGTGTCGGTAGCAAGGATGAAGACTCGCTCGCGCTTGTGTGGTGCGCCGATGCTGGCAGCGGAAATAGTCGTCCATTGCGCGTCATACCCGAGGTAGGCCAGGTCTGCAACAACTGTCCCGATTGCTCGTTGAACAAGTCGACTTCGGAGGGTTCGGAATCGAGCCAGCGCCCGGTCTCGGAGTCGAGCCAGCCGAGTGGACTCGAATTGCTTGCGCTGCTTGTACTCCCCATGCCACCAGCCTTCTCGGATAGCTCGTTTGATCTTGCTGTTGATGAGTGCGACGACTCGGGATAGGCGTGCGGCTTCGGCGTCAGCAGCCACTACTTCGGGCGGCCACTCTTCCCCGTCTGCGCTGAGTAGGCCGCGCACGTTTTCAATCACCACCACCTTGGGTCTCAACGCTTTGATCGCGGCAGCGAACATCGCCCAAAGTCCAGACCGGGTGCCGTCTTTCAAGCCAGCGCGCCGGCCGGCGGGGCTAACGTCCTGGCACGGGAATCCCCCGCACAGGATGTCGATGGATTCAACCGTCGACCAGTCAACCAGTGTGATGTTGCCGAGGTTTGGCACACCGGGCCACCGATGGGCGAGCACGTTGCTTGCCGCTTCATCGAGTTCGGAATGCCACACGGTGCGACCGCCGAATGCGTCCTCAACAGCGAGATCGAGTCCGCCGGCACCGGAGAACAGTGATCCGATACGTGGTCTCATGCTGCACCGCCCCGTGTCCGCCGGTAGTCGGGGTGGTGTTGTCGTTCGCGTGGTGTCATGCCGGCCCAGATTCCGGTTGCGTGGTAGCCGAGTGTGAGGGCGTGGTCATTGCATTGGGTGATGACGGGGCAGCTGGGACAGATGCGTTGTGCGGGTTTGGGGTTGCCGCCTTTTGCCGAGAAGAACAGCTCGGCGTCTACCTGTGCGCACAGTGCTGAGGCTTGCCAGTTGTCATCGGGTTGGTAATCCGGTGGGCTTGAGTACGGGTGATTTGCCATTAGGCGGACGCTTCATCGAACAGTGATGGCACGGCGAGTTCGGATTCCAACTCGGTCATGTTCTCCACAGCCGTACGCCAGTAGGACGGCTTCAGCTCGATGCCGATAGCGCGTCGGCCGAGCTTCACGGCTTGATACAGCTCGGACCCGATGCCGGCGAATGGTGTGAGCACCAGTTCGCCGGGGTTGGACCACAGCCGCACGCACCGTTCGATGAAGCCGAGCTGCAACGGGCAGATGTGTCGCTCGTCGGCGGATTCCTTGGCCACCTTGGTGTTCAGCGTGTCGGTTTCCCGGATCCCATACCAGACCGGGCAGACATGGCCATCCTCGGTGAGCCAGCCGCCGTCATGGTGGTCAGTCCATATCGGCGACGCCCATTCGATCCATTCATCGTTCGTCACGTCGTTTTTGATCGGTACCGCGTTGTCTCCCGGCTTGCGGAACAACAGCAGATAGTCGGCCAGAGCGGGCCGCGTGCTAGCACTGTCGCGGTTCTTCGTGGCGAACGCCAGCGCGTGCGAGCGTGTGCGGATCGATTGTGCCTGTGGGTCTTTCCACACAGTGACTTCGCCGTTGAAGTACCAGCCGGCCGACTCGAATGCCCGGATCACTTCGCCTCGAAAGTCGGTCATCCCCATGTACCCGTGCGTGGCCTTGGATGTAGTCAACTGTTGGACATGGATGCAGGCGAGTCGTCCGGGTTTGGTGACGCGCAGCTGTTCGCGGATGATGTAGCCGTAGTGCTCCAGGAACTCGCCGCGGGTGCTGCTGTTGCCGAGGTCGCGCACCGACGGGCTGTAGGTGAACAGGCTGGCGAACGGCGGGGAGCACACACTGAGATCTACGCTGTCAGTGCCGATCTCGGCCAGCCGTTCGCACGAGTCACCTAGTAGTAGCGACCAGTTTTCGCCGTGTGCTTCGTCGGTGATGTAGTCCTCGCTCATGCCACGTTCCTGTTCCGTCGCATCTGGGCGACTAGTTCCTGTGTGATTTCGGATGCCTGCTTTTCTTTGCGGGCGACGTTCGCCGCGATCTGCGATTCCAGTTCGGACAGCACCACATGCGCCCTGACAATGCGTGTCTGCCCGTAGCGGTAGCAGCGCCGGATCGCCTGGTAGTACTGCTCATACGAGTCCCCGAGACCAACGAACGCCATGCGTGCGCAGTGCTGCCAGTTCATCCCCAGCGATGCAATCTGCGGCTTGGTGACCAGCACCCGGTATTTACCGTCCGCGAAGTCGAGTAGCAGCTGCGCCTTCTCGTCGGGGTCCAGTGACCCGTGGACGTTGACCGCGCCGGGGATGGCCGCCGCGAGCGCGTCAGCCTCACTGTTCAGCCCACACCACAGCAGCCACGGCTCATCAGCCTCGGCCGCGACCAACTCGGCCGCACGTTCCACGCGGGCCCGTAGTGTGTTGCGGCGCAACTCAGCGCGCCCGGCCACGCCACCGATGTCCGTCGCAAACAATTGCCCTTCGGCGTGAACATCGGCAGCGACCAGCTCGGGAATGACCTCCAGCCCCGGCAACTGATATCCGGTGTCATCGCCACCAACATCAGACGGCTTGGTGAGCGCGACCGCCCATTGACTCATCCACTGCATCATCGGTTGCCGCGCATGGCCTTTGAGCCGCCATCCGTCGTTGTCGTGGATGAAGTAAGACGCCAGCATGTGCGTTCTGGTCATGCGGCCCAACCATTCAGCCTGGTTGGTCAGCTCCTCGGGATCGTTCGGCGCCGGGGTGGCCGAACAGGCGAGCCGGTGCGGCACATCCTTAGCCCAGTCGATCAGCATGGACCTCGTCTTGCCGTCCGATTGCTTGAGGATGGACGACTCATCGAGCACGACGGCATCGAACGAATCGGGATGGAACGCCTGCAGCCGCTCGTAGTTGGTGATTGGGATATCGCCGAATCGGTGGCTAACCTCGTCACCGCTGCGGGCGTAGTAGGCGGGTATTCCGATGTTCGCGGCTTCACGAACAGTCTGTGCGCATACCGCCAGCGGTGCCACGATCAGCGCGTTGCCGGATAGACGCGCCCACTCCAACTGCATCCGCGTCTTGCCCATGCCCGTGTCAGCCCACAGTGCAGCGCGACTGGTGCGTACAGCCCACTGCACCAGTTCGTTCTGCCACGGATGAAGCGATGGGTGCACGTCGCCGGCTGCGACGATACGGCCAGGTAGCTCTATGCGGGATGTCTTGGCCGCCAGGAATTCTGCGTATGAAGTCACGTCTAACTCCCCGACATCTCACCGCAGGGTGGCATCCGATCAATCCCGTCGGCATACCGTTGCGCACCGTTCAAACTGTCGAATGCTTTGCCGGTCACTGGTAGCGCCATCATCGACAGTCCGCCTGGTTCGCGTCCGTAGAGTGTCCAGGTTTGTGGGTCGACGCGTTGGATGCGGTATGTGCCCCTGATGCCGGTTGCGTGCCACATGTGCGGGGATGCGGGGCGCCAGTCGAGACGGGTGGTGGTGGTCATGATGTTGCTCTCATCCGTCGCTTGAGGTCGGCTAGGGCGCGGCGTTTGGTCCAGCCACTACCGCAGCGGCGCAATCCTTCTGGCCATTCGCGCGGCTCGGCAAGGTAGCCATTGAATGAGTTTTTAATGGCATTCCAGTCGCGTTCGCGGAGGTGGCGCTTGAGGTGCTGAAACTTACCCCGGACGCGATGATGCTTGAGGGCCTCCAGGACGCCAACGGGATACACGTCAATGACGTTGTCGCTCATGCCTTCACCCGCGCCTCGTGTACCAGCCTGCTGTTCGCGCTCTCGGTCAACGGCTGCCCATCTGGTCGCGCGCACCAGTTGTCCGGTTCGACTTGGCAGATGCAGCAGGTTCGGGTGAGCGCATCCAGGACATCGGGATCGGTCGGGTTGGACAGGTTGGTCATCGCGACACCTCGGAGTCTTCGAGGTCGAGCATGTCGGGATCAGTGATGCCGTGTCCGCGCAAATCGTCAGCCGTTAGCAGCGGTGCGTTCTTGACGTGAAGGTCGCGGTTCCACCAATGCGGGTGTTCCATCTCGACGGGGCCTTGCTTGCGGATCAGGGCGCTGACGAGCAGGTCCGTGATGTTGGCGTCATACGAGTCGTAACACATGAACTCGCCTTGCCAACAGCATGCGCGGAAGCACTTGTCGCACACTGTGATGTACGGGTTGTAGGGCATGACAGCTGGGAGCTTCAACGCCTCGCGGGCATCGTTCGCCGTATAGTCTGCGGCGAATTTCTCAGCGTTACAGGCGAAAAAGTTCCCGGTGACGCCCTTGATAACCCACCACGTGGGGCATGCCATCTTGGCCGAATTCGGCGTCTCAAGGCAGATGTAGGTGCCTTCGGTCGCTCCGTCATCCCATTCGCCGGGCGCATAGAACTGGCACTCGCCGCCCTCGCTGTAAACCCAGTCGACAATCTCGGCAGCTCCAGACGGCGACCCATCCCACTGCATCGCTTCGATGACGACGTTCGGGCGGAACTTCTGTGCTCCCATTACTTCTCCCCACCCTCAATCTCGGCCTTGCGCGCAGACCACGCCGCCCGCAACTTGTCCGCATGACCACCCAGATTCGCCGCCCGCAAATCCGCACCAACCTTGTTGAGCGCCTGCATGGTGGTCGCCTCAGCAATGTCGCGCTCGAAGTCGATCGCGTCGTCATCGGAGATCGGGGGTGGAGGGGTTGGTGCGTCGGGTAGAGGGTCGATCGCGTACGTCACGTACTTGCGCTGCGACTCCATCTGCGTAGACGAGAAGGCTTTTGGGATGTCCGAGAGCGCCTTGATGCGTATGCCACCGGTCGCACTGTTACCGAACTGGACACGCTTGTCGTTGTAGAGCGTGATCCGACGACCCACATACGTGTTCGAATCCTTGCCCCATGCCTCCACGATCAGCCGGCGCATCGACTTGCACGGGCGATACACGCGTCCAGGGAACTCGGCAACTTCCAGGTTCACTGGCTGCTTGGCGTCAGGCCCTTTTGATGACCCGGTGATTGTCACGGTCACCGGGATTGCTAGGTCAACCGCGTTAATCTGCGTTGAGTCCGCAGCGATGGTTTCCGACATGTCCATAACTAGGCCGCCTTCCTGGCCGCTCGACGTGCACGACGACGTGCGTTCTTTGCGTCCGCCGCTTCCCTGCTCATATGCCGATGCCTGAGCGCCGAAGCTGCTTTGATGCAGGTCTTACAAGCCCGATACCCACTCGATGTGTAGATGTTGTCGAGAGTCAACGGGTGCCCTTGTTTGCAATGGGTTCTGGCTACTTTGGGGCGGGGAACGCCTCGAGCTCGTCGAGTTGCTGTGTTCCTGTTACGCAAGCAGGTCCGGCACATTCGACGCTTGCCGTCGCGGGTGATGTAGGTGTTTGCATCGTCGTACGGATGGCCTTGCGGGCAATGTGTCTTAATTGCCATATGGTGCGTTCCGTGTCGCACCCTGTCGTAAAGGTTCTCCGACCTCGTCCCCCAGGAAAGATTATCGATGCGGTTGTTCGCCGGATTGCCGTCGCCATGCAGCGCTTCGCATCCAACCGGGGGCGGACCCACGAACGCTAGCAGGACCAGTCGGTGAACTTTGCCGTGACGGCTATCTCCATTGCGAGACAACTTGGTGTACATATGCCCCGTCTGATGTGGCCACTGGCTCAGGATGCGCGCACGAATTCGCCGGCCGCGACTATCGATTCTGGCTAGCGACCGAACCCTACCCAAGCTGGAAACCTCGTAAGCGCCTTCATAACCGGGGAGTTGGCGCCATTCTTCTGATTCCATGTCAGACCACCATCTCTTGTTCAACGACTCTTTCAGTCATGGGCATGTTGACGGTGAGTTCGTCGTAGTTGCGCTGCACCTCAACAACATTGGCCTCGAATGCACGGACGGCACTGATGATCGCGTCGAACCACGCCTGTTGTGGATATACCCGCTTGACCCACAATTTCATGCCGCCGTTGTATGAGACGAAGTCCAACCACTTTCGGCCGGAAACCATTAGTCCACACTGGATTTGACTCATGTGTTCGATGGGAACACCATCGGCAAGGATGGTCTTCAGGTGATTTCCCTGGCGCGGGCTTTTGATCTCCAGCGCTCCGTCCTCACCAATAAGGCCGTCTGGAGAGAAACCCACTTTGAATCCGTCGTAGTCCCGGACCATAAATCCGACTTGGGTGACTGGGGCGTAGCGTTCGGCGTATTTGTTTCGTGCGTGTACTTCGCCTTCGATGCCCCGCAACATGTCGTCACTGACGTATGTCTGCTCGGTGTGCCCGCTGATGCGTTCGGCGGCAAGGTGGAGGGTCAATGAGCGCGATGTGTCGTTACTCGCCGGCTCAATGACCAGCCTCCCGTTCTTCCGTGCGTATTCGGCGCGCTCGGGGTGCATGGACTTCAGTTCGCCGCCGCGCTTACCGATGCACGGGAACGATGCCACGGCTTCGCATTCGGGGCATTCGAAGTCAGCTGCTGTCTGCCGGCCGATGGAGATGAGGCTACCGACCACGCTGGCCGTCACGATGCCCCGGCGTTGGTTGAACCATTCCTCACTGCGTTGTTCTACGTTCGGGAAGACGTGGAGTGTCATTTCGCCGCCGATTGGATGAATTCGATGGTGCGGGAGGCCAAGTCGTTGGCATGGCTGAGGAATGCCCTGTCGCCCGATTCGGGCATCTCGTCGATGAGCTCCCGAACGAGCTTGCGGCCAGCATCGATGAGCGAGATGGCTTCGTTGGTTCTGGTGTCTTTCATGTGATTGCTCTCCGTTTCAGCGCTTGGCGTTCGTCGGTGTTCAGTCCGCCGTGAATCCCGTAGCGCTCCCCAGCTGTGATGGCGTGGTGTAGGCATTCGGTGCGGACGGGGCAGCTGTGGCACACGAGTTTCGCGCCAGCTTCGAGTGACCGTTGGCGTTGTTCGTACCCGTTTCCGCCGGTTGCTTCGGGATACCAGTTGTTGACGTTCTTCCCTTGGCACGCCGCGTACTGGCGCCACTCCTGGTCATGGATGGGTGGCAGGCGCAGGAACGAGACGCTGATGTGCGGGGGTTGGTAACTCATGAGGCCACCGCCGGATACTCATCCCAAGTGCGCCCGTCGAGTTCGCGACCGGCAGCCTTCTTGCCGCCCAGTCGGACAGACACACCCGGAGGCCACGTGCGGTTACCGAATCGAGCGCCGAACATGGACCGCTGCTCGTCATTGAGTTGCCCAAACGGAATGCTGTCACCCCACTGTTTGAACAGGAACGGCACGCCAGCGGTTACCTCGCTCATACCGACTGTCCTTTCGCCTGGTTGCGGAAGTAGGTCCCCGTCTGCTGCAACAACGCCCAGTTACGGTCGCAGTACAGGGCCACGGATGCATTGACCACGTCGACCGCCTGCTCAGCCGTGAACCCGCTGTTGACAACGCCTTTCACGACGCCGACAACCCCGCTGATCGTGTGGTACTTATCCAACGCCTGACACACAGCCGCCCCGTACTGCTGCACGTACGCCGATTCAGCCGTGGTGAGTGTGTCTGCGTGTGCCGGCGGGATGGTGACGAGTCCGGCCATCGGAATCGCCCACGCGGCCACCAGCCACGCGAACGGTAGAATCTTGCTTCTGATCACGAAACCTCCTCAAGGGTGTGTTGATGGATCAGCCGCTGGTGGCCCCTAGCCCCCCAAGCACGGGGCCACCAGCAACCGGGACTAGCTAGTCGGCGACGCGGCGAATCTCCTCGGCCATCTCCCGCTTACCTCGAATCACATACAGACCCGGACCCATTGCGTTCGCACCGTGCTCATCGGTGTGAGCCAGAACCGCCGACTGCCCCTCGGGAACCGAGACGACAACCTCCACCAACTCGTGGTTCGAGACGCGCCCCCACATCACACCGGGCGAATCGAAACCCCGGTTCAGCCAGTGCGTGTTACCGGTCGCCTCCGAGGTGACGACCTGAATCCCCTTGTCGGGCAGCGGCTCCAGTGGAATCTTGGTGGCATCGAACGAATCCAGCGCGTTCGGCATGATCAAAAGATCACCCTGCGGCTGCGGCGTGATGAGCACCGGAACCTCAGCATCAGCGATCAGGTGATCCGGGATGGTGACGCCGATCTTGCCTAGTGCCTCAGCGAAAGTGATTGACATATCAGTGATTTCCTAACTTTTGTTGTTGATAGACCGAACACGGGATTGCGCCCGGCCATGATCGCTACGTGCGTCGTGTGAGCTGCGCGTAAGCAGACGGATCGACCCCATACTGCCAGGACGCAGCAGCTATCGCCGAAGTCAGTTGCGCGGGAACGGTTTCTCCATATCGGCGCAACGAACCAGACCGATCAGGCGAACCATTCGTCATGAGCAGCAAGTTGATTGGCTGACCATACGAATTCAACTTGTCCGGCAGCCGGTACAACTTCAGCTCGTGAGGCGCATTCCCGGGGTCGGCGCATACGTCGATCGGGTCACCAAGATGCGGCTCCAGCTCACCCCAACCGATCGCTTCCAGTGCACAGCGGCGAATCTCCGTATTCCGCTCCGCCATCGCCTTTTCGACCGTGGGGTTCTCGATTACCCACGCGGGCACGTTCGTGCCGTGCCAGGAGTAGACACCCCAGCCATCCGACCAGCGAACAGCCGGCCCCGTTTCACAATGCAGCCGGTGTGAACCCCAGCCACGCGGACCGACCTGCTCCAAATGTAATTCGACTGGCGGCTCGCACACCATGACGAAGTCCTTGAACGGCCACCACCAGCCGGCTCCTTGGGCGTCTTCGTAGGCACGCGACCGGTCCCAGGTGTCGCCGTCGAGTTGGAGGTTGACGATGTCACGGAAGTAGGCGACGTACGCCTGCCAGGTGGGCCAGAGTCGACCGCCGAGCCGGTAGTACCAACGGTTTTGGATGACTTGACGAACCGCGCCGTGAACCGCGCCGCGAACCGCGCCGTGAACCGCGTCGTGAACCGCGCCGTCAACCGCGCCGTCAACCGCGCCGTGAACCGCGCCGTGAACCGCGCCGTCAACCGCGCCGTGAACCGCGCCGCCAACCGCGCCGCGAACCGCGCCGTCAACCGCGTCGTCAACCGCGCCGCGAACCGCGTCGTGAACCGCGCCGTGAACCGCGCCGCCAACCGCGCCGTGAACCGCGCCGTCAACCGCGTCGCGAACCGCGTCGCGAACCGCGCCGTCAACCGCGTCGTCAACCGCGTCGTCAACCGCGCCGCGAACCGCGCCGTCAACCGCGTCGTCAACCGCGCCGTGAACCGCGTCGCGAACCGCGCCGCGAACCGCGTCGCGAACCGCGCCGCGAACCGCGTCGCGAACCGCGCCGTCAACCGCGTCGCGAACCGCGCCGTCAACCGCGCCGTCAGACCAAACGCCTTGGCTCTTTAATAGATTGCGGCGGAGCTCGATTTCGAACTGGGCCACCGGAGCGGCGAACACGCCCACGATCGGGGATGCAACGCGGACGACGTTGCCTGGCCACGGTTTGCCGGCGTATTCGTAGCAGCGGCGCATCCCGTCCTCGACGACTTTCCACTCTTCCTCGGTGAGTGGGGTTGTGCGCCAGCCTCGTTCGATCCATTCGTCGGCGAATGAGGTCATGCGGTCGCGCTGCTCGTCGGTGAGGCTCATGAGTTTTTTCATGCGTTATCTCCTTGCAGTTCCGTGGTTTTGGTGATGGTGGTGAGGGTGTCCGCGATTTCGGTTTCGGTCATCCGGGCGAACGCGGCGATCATGTCGGCGTTGGAGACCACGGGGACGAGGGGGATGGTGGTCAAATCGCCAGCCCCTTTTCGTACCAGTTGCGCAGCGCAACAACCTTCTTCATTGCGGCTTCAACGTCGGTCCGGTTGTTCTCGCTGAGTTCGTTGCGGTGGCGGTAGTGCAGCAGCGACAGGATTGAATCGGCCGCGCACAACGCTTCGCAGATGTCGGTTATCGGGTCCCGTTCAATGACGTCGCAGGGCAGCGGGTTTCCATGCTGGCAAGTGCCGTCGCCCTTGTCGTGTCCCTCCAGTTGAATACACGAGCACCCACACTCCGGAACGGTTGCCCAGCACAATTCGCCACTCACGACAACTCCTCGGAGGTGTAGACGAGTTTTGCTGTCGCGCAAGGCCAGTGGGGGCCGCATTCAGTGCAGAGATATCCGACACTCGGCGTTCCATCCATGTGGAACCCGGAACAGCAGGTGCACCGATCCCCGCGCTTATGAAGCTCCCTGACGCTGGAAATCTCGCTCACAACGTCACCGCCAGTACGCGCCCGCACCACTCAGCCGCGAACGCCTCCATCTGGCCCTCGGCGACATGCTGCCGGTGCGTGGTGCCGTCCTCGTTCAGGGCGTGAACCGTCCAACCAAAACCCTTGACCGGGAAATGGACAGCATGGATCAGGGCGCGCTCACGTTCCCTGTCCCACCACACATAGGTGTCGATGTCGGTCTCGTGGACCTCGACACCTTCCGGTAGAATCGGTTTGTCTGACACGAAACTTCCTTTCGTTGGTGGCGTCGTCTCGCTGGTACCGGGACGACGCCGATTCACTTGTTGAGTAGCTGCTGAATCCGGTAATCCGTGACCACCATGTCCGTCACGAGTTCTGTCACGTGACGCCAATGCCTGCGCTCCGAATGGCTGATCCAGCCACAGCCGTGACACCGGATGCTGTGCGGCGTATCCCACACGAGCGCATGGAACGCGTACAGCTCCTCAATCGCCATCGCCTGCAACAACAAGTCGGGGCGCGCGGGGGTGGCCGTACTGGACATCACCCCCGCGCTCTGCCCCGCCGCAACCCCAGCGGCAGGACCGCTCATCCACTCCGGGCGCACAAGTTCACCACGCATCGCCCGACGCACATTGGGATCAGCAGGCCACGCATCCAACGGGAAACCCAGGACAGCAATAACTTTCACAATCAGGCGGTCGAGATGGTCACCGATAGTCATAGCGGCCGCCAGTACTCGTCGGACCGCACATCCTCTTCCATGCGATCCAGCAACGGCGTCAACTTCCGCTGACCGTAGACCGATGCAGCTCCGATAGATGCCAAGATGATGAAAGCTGTAATCACCAGTTCACCCCAGTCCACGCCATATTACGTTGCCGCGCAGACAAATCAGCCTGACGCCGCAAATCCTCGATAGTCGCGTTCGCCGCAGCCAACTCAGCAGACAGGCGCTGTATTTCGGCGAGCTGGCGACCATTCGCGACAGCCAGCAAGTCACGCTCAGCCTCAACCTCCCACAGTTCCTTCACGCGCTTCGACGGGCGAGACGGCTTAGGGTCAAGCAATGCGCGGACAATGGACTTACCGGTCGGGCCGTTCATGCTGACTCCGGTTCGTAGCTTCTCGACTTCATCCACTCGTCGACCTCGTTTAAGTCGAGCCGGTAGTCACGCCCCTTGCCGATCGAATAGGCCGGCAGGTGACCATCCTTGACTGCCTGCGCAATCAGGTCGGGGCTGCATCTGACATGTTGCGCCGCTTCGGCTTTCGTCGCCCAGTCCGTCATTTCGCACTCCTTGGTTTCGACTCAAACAACGGCTTCTTCGGCTTCGGCCAGTGCTGGACCTTGGGCGGCGGGGTGAAGTGCTGAGTCATTGGGACTTGTCCTGCTCGGCTAGGTCGGCAATGAACGGCAGGCCAGCGTGGGTGATTCGCGTTCGGTCGATTTGGTCGAGCCCTTCCATGGAGCCGTCATAAGCGGACTCGGCTCCGCGATGCAGGGTGGCGAGATCAGTGAAGTCAAACTGCACGATGTAGACCTGGCCGTCGCGGCCAGCGATCGTTGCGTTGACACCTTCGCCGGGCACCATCTCGTAGGCGAAGATCGTGCCGTCGAGAATGTTGTCCTGTACGGCCGTGTCCTTGAATGCCGGCATCACTTCATCCCCTTGCTACGCAGCCGATTTGCGAGAAGTTCGATGCCGCGCGGCAGGATGGTCAGCGTGTAGTGCGAGCAGTTGCCCCACTGGTGCTGGACGATCTTTTCCCTTGGCAGGAAGTAGTGGGAGAACTGCGCGTAGAAGTCGTAGTAGGACTCCCCGCAAGGTGAGTGCCGGACGAAGATCAATCCCTCGTCGAGCATGAAGTTCCGGAGCTGGTGCTCCTTCATGCCGAACGTCTTCGCGACCTGCCGAACCAGTCGAGCGCCGCCCTGTGAGACGAGGTATTCCTCAGCGAGCGCCGCTTTCGGTTCCAACTCAGCGTTGCGCGCCTTGGTCAGCTCGTGTGCTTCGACCTCAGTGGCGTAGGCGCGGAGCGCGGCGGGGAGCGTCTTGGGGATGTCGAAGCCGACGCTCTCGGAATCCAAGAGGTAGTCGCGGACCTTGCGGGCTGGCGCACTGTCGCGGAGCAACATCCCTACGCGCAGCACCGCCCGCCTCGGGAATAGGCTCAGCGACGGCGCGGTGCGAGGCATCCCCAGCTCGTCGGGAGTCACGTTCAACTTGGACGTGACTTCGGAACGGGCGACAACTTCAAATCCATCGTCGTCCAACTCGTCGCGGTTGCGCTTGACGATCGTCAAGATGGTTTCGCGCGGCACCTCATAGAACTCGGCCACCATCGCGGTCGTGGCGTTGAAGTTGTCGGGCAGCATACGGAGGACGCCAACCTTGTCGAGCACGCCCGTATTAACGGCGAGCCGGTCACGCTGTGCGCGTGCCATGGGTTCAGTCAGGTCGACCGAGTTGATAATCTCTACTTCTGACACTGAGGTTCCTTCTCTGTTGTCGGTCGGCCCTCACCCCTGGCCGGGTGGGGGCTTCGTTATGCGGCTGGGAAAGTCGCGGTGGAGAGCGGCATTCCGAATCGCTTGCGGTAGACAGCGGCGACCCGGTCTAGATGCAGGCGGCCATAATCGGTTGGGGTCTCGCGCTGGTTCTGGTACGAGGTCACGTAGTCCTCGTAGTTGGCGCGGGTCCAATTGCGATTGGACTTCCAAGCGCCGGTCAGATTCCATCGGGGCCGCTCATTGGCGATGCTGCGGCGTTCCACATCGCGAGCGATCTGCCGACTCGGATATACCTTCGCGACCACGCTGCATGCTTGGTCGGCCCACCACGACGTCGTGGCATGTGCGGCCAGTCGAGCAAAGAGGTCTTTGCTGCAGCCGATGTAGATCAGACAGCCGTCGCGGTCGTAGACGCGGTAGACGTAATGGGCACACATCAGGCGACTACCGATTCGGTGATGACCGGGCTGGCGAGCAGCACACGGTGATCTTCGATCGCGAGGTGATCAAGAAGCTTGCGATAGAACTCGACGCTGACGCGTTTCGATGTGCCGTTCTCGATCTTGGTGATATACGACCGGTCGCATCCCAGCGCGGCGGCGGAATCTGCCACCTTGATCCCGGTTCGCTCACGAATCACTCGAGCGGCGAACCCGTTGATCATCACCGAGCTGGGCGCTGACCTTTGGGGAGTTTTTGGCATATCAACGAAGCTAGTCACTTCTAGTCACATAGTCAAGCATGATCTATCAAAAGCTATCCATAGATACCTTGACCTGCGGAGATGCTCGTAGGTGTGCTCTCGCTGATCGGCACACTGATTCCGGCTCTCGGGATGATGTTCTCTGGATCGGTCGTCGGCGGAATCATGTGGGGCATGTGGGGCGGCATGTGGACGCTGATGTGGTTCGCGTTCGGCACACGGGTCGGCGGCGGAAAACTCCGTTAGTCGCCGTCGAGGTCTTGCGGCGCGAGCATGTCAGCCAACCGGCCCATAGCGGCGCGGTGCAGCTCAATGTCAGCCTGGGCGTAGCGCCGCTGAACATCCGCAGTGGCGTGGCCGAACAGTTCCATGCGGGTCTGCTCGTCGACCTGCGCAGCACGCAACAACGTTGACGCCGTGCGCCGCAGCGTGTGTTGTCCGAGGTGCTGCACGCCCGCAGTCTTGAGTAGCTTCTGCCAGGCTTTCTGGTCTTGCGACTGGCTGATCGGCGACCCGTCCGGGTGGTGAAACGCGAGGCTGTATGGGTTCGGCCCGTCGATCTTCTGCAGCTCCTCGAGGACGTCGTGCAGCGGCTTGATGATCGGTATGGCCGTGCGCTCGGTGTTCTTCGTCTTCGGCCGGGTCCAGACCAGGTTGCCGGCGCAGGGCTCGTTCTCGAATCCGGGGCGGAAATCCCAGTGCGCATCGGGGCAGAAGCTGACGCGCTTCTTGCCGCAGGGGTAGCCGCCGTCGCCCTTTGGCCCGCATCCGTGGGCCTTCTTGAGTTCCTGCAACTGCCAGGAGACGTCGATCAGGTCGGCCTCGAGGTCGACGCGCGGCCAGGTTAGGCCGAGGACCTCGCACTCGCGCTTGCCGGTCATGAAGCCGGTCTTCCATCGCGCGGCCCATATCGGGTCGCATGTCTGTTCGGCTGTCGCGATGATGTGCAGCGCTTCGGCGACGGTGAATGCGGGGTGTTTCTTGGCGGTGTGCTCAGGCATCCCGACGAGCTCGGCGACGTTGCGGTGCAGGCCGAGCTCAGCCATGGCGACCTTGAGCGATGCGCCGAGCGCCTGGTGAGCCTTCTGTGCGTTGCGGGTCGATGTCTCCTGCAAGGTCGCGTGCATCGAGCGGACGTGATCGGGCGTGAGCTTGTCCATTCGGATGTGCCCGACGGTGGGCTTGAGGTACAGCCGGATCGTCTTCTCGTAGGTGTCGAACGTCGACGGGTCGATCTTGGGTTTCTTGACGTTGTTGAGCCAGTGGTCGAGCCAGCGGTCCATGCGGATGTTCGTCGCGCCGGGGACGATGCCGGCGTCGAGGTTGGCCTTGAAGCGCTCGACCACGTCGAGAGCGAGGGTGAGCTCAACCTGACGCCGGCGGACCGGCCCTGCCCGGGGCCGGCGGAGCTGGTGCGCGTGAAGGTGGTCGACTCGAAGACGCTCGCGGCGACCGACCCGCTGGCGTTCGTGCGCGAGCCGGAGCTGCGCTTCATCGCCACGCTCGAGGTGGTCGAGACGCTCGGCGGGCCGTCGATCGGCCAGCGCCTCGGCGTCATCGTCCACAGCCCGACCCTGTTCGCCGGCAAGGTGTGGGGCCGCGACGGCTCGCCGCAGAAGCACCCGGCGATGCTCGAGCTGCGCTGGTCGAACAAGTACTGCATGTACGAGGTGATGCAGTATCAGGCGCCGCCGACCTTGCCCTCGGACGCCGGTCGCGGCGCGCCGCGGGTGCACTCGGTCGTGCTCGGGCAGTGACCGGTTAAATGCGAGAGGCCCGCGTGGTGCACCACGCGGGCCTCGTCGCGTCTTCGAGTTACAGCTCGCCGATCTGCTTGAGGAACTCGGTCGCCTCGCTGCAGTTCGGGTCCTCCATCAGCGCCTTGCGGCCCCACA
>ERZ650309.421-NODE-421-length-21070-cov-4.203045_pt1 | contig 21070 bp, 14 predicted proteins | sample MGYA00376245_ERZ650309 | MGnify/ENA primary metagenome ERZ650309 (study PRJEB26733, sample SAMN07839294) | wastewater metagenome | biome: urban; feature: wastewater treatment plant; material: waste water | place: USA: North Carolina | collected 2016-04-26 ...
CACCGAAGCCGAGTGGGAATACGCCGCGCGGGCGGCCCGGGACGCCGCCGCGGAGCGGAAGTATCCGTGGGAGCCGGCCGGGGACCAGGGTTTTCCTGCCTGCTGGAACCGCGACCTGGACGAAGGGACCTGTGAGGTGCAGACATTTCCCAGCGGCGTCACCCCTACAGGAATCTTCGATCTGGCCGGGAATGTCTGGGAGTGGACGCAGCCAGCAGAGGTGCGCGCTCAGCCCACGGGTATCCTGCGCGGCGGCTCCTGGGCGGTGGGCGTGGCCTTTGGCCGCTTCGACTGGCGCCTAGCCAATGGGGAGCGTGAAGCACCACCCGAGCCCGATCCCTTCGATCCGCTGCCCCCCAAGAGTCCCGGCATGCTGCCCGATGGCGCCACGCCGTTCCATGCCGACGCCAGCATCTTGGTTGACGACGTCGGCCATCCGCACGACCTGCCGCACCTGATCGAAGAGGTCTTAGCTCGCGTCGATGTGCCCGCGCCTAGCGATGCGCGCCGCTGGCTGCAGCGGGACTTCTTTCCCTTCCACTTGCAGCGCTATTCCAAGAGCCGTCGAAAGGCGCCCATCTACTGGCCACTGAGCACGACGTCGGGTAGCTACACGCTGTGGGTCTACTACCCAAGTCTCAACAGCCAAACTCTGTACACCGCGATCAACGACTTTGTTGAACCCAAGCTCAAACAAGTGGGTGAGGACCTGAGCGCACTTCGAAGCAAGGGCAGCGCTCGAACGGGGGAAGACGAGAAGCAGTTTGAAGCCCTCCAGAGCTCGGAGACCGAGTTGCTGGAGCTGCGCGACAAACTGCAGGAGATTGCTCCTGGCTACAAGCCCAGTCACGACGACGGCGTGCAGATCACCGCCGCCCCGCTGTGGCCGCTGTTCCGCCACAAGGCCTGGCAGAAGGTCTTGAAGGACACCTGGGCCAAGATGGAGAAGGGCGACTACGACTGGGCTCAACTGGCCATGGCTTACTGGCCCGGCCGCGTGCGAGATAAGTGCAAGACCGACAAGTCGCTGGGCATCGCCCACGGCCTGGAAGACCTCTACGTGGAGCCCGAGGCGGCCCCTAAGAAGGCCCGTGGCCGCAAGAAGGCCGCAGAGTCCGAATGGACTCAAGCCAGCGCTGCCACGCAGCCTTCTACCGACTGAATTGACCTGATAGGCGCCTACTGACCAAGTAGCCACACAACCAGAAGCTCAAACAGAGCCGAAGCGGGAGGAATGAGACATGCTGATCTACGCCAACACCCTGTACCTGGAGCCGGCCGGTGGCCCAGGAGACGTGATTCGCCTGGTAGCTAAATGGGTTGGCCAGCGCACGCGGGGCTTTGTGGACGAAGGGCGCCTGGCCGCAGGCATCCGCGAGCTGAAGCTCAAGGACGGCAGCACGCTGGTCTCCAAAGCCACGGGCACCCTGGACGACGAGCAGGTCTATCCCTACCTGTTCAGCGCGCAGCTAAGCCACCGCGACGACACGGTCTCGGGCCGCAAGTGGATCACTGAAGTGGGGATCCGTCAGGAGGCCGCGGGGCGGCCCATTGAGTGCTCGATTCTGCTGAAGACCGACGAGGTGAGCGCCCGGGTCACGGCGCCGATCCAGGTGACACGGCCCAAGCTGGTGGAGCAACTGCTCAAGACTTGCAAGCCTGCGACGGAAACGCCTGGCCTGGTGGTCAAGACGCTGGACGAGCACAGTGCCAAGGCCTTCTTGCACGAGGTGGAGCGCGAGGGGCGTGGTTACCCCTTGGTGTTGATCAGTTGCCCGCGCAACGGCCAGTATGCGGTGGACCCTGAGCGTCTTCGGTCGGTGTTGGCCGGCCTGGCGGATGTGGTGGCCGTGCCCGAAGGGGTGGACACCTTCTCGATCGAGGATGTTGTGGGCCGCCGCTACATGGCTTTTGCTGGCGGCGTGAACATCGTGTTCCCAGTTCGGCGAGGCGTGCGTGAGCCGTTCTGCGATACGGTGCTTCTGCGTTCGGAGGCCATTGAAGACTTGCAGCACGACGGCAAGGTGCTGGAGTCCGAGGTGCTGGGCATCATCACTCACCGCACCAACCTGCCGTTCTCATGGCGCCATGTTTCACCGGTGAAAGTCGACCAGGCCATCTTGCATGGCCGGATCGCAGCCATGTTGGAGCAGACCAAGGGCAGCCAGTACGCGGAGGAGATGGCTGTCTATGCAGAGCTGTTGAAGGAAGCTGACAAGAACGTACAGAGCGCGGAAGCCGACCTCAAGCAGCTGCGAGCTGACTATGAGGCCAAGGAAGAGGAGGTCCGAGATCTCAAGGAAGAGATCTTCAACCTCAATCAGACCTTGAGCAGCCTCCAGGCGGACGACGGGCAAGGCGCTGCCATGGAGGTGTTGGCCCCCGTCCGCGAGCAACTGCTGGACGCTGTCAAGTCCAAGCTGACACTGCAAAAGGTGGTGGATTTGATGGGCACCTTATTCCCTGACCGCTTGGTGTTTTTGGACACCGCCATGGCGTCCGCCAAGGAGGCCGACCGAAATGGCTCGAAGCTGGCAGAAAAGGCTTGCGAGTTGCTGCACACGCTGGCCACGGGCTATTGGGGTGCGCTGAACGACGGCAAGGGCGACCAACATGCCAAGGGCGTGTTTGGGAAAGACGCCTACGCAGCCAACGAATCTGATTCGCTGAGCAACGAGGGCAAGCGCCTTCGCACCTTCAAGTACCGTGGGCAAGACTTTGTGATGGAGAAGCACCTCAAGCACGGGGTGAAAGACAGCAAGGCCGAGACCCTGCGTATCCATTTCGAGTGGCTGCCGGCAGAAAAGATGCTGGTGGTGGGGCACTGCGGCAAGCACCTGAATTTCTGAGAGCACGTTGAATGCGCATTGAGACCTTCATCCAGCAGGAGATCCTGACGCCCCGCATGGCCGACAAGGGCGTGCTGGTGGTGTACGACCCGGAGCGCCGCTACCACGGCACCTGCACCAGCATGGCTGACGAGCGCTGCCGTGTGGTGGATGCCAGTGGCAGCAGCATCCTCAGCCGCGAGCAGGCCGCGCAAGCCCTGGTTGAACTGGGCCAGGGCCGCATTGAGCACCTGCTGGTCTACGTGCCCACCGCCGCGCCGCTGACCGACGAGGCCCGCCAGCAAGACCCGTTCAGCCCCTACGCCGCCTGCGGGCGCGTGTTCCCCGATGGTGATGGCGACCGCTTTGAAAGCTTGTGCGAAAGCGCCAAGCCCGACCAGGTGCTGGAGCTGCGCCGCATCTTCGAGGCTGACCCCAACCCCAGCTTTGCCGTCATCGACGCGCTGGGCGGCGGCATGGGCTGGCCCAACCTGCGTGCACTGCTGAACGTGGAGTCGGGCCGCGACATTCTGCTCGCCCTGATGGCGCCCAACAGCGCACAAGAACAAGCGCTGAAGGCTGGCGACACCTGGGTGAACGAGGCGCGTGAGCTGCTGAAGGCCAGCTTGGCGCTCACGCTGCGCACGCGTGGTCGGGCGTGGTCCACCATTGCAGAAGAGCTGTGGCGCTACGTGCTGTTCAGCGAGTTTGCGTTTGACCTGCCCAGCCCTTTGCCCGCAGCACTGCAAGACCTTCCCCGCGCGCCCGAGGGTGGCCAGACGGTGGTGTTTGCGCTTTGTGATGACCTGCGCAATGACCACCGCACGCAACCCGTTTACATCGACCGCGCGCAGAAGCTGGAGCAGGAACTGGCCCTGGCCCAGCACTGTGCGGCGCTGAAGGACCTTGGGCCCCGAGAAACCTTCCCATTTGAGGAGCGCAGCGCGCTGGAGCGCGGCGTTGACGCATTCTTGCGCGACGATGTGGACGCTGTGCGCCAGACCCTGGACCGCCAGCGCCGGTCAGTCTGGGCGGCTCGCGGCGAAAGCCGCTTGAAGTGGGACCTGCTGCGCGCTGCGCTTGAGCTTAGCCTGCGCTGCGAAGAGCTGGACAGCCAGCTGCCCCAGCAAACCCAGGACATGGGCAAGCTCTTGGCTTTCTACACCGGCAGCCTGCGCGAGGCCGACCGCCTGCACCGCGAATTTGAGCAGGCCCTGGGCGACTTTGAGTGGCAAGACACCCAAGACGCCATGAAGCCCGTGCGCCAGCAGGCGCGCAAGGCCTACGGCCGCCTGGCTGAGAAGGCGCAACTGGCCTTCACCCGCCACCTGCAGGCCGGCGGCTGGCCGCTCGCCGGGCAACTGGCTAACGCCGATGTGTTTGACCGCTTCGTGGCGCCCAAGCTGCAGCAGCATGGCCACAAGGTAGCCTACCTGATGATCGACGCGCTGCGCTACGAGCTGGGCGTGGCGCTGGAGCAGCAACTGGTGGAAGACGGTGCCGTGGCCTTGCAGGCGGCGCTGGCACCGCTGCCCACCATCACGCCGGTGGGCATGGCCGCACTGTTGCCGGGAGCCGGCCAGCAACTCAGCCTGCGCCGTGATGGTGCGGCCTTGGTGCCCCTGCTGGGCGAACAACCGGTGACCAACGTGGCGCAACGCATGGACGTGCTGCGCAAGCGCTACGGTCAACGCTTTTCCGAAGGCCGGCTGGAGGACTACGTACGCGGCCGCTTGGACGTGCCTGCGGATGCAGACCTGCTGGTGTTGCGCGCGGTGGAGATCGACAGCCACTTCGAGAACCACCCGGACACGGCGCCGGCGGAGATCACCAACGCGCTGCGCCGCATTCGCATGGCGCTGCACCGCCTGGCGGGGGCCGGTTTCCAGGAGGTGGTGATCGCCACTGACCACGGCTTCTTCATCAACACCCACGCTGGGGCGGGCGATGTGTGCGCCAAGCCCGAGGGCAACTGGCTGGTGGAGCACGACCGCTGCGCGCTGGGCGATGGCGCCGTGGGCAACACCCACTACGTGTTGCCTGCCGACAAAGCCGGTGTTCGCGGTGAAGTGGCCAAGGTGGCCGGACCGCTGACGCTGGCGGCTTACCGCGCGGGCCTTCAGTACTTCCATGGCGGCGCCTCGTTACAAGAGTGCGTTGTGCCGGTGCTGACAGTTCAGCTGAAGGCCAAGGGCCAGCCAGAAGTGACCCAGGCGCTGGTGAAGCTGAGCTACAAGAACGGCGCCACCAAGGTGACCACCCGCGTGCCGGTGATTGAGGTGACGGTGGATGCGGCCGACATGTTCTCGGCCGACAGCGCATTTGAGATCCTGCTGGAAGCCCAAGACGCCAAGGGCAATGTGGTTGGCGAGGCCCGTGCGGGCGGCGCCGTGAACGCGGCCACCGGCACGCTGACGCTGCACGCGGGCGACAAGGTGCAGGTGGCGTTGAGGATGCAGCTGGAGTTTGAGGGCAAGTTCAAGGTGAAGGCGCTCGACCCCAAGACCAACCAGATCCATTGCCAGCTGGACCTGGCAACCGACTACACGGTGTAAGCCATGGAATACAGCCCCGACGACCTTGACCGCAAGCTGTCTGCCGCCTTCGACGGCAAGGTGGTGCGCAAGGACCTGCTGCACCGCATCAAGAAGGGCACCAACGTGCCCACCTTCGTGCTGGAGTTCTTGCTGGCCCGCTACTGCGCCAGCGACGACGCGGCGGAGATCCAGGCGGGCATGGAAGCCGTGCTGGACACCCTGAACGAGAACTACGTGCGGCCTAACGATGCCAACGCGGCGCAGTCACGCGTGGCCACCAAGGGCAAGCACCGCTTCATCGACAAGGTGCACGTCAACTACGTGGAGAAGGACCGGCGCCATTGGGCTGCGCTGGAGAACTTCGACTCCCGCCGCGTGGCCATCAGCGAAAAGTACTACCGCGACAACGACCGCCTGCTGCAAGGCGGCCTGTGGGCGGAAGTGACCGTGGCCTTCAACGAGGTGGAAGACGACAAGTACACCTTCTACGTGGAAGACCTGCGGCCCATTCAGCTGAGCCGATTCGACTTTGACCGCTACTGCGAAGGCCGCGCTGGCTTCAGCCGCGACGAGTGGATGGATGTCATCCTGCGTTCGGTGGGCCTGGAGCCCAGCAAGCTGAGCAAGCGGGTGAAGTTTCACTTCATCGCCCGCCTGGCCCCGTTGATTGAGGCGAACTACAACTTCATCGAACTGGGCCCGCGGGGCACCGGCAAGTCGTACTTCTTCAGCGAGTTCTCGCCGTACTCCACGCTGATCAGCGGGGGCCAGGCGACCAAAGCCACGCTGTTCTACAACAGCCAGCGCCACAAGATCGGCCTGGTGGGCTTCTGGGACACCGTGGCCTTCGACGAGGTGGGCGGCCTGAAGGTGAAGGATCCGGACACGATCCAGATCATGAAGGACTTCATGGCCAACGGCCGCTTCTCGCGGGGCGTGGAGGTGATTGCCGACGCGTCCATGGCCTTCGTCGGCAACCTGGATCTGTCGGTGGACCAGATCGTGCATTCTGAGGTGTACGACCTGTTCCAGCCGCTGCCCAAGGAGTTCGATCTGGCGGTGCAAGACCGCTTTGCCTGCTACTTGCCGGGCTGGGAGATGCCCAAGAACAGCAGCGAGTTCTTGACCGGCCGCTACGGATTCATCACCGACTACCTGGCCGAGGCCTTCCACCACCAGCTGAAGCAGACCAACCGTTATGAGGAGGTCAGCAAGCGCATCAAGCTGGGCAAGGCGGTGGAAGGCCGCGACGAGAAGGGCATCAAGAAGACGGTTTGCGCCTTCATCAAGATCCTGCACCCCAACGGCGCTCCTACGGACGAGGAGTTCGAAGAGTACGTGGCCTACGCCGTGGAATGCCGTCGCCGCGTGAAGGAGCAGATGAACAAGCGCAAGACCGACGACGAGTACGCGCGCATCAACCTCTCCTACTTCAACACCGCCGGCCAAGAGGTGGAGGTGTTCTGCCCCGAGTCCCGCAACGCCACGGCCACCCTGGAACCGAGCCGCCGCAGCATCCATGGCGGTGCGCCGGTGCCGCCCCTGGTGCCGGCAGCGCCTGCGGCGCCCGCCCCAGCGACGACTGCGCCAGCAGGTGCGTCGGCAACCTCAAATGTGACGCCGCCACCGGTGGCCGCACCGCTGCCGGAAGCGCCGCCCGCACCGGCCGAGCCGGAACTGACCGAGCAGCACTACACCATCCACTACGGTGACTCAGGCCACAGCTACGAGTCCATCGTGCTGCCCTACCTGCGTGGCGCCCGGGCGATCACCATCGAAGACCCGTACATCCGCGCCACGCACCAGGTGCAGAACTTCGTGCGCTTCTGCGAGGCCGCCATCAAGGCGCCCACGGTGCGCAACATCACGTTGATCACCAGCTACGACGAAACCACCGACTTGAAGGAGCTGGCGACGCGCCTGGACGAGCTCAAACAAAGCCTGCTGGAGCTGGATGTGGCCCTGGACGTGAAGGTGAACGAAAACCTCCACGACCGCGAGATCCGCATCGACAACGGCTGGACCATCAAGATCGGCCGTGGCCTGGACTTCTTCCAGAAGCCCGACAGCTGGTTCGGCGTTGGCGCCAACGACATCAGCCTGCGGCGGTGCTTGGAGACGAAGGTGGACGTGTTCAGGCAGAGCTGACAGAGCAAGCTGCATCAAAACGGGCCAACGACAGAGCCCGGATGCACCGGCTAATGCGAAATTCCGACCAGAGGCTCACCCTATGAGCCAGGCGGAATGGATCATCAGGCAGATTCTCAGGGGGAGAACGACATGCAATGGGAGAAGGGCACCGAGGTTCGTCGCATCGACAACCCTGGCAAGGTCGGAGCCACCACGGGGCAGATCCGACCGCGTGGATCCATCAATTACTACGGCATTCGGTGGCGAGACGGCACCAGTGACTATGTAGCCGAGGACCAGCTCGAGGCTGTGTCTGCTGCGCAAAATGACGACCCGTACGCGGTGATCGAGAGCGGCCGCTTCGGCCGATCCGAGGATCTTCGACGCAGTCTCACCCATGTACACCTGTCGGGCCGGCTGGCCAATTTGGTGTATTCGATGGGTGTCACCAACACCGAGTTTTTCGCGCACCAGTACAAACCGCTGCTCACCCTGTTGGAGTCACCCGCCGACGGGCTGCTGATTGCCGACGAAGTCGGCTTGGGTAAGACGATCGAGGCGGGGATCATCTGGACCGAACTTCGTGCCCGGGAGGACATGCGGCGGTTGCTGATCGTGTGCCCGGCGATGCTGCGCGAAAAGTGGCGCGACGAGCTGAAGCACCGCTTCGGCATCGACGCCACCATTGTGAGCGCGGCCACGCTGGCTGACGAACTGCGGCAAACCAGCAGCTTTGGCCCCGCCAAGGCTTGGATCTCCAGCTACCAGGCATTGCGGCCGCCTAAGACTTGGAAGCCGTCTTCGGACACGTCGACCAAGAAGTTGTCGGCCCGTGCGGCGCTGGCCAACTTGCTCGACGAAAACGCAGCCGAGGATCCGTTGATCGATCTGGTGGTGTTCGACGAGGCCCACTACATGCGCAATCCTGAGAGCGCGGCCCACACCCTGGGCGAGATGCTGCGGGAGGTGTCGCACTACCGTGTGTTGCTGTCGGCAACACCGATCAACCTGGCGAATGAGGACCTGTATCACCTCCTTCGTCTCTGCGATCCAGATCATTTCCAGTACCCGTCCAGCTTCAAGGACATGCTGACGGCCAACCGTCCGCTGGTTCTGGCGCGGGACGCAGCCTTACGCCGAACCTCCCATTCCGAGGAGATCATCGATCTCGTCAGGGCTGCGGCGTCCAGCGATCTGCTCCAGCAGTCACGACAGCTGGCGGCGATTCTTGAAGATCCACCGACACCCGAGCGCCTTCAGTCTGCGGAGTACAGGGCCGAACTGGCGTCGAGCTTGGAGCGCGTGAACCTGCTGGGGCATGTGGTGACCCGGACCCGCAAGCGCGACGTTCAGATGGAGCGTCCGCGCCGCGAGGTCACACCCGAAAAGGTGCCAATGACCGATGCGGAGCGCAAGTTCTACACGTATGTGACCGAGGTCACCCGTGACTATGCATGGCGCCGCGGCATCTCGGATGGATTCCTGTTGGCGACGCCGCAACGCCAGGTTTGCAGTTGTCCGGCCGCGTTCGCCCGCGCTTGGTTGGGTGGCAACAGCACGCTGGCCGATGACATGGCCGAGCTGGTGCTGGAGGACATGGAAGAGGCGGACGATGAAGGAGAGCTCGAAGACATCAGCGCCACGCTGAAGGAGTTCCTGCTCGCCAATCGCCCTCGGGACTTGGACGCTGCCGAGCTGGAGCGCTCAGATTCGAAGTTGGCCCGGCTGCTTGAGGTCTTGGCGGGCTACTTTGCGGATCACCCCGGTGAGAAGGTCATCCTCTTCACGTCGTTTCGGGCGACAGCGCACTATTTGACCGAGCGGCTGTCCTCCGCAGGCATGAAATCGATGCTGCTGTGGGGAAACATGCGCGAGTCAAAGCAGGACCTGATCAACGAGTTCAGGGAGCGCCCCGAGCTGCGGGTACTGGTGTCGACCGAGGTGGCTGCCGAGGGTGTGGATCTTCAGTTCTGCCGGCTTTTGGTGAACTACGACCTTCCCTGGAACCCGATGCGCGTTGAGCAGCGGATCGGCCGTATCGATCGCTTGGGCCAAAAGGCCAAGGTCATCAACATCTGGAATCTGTTCTACCAGGACACCATTGATGAACGGATCCTGGGCAGGCTGCTGACGCGACTCAAGGTGTTTGAGGAAGCACTGGGCGAGCCTGAACCGGTGATCGGCGAGACGATTCAGCGACTTGAATCCAAGCTGCTGACCTCCAAGCTGACCCCCGACGAGGAGGAGGCAGAGATTGAGCGCGCCAGGCTGGCACTGGAGAACGTACGACTCCGCCAGGATGAGCTGGAGAAGAACGCCGCACAGATGATTGCCCATGGAGGCCTGGTGCTGGATCGGATTGCCGCGGCCAAGGAACTGTCTCGGCGAGTGACCGAGTCTGACCTGATCATCTATGTCCGCGACTTCTTGGCCCGCCATGCGCCGGGTCACCAGTTCACCCAGTCTGAGGATCCTTGTCAGTTCACCGTGCAACTGCCTGTCAGCATGGCGGCTGAACTGGAGGAGTTCTGCCGGCGAACTGGGCAGATCGGCCAGACCTTGCTCGGGTCAGGCATGCCACGGACGTGCAAGTTCTTGAACAGCGTCACGACGGGCAGCAACCGGGCATGGGAGCCGATCCACCAGTTCCACCCGTTCATCCGATTCATCGGTGAGAAGCTGACTCGCTTGGACGAAGCCTTCTACCCCGTGGTGGCCGTCAAGTTGCATCGGCCCGAAGGGATGGACATCGCAGCCGGCGACTACATGTTCGCCATCCGCAAATGGACGTTCAAGGGTGTGAAGGATGAGGAGTGGCTCCAAGCCGCTGTGTGTGACCTGGCGAACCAGAGTGTCTTGGCCGATGAAGCCGCCGAAGGCTTGGTGAATGCCGCTCGCCTGCATGGCAAGGACTGGTTGGATGCCACCAACGAAGTGCAGTCGGGGTACGCCGCTGACCGTCTGGATCAACTGGAAGTTCACTTGGCGGACGCCTACGGTCGGGCCAGCAAGCGCAAGCAGGACGAGAACGCCGATCGCTTGATGTTCCAGCTTCACGGCATTGAACAGCACCTGATCAACCGTTTGCGGGTTCTTGAAGCTACGCGGGACCGCCACCTTGACCTTGGCCGACATTCCCTTGCCAAGGCCACCCAGGGCCGAATCGACAAGCTCGCAGCCCGTATGGAGTTGAAGCGAGAGCAGGTGCTGCTGCGCGAGCGAGTGGTTCCGGATCATGTGCTGGTTTGCGCCGGCTTGCTCCGCGTGGAGGCCTGAGCGATGCCGGACCTCCTCTCTGAACTCAAGCGCATCAAAGCAGAGCTGAAGGGCACGGACAGTCGGGCGACACCCGCGCCGCAGACCGCGATGAAGCCGGCCCCTGGTCTCGCGGGTGTGACGCCGCTGAAGAGCACAGCGAGAGAGGCGCCGCGATCAAATGTCCTGACCGCGACCTCGCTTTCGAAGACATCACCAGCTGCGGGTGCAGGCCGTCATGTACCGCCACCCATGTCCCAACGGCAGGAGATGCCCCGTACGGATGTCCGAACTGGTCATGGCCCGAAAGCCAGTGTTGGGCCTTCCAAGCCATCGGGAAGGCCCACTGCGCGTCCGCCGGTTGAGGTGCAACACCCAGTTTCGAGGCCTAAACCAAAGCCGGCGACGCCGGCTTCCGCGCCCTCGAAGGTGGATGCCATCAAGCGGCCGGAGCCGGTATCCCAGTTGTTCCGCCCGCTGCCCAAGGGGACACTGACCCGTCAGGCCTTGTTCCGCTCTCCAGAGGTTTGGGTATCGGCAGGTGGCCGAACGCAGCTATCGGCAGAAGGGCATGTCGGAGCGGTCGACATCGTCATTGGGCTCGACTTCGGAACCTCCTACACGAAGGCTGCCGTTGGGTTCCGGGACAAGATCTTTCCAGTCACATGGGAAGGGGTGTCCCTGTGTCAACCCGGCTACCTGTTGCCGAGTGAGTACACCGAGCTGGCCGACGGCTCCGTGTTCATCGGACAGCACCCCGCAGCGGGTCAGGACGACATCCGCGCAGATCTGAAGCTTCCGTTCATCAATCCGGCCGTCTCGAGTGCGAACATCGGCCGGGCCGGCGGCTTCGTCGCCCTGGTGCTGAGGTACGTGCGGGCATGGGTCTTCCAGCATCACGGCGCCAAGCTTGGAAGAGCCCGCCTGCGCTGGCAGCTCAATATTGGCGCGCCGAGCGACGGCCTCGAGAACGCACGGCTGACAAAGGCCTACCAGCAACTCGCTGCCACCGCCTGGCAACGCAGCTTGGAGGCCGATCCGCAGAAGCTCGCAACGGTGGGGACAGCGCCGCTGAGCGAAAGCGCTGCGCTCCAAGACCTCATTGACCTTCAGGTTCGCCCCGAGTTCGTGGCTCAGATGGCTGGGTACATGCAATCTCCGCAGCGGCAACGCGGGCTGCACGCCCTTGTTGACGTGGGCGGCGGCACGCTCGATGTCGTCACCTTCATCGTTCATCAAGTTGACGATGACGACACCTTTCCCTTCTTGGTGCCCCAGGTCCACGCACTGGGAACGCACGGTCTGATTCAGAACAGATTTGCCGGGATCGACGCGGCAGCTTCACTGCACGCGGTAGATGAGTTGGCGCCGATCGCCTCTGCACTGGAATTTGCGCAGACGACTGGGCTGGCGGCAGCACACGTCGCGGGGCGGGATGCGCTGTTCAAGGCGGAACTTCAACGGGTGATCAAGGGTGTCCTGGACACGACGAAGAGCAGGCGCTATCGACTCTCTGACGCCTGGCGTACCGGCGTTCGAACCTTCTTCACTGGCGGAGGCTCGCGGTTCGAGCTGTACAGGGAGGCTGTCACGACGGCGAGGGTGCCCTCCGAGAAGGGGCTGCAATTGATGCCCCTTCCGGCGCACAAAAACCTCGATGGGTTCACTGGAGGGCCAGACGACTACCAGCGGATTGAAGTTGCCCCGCTTTCACGGACACCTTACCCTTTGAGTTCAAGGAGTCCGAGATGGCAAGAACGAGGCCGCCGTACCCGGCGGAGTTTCGCCAGCAGATGATCGAGCTGGCACGTGCGGGCAGGACGCCTGCGGAGCTGGCGCGCGAGTTCGGTGTGACGGCGCAGACGATCACGAACTGGGTCGGCGCCGACGGCCGCAATGCGCGGCGCGGCAAGCAAGCGGGCGATGCGCTGACCAGCGCCGAGCGGGAGGAGCTTCACCGGCTTCGCCGCCAACTGCGCCAGGTCCAGATGGAGCGCGACATCCTGGCAAAGGCTACGGCCTGGTTCGCCGCCAAGGGCGACAAGACGTTCACACCGTCTTCGAGCTCGTGAACGCGAACCAGGCCGACTTCCCCGTGCGCGCGATGTGCCGAGTGCTGGGTGTCTCGCACAGCGGCTTCTACGACTGGCAGGTGCGCGCTCCCTCGCGGCGGGCACTGGCCGATGCAGTGCTCAGCGAACGCATCCGCGAGATCCATTCCCAGTCGGATGCGACCTACGGCATGCCGCGCATCCGTGCTGAACTGGCCGAGCAAGGCACGTGCGTTGGCGGTAAGCGCATCGCCCGGCTGATGCGACGTGCCGGGCTGCGCGGTGTCAGCCGGCGCCGCGGCTATGTCGTGACCACCCAGCGCGACGACAAGCAGCGCCCGGCACCGGACCTCGTCAAGCGGGAGTTCAAGGCCGACGCCGCGAACCTGCTGTGGGTGGCCGACATGACCTACGTGCCGACCTGGTCAGGCTTCATCTACCTGGCCATCGTGCTGGACGTGTGGAGCCGACGCGTGGTGGGCTGGTCGATCGGCGAACGCATGACCGCCGATCTGGTGCTCGCCGCACTGAACATGGCGCTGCAGCAGCGCCGACCTGCCGGCGTTGTCCATCACAGCGACCAGGGCAGCCAGTACACGAGCCTGGCCTTCGGCAACCGCTGCACGGAGATGGGTGTTCGCCCGTCCATGGGCAGTGTGGGCGATGCCTACGACAACGCGATGGCCGAAAGCTTCTTCGCAACGCTCGAATGCGAACTGCTCGACCGGCGCAGCTTCAAGACCAAGACCGAGGCGCGCATGGCGCTCTTCACGTACATCGAGGGCTGGTACAACCCGCGCCGCCGCCACTCGGCGCTGGGCTACCTGTCACCGGCGAACTTCGAAGCCAAGCATCAGGCCGAAGCAGCCAGCCAAGGGCCGAGCGTCGAACACGGGTTGACCACCGTCGGCGTCTGCGTGGCTGGCGCCACGCCGCCGGTGGACAACCCTGCACCTGCGCTGATCGCGCACCCAAGTCCGGCTTGAGTCTCAAGCCGATACCTGTCCGTGGAAGTGGGGTAAGTCCAGATATCCGTTGCCTGTGGGCTGGCCCAGGATGCGTTCACCCTCGGCCGCATCGTTCCCGCCAAAGAGGTCGAAGACGATCGTGCTGTCGTTCCGGACCGACGGTCTTCTCGCTTGGACAGGGACGAGCTGTATCCGAAGTGACTGGCCGCTACCTCGCACTCAAGTGCAGGGCGCCTTCTTGACACCTCAAAGGCCAAGGAACCACCCGCCATAGATGCGCGGGATCAGCTTGGCCTCCTCGTCACAGAGCCCAACGGTCATCGCTGGCCCGGAAGTTCAGTCGGGAGACCCTGTGACGACACAGACCTCGTCACAAACCTCGTCACAAAGCAAAAAGCCACCCGATCGGGTGGCTTCCGCTTCGCAGCTAACTCGTTGATTCAACTGCTGTTTTCTTGGTTGCGGGGGCAAGATTTGAACTTGCGACCTTTGGGTTATGAGCCCAACGAGCTACCAGGCTGCTCCACCCCGCGACTGAGTCCATGACTATAGCATGCTTTCACGCGCTGCGCGCGCCGTTGCATTGCCGCACTGTCCAGCGCTGCGCTCAGTGCCCTATTCCTTGACCGAGCCGGTCATGCCCGAGACGTAGTGCTCGACGAAGAACGAGTACACGAAGGCCACCGGCAGCGACCCGAGCAGCGCGCCGGCCATCAGCGAGCCCCAGTGGTAGACGTCGCCTTCCACCAGCTCGGTGATCACGCCGACCGGTACCGTCTTGACCTCGGACGACGAGATGAAGGTCAGCGCGTAGATGAACTCGTTCCAGCTCAGCGTGAAGGCGAAGATGCCGGCGCTGATGAGCCCGGGCACCGCCAGCGGCAGCACGATCTTGACGAGGATCTGCCAGCGGCTGGCGCCGTCGATCAGCGCGCACTCCTCCAGCTCGAACGGGATGCTGCGGAAGTAGCCCATCAGCAGCCAGGTGCAGAACGGGATCAGGAAGGTCGGGTAGCTGAGGATCAGCGCCATGCGGGTGTCGAACAGCCCGAGCTGGTAGACGATGGCCGCCAGCGGGATGAACAGGATCGACGGCGGCACCAGGTAGGCCAGGAAGATGGCCGCGCCCGCCTGCTTGGCGCCCTTGAAGCGCAGTCGCTCGATGGCATAGGCCGCCAGCACCGCGGCGGCCAGCGACAGCACGGTGGACACCACGCTGACCAGCACCGTGTTCCACAGCCAGTCGGGATAGGCGGTGTCGAACAGCAGCTTCTTGAAGTGCGCCAGCGTGGGCTTGATGACCCAGAACGGGTTGCCGGTGCGCGACAGCAGTTCCTCGTTCGGCTTGAACGACGTGACCGCCATCCAGTAGAACGGAAACAGCAGCACGAAGACGAACACGCCCAGCGGGATGTAGGTCGTGACCCAGCGCCGGGGCATGGACTGCAGGTAGTCCATGCCGACGCTGTCCTGCGGTTTGCCGCTCATCGTGCTGGGCCCATGGTCAATCCGTGCCGCCCTGCTGCCAGGCGCGACGCTGCAGGCCGAAGTAGCTGAACAGGATGGCCGACAGCAGGAAGGGCACCATCAGCGTGGCCAGCGCCGCGCCTTCGCCGAGCGCCCCGCCGGCCGGGCCGAGGGCGAGCGCGCTACCGTCGAGGGCCGCGTCCAACGGCGCGCCCTTCTTGTTGGGCTGCGGGCCCTCGACCGTGACCTTGAGGCTGCAGCCGCCGCCGTCGCCGCGCAGGCGCAGGCTCGCGCCCTTGGGCAGGAACGCGTAGTAGTAGAGCGCGCCGTTGCCGGGCACCAGCAGCTTGTTGCCCTCGAAGAGGGCCCCTGGGCTTACGCCCGGGGCCGGGGCGCTGCCGCCGATCTGGATCCACTCGACCGCGGCGCCGGCCTTGACCGGGGCGGTGCTGCCCGAGATCGGGAAGCTGCCGGCCTGGGCGAAGGTCAGGGTCAGCGAGTTCTCGCCGGCGCGCAGGCTGTCCGGCGGCAGCGGCACGCTGACCAGCTGCCAGCCCGGGTTCAGCACGACCGCCGCCGACGCCTTGGCCGCGGGGCCGCTGCCGACCGTGATCTTCAGCGACGAGCGGGCCGGGCTCTTGAGCGACAGCCACACCGTGCTGTTGTGCGCCTGCGAGGCCAGGAGCGGCACCTGCAGCCGGGCGCTGGTCGTGGGCAGCGCCACCCGCTTGCCGTCCACGCTCGCGCGCAGCCGCCAGGTCGGCGTCGGGCGGCTGAACTGCACGTAGCGCGCCATGCCCGGCGCGCCCGCGTGGATGACTAGACCACCGGCCTGCTCGACATGAGCCAGGGAGCGGTTGGCGAGGAGGTCGAACACGGCGTGCGCGGACTCGCTCTCGGCGCGGGCGGCCGGGGCGCCGCGCGGATCGGCGAGGAACGACCCGATGAGGGCGATGGGCAGGGCAGCGGGCAGGGCCCGGCCCGCACGGCGCCGCCCCGGGGCGAAGGAATTACCAGAGGACCGTCGAGCAAACATAGCGGCGAACCATACACGCAGCCGCGAACGAAAATAAAGAGCAGGAGGAAGCAGCCCGCGCGCTGCTTCTGCCGAACATAATTGAAGAGAACGCTGCGCGGCCCGCGCGCCCGATTGAGCGGATTGGCCGGATGGGCCGGACTGGCCGGATCGGCCGGATTGGACAAGAACGGCGGAGGCGGCGCCCTCGGGGGGGCGAGCGACCAGGCAGCCGGGGGGCCGCCGGGCAGGAGCCGAGCGGGGCGAGGACGACGCCCCACGGACCCGTCGCAGCCTCGGGAGAAGGAGAGATCTTCAGCACAGAGCGTGATGGGCAGGGCCCGTCCCGTTGACGCGCCCGCGGCGCGGCCTCGCGCAGGTCTCCGGTCGGGCAGAGACCGGCGTAGCACGTGCCGCAGCGGACCGCACAACTTTCTCCTTGCAACGCAGGGACCGTCCCGTTGCAAGATGGAATTGGAAAGACCTAGGAACACCTTAGATGGCGAGTCGACACCCAAAAGGTCTGTACGTACTTTTCTTCACGGAAATGTGGGAGCGCTTCGGGTTCTACCTGCTGGGCGCCCTCTTCGTTCAGTACCTGACTCTCCACCTGAAGATGTCCAAGGCCGAGGCGACCCACATCCAGGGCCTGTACCTGATGTCGGTCTACCTGACGCCGTTCGTCGGCGGCGTGTTCGCCGACCGGGTCTACGGCTACACCCGCGCGGTGCTCACCGGCGCGGCGCTGCTCGCCGCCGGCTACCTGCTCTTCGCCATCCAGAACAAGATGGCCTTCTACGCCTCGCTCGGCCTCCTGGTGCTGGGCAACGGCCTGTTCAAGCCGAACATCTCGACGCTGGTCGGCAACCTGTACCCGCAGGGCGACGCGCGCCGGGACTCGGCCTTCTCGATCTTCTATATGGGCATCAATATCGGCGCGCTGTTCTCGGGCCCCGTCGGCGAGACCATGCGCACCTACTTCGGCTGGCCGCTCGCCTTCGCCACCGCTGGCGTCGGCATGGTCCTCTCGATGCTCATCTTCGCGGCCTTCCGCCGCATGGTCACCGTCGCCGACCGCCGCTCGTCGATCGGCGCCATCCTGGACGTCGAGCTGCCCGCCGAGTACGAGGACCGCGACCCGCCCGAGGTCGAGCGCGCGCGCATCGCCGCCCTGGCCATCATGTGCTTCATCGTGATGTTCTTCTGGATGGCCTTCCACCAGAACGTCTCGACGCTGACCTTCTGGGCGCTGGAGAACACGCAGCGCGTCCTCACCGTCGGCAGCTGGACCTGGGAGATCCCGCCCGGCTGGTTCCAGGCGGCAAACTCCCTGTTCATCATCATCCTCACCCCGGTCCTGGTCCGCATCTTCGGCATGCTGCGCAAGCGCAACCTCGAGCCCTCGACCCCGGCCAAGATCGGCCTGGGCATGGTGTTCACGGCGCTGTCCTACGCGCTGATGGTCGCGGCCTCGCTGGCCGGCGGCAACACCGGCCGGGTCAGCATGTGGTGGCTCATCGGCTGCTACTTCATCATCACCATCGCCGAGCTGTTCCTGTCGCCGATGGGCCTGTCGATGGTGACCAAGCTGGCGCCGCGGCGCATGACGGCGATGCTGATGGGCATCTGGTTCATCGCCACCTCGGCGGGCAACTACCTCTCGGGCTTCCTCGGGCGCTTCTGGGAGCCGTGGCCGCACTCGAAGTTCTTCTCGCTGCTGGTGGTTTCTTCGCTGGCGGCAGCGGGGCTATTGGCTACGCAGTATCGGCGACTGAAGGCGGCGATGCCGCCGGAGGGGCCGCCGGAGGGGGAGAGCAGTCAGCCGCCGCCGGCTGCGGCTTCTGAGGAAGTGGCTACGGCGGCACCGGCGTAGCAGGCAGAGGGAGGACGGCGGGGGGTTGGGTTTCTTGAGCTGCTGAAGGGCGTGCGGCGGGTCGGGGTATTCATCCAGCGCGCCCGAAATGGCGTCGAGCCGCCGGCCCATGCGCCGAGCGCGGGATTGCCGGGCTGAGCCCGACAGCGGGGCGGAGCGGACCGTGGCGGCCGCTCCTGCCGGATTTTCAGGCGGCGGTGACTTCCGAAGCGGCCGGCGCTTCGGCGCGCAGTTCGTCGAGAGCCTTGCCCTGAGCCAGCCAGTCGATGACCCACTGGGGCTTGCGGCCATGCCCGGTCCAGCCAATGGCGGGGTTTTCCGGGTGGCGGAACTTAATTACCGAAGCGGTCTTGCCGGAGGCCTTTTTGGCGGGCTTTGCGGCCTTGGGGGCTTTAGCAGCCTTGGGCGCCTTGATGGCCGCGGGCTTGTCCCCATCCTGACCCAATACATCCGTGAGGCTCATGCCGTGTTCGGCGGCGAGCTTCTGCATGCGCTTGAGCAGATCCTTGCGAGCGGTGTCGGAGCGACGGCGAATCTCCGCTTCAATTTTGCCCTGCAGGCGGCGCAATTCGGTGAGGGAGTAGGTCGAGATGTCCATGAGTTAAATTCCTTTGGCTTGCTACTGGCTTGATCGAGGTGTGGAATCCGGCTGCGTCTGGCAGCTTTTATTCTGCCTGCTATTTTGCCATCATCCATAAGGAATTGGTCAAAGGTTTTTTGTATTGGTTCTATTCAATCGCCACATTAACAATTTGCGGGTGCAACACCTGCACGATATCGTGAGGGTGAACCCCAACAAGAAAGCCTCTTCTTCCGCCGTTGATATAGATGAGGGGCAGATCAAGAATGCTGCGCTCCATGAATAGGGGAAGGGCCTTCTTGGTGCCGAACGGGGATGTCCCGCCCACCAGATAGCCGGTATGGCGCTGGGCCACGGCGGGGTCGCAGGGGGATATCTGCTTGTTGTCGGTCTGCCGGGCCAGCTCCTTGGTGGATACCTTGCGGTCGCCATGCATCAATACGATCAGCGGCTGGTGCTTTTCGTTTTCCATGACCAGGGTTTTTACCACTGCGTGTTCCGAGACATTCAGTTCCCGGGCCGAAACCTGTGTGCCGCCCCGGTCCTCGTAGTTGTAGGGATGGGAGGAAAAGGCAATGTGGTGTTGGCGCAGGAAACGGGTGGCCGGGGTTTCCGGGGTGTTGAGTTCATGGCGGGACATGGCGTAGGGAATGCCTGAAAAATGGGATGGCAGCCGGCTGCGCCATCCGGTAATGGGCGGTGAATTGCCATTCCAGATGCGGCCGCAGGGGGCATTTATATTGTGCTGCTTTTGGGCAGGGATTGAAATGTTTGCCTGCTTAAATTGGCCCGGGACGATCGTGGAGTTTCAGAAAAGCTGCAGATCGCCTTCGTGCCGGAGGAGCCAGCGTTTTGCGTCCAGCAGGAATCCTCCGCTTTCATGGGCAAAACCGCCGATGGAATTTGCGGCGACGACCCGGTGGCAGGGGATTATCAGTGGATAGGGATTGTCGCCGCAGGCTTGGCCCACGGCGCGGGGGGCGCTATTGAGCTTGCGGGCAAGATCACCATAGCTGCGGCACTGGCCGCGGGGTATGGCCGAGATCGCATGCCAGACGCGTTGGCGAAATGCCGTGCCCCGGGGGACGAGAGGAATATTGAATGGGGCGTCCGGATCCACAAGATAGCGTTCGATTTGTTCCACGGTGAGTTCGGCAATTGAATTCCGGGGTGCGACCGGTGGCGTGGCGGGTAGAAATACGATTTCCTGCAGGGCTTCGCCAGTAGAGAGGATGCCCAGGGCGCCAAATGGTGTGCCCAGTACGGCCGAAAAAATCGCTTCGGAACGCTGTGCGCCCATTTGGCGAATGCCTTCAGCTCTTGCCGAGCAAGGTGTTTTTGAGATCGCTGTCGACGGGCTTTTCTCCGAGCCAGATCTTCAGCAAGGCACGGAAGAAATCGTCTCCGGGAATGTCGCGGCCCCGGACTTCGTTGCCGACGATTAGGCGGGTGCTTCCCGAGGGGATCCACTCGATACGGATCTGGCTTCCGGATGGGGCCGATTTGAGACCGAGAAGCGCATTGCGGAATTCGTCGGCGCGAGCCTGGAGTTTGGCGTAGTCGGCATCCGAGTGATTCTTTTTCAGGCCGTCGATCAATCCATCGGCGAATTGCTCCGCGGTGAGATCCCTCAGCGTGACGATCTGGATGCGCTTGGGGCCGATGCTGCCGGCAATGGCGTCGAGGCTGTCGCCGCGCTTGGGCACATACAGCCCGATGGCGTACACCTTGAGCATCATGCGGGTGCGCAGGCCGGCGCCGTTGAGGGTGAGTTCGCTGCCGCCAAGGGCGGCCTTCTCCTCGAAGCGCACGCCGGCTACGGCTACGTCGGCGGCGTGGAGGCTGGGCAGGGGCAGGGCGAGAAGGGCGGTGGCGAGGGTTGCCCGGCGCAGGACGCGCGGGAAGGGTGTAGTCATGGCTGTCTCCTTTACGGTGTGGACGTGCAAACGCCCGTCTTTCGAGTTTCAACTCGATTCGAACGGGCGTTTGAATCCTAACCGAGAAGCCTCCCGGCGGGGAAAGTTTTCAGCCGGTGGTCACGCCGGTGTCTCAGGCCCGCACGTGACCATCGCCGAACACGATCCACTTCTGGCTGGTGAGGCCTTCCAGACCGACCGGGCCGCGGGCGTGGATCTTGTCGGTGGAGATGCCGATCTCGGCGCCCAGGCCGTATTCGAAGCCGTCAGCGAAGCGCGTGGAGGCGTTGATCATCACCGAGGCGGAATCCACCTCCCGCAGGAAGCGCATCGCCCGGGTGTGGTTCTCGGTGACGATGGATTCGGTGTGCTGGGACGAGCAGGTGTTGATGTGCTCGATGGCTTCGTCGAGGCCGGCAACCACCTTGATGGAGATCGGAAGAGCACACG
>ERZ650309.423-NODE-423-length-21025-cov-5.863996_pt1 | contig 21025 bp, 19 predicted proteins | sample MGYA00376245_ERZ650309 | MGnify/ENA primary metagenome ERZ650309 (study PRJEB26733, sample SAMN07839294) | wastewater metagenome | biome: urban; feature: wastewater treatment plant; material: waste water | place: USA: North Carolina | collected 2016-04-26 ...
CCCCACTACTGGACGTCGGCCAACCCCGCACCAACCAATATCACCACCCGACGCTGTACCCACCCGAAAACGACGGGGATGGTGACGCCGAATCACACAGCACCGCAAGCTGATCAGACACCGAATAGCGGCTTATCTTCGGTGCGAATGGCAGGGGACACCAGGAGCTGCCACGAGTAACTTTCGGGACCGTGTCGAAATCGGCCCCGCTCGTTCGACGTGTGTGTGAAGGATTGACTCAGGCAACGAAAGGTCACGGCTATGCGCTACATGGGATTGGTCATCATGGACCCCAACCAGGGCCCGCCCACCCAGGAACTGATGGACGCGATGGATGCCCACGTCGCGAAGAATGCGGCCGACGGCATCTTCCTGGACGGCGGTGGGCTGGGCCAGGGTGAGAATCGTATCGGCTACCAGGTGCGGGCCGGCCAGGTCAGCGCGACCGACGGGCCGTTCACCGAGGCCAAAGAGATCATCGGCGGTTACGCGATCTTGGAATATCGCGACCATGCCGAGGCGGTCGAGGGGGCGCGTCAGATGGCCGAGATCCATCGGCAGCATTGGCCGTCGTGGGAAGGCCGTGTCGAGGTACACCTCATCGAAGGTGGCCCGGAACACTGAATTCGTCAGTGACCGCGGAGGCAGTGACCGCCGCTTGGCGTGCCGAATCGGCACGCCTGGTGGCGGCGCTTGCCCGTATGACGCGTGACATCGGCCTTGCCGAGGATGTGGCTCAGGACGCTCTTGTTGCAGCCCTTGAGGAATGGCCTTCGAAGGGCATCCCGGCGAACCCCGCTGCCTGGCTCATGACCGCGGCCAAGCGACGAGCCATCGACCACATCCGTCGAGCAGAGACGTTGCGCGCCAAGACTGAGATGTTGGGGCACCGGCTCGAGGAGGTCGACATGCCCGATTTTGATGCGCAGGTCGATTTCATCGAAGACGACGTGCTTCGACTGATGTTCCTGACCTGCCACCCCGCTCTGGCGCCGGCATCACGCGCAGCCTTGACGCTGCGGATGGTGTCGGGACTCGGCACCGGGGAGATCGCGCGGGCGTTCCTCGTGCCGGAAAAGACCATGGGACAACGGATCAGCCGCGCGAAGAAGACGGTCGTCGGCCTGGGCAAGGACGCGATGGATCTTCCCGTCGGCGATGAGCGTCTTGCGCGTATCGACGATGTCCTGGCCGCCATCTATCTGACGTTCAACGAGGGCTATGTCGCCACGTCGGGGCAGGATTGGACGAGACCGGATCTGTGTTTCGAAGCAGTTCGGTTGGCCCGCATGGTTGCGGCTATGGTTCCCGACGTTCCGGATTCACTTGGGCTGCAGGCACTTCTCGAACTTCAGGCGTCGCGCATCCTGGCGCGCGTCGATCGCGATGGGATGCCGGTGCTGCTGGACGACCAGGACCGTGGTCGGTGGGATCAGTTGCTCCGGCGCCGTGGGCTTGCGGTGCTCGCTCGTGCGGAAGCACTGGCCGAGTCGGGTGCGCCCGTCGGCACCTACTTTCTGCAGGCGGCCATCGCGGCGTGTCACGCGCGCGCTGCGACGGCCGGCGACACCGACTGGCACCGCATCGCGGATCTCTACGACGTGCTGGCTTCGGCCGCTCCGGGCGCGGTGGTCGAGGTGAATCGGGCGGTGGCGTACGGCCGGGCCCATGGGCCGGAAGCCGGTTTGGCAGTACTCGATGCGCTTGCACATGACGCACTGCCTGGGTCGCCGCTGCCGCTGGCGGTTCGGGCAGATCTGTTGGCGCGCTTGGGAAGACACGCACAGGCGTCCGTGGCGTTCGAACGGGCTGCGGCGCTCACCGGCAACGCGGCCGAGCGTGCGGTGCTGCTCCGCCGCGCCGGCCGGTGAACTACCTGGTCTCGCGCACCCGCGCGTAGTGTCGTGCTGCCCGGACCCGGTTGCCGCACGTCTGCGAGCACCACTCGCGGCGTGGATGAGACTTGACGAAATACAGCACGCATGGCGCCGCATTGCAGGCGCGTAGGTGCAGTGACGTTGGGCCCGTGAGTAATTCGATGCCTTGGCGGGCGAGTTCCGCCAAGACACTTCGTGTCGGGGAGGCCTGCTCGGCGTCGATGGTTCGTAGCACGCCGTCGTGGACGGCGAGCTGCGTGCGGGGGAGGTCAGCGGCAGCTCGGTTGACCACGGTGATCGCGTCGTCGATCGTGCTGATCGGGGATTGCGCCGTCGGGCGTTCGTCCGAGGTGCGGTAGGCCGCGAGTCGGCGGAGGCTGTCGCGCAGTGCGCAGGCGTCGGCGAACTCTGTGCGCCTTGGCGTGGTTCCGTCGTAGCCGCCGGTGACGTCGGCCAGCCAGTCGCGCAGCGCGGTCGGGTCAGGCAGGTCGTCGTGCACGCCATGCGCGTCGGCCCACACGGTGTTCATCAGCCGGACCGGCGCTGGTTCGTCCGGCAGCTTCCCTGCTGGAGTCTGTGCCTCCATGTCGAAATATTATCACGGATAGACGTCGTTGTATCCGTTAGATAGGATCGGCAGTCGATAGCGCCCCGATGAGATGGGGCGGACCATCGACTTTCGGTAACTCCGTGACCTGTCGGCACCAATCCGTTTAGGAGACAACATGTCCGAGCCACGCCCGCCGTTCCCGCCGTTCGACATGGACACCGCGTTGCAGAAGGCGCAGGCCGCCGAGGACGCGTGGAATACGCGCGACCCCCACCGGGTCAGCCTCGCCTACACCGAGGACTCGGTCTGGCGTAACCGCGATCAATTCGTCACGGGGCGCGCCGAGATCGTCGAATTCCTCACGGGCAAATGGGAACGCGAACTCGACTACGCGCTCCGCAAGAGCCTGTGGGGGTTTCGCGGAAACCGCATGGCCGTGCGCTTCCAGTACGAGTGGCACAACGCGGCGGGCCAATGGTTCCGTAGTTACGGCAACGAACTGTGGGAGTTCGACGACCTCGGTCTGATGCGGCGTCGTGAAGCCAGCATCAACGACATCGCGATCGCCGAAGCCGACCGCCGCTACTTCGGTCCGCGGACCGACGAGGAACGCGGGGTCGACATTCCGCTGCAGTAGGTGGCTACACCGGCTTCCTGGTCAGGTCGGCGTTCTCGTTCTCCTGAATCGCGACGCCGTCCTTCTGCGATGTCGACTCGATGGAGGAGATCGACGAGTTCAAGTCGGTGATGCCGCTGGCGTCACCGCCCTTGAGTTTGTCGAACGCGGCCTGGACCGTATCGCCGAGCTTGTCCAGCGGGGCGATGATGGCCTTGCACAGCGTCGGATCAGCTTGCACGTCTGTGGCTGCGATCCGGACCTCGCGCTTGACGAACAGAGCAGCCAGCCCGCCCTTGAGGAAGGCGGAGATCCGGCCGTCGGCGCCCTTCTTGAAGGTGCCGGCCTGGAACGGCTTCCACAGCCAGCGATGGAATGCACCGAAGGCCAGGCCGCTGTGTGCCACGAACTTCGTCTTGGCGAACGATGTGGTCGCCTGCGCCGGGCAGGACTGCGATATCGGCGCGGCATCGCCGGCGTCACCGGTCGGGTCCGCGGGGATCGAGTCCGACGTCGAAGCACCGTTGTCGGTGGCGGCTTGTTTGTGACCGCAACCGCCGACGAGAAGGACAATGGGAATCATCAAGACTGCGACAAGGCGTACCAACGTGCTCATTTACTTCCCCCGGTAGTAGTTTCGGCGCGGTGTGGCGTGGGCGCGAAGCTAACACCCGAAGCTGGACATTCGGTGACAACGGATCGGCGGGGCGGCCACGCCCGAAGCGGTTGACACAGTCGCGACAATGAATTGACAGGGAAGTAAAAGGCCTTGAAGTGGTGTCCGTCCGGAGCGTCGAGTAGGGAGCAGGAGGACCAGTGAGTACCCACACATTGTCAACAGTTCGAACGTCTCCGCACACGTTCACCGAGGCGGACTACACCCGAGGCATGGAGCGCCTGATGCGGGCGGTGCAGGAACTATCCATGGCCCGCAGCATCCCCGAAGTGCAGCGCATTGTCCGCACCTCCGCGCGCCAGCTGACCGGCTGTGACGGCGCCACCTTCATCCTGCGGGACAACGGCAAATGCTTCTACGCCGACGAGGACGCGATCGAGCCGCTGTGGAAGGGCATGCGCTTCCCGATGGAAGCCTGCGTCAGTGGCTGGGCCATGCTGCACAAGGACGCGGCGGTGATCCCGGATATCTATCAGGATGACCGCGTGCCGCACGAGGCGTACCGGCCCACGTTCGTCAAGAGCATGGTGATGGTCCCCATCCGGAAGCTCGATCCGATCGGGGCGATCGGCAATTACTGGTCCTATGAACACCAGCCATCGGAGAAAGAGATCGGACTGCTGCAGGCCCTGGCTGATTCGACGTCCATCGCGATGGAGAACGTGCAGATCTACACCGAGCTGGAGGATCGTGTTCGGGACCGCACGGCCGATCTCGAAAAGGCCAAAGAGGCCATTCACCAGCTGTCGATCTCCGATGAGCTGACCGGGCTGCTGAACCGCCGGGGATTCTTCCTGTTGGCCGAACCCGCACTCGAGCTGGCGAAGCGCAACGAACACCGTTGCGTGGTGGCGTTCCTCGACGTCAACGGACTCAAACGCGTGAACGACGTCCACGGCCACGAGATGGGTGACGAGCTCATCCGTGATGTGGCCGAGGTGTTGCGTGCGGTGCTGCGCAAGGCCGACATCATCGGGCGCATGGGTGGGGACGAGTTCTGCATCCTGGTCAGTGACCCCGACGGCGACGTGTCGATGCTCAAGGAGCGGATTTTCAAGGCATTTCAGGCCTTCAACGAAACCCACGAGCGGGTGTACAGCCTGTCGGCCAGCATCGGGCTGATCGAGGTGTGGCCGACCGATGGCGGCACCCTCGAACATCTTCTGGCACGGGCTGACGAACTCATGTACGAGGAAATGCGCTCGTCCCCCGAACGTCGTTGAGGCAGTAGCCCAACTCGGACCGTCAGTCGTCCGATCCGTCGTTGGCATCCGGAGCGGACGGAACGATCGACCGGCGGGTGCGCCGCAGGATGATCACGGCACCGGCGGCCGCCACCGCTGCTATGCCGCCGACGATCCACCACTCGAAATTGTGCGTGCCGGCCGTGCTCGGTGCCGGGGCCCAGATGTCGGTCGGAGGATTCGGCACAGTGACGGGCTCGCGGCCGGGCACCGAGATGATCGCTCTGCCATTGAGATTCGACCACCGACCGCGCTCGCTGGACAACCACTGCAGCAGGGTGTCGAGTTGCTCCGGCGCGCCATTGGACGTCGCCACGAGAAGCGTGCGTTTGCCGTCGTAAACAGTCTGTAGCGAGCCGGCGTGTATCGCCGGCTCGAGTGTGAGCGTGGTGGCCTGACCCTTGACGTCGAGACCCGTGATGCTGATGCTGCTCCCTTTGGCATTGAACGGCAGCGCAACAGCGCCGTCGACCGAGCCGTCGGAGGACATGACGACCGCTCCATGGCCGCTGTCGATCGCTTGTCTGGCACTGGTGACCGTGGTGCTCAGCGGTACTGCGCTGGTCTCCTGCAGGCCCGCCGCAATCTGCGCGGCCCGCACGGTGTCGGCGAATGCGTCTGTGCCGATACCGATTTGGACCGGGGACATCAGTGCCTGCGGGAGTGACTGGAACCCGGGGGGCAACGGCTGGTCGGCGGCGTTCGACTGGATCGTGGTGCTGCCCTCGATCTTGAGGAGCATCGGAAGGTAGTCGCCGCAGTGCCCGTAGTCGCCGGTGGTGTGTACCGAAACCTGAAGTGTCGTCGAACGTTTCAACAGTCGGTCGGGAATGCTCACCCAGCGGTCGATCACGCCGTCGGCCGGGGCCGGCCATCGTTCCACGGTCTGCCCGTCGACCGAGACGATGATTTCACCGCCGAAGTTGTTGGGCAGCGGCGTGTGTGAGCCGATCAGGTGTACTCGGATGTCTTTCAGGGGGCGGCCGAACCGGCTCTGATCCACGTCGATCCCCACCTGCGGCCACATGGCCTCGGAGGTGAGGCCGGAACCGTTGAGCTGTTGCAGTGTGGTCGTAGCGTCGGCGAACTTCTTCTCGCCCGTCAGGATTCCGGCGATTGCCTTGCGGCTGAGTGCATACTGCAGCGAATCGTCCGATAACAAGCGTGCCTGATTGGTGAGCTCGTTCCCTGGCCCGGAGATGAGCAGTGTTGGCATCGTCGCGGCATCACCCTGTAGTGAAAGCCCTTTGTCGGGGCCCTCTTTGATGACGATCTGTCGCTCGAAGGGCATCGTCGGGTTCGGTGGCGCGACCGATCCGTCCGGCAGCGCAACGACCGTCAGGCCTGGATGTTGCCCGCCGTAGCGCATGGTCATCGTGGCAGCAAGTTGCACGGCGGCGTCGGACTCCGGCTGCGACGGCTTCGCCGGAATCGCGATGATCAGCTTACGAACCACGGGCGGCAGGAAGGTGGCGATGCTCGTCGGAGCCAGTTCTGCCCCGGTGAATGTGACTGCGGTGTTGACGAATCGGATGGGCGCCAAGGGATTCCAGCAATAGCCGTCGGGCGCCAGCGCGGAGATCGTCACCGTGATGTTCACCCAGTTGCCTGAGACCTGGACTCCGGTCAGGGGGATCACCAGCTGGGCCTGGTCGTGAGCCGGCAACTCCATGCGGCTGATCGTGCGGTCGTTCTGAGTGACCGTCAGCTTGCCGGACCGCAGGTTTGCCGGGACCTCGAGTGTGGTCAGCAATGCCACCGGACTCAGGCCCGGTGGCACCGGAAAATTCAGCGAGGAGCTGGTGAGGTCCCGGTTCACATTGAACGAGATCGTGTTCGACGAACCGAGATCCGCCAGCGCAAAAGTGGGGGAGTGGACCGGCGTGACACCAGGATCGGGTGGCTCGGCAGCCGCACCGGGTGCCGCCCACAGCATCGTCACGATGGCCGCAGTTGCCGCTCCGAGCACGCGCTGCCAGGGCCGTTTCATTTTCGCATCGTAAACTGTTGGGCCTCTTCGCGATCGGCGAAATGACGGGAGAGTTGTGTTCGTCATGGCGCCTCCGGATCGAATCGAAACCAGTCGACCAGCATCGTCGCCGGAAAGTGCGTCGATTCGTCCGGTTGGCCCGGCCAATCTCCGCCGACGGCGATGTTGAGCAGGACATGCATCGGATCGTTGAAAACCCATGGCGCTCCGGGTGGTAACGATGCCGGGGTGAATGACCAGAGCGTGCCTTCGTCAACACCGATCGTGACGCTGTCCTTCTTGCGGGTCACCCAATACGTGTGGAAATCCTCGGTGAGATCGGGGATTGCGTTGCTCTTGACGACGTCGGCACCGGGCCCGTGCAGCGACACGTAGTACTTCGCACCGGTGTTGATCACTTCCATGACATCGATCTCGCCGCACCGCGGCCAGCCCACCGCATCGATGTTCGACCCCAACATCCACAACGCCGGCCAAATACCTTGCCCGGAAGGGAATTTGATACGCGCAGTGATGGTTCCGTAGCCGAAGTCGGCCTTGCCGCGGGTGACGAGCCGGCCCGATGTGTACGAGTTGCCCGATTTACGGGCCTCGATGACCAGGTGGCCTTGCCCGTCGAGGCGCACGTTTTCGGCGGACGCGGTGTATGTCTGCACACTGCCGCGCTCCCACCCTTTCTCCGCTGCGGGGCCGACATCGGTCACCCACAGGTTTGGGTTGGGTGCGGAGCCTTCGGGCCCGGAGAATTCGTCGAGTACCGGCCCTGAGGTCGCCGGATCCTCCGGTGCGGAATGGGCGACACCGCCTTCGAGTGACAACACCGCGATGAGCGTCAGCAGCAACCTGCCGGGTTTCCTCACGGGCCCCCCTGGATCACGCTGGCCTGCCCGTCTTCGGTTGTGCGGGTTGTCATCTCAAGTCGGCCGCGATAAGCCCGCCACACCAGTGGGCCGCACACGAGCACCTCGATCAGCACCGCGGCAACCCAGCCGATACTGAGGCCGGTGAGACCGCCGCGCACTGCGCCGAGGGCTGCGCCGGTCACTTCACAGAGACTCAGCGCGGCCATCAGGACGGACTCGCGTCCGACGCTGTTGGTGACGCGCGCCGTCGCCACGTGATGGTCCTTGATGATGAGCCCCAGTCCGCCCAGGCAGATCACGATGAGCACGATGCGACCGTTGGCGGCATATGCCGGACCGAACACCCGCAGTATCAGCCCGCCGAGGAACAAGATCGCGACATTGGCTGCGAGGCAGACCAGCAGCGAAATGCGCAGCGTGAATCGGAACTCCCGGACGAAGGTACGGGAGTCTTGCGCTCCCGAGGCGAACAGCGCGGTGGCCAGTGACAGGGGAAGGAAGAACACGAATCCGGCAACCGACCACGTGGCGTAGAGGTACCCGGCCTGCTCGGACCCGAGAATCACGTTGGTGACGATCGGCATGGTGAATGTGGGGACGACGAGTGCGATGTTCAGCGTGTGATGCTTCGCCGCGTCGAAATGCAATCCGTGCAACACCGAGAAGTCGGGCAGCACGCGGCGAAGCGAAACGTGGTAGCGGCGCATCAACCAGCCCCCCACCGAGGCAATCGAGATGACGTTGGCCGCGAACCAGCTGGTGAAGATGGTGATGGAGCCGAGCCTGGCTATGGTCAGTGCCAGGACGGTCAACAGCACTAGCTTGGCAATCGCTTGAATAGTGTTGCGGCCCAGCTGTATTCCACCGCCGACTGAACTCAACAGCGCCTGATCGAGTAGTTGCCCGACACCCTGGGTTGCCACCGCGACCACAAACAACGTGGTGATGGGCGCTTCCCGGCCGATACCGGGCAGTCCGAGGAAGCTACTGGGCAACAGGAACGCGCCGGCAAGGGCGATCGCCATACCCGTCGCCGCGCTGAGCAGGGCTGCTGTCGACACCAACGCGGATCGCCCACCGCGCATGGCGGGAAGCTCGACCATCAGCAGCGTGCCGAAGCCGAGCACGGTGAACGGCGCAATGAGGCTCATGGCGGAGATGGCGGTCGCGGACTCACCGACCTCGGTTGCCGGGAACACTCGCGCGGCGACGGCCCAATAGACGAATCCGAGGCCTGAGGTGACCAGTGACGTCGAAAACAGGGCACTGGCGCTGCGCAGTAGGAAGCGGATCTTGTGCTGGTAGTGGGAACCGAGGTCGGCATCCTCGTCGGAGCTACTCGAAGGATTTTCGGCGGCCGTCATCTGCTCACCGCACGCCCCGGACCGCGGACGGCATCGGCGTACATGTGCTCGATCCGTTCCACCACCGCGCTGACGGTGAACCCGCGCGCCCGTTCTCGTCCCGCCACCCCGAACGCCTGTGCCGTATCGGGGTCGCCGAGCAGCGATGTGAGTGACTGCGCCAACGCAGTCACGTCGCCAGGTGGAAACAGCAGCCCGGTGCGGCCGTGGACGACCATGTCCAGAATTCCACCGGATGCGGCCGCCACGACGGGGCGTCCCGCCGCCATGGCTTCCAGCACCACGGTGGGACACGGGTCGGCCCACACCGAGGGCACGATCACCGCCCGGGCGGACCGGAACAGCGCCACCACCTCGGCGTGCGGCAGCGGACCGGCCCAGCGTGCCCCGGGCGGAAACTGCCAGGTTTCGGTGGAGCGTCCGGCGAGCACCAGTTCGGGAGGCGCACCGAGTTGTGCATACGCGTCGAGCAGCGTCTGCACGCCCTTGTCGGGGCTGAGGTCACCCACGAACAGCAGCGGTCCGTCGGGGGCGGTCGGGGGAATCTCGTCGACGATGATCTCGTCGGGAATGAAGTTCGGGATGACCCGTGCCTCGAGTCGGGCGCTGTGAAGCCATGAACCGGATTGAACGGCAACAGCTTTCGCGACAGCGTTACTGACGGCTGCGGCGTCGGCGATGCGCGTGGCCCGGCGCCGCGCCGACCAGGCATTGGCGGCCAGGGTGACCGCTCCGTTGACTGCGCCGTAATGCGCTCCGGCGCAAGACAAGCAGTGTTTGGGTGCTGGGCCCGGGCATTGAGCTCGGCCGTGTTCCATGAGGCGCTTGGTCGGGCAGATGTGGCTGTAGTCGTGGAGGGTCAGGATCACCGGTACCCCGGCATCGGCTGCGGGCCCCAGCGCGCTGTTGACGATCCAGTTGTGCGCGTGGATCACGTCGAACCGGCCGTGGCGCAGTTCGTTTCGGATCGCACGGCTGACAGCAGGGTCCGGCAGCGGCAGCGCGTGAGGACGTGACGGATCGCTGTACAGGACAGGCAGCCTGGAGGCCGTGGTGCGAACCCGCACCAGTCGGACGCCGTCGGCCACCGCTTCCCCGGGTCCGTCCTCGGCGGTCGCGAATCCGAGCAGGGTCACGTCGTGGCCCCGTGCCGTCAGTCTCCGGGCCAGGTTCCAGACATGACGCTCCTCGCCGCCGGGGACAGGAGGCAGGAACTGCGCCAGGTGCAGGATCTTCACCGTGCCACCTCGCGATAGAGCTGCAGCAGACTTGCCGCGCAGTCGTCCCAGGTCGGTAAGGCCGGTGTCGGCGTGTGCGGTGCGGCCGCCACGGCAAGCGCAGCCGCGGCGATTTCCGTCGGCGACGCATCCAGCGCAATGGTGGTGGCCAGCCCGGCTTCACCCAGTTCGGACAGCCCGGAGGTGGCGGCGACCAGTGCCTTGGCTCCGGTTCCGATCGCTTCCATGACCGCGACCGGATGTGCCTCGTATGCGCTGAGCAGGCAGACGACGTCGGCGTCGGAGACGACCTTGCCCAAGCCGCCGCGTTCGTTCGGTCCGAACCCGCGAATCAATACCCGGTCCCCGATGCCCAACTCGTGGGCCATGTTTCGCAAGGTGCCTTCGTAGGGGCCGCGACCGATCAGTGCCAGCATCGCCTCCGGCGCGGTACTGAGGATCTCCGGCATGGCCTGCAGAATGCGTTGGTGCCCTTTGTATTCTTCGAATCGTCCGATGGACACCAGTAGCGGACTGCCGCCCACGGCGGGCGCGGTGGGGTCGACGGGCAGCGGTTCGCATCCGTTCCTGATCAGTCGGATGGTGGCTGCCGGTATGCCGAGAGCCTGCGCGAAAATTGTTCTTTCATAATCACATACGGCCACCAGCGCGGCTGCCGACCGCAACGGCGGGCCGAGCAGTTTCCACTGCAGCGGACGCAGCTTCTCGCGCAGGCCCGACGAGTGACCGCCCGTGTGGAAGGTCAGGACCGACGGGATGCGGGCGCGTTTGGCCGCCGCCAACGCCGCGGGCGCAACCAGCGTGTGGACTCCTTGCATGTGCACGACGTCGTAATCGCCATGTGCGCCAAGGAGATGCTGGATCAGCCCCGGGGACAGGTAGTAATCGCGCGAGCGTGGATAGGCCGGCCACCGTCGAACGCGGTAGCCGGACACGGTCTCGGCGGTCGGCAGTTCGCCCGACGTGTCGGTGGTCAGCAGCGTCAGATCGACACCGGACGCAGCGAGTCGTACCGAGACTTCGTGAACATGGGTTTCGATTCCGCCCATCAACGGCAGCGCGCGGGCCGCCACCATCGCCACGCGCAGTGCTCCCGCACCGCTCATCGCAAGCCCCTTCGTGCCGCGCGCACTCGTCGGGTCGCCACGGAGAGGGCGTAGGCCACGGTGGTGTAACCGAGGCCGATGATGATCACGGCTGCCGTCTGCAGTCCGGTGAAATCGCCGCGCACTGCGCGCCCGATACCTCGTGCCACGCCGCGGGGGAGGGTGACCGTGGAGTAGCTCAGTTCGGATGCCAATCCGGTTTCGACGCCAACGCTGTTGGTTACCAGCGCCTTTGACAGTCCCTCCGCCCAACATCGCGAGAGGAAATACGAAAAGGTCTGTCGCGCAACGGGAACAGTGTGTATCACCGGTGCCTGGTCGTCATACAGAAAGTAGCCGTCGGGATGATCCTTGCCGGCACGGATGCAGAACTCGGTCTCTTCGCACCCCACCGGCAGTTGTACGGTCGCGGACCGGCCGATCCCGGTGACAAAACCGCCGTCGCTGAACAACTCACGCCGAAAGGAGCAATTGGCGCCGATGAGATTGCGGACGACACCGGGATGCTGGCCGGTGTAACTGCAACCGATGACCCAGTCGAATTCGCTGGGCCACCAAGGCGGCCGCCTCGTCGTCCATTCGGGATCGATGCGTCCGCCGACACCGAGGACCTGGGGGTCGGTGTAATGCCGCGCCAGGCCGGCGAGCCAGCCGGGCTGGGCAGCGGCATCGTCGTCGAGGAAGGCGATCACATCGGAGTCGGTGAGGTCGACACCGGTGTTCCGCGCGCCTGAGAGGCCACGCTCGTGGTGGTTGGCAGCTACCCGGATGTCGGGGAGCGCAGCGGTGAAGCGCTCTTGCAACTCGGGATTGTGGTCGACGACCAGAATCAGGTCATCTGGGGGAGGGTTCTGCGCCTGCGTCGAGGCGACCGCTCGTAGCGTGTGGTCCCAGCGGTCCCACGTGTAGGCGCAAATCACGACCGCGCAGGTGGGCGATCTGGCGGCGCCGCGCATGTCGTGCGACGCGGGCGTGGTCTGCATGGTCGGATTTTCCACCAAAATGACGTGTGCGTCAGCGGCTTTGGCTATCCCGTGACATGCGTTGCCGCCGGGTCATCGAGTATCCGTCCCACCCTGGTGTCGACCTCGGCTGCGGCGCTGAGCGCCGCAACTGACATGATCGCCGTGAGCGCGATCGCGAGGAGCAGTGCGCTGCGGACCCCACGCCGACTTACTCGGTCCGCGCCACGCCGAACCACCGCGACTGCCGAACGAATGTTGTTGATTACCAATACAAATACGGCGGCGAAGATGGTCAACGGTGTCAGCCAGACGTGGAGAAGCAGCAGCGCGACCGATGCCAGGGCCGCGCTCGCCAACACGGTCGCCGCGGTCAGGGCAGGGTCCCACGCGCGCCGCAACCGGGCCGCATCGGTTCTGATGCTGGGCCAGACCCTGCTGCGCATGACCAGGGCGATGAACAGCCCGCACGTCAGCCCGACTGCCAGTTGGGTCGGCATACGGATCTGGGGCGTCGGTTCGTACCAACCGCTCTGCAGAATCGGCACACCCAGCGATTTCAGGTCGTAGATCGACACCGGCCCGTGCCGGTACACCACCTTGATCCCGGGTACGTGATCGAACTTGGTGAGTTTGGCTTCGGTGAGCTGTTGGCCGTCGCCGGTTTCCCCCTTGAAGAAATATGAGCCGAAGTGGGGTAATTCGGCGGCCAGGCGCCGGTCGACGTAGAGGTACCGAAGTTGCATGGCGGCAGCCATGTCGGTTTCGCTCTGGCCCCAACCGTCGGCCGCGTACAAGGCCGGCGCATCGATGTAGGACGGCCCCTTCATCACCGGCCAGAGCCCGGCTTGTGAGGCCAGCAGGTCTGAGCTGTCGCGATCGGCTGCGATGCGGCTGCCGGGCGGCAGCGTCTGACGTGTCCACTTGACTGCTGCGATGGTCTCGGCATCCATCGAACGACTGTCGGCGGCGGCCATGTATGGGCCGGGAAGACGTGCCCAATTCGGCCCGCTGCCCAGCACATAGCCGCCCAGGAACACACCGCAGGCCGACAGCACCAGGAGAAATCGGAGCCGGCCCGACATCGGGCTGGTCTGTGTGCTGGATTCGTCCGACTCGGGCCACCACACTCGGAAGGCATAGTCGGCGAGCACCAGGCTGAACGGAACGAACAGGAAACTGCTTGAGCGGTCGAACAATTCGCCGCCGGAGGGGACGACGCGGGCAGCGAGGGAAATCGGGATGCATGCCGTGAGCATCAGCAGGAGCCAATGTGGGCTTGATTGATGTATCCGGCGATCCGCGCGTCGCCACCATCGGAGCGCCACGACGGTCAACGCCAGCACGGTCAAGGACAGGGCAGCGGCGTAATAGAGCAGCAGGACCTTGTCCAACGGTGGTGTCACGGTTCCCGCGGTGTCCTTGAAGGCCCCCCGGCGCGCGCCGCCGCGAAACTGTGCGGTGACGTCGTCGATGATGGGACCGAAGTAGGTCGTCAGCAGTGACCGCTGCACGATGGCCCACGCCAACGTGGCCGCGATCGCGGCCGACGCGCCGAAGGCGACCCGGGTCCGCGCTTGGCCTCTTTCCGCGACAGTCCACAGCAGCAGAAGGCCGGCCGTGAGAAAGCTCGTCACGTGGTGGGTGATCGCCACACCGAGTAGGCAGATCGTCGCCCCGCCGAAGTACGGGAACGGATCAGGGGCTGCCCGGGAGCGCGCGATGAGGCTCACCGCTGCGAGGGCCAGCGGCAGCGCCAGGGTCTGATACGCGAACTGGGAGTTGAAGAAAACGAATTGGGGTGAGACGGCATATGCGGCGACGGCCAGGCCACCCGCCCGGGCACTGCCCGTTATTTGTTCGACCGCGTCGCAGAATACGGCGAGCAGCACCAGACGGGCCACGAGAATGACGATGAACGCGGCCACCATCGTCGGCACCCCGAGCTGATGCACCAACACCGTGACTGCTTCCAGGCCTGGGTATCGCGGGCTCACTTCCAACAGCGGATTGGCCTCGAAGAGGCGGTGCGACGAGATGATGTCGCCGAGCGTGCGCATGTGCAGCTGTTCATCGAAACCGGTGAACAGAAGCGGGTTGGTGGCATGCCACATCAATGCGGGCGTGACGGCAAGCGCTGCCACCGCGGTGTTGCGGATCTGCCGGCTCAGCTGTGGCCGGGTCATCACCCACAGTGCGCTACCGAATGCCAATGCCAGACTTGCATCTGACACCAATTCCGCTGTGCCACTGTGATTCGACCGTGCCAGGCCCACGGAAGCAACCTGCCCCGCCAGTGCGCACAGCTGCCCGATGATCAGCACGATCACAGGGCCATCATGCTAGGCCGAGGCCCGTCACGAAGGGATTTACGAGTCCGTCATTTCGGGCGGTGCCAACCGAGTGGCTGGCTTAATGTGGCAAACGTGTCTGCCGATCCGCATCCGTGGTCTCGAGCCTGGGCAGACCTGCGGGCAGACTTGGACCGATACCGCCAATGCTGCGGTCACCCGTGATGCGGCTGACCGCGCGGTCCTCGGCGGCGTGCCGGCCCGGGTGATCAGCGAGCGGGGCAGCTTCGACTTCGTGTCCTACCGCGGCATGGAGGCCGACGAAGCGCGGACCGAATCGCTGGCTATGGCCCAGTCGGCGGCGTCACGTCAGAACGATGCCGCGGACCCGTCAAATGTGGAGTTCTAGGCAGTCCGTCTGCCTGATGTCCGGCTAACGCGGGACGTGGACAACTGCCCAGATTCCACGATGGTCGGAGCCCGGTATCCGCACCGTCTGTGCGTCACTGGCCGAGCTGTTGAACGTCAGGATGTGGTCGATTCCGATCAGCGGGCGCTCGGCCGGATAGGTGGGGGTCAGACCGGCACCGGACTGCTCGGCTGCATCGCGGAAATTCTCTGCCAGGAGTTGCCGAAACGGCTGCATGTCCATGGAGGCGTTGAAGTCCCCGGCAACGATGACGGCGCCCGTGCCTGCGCCCGCCGCTGCGCCGTTCATGGTGCCGGGAAATGCGGTGATGTCGCGCCGCCAATCATCGATCGGTTGCGGCCAGGGGCCCGTGAGGTGGGCGGCCAGCACCGTGGTGTCGGAGGCGGCCTGTGGTGCGCGGATGACCGCGCTGATCACCCCGAGCTGGTAGCCGGCGACCGGGGTGGACCGCGACATCGGGAACCGACTCCAGATCGCCACGCCCGCCGCGTAAGGCTGCGCATCGACCGTCTTGTAGGGGAACGCCGAGTCGAGGCCTTCCCGGGTCAGGCGCTGTGCCAACTCCGGGGTCAGCTCCACCACCACGAGGACGTCGGCACGGTCGCGGGCGATGGCCGCCAGTTCTTGCGGGTCGGCGGTGCCCTCGTGGACGTTCGCCGCCAGAATGCGGATCGGGACGGTATTGGGTTGCGAGCCAACGGATCCGATGAACGTCGGTAGTTCCACGGACACTGCCGCCGCCACCAGGATTACCGCGGCCGCGGCGACCCACCACTGCCTGGTGAGCAGCAGGATGAGCGCAGATATGACTGCGCCGATCATCAGGTACGGCGACGTGGCTGCGAGGATGAGAACGACGTGGTTCGTCACCGGTATGAACCGAGCGATGAGTGCTACCGCCGCGATCAGGAAAGTCAACCAGGCGAGGAGATACAGCCCTGTCCTTGGGCCACTGGGCTTTTCGGGCGTCAGCGCGAGTTCGTCTTCGGTCGCCACGGATTGGCTGAGACGTCGGCCGTCTCCAACCGCCTGACATGAAGCAGGTCGAACGGGAGGTCATCGTTCATCCAGCCCGGTCGTGGCGGACCGCCGGCGTCGCCCCCCACCCGGCGCCTGGACAGCTTTCGAATCTGCCTGGCGTAGAGGCGATCCTGCAGGATTGTCCACAGCACGCGGAAGCCATCTCGGAACGTATTGAGATTGGTTGTTCCGTGATAGCGCTTGTGCTCGATGCTGGGCACCTCGGTGATGGCGGCCCCTGACAACGCGAAGCGGCCGATGATCAGTGCCTCGATCTCGAAGCCGTCGCCGCGGACCATCGTGGAATGGTCGAGTTCGGTGTTCGGCAGGTCGAGTATGTATCGCTGATCGGCCCAGAATGCGTTGTACCCGTAGCACAGATCGGTGAATCGGGTGTTGGTGAGGACGCTCGCCAGCAGGTTCAAACCCCAGTTACCCCAGGACCGGACGAGCGTGATGTCCTTGCTGCCGCCGCCCGGGCAGAAGCGGCTGCCCTTGGCCAGGTCTGCGCCATCGGTCAGGGCTTTGATGAAGCGGGGGATCTCGCTCGGGTCGGCCGAGCCGTCGACGTCGAACATGACGATGGCATCGCCGGTGGCCTCCGAGAAACCGCACGCCATGGCATTGCCTTTACCTCGGCGAGTCTGGTGGATGACCTTGGCCGACGGCAGCGCCGCGCGAGCGGCAGCAGCCGACTCATGGTCGGTATCGCTGACGACCACGATGACCTCGTACAGGTCTTTCAGATACGGAAGCACCTCCGAGATGTTCTCGGCCTCGTTCTTCGCCGGGACCACGACGCTGACACGCGGATTGGCCGGGCGGCGCTCACTTTTGGGACGTCGGCGATCAATGAACGGCCAGCCGACGGAGTCAGGCAGCAACTGCCCCTCCGTGCTGCGTCCGGACCCGATATCGGCCGCGGCCTGGCCGTTCGGTGTCCGCGCGTCGGAGGAACCGTTTGATGTGACGTTGTTGCCTGTCGCATCGGGCATGGCAATCATTGTTCGCTGCCTGTGGGTTTCATATTAGGCAATCACGTAAATTGTTTACCCACATTTCTGCGCGGCACGCCCCGGTCGGCCGTTGGGTGGTCGATCGGGGTCGGGTCGATCGATCCGATGCCCACGGCATAGGTTGATAGCCGCTTGAGGCAAGCCCCCATAGCCCAATTGGCAGAGGCAGCGGACTTAAAATCCGCCAAGTGTCGGTTCGAGTCCGACTGGGGGCACTGGTCTTTCGTCCTCGGTCAGCCCTTGGCCAGGGCCACAAGATCAGCGTGACGGAAGATCTGGCCACCGACGGCCCACGTTCCGTCGATCTGTTCGTTGATGAGAACCCACACGCGTAGTGCCTGCTCCGGGCCGAGACCGGCCGCGGCGAGAATGAGGCCGGTGACCTCTTTTGCCAGTCCGGCCTTGCGTTCCTCGTTGAGGGCGAACTGGGGAACCGTGACATCGACGCGGAATCGCGGCTCGGTGTCGGCGGCGGTGACCTGCGCCCCAGCCGGGAGTTCGTGCAGGTAGGACCAGCCGAGGGCCTTGAAGAAGTCGTTGTTGGGGGCGCCTTCCCATTTGAGTAGGGTGCGGGCCAGGTCCTGCTGGATGGTCGCGCGGCCTTCTGCGGTGAGGGCACCGGCGGGGACGGTCAGTTGGATCTGCGGCATTTTCTTCTCTCCTTGGTTGTGTTGGTGCTGGGTCAGGTCAAGCCGGGGGCGCGGCAAGACGGCCTGGAATGTCGGACGCGCTCACGCTTCCGGCAGGGTGAAAATCGGTTTGTGGCCCGGGTTTTCGCCGGTGAGGATCTCCGGGATCTGCTCCCAGTCGTAGATGCCGCTGGTGACCAGTTCCGGCTTCAGGTTGCCGTTGACGACGTTTTCCAGGATGGGATCCATGGCAGGTCGGGCGTGGCCCTTGCCGTTGTGGAAGTTCACGCCCCGCTGATAGAGAGCAAGCAGGGGCAAGGGCACATCGCCGAAATAGATGCCGACGCTGTTGACGTAGCCCTCGGGGCGCACCGACAGCAGAACCTTGCGGAGTTTCTCGCTGTCGCAGGTGGCGTCGACGGCGAGGTCGTAGTGGTCTTCGATGGGGCCGTTGATGTCGCGCACTTCGGCGCCGACCTTTTCGGCCACGGCCATCCGGACCGGGTCGTCGTCGTAGAAGACGGTGCGTCCGCCGGCGAGGGCGGCGGCGACCTGTGCGACGTACAGGCCGATGGAGCCGGTGCCACCGAAGACGGCGATCTCGGGGTTCTCGATTCCGGCTTTCTGCAGCGTCGGGATGGTCGTCTCCCACCCCAGCGCAAGGTTGTCACTCAGCGAGGCGAGGTGGACGGGGTCGACGCCGGCGGGAATCGTCAGGCAGTTGTAGTCGGCGAACGGAACCCGGATGAGTTCGGAGAAGGTGCCGCCCCAATGGCCGTTGATGGGCAGCCCGTATTGGGCGTCACCGTGCTTGAGACAGCGGGCCGGGTGGCCGAGTCGGCACTCGCTGCAGGTACCGCACGCGATATGCCAGGCAACCGAGACGATGTCGCCGACCTTGAGGGTGCACTCGGAACCGACCTCGATGACTCGGCCGACGCATTCGTGGCCGATGGGGAACGGGCCGAGCGCTGACAGGGGAACCTTGTCTTGGATCGTCCATTGGTCCAGATCGCAGGTGGTGGCCGCGATGGGCCGGATCAACGCGTCGGTGGCATCGACGAGGACGGGTGCGTCGACGTCGTCGAATCGCAGTTCGTGGGGGCCAACAAACGTCAAAGCGCGCATGCGGGGTGCTCCTGGTGTCGGGGACGATCTGACCCTTAGTTTTCGACGACGCGCACCCACCATTTTGCCCTTGCACGACAAAGGCTTGTCTTTGCGCGACAATCCGGGAATGACGGTTGTTCGTTCCGCGACCTTGCGTGGCTTCCGCGAGGTCGTGACAGGTCTGAACGCTGACCCGGTGGACTTGGTGTTGCGGTTCGGGCTGCCACCTGAATGTCTGGGTCAGGACGACGTTCTCATCGATGCGCCCGCGACGGCAGCCGTGCTCGAAGAAGCGGCAATTCAACTCGGTTGCCCCGACCTCGGGCTGCGGCTGGCGGCCGCGCAGTCATTGTCGGTTCTCGGACCGCTGGCGGTCGCGGTCACGAACTCGCCCACTATCGGCGACGCGATCGACTGTCTGTCCCGCTACATCTCGGTGCACAGCCGGATGGTCACGCTGGCCACCGAACCGGACCCGCTCGGCAAGCCGGACACGGTCACGCTGGTGTACCGGCCGGCAGGGCGCTCAGGCCCTGTCCAGGCCGGCGACCTCGGTATCGGCTCTGCCCATCGGGTCATCACCTACTTGAATCGCGGCCCGTATGCCTTGCGCAGTGTCGAACTCCCGTACAAGCCCGCGGCCCCGCTGGCGGTGCACCGCGAGTTCTTCCGCGCACCGGTGCACAGCGGTCGGGTGCAGGGCGGCGTGATGCTGAGGCTGCCCAACGAGGTGCTTGCGACACCGTTGCGCGGGGTGGACGACACGATCCATCAGCTCGCCCTTGCCTACCTTGCGCGGCGTAGCGCCACCCGTGGGCAGGACATCGTCTCCCGGGTGCGCACCGCCGTCCAGGAATCGCTCGGTACAGGTGTCACAACCCTGGACGCCGTCGCCCGGCTTCTGTTGACGCACCCGAGGACGCTGCAACGGCAGCTCGCGACCGCGGGGTCCGCGTTCGAGCAGATTGTCGATGACGAACGCCGCGACAAGTCGCTGCGGCTGCTGGTCGGCACGGACCTGCCGCTCGGTCAGATCGCGGCGATGGTCGGGATGAACGAGCAGGGTTCGTTGACTCGTGCCGCGCGCCGCTGGTGGCACGCGACGCCCTCTCAGATGCGGCAGCGCCGCCGCTGACCGGTTGTCGCCAAATGACAATTGAATGTCGTGCAGCGACAAAATTGCAGAAGGCACGCAGGCGATGGTTGGTGCATGACCACTCGCGAAACCGTGCCCGGACCGGCCCCGCTTCCGGCCCACGTCGACGTCCTCATCGTCGGTGCCGGCTTGTCCGGGATCGGTGCCGCCTACCGGTTGCAGACCGAATGTCCCGACCGTTCGTACGTCATCCTCGAAGCCCGCGATGCCCTCGGCGGCACCTGGGACCTGTTCCGCTATCCGGGTATCCGCTCGGACTCGGACATGTTCACCCTCGGCTATCCGTTCAAGCCGTGGAAGGACGCCAAGGCCATCGCCGATGGCGACGCCATCCTGAACTACATCCGCGAGACCGCCGAAGAGTTCGGCATTGACGAGCAGATCCGGCTCGAGGCGAAAGTCACCTCGATCGACTGGGTCAGCCGCGACCGATGCTGGACCGTCACCGTCGAGCGGGGCGGGGAGAGCGCCTCGATGACGGCAGGGTTCGTGTACGTCTGCGCCGGCTACTACAACTACGACGCGGGATACGCGCCGGAGTTCCCCGGCCGACTGAACTTCCGGGGCCGCTTCGTGCACCCGCAGTTCTGGCCCGAAGACCTCGACTACGACGGTAAGAAGGTCGTTGTCATCGGCTCCGGCGCCACCGCCGTCACGCTGGTTCCGGCGATGGCGTCGCCGACGACGCATGTGACGATGCTGCAGCGCAGTCCCACCTGGATCGCCGCGGTCTCGAGCCGGGAAAAGAAGGCCGACTGGCTACGCGCGCACTTGCCGGAGCAGCTGGCCCATCGCGTAGCGCGCGCCAAGAACGTGGCGTTCAACATCGGGTTCCACCAGTTCTGCGAATGGTTTCCGACGCGGGCCCGGATCCTGCTGCAGTCCCA